>Ga0079224_100003478_pt1 | contig 19939 bp, 17 predicted proteins | sample Stecom2015_FD_80414 | JGI IMG/M metagenome (GOLD analysis project Ga0079224, IMG submission 80414) | Agricultural soil microbial communities from Utah to study Nitrogen management - Steer compost 2015 | ecosystem: Environmental > Terrestrial > Soil > Agricultural land | place: USA: Utah...
ATCGCCCGCGAGCTCAAGAAGGGCGACACCCTGCAGGCCGTGGTGCTTGCGGTGGACCCGGAGCGCGAGCGCATCAGCCTTGGCGTGAAGCAGATGGAGCAGGATCCGTTCGGCCAGTTCATGGCCGCCCATCCGAAGGGTTCCAAGGTCAGCGGCACGGTGCGTGAAGTGGACGCCAAGGGCGCCACGATCGACCTGGCCGAGGGCGTGGAAGGCTACGTGATGGCCCGCGACATCAGCGATGAGCGGGTCGAGGACGCCAGCCAGCACCTGAAGGTCGGCGACACCATCGAGGCCAAGTTCGTGGGCATGGACCGCCGCGGGCGCACCCTGCAGCTGTCGATCAAGGCCAAGGACCAGGCGGAAACCGCCGCCACCCTGGCCGAGTACAACAAGGCCGCCGCCGAAGCTTCCAGCGGCACCACCAAGCTGGGCGCGCTGCTGCGCGAGCAGCTGGAAGGCAAGTCGGAGTAAGACCGCGCACCGGCGGCCCGGGCAACCGGGCCGCCGGCCGCGATCGAAGGGGGAATGTACGGGTCAATGACCAAGTCGGAACTGATCGAGATCCTGGCCGGCCGGCAGTCCCACCTGAAGGCCGACGACGTCGATCTTGCAGTGAAGTCGCTGCTGGAGATCATGGCGGCGTCGCTGGCCAGCGGCGAGCGCATCGAGGTCCGCGGTTTCGGCAGCTTCTCGCTCCATTACCGGCCGCCGCGTACCGGCCGCAACCCGAAGACGGGGGCCGCCGTGGCCCTGCCGGGCAAGTACGTGCCGCATTTCAAGCCCGGCAAGGAGCTGCGCGAGCGTGTCAGCGACGTCATGCCCCTGCCCAACGAAGACTGACGGCCATCCGGATGCCGGGAGCGTGACCTCATGGCGTTCATGACCGAATGGTTCTGGTTCTTTTTCCTGCTGCCCGCCGCGGCGCTCTCGGGCTGGGTGATTGGCAGGCGGGGCGGCGAGCGCCACAGCGATACCCAGGTCAGCCGCCTCTCGACCACGTATTTCCGTGGCCTGAACTACCTGCTCAGCGAGCAGCCGGACAAGGCGATCGAGCTGTTCCTGCACATCGCCGAGCTGGACAAGGACACGTTCGAGACCCAGATCGCGCTGGGCCACCTGTTCCGGCGCCGCGGCGAGGTCGACCGGGCCATCCGCCTGCACCAGGGGCTGGTGCAGCGCAACGACCTGAGCGACCAGCAGCGCGTGCAGGCCCTGCTTGCACTGGGCGAGGACTACATGAAGGCCGGCCTGCTGGACCGTGCCGAAACCGTCTTCACCGAGCTCGCGCAGCTCGACCAGCGCGCGCCGCAGGCGCTCAAGCACCTCATCAGCATCTACCAGGCCGAGCGCGACTGGGCCAAGGCGATCGAGAACGCCACGCGGTATGAAGAGGCCACCGGCGAGCCGATGGGCCGGCTGATCGCCCATTTCGAGTGCGAGCTGGCCGAACGCCACCTCTCCACCGGCGACATCGACGCCGCGCGTGAAGCCGTCAGGCGCGCGTATGCGGCCGACTCGAAGTCCGTGCGCGCCGGGATCCTGGAAGGGCGGGTGGAGATCGACGCGGGCAACGACGTGGCCGCCATCCGCGCGCTCGAACGCGCCGCCCGCCATGACACCGATTTCCTCCCCGAGATCATCCCGCTGCTGCGCTCGGCCTACGAGCGGATCGGCGACGCGCCGGGCGCGCGCAACTTCCTTGCCGAGATGACCGAGCACTACCGCGGCATCGCGCCGGTGCTGGCGCTGACCCGGCTGCTGGAGGCGGAGAAGGGCACCTCGGCGGCGCGCGCCTACCTGACCGAGCAGCTCAAGGACCGGCCTTCGGTGCGCGGCGAGGCCGCGCTGATCGAACTGACGCTCGCCGACAACGGCAGCTGCGATCCGATGGTGGCCCTGCAGGACCTCAAGCTCATCACCGAGCAGCTGCTGGTGCGCAATCCCAGCTACCGTTGCAGCCAGTGCGGCTTCGGCGCACGCAGCCATCATTGGCAGTGCCCGAGCTGCAAGCAGTGGGGCACCATCAAGCCGCTGCTCAATTTCGCGGTGGTGTGAACGTGCCGGCGCCACCGTCCGCGGCGGCCGCGTTGTTCCTGGGTCCGGCGGCCGCCGGAGCGGGGCTGACCTGGCTGGCACTGCGCTACGCGCGCCGGCGCGGGCTGCTGGACGAACCGGGAGAACGTCGCAGCCATTCGGTGGCAACGCCGCGGGGCGGAGGCATTTCCATCACCCTCGTGGTGCTGGCCACGATCTTCGCCCTGGGTTGGGCGCACCCGCAGCTGCGCCTTGTGCTGCAGGCCGGGGCGGTCGGGCTGGTGCTGGTGGCGACGGTGGGCTGGCTTGACGACCACAGGCCGCTTTCCGCCCGGACCCGGTTGCTGGTGCACGCGCTTTCCGCGGCGCTGCTTGGCGGCGCGCTGCTGGTCGATGGCCACGGCCTGCTGGTCGCGGCGATCGCCTTCGTGGCCGTGCTGGTGCTGGTGAACGTGTGGAACTTCATGGACGGCATCAACGGCCTGGCCGCCAGCCAGGCTGCGATCGCAGCGGCGGGGTATGCCCTCCTGGCCGGCGCCGGATCGCCTTCCGGGGCCCTGGGCCTGGCCCTGGCCCTGGCGGGAGCCTGCTGCGGCTTCCTGCCGTTCAATTTCCCCAACGCGCGCATCTTCCTGGGAGACGTGGGCAGCGGGTCGCTCGGCCTGGCGCTGGCGCTGCTGGCTACCCTGGTCATGGTGGAACCCAGGGGCAGGCCAGACCCTTCGGCGTGGCCGCTGCTGGTGCTGCCGCTGGCCGCGTTCCTGGTTGACGCGTCCCTGACGCTGGGCCGGCGGATACTGCGCCGCGAACAGTGGTGGGCGCCACACGTTCAGCATGCGTATCAGGTGTGGTCGCGCACACTGGGCAGTCATGCACCGGTGACTTTTGCCTACGCGGGGTGGTCGCTCCTGGCCACCACCCTCATGGCCGGAATGATTCTGATGGAAGGGACGTTTATCATTGCGGCTGCGGCGACGCTCGGGTGGTGCCTGGTTTCAGCCGCCGGCTGGCTGCTGCTGCAGTGTACCGCCGGGAGCGGTAAAGGACGGATTCAACGAACATGAATCATTGGAAGGACCGGGTCGTCATCGCGTTGCCGCGCACGGCGATCATCGCCCATGACCTGTTCATGGTCTGGCTTGGCTGGATCGGCCTGCATCAGTTCCGGCTGTCGATGCAGCCGTTCGCGCCGCAGGTGCCGCTGTGGTCGACCGAGATCGCGCTGGTCCTCGGGATCCAGGCGCTGGTGCTGTGGCGCGTGGGCCTCTACCGCGGGGTGTGGCGCTTCGCCAGCGTCCCCGACCTGATCAACATCCTCAAGGCCAGTCTGTTCGGCCTGCTGGGCATCGTGTTCGTGCTGGCCATCCTCAACCGCCTGCAGACCGTGCCGCGTACCGCGCTCATCATGTACCCGGTGGTGCTGACGGCGCTGCTAGGCATGCCGCGTCTGCTGTACCGCAGCTGGAAGGACTACAGCCTCAACCGCACCGACCAGTCGGCCGTGCGGGTGCTGATCCTCGGGGCAGGGCAGGCCGGTGAAGCCCTGCTGCGCGACCTGCGGCGCACCGGTTCCTACCAGGCGGTCGGCTTCCTCGATGATGCGGTGAAGCTGCACGGCAGCCACCTCCAGGGCGTGCCGGTGCTGGGCAGGATCGAGGACGTGGGCCGGATCGCGCCCGAGACCGCGGCCAAGCTGCTGATCATCGCCATGCCCTCGCTGGACGCGGCGCAGATGCGGCGGGTGGTTGCCGCCTGTGACGGGACCGGCCTGCCGTTCCGCACCGTGCCCCGGATCGACGACCTGCTGGAAGGGCGGTCTCTTCCCGGCGAGCTCAAGGAAGTCGCAATCGAGGACCTCCTGGGCCGCAAGCCGGTCACGCCGGACTGGAAGGCCATCCGCGACTGGCTCGGCGGACGCAGCGTGCTCGTCACGGGCGGCGGGGGCTCCATCGGCGCCGAGCTGTGCCGCCAGTGCGCCCGGCACGGGGCGCGCCAGATCGCGATCGTCGAGATCGACGAACTCGCGCTGGCCACGATCGAATCCATGCTGCGTCGCGATTTCCCGCATATCCAGTGCGTGCCGGTGCTCGGCGACTGCGGCGATCCTGCCGTGATCCGGCATGCGCTCTCGCTGGCCTCGCCCGAGGCCGTCTTCCACGCCGCCGCGTACAAGCAGGTGCCGGTGCTGGAATCGCAGCTGCGCGAGGCGGTGCGGAACAACGTGCTCGCAACGCAGACGGTGGTGGCCGAGACGGTGCGCGCCGGGGTGGGCAGTTTCGTACTGATCTCCACCGACAAGGCGGTGGATCCGGTCAACGTGCTGGGCGCCACCAAGCGGCTGGGCGAGATGGTGTGCCAGGCGATGTCACAGCCGGCCACGACCCGCTTCGTCACCGTGCGCTTCGGGAACGTGCTGGATTCGGCCGGCAGCGTGGTCCCGGTGTTCCGCGAACAGATCCGCAGCGGCGGGCCGGTCACCGTGACCGACCCCGAGGTGACCCGCTACTTCATGACCATCCCCGAAGCCTGCCAGCTGATCCTGCAGGCCGCGGCAATGGGATCGCGCCACGCCATCTACACCCTGGACATGGGCGAACCGGTATCGATCCGCCTGCTTGCCGAGCAGATGATCCGACTGGCCGGCAAGCAGCCCGAGCGCGACATCGCCATCGTCTATACCGGCTTGAGGCAGGGGGAGAAGCTGCACGAGACCCTGTTCCACGCCGACGAGCGGTACCGTCCGACCTCGCACCCGAAGATCCTGCAGGCGGAAGCGCGGGCGATCGTCGAGGAGCGCGTGTTCAATGCGGTGGACCGCATGCGCGAAGCCGTGACCGCGTACGACGTGCCCGCGCTTTCACAGCTGCTGCGCGACGCTGTGCCCGAGTTCACCCCGCAGGCCGCGCCGCGCGAGCCTGAGGTCGCCACCGTGGTGGCATTCCCCGCAAGACACGCAAGGAAGACATGACCCGACGCATCCGCAAGGCCGTATTCCCAGTCGCGGGACTGGGCACCCGTTTCCTGCCCGCCACCAAGACCGTTCCCAAGGAGATGCTGCCGATCGTGGACCGGCCGCTGATCCAGTACGCGGTGGACGAGGCGATCGAAGCCGGCTGCGACACCCTGGTGTTCGTGACCAACCGCTACAAGCATTCGGTGGCCGATTACTTCGACAAGGCCTATGAGCTGGAGGACAAGCTCGAGCGCGCCGGCAAGGCCGAGCAGCTGGAGATGATCCGCAACCCGCTGCCTTCGCACGTGCGTACCGTGTTCGTCACCCAGCCGGAAGCGCTCGGCCTGGGCCACGCGGTGCTGTGCGCGCGGCCGGTGGTGGGCGACGAGCCGTTCGCGGTGATGCTGCCCGACGACCTGATCTGGAACGCGGGCCCGGGCGCGCTGTCGCAGATGGCCGACCACGCGGAAGAAACCGGCGCCGGCGTGATCGCGGTGCAGGACGTGCCGCGCGAGCGGACTTCGAGCTACGGCATCGTCGCCACCGATGGCTTCCAGGAACGCCACGGCGCGATCCGCGGCATGGTCGAGAAGCCCAAGCCCGAGGATGCCCCGAGCACGCTGGGCGTGGTGGGCCGGTACGTGCTCCAGCCGGGCATCTTCGACGCCTTGGAGAACACGGGCCGCGGCAGCGGCGGGGAGATCCAGCTGACCGATGCCATCGCAGCCATGATCGCCGACGGCAACCGCCATGACGCCTACCGCTTCCAGGGCACCCGCTTTGACTGCGGTACGCACATCGGCCTGATCGAAGCGACCATCCGCTTCGCGCTCGACCATGAGAAGCTGAGCGAGCCGGCGCGGGCCAGCATGCAGAAGGCCCTGGACGAGCTCGCGGTCGCGGAGCGCGACTGACCGGCCAGGCCCGCCCGCACCGGGGCGGGCCTTGGCCGGGCGCCCGTTACAGGGCTTCGAAGATCCCGGCGGCGCCCATGCCGGTGCCGATGCACATGGTCACCATGCCGTACTTCTGCTGCCTGCGGCGCAGGCCGTGGAGGAGGGTGGCGGTGCGCACCGCGCCGGTGGCGCCCAGCGGGTGCCCGAGCGCGATAGCGCCGCCCAGCGGGTTGACTTTCTCCGGATCCAGCTCCGAGTCGCGGATCACCGCCAGCGCCTGCGCGGCAAAGGCCTCGTTGAGCTCGATCCAGTCGAGCTGGTCCTTCGAGAGCCCGGCCTGCCTGAGCGCCTTGGGAATCGCCGCAATCGGCCCGATGCCCATCACCTCCGGCCGCACGCCGGCCACGGAGAAGCTCACGAACCGCGCCAGCGGCGTCAGCCCGTAGTCCTTGATCGCCTGCTCGGAAGCCAGCAGCACCGCGCCGGCACCGTCGCTCATCTGCGACGAGTTGCCGGCCGTCACCGTGCCGCCGAACTGGCCGTTGCGGAACACCGGGCGCAGCCTGGCCAGGCCTTCCGCCGAAGTATCCGGCCGCGGGCCCTCGTCGGTATCCACAACGCGCTTCTGCATCCGGATCACGTTCCCGTCCAGGTCAGGCTGGTGGGAGACGATCTCGTACGGGCTGATCTCCTCCCTGAACTCGCCGGCCCCGATCGCCTTCAGCGCCTTCTGGTGCGAAGCCAGCGCGAACGCGTCCTGGTCCTCGCGGGACACCTTCCATTCCTCGGCCACCTTCTCGGCGGTGATGCCCATGCCGTAGGCGATCGCCACGTTGTCATCCTTGAACACACTGGGCGAGAGCGCGATCTTGTTGCCCATCATCGGCACCATGCTCATGCTCTCGGTGCCGCCGGCCAGCACCAGGTCGGCCGTGCCCAGGCGGATCTGGTCGGCGGCCAGCGCCACCGCCTGCAGGCCCGACGAACAGAAGCGGTTGATGGTCTGCGCGGCCACCGTATCCGGCAGCCCCGCCAGCAGCACGCCGATGCGCGCCACGTTCATTCCCTGCTCGGCCTCGGGCATCGCGCAGCCGATCACCGCGTCCTCGATGCGGTTCACGTCGATGCCCGGCGCCTGGGCGATGACGGACTTGAGCACGTGCGCCAGCATGTCGTCGGGGCGGGTGTTGCGGAACATGCCGCGCGGCGCCTTGCCCACCGGGGTGCGGGTGGCGGCGACGATGTAGGCGTCCTGGATCTGCTTGGTCATGGTCGTGTTCCTCATCAGTTCCTGAGCGGCTTGCCGGTCTTGAGCATGTGCGCGATGCGCTCCTGGCTCCTGGGCATCTGCGCCAGCGCCACGAAGTGCTCGCGCTCCAGGCGCAGCAGCCAGTCCTCGTCCACCAGCGCGCCGCGGTCGACCTCGCCGCCGCACAGCACGTCGGCGATCCGCTCGGCGATCTCGTTGTCGTGCGGGCTGATGAAGCGGCCTTCCAGCATGTTCACCAGCATCATCTTCAGGGTGGCGATGCCGACGTCGCCGGCCACTTCCACGGCCCGTTCGGGCAGCGGCGGGCGGTAGCCGGCGTCAGCCAGCGCCAGCGCCTGTCCGCGGGCCACGTGCAGCAGCTCGTGGGCGTGGAACACCACCACGTCGTCGGGGCGCAGCAGCCCCAGGGCCTTGGCCTCCATCGCCGACCTGGACACCTTGGCCATGGCCACGGTCTCGAAGCCCCGCTTGAGCTCGGCCAGCACGTCGCCGCCCGGGCCCGCCGCGCGAGCCGCGCGCACCGCCAGCTCCTTCAGGCCACCGCCGGCCGGCAGCAGGCCCACGCCGGCCTCGACCAGGCCGATGTAGCTCTCAAGGTGGGCCACGGTGCGCGCCGCGTGCATCTGGAACTCGCAGCCGCCGCCCAGCGCCATGCCGCGCACCGCGGCCACCACCGGCACCAGCGCGTACTTGATGCGCTGCGCGGTGCGCTGGAAGTTCGCCACCATCGCCTCGAACGCATCCACCTTGCCGTCCTGCAGCAGGCCGAGCGCCCCGGCCAGGTCCGCGCCCGCGGAGAACGGCTCCTTCGGCTGCCAGATCACCACCGCGCGCAGGTCGCGCTCGGCGATGCCGATGGCCTCCTGGATGCCGTCCAGCACCTGGTCGCTGACCGTGTGCATCTTGGTCTTGAAGCTGATCACGCCGACGCCGTCGCCATCGCTCCAGAACCGGATGCCATCGTTTTCGAACAGGGTTTCGCCCTGGTCGAATCGCTCGCCCAGCAGCGGATCGGGGAAGCGCTGGCGCTGGTAGACGGGCAGGGTGGAGCGGGGCACCTGCCTGCCGGCCGACGGGCTGAAACTGCCCTCGGCGGTGTGCACCCCGTCGCGCCCATCCAGCACCCATTGCGGGAGCGGAGCATCGCTCATGGCCTTGCCGGCCTTGATGTCCTCGTCGATCCAGCGCGCCACCTGCTGCCAGCCGGCGGCCTGCCAGGTTTCGAACGGCCCCAGCGACCAGCCGTAACCCCAGCGGATGGCCAGGTCCACGTCGCGGGCGGTGTCGGCGATGTCGGCCAGGTGGTAGGCGCTGTAGTGGAACAGGTCGCGGAACACCGCCCACAGGAACTTGGCCTGCGGGTGGTCGCTGGCGCGCAGCTTCGCAAACTTCTCCGCCGGGTCCTTCGTCTTGAGGATCTCCACCACCTCGTCGGCGGCCTTGCGGTCGGCGGGGCGGTAGTCCTGTTTCTCCAGGTCCAGGACCATGATGTCCTTGCCGACCTTGCGGAACACGCCCGCGCCGGTCTTCTGGCCCAGCGCGCCCTTGTCGATCAGCGCCGTCAGCCAGTCCGGCGACTTGAAGTAGCGGTGCCAGGGGTCATCGGGCAGCGTGTCGGCCATGGTCCTGATGACGTGCGCCATGGTGTCCAGGCCCACGACATCTGAAGTGCGGTAGGTGGCGGACTTGGGCCGGCCGATCAGCGGGCCGGTGATCGCATCCACCTCGTCGAAGCCCAGCCCGGACTGCTCCGTATGGTGCGCCGTGGCAAGGATCGAGAACACCCCGATCCGGTTGCCGATGAAGTTGGGGGTGTCCCGTGCATACACCACGCCCTTGCCCAGATGGGTTGTGAGGAAGGCTTCCAGTCCCTCCAGCACCGCCTTGTCGGTGCCCTTGGCCGGGATCAGCTCGGCCAGGTGCATGTAGCGGGGCGGGTTGAAGAAGTGCACGCCGCAGAACCGGCTCCTCAGGTCTTCTGGAAGAGCATCGGCCAACTTGTTGATTCCCAGGCCGGACGTGTTGGAAGCGAACACCGCGTGGGAGGCAATATGCGGCGCCACCTTGCGGTACAGGTCCTGCTTCCAGTCCATGCGCTCGGCGATCGCCTCGATCACCAGGTCGCACTCGCCGAGCAGTTCAAGGCCGGTGTCGTAGTTGGCGGGAACGATCCGCGAAGCCAGCGCCTTGTCGGCCAGCGGGGCGGGGCTGAGCTTGCCCAGGTTGGCGATCGCCTTGCGCACCACGCCGTTGGGGTCGCCGTCCTTCGCCGGCAGGTCGAACAGCACCGTGTCCACTCCCGCATTGACCAGGTGCGCGGCGATCTGGGCGCCCATCACTCCGGCTCCGAGGACGGCGGCGCGGCGTACAAGCAACTTCTCTGTCATTTGCGCAACTCCGTGGAAATAAAAGGATTCAGCTCTTGAAACCTGCGGCGGCAAAGCGGATCAGCTCGCTGGCGGCGCGCCGCCGGTGCTCCAGTTCACCCACGCCGGACGGGCGCTTGATCAGGCCGAAGTCGGCCATGGCGTAGGTGAGCGCTCCACCCAGGAAGTCCAGCCGCCAGTACAGCGCTTCCTTGCCCAGCTGCGGCAGGCACTCGGCGAACGCGCGGGCGAACTCGCGCTGCACATGGCCATAGCGCTCGGAAAGAAACGCCCGCAGCCCGTCGTTCTTTTCCGCGTAGGCGCGGGCAATCACCCGGATGAAGGCGCCGCCGCCGCTCCGGTCCCCGGCCAGCGCCAGCGCCGGCTCGACGAATGCGGCCAGGATCGGCTCCAGCTCGCCCGGACTGGCGGCGCGCGCCTGGCGCAGCATCTCGAGCCGCTGCGCGCTCATTTCGTCCATGCGGCGCCGGAACACCTCGTTGACCAGGTTTTCCTTGCTGCCGAAGTGGTAGTTCACCGCGGCGATGTTCACATCCGCGCGCGAGGTCACCTGCCGCAGCGACGTGGCGCCGAATCCCTGCTGGGCGAAGAGTTCCTCGGCAGCGCCGAGGATCCGCTCCTTGGTGGAAAACCGGGTGGTGGACATCTGTCTGCGGAGGTGGGGACGGGCGAACGGGTTCAAACGCTTGTTTGGATGCTAGGGCGATCCGTCGCAGCGGTCAAACGGCGCTGTCATGCCGGCCCGCAGTGCTGTAGAATCGTCGGCAGCCAAACCGGCTAAACCCGCGTCCCATCGCGGGTTTTTGAATGAGAATCTGGGCCGCCAAGTCCGTGGCCGCCCGCCGACCGGAGATCACCCCCATGGCGCTGGAGCGCACCCTGTCCATCATCAAGCCCGATGCCGTCGCCAAGAACGTCATCGGCGAGATCTACTCGCGTTTCGAAAAAGCCGGCCTGAAGATCGCCGCCGCCAAGATGAAGCACCTCACCCGCGAAGAGGCCGAAGGCTTCTACGCCGTGCACCGCGAGCGTCCCTTCTTCGGCGCGCTGGTGGAGTTCATGATCAGCGGCCCGGTGATGATCCAGGTGCTGGAGGGCGAGAACGCCATCGCGAAGAACCGCGAACTGATGGGCGCCACCAACCCGAAGGAAGCCGAGGCCGGCACCATCCGCGCCGACTTCGCCGACTCCATCGACGCCAACGCCGTGCACGGCTCCGACGCGCCCGAAACCGCCGCGCAGGAGATCAAGTACTTCTTCGACGATTCGGAGATTTACTCCCGCTGACCACTCCCGGCCACGGATCCGCGCGATCCCGTGGCCGGCTCTTCGAGCAACCCGAGGCCCCGTGACCGACACCACCGCCAAGCAGAACCTCCTTGACCTGGACCGGGAGGGCCTGGAGCGCTTCTTCGTGGAAGAGCTTGGCGAAAAGCGCTTCCGCGCGCACCAGGTGATGAAGTGGATCCACCACCACCACGTCACCGACTTCGACCAGATGACGGATCTCGGGAAGGCCCTGCGCGCCAAGCTGCACGGGCGCGCCGAGGTGGTGGTGCCGAAGATCCAGTTCGAGAAGCCCTCCGCCGACGGCACCCACAAGTGGCTGCTGGCGATGGACGGCAAGAACGCGGTCGAGGCGGTCTACATCCCCGACAAGGGCCGCGGCACCCTGTGCGTGTCCTCGCAGGTGGGCTGCGCCCTCAACTGCACCTTCTGCTCCACCGGCACCCAGGGCTTCAACCGCAACCTGTCCACCGCCGAGATCATCGGCCAGGTGTGGGTGGCGGCCAAGCACCTGGGTAACGTGCCCCACAGGCAGCGCAAGCTCACCAACGTGGTGATGATGGGCATGGGCGAGCCGCTCATGAACTTCGACAACGTGGTCCGGGCAATGAGCGTGATGCGCGACGACCTGGGCTACGGTCTGGCCAACAAGCGCGTCACGCTTTCCACCGCCGGCCTGGTACCGATGATCGACCGCCTGGGGCAGGAAAGCGATGTCTCGCTGGCGGTGTCGCTGCATGCGCCCAACGATGAGCTGCGCACGCAGTTGGTCCCGCTGAACAAGAAGTACCCCATCGCCGAGCTCATGGAGGCCTGCGTGCGCTACGCACAGCGCCGCAAGGGCGAATCGGTGACTTTCGAGTACACCTTGATGAAGGGCGTCAACGACCAGCCCGAACACGCGCGCGAGCTCATCCAGCTGATGCGCCAGTTCGACAACCGCCTGCAGATGAAGGATGCGGCCAAGGTCAACCTGATCCCGTTCAACCCGTTCCCGGGGACGATCTTCCAGCGCCCGGACGAAACCGCCGTGCGCCGGTTCCAGAAGATGCTCAACGAGGCGGGGCGGATTGCCCCGGTGCGCCGTCCGCGCGGCGACGACATCGATGCCGCCTGCGGGCAGCTCAAGGGCCAGGTGATGGACCGCACCCGCCGCCAGGCGGAGTTCCGCAAGCGCCTGGAGGAACTTGATGCGCGCGCGTGACGCGCTGCTGCTCTCGATCCTCGTCGCCTTCGCGGCCTCGGCGTGCTCGCGCCTTTCCTTCGTCAAGCCCAGTGCCGAGCGCGGTCGCTACACCCAGGTGGCGCCGGATTACCGCTTCTCCGAGAGCCCGGAAAGCCGCAGGCGCGAGCAGGTGCGCGCCCACGTGGCCGAATCCGGGCGCGCGCTGGAAGCCGGCGAACTCGACCTGGCCCTGCGCGAGGCCCAGGCGGCGCTCAAGGCCGATCGCGATTCGGCCGACGCACGGGGCATGCTGGCGCTGGTGGAAATGATGCGCGGCAACCCTGAGGAGGCCGGCCGGCACTACGCAGAGGCCGCCCGGCTCGCCCCTGACGACGGCGGGATGCAGAACAACTACGGCGCCTGGCTGTGCCGCCAGGGTCGCGCGGCGGAGGCCATGGAGTACTTCGAGCGCGCGATCGCCGCGCCGGGCTACCAGGTACCTGCCGATGCCCTGGCCAATGCCGGCGCCTGCGCCGAAGCGGCCGGCCGCGGCGATCGCACCGAACAATACCTGCGCGCCGCGCTGCGGCTTGATCCCGAGAACAGCGTGGCGTTGTCAGCCATGGCCGAATACCAGTACCGTAGTGGCCGTTATCTTGAAGCCCGCGCCTTTTCGCAGCGCAGGCTGGCCGCGGCACCTCCCAGTGCCGAAGTTCTACTGCTTGCATCACAGATCGAAGAAAAGATGGGCGACAAGGCTGCCGCCGAGCGTTACCGTCAGCGGTTGGGAAGGGAGTTCCCTCACGCGTTGCAGCAGAATCCCGGGGGATAGCAGTACACATGTCATCCGCAGCAAACGCTGGCGGGTCCGACCAGGGGACCGGACTCCGCCTCCGAGAGGCCCGCGAGGCCGCCGGACTGGGGGTTTCCGAAGTCGCCGCAGCCATGCGCGTTCCCGTGCGCGTGGTGGAGTCGCTGGAAGCCGGTGACTGGAACCGGCTCGGCGCGGCGGTATTCGTGCGCGGTCACCTGCGCAGCTACGCGCGCGCGGTCGGCCTTCCGCCCGACGCCCTGCAGCCCGAAGGAGAGCTGCCGGCGGTAGCGCCGCCAGTGCTGCAGCCGCGCACCTATACGCCGCGCTACCGGCTGATCGCCGAGCAGGCCGCGCGCCGGATGGTCTACGTGGTGATCACCGCCACCCTGGCCATCCCGGTGTGGATGGTGACCCGCGGGCACCTTGACGACGCCCCGGCGGTGGCTTCGCTGGACATCGATCCCATGTCCGTTGCCGCGGACGATCCCCAGGTCCGGCAGCAGCGGCCGTACGTCGCTTCCATGACGCCGCTGCAGTCGCGTCCTGCGCGGCGCGCCGGGCCGGCACCGGCGGATGACGCCGATGCGCCTGCGCTGGTGCTTCAGTTCAATGCCGACTGCTGGATGGAAGTCACCGGCCGCGACGGCTCGGTGCTCGAGCAGGCCCTGGTGCGGGCGGGAGAGGAGCGCAGCTACCGCGCGGGCGAAGTGGGCCAGGTGGTGCTGGGCAACGCCGGTGCCGTCGAGGTGAGCCGGTTCGGCGACATTCAGGATATCCAGCCGTTCCAGCGGGCGAACGTGGCGCGGTTTACGGTATCCTCCGACGGTTCGCTCGCCCCGGCCGGCGACTGACGCGACCAGCCAATCCGGCGGCCCCGCGGCGGTCCTGCAACCGGGGCGGCCGCAAATTCATATCCAGGATAAAAGGCTGTCCGCGCGCCCGCGCGGGCGGGAGAAAGCATGGCGATCGACGATATCTACGACGAGCACGAACAGGGCGAACGCGTCCGTGAATGGATCCGGCGGAACGCCGTTGGCCTGCTGGGCGGCATCATCCTGGGCCTGGCGCTGATCTTCGGCTGGCAGATGTGGCAGAAGCACAGGGAAGGCCAGCGGGTCGAGGCCGGCAACCAGTTCCAGGCGGCGCTCAACGCGGCCGCATCGGGGGATTTCGAGCAGGCCCGGGCCCGGATCGCCGAGCTGCGCGGGGATACCTATCCCGTCCTGGCCGCCCTGGACCTGGCCAAGGCCCAGCTTGCAGCGGGCGATACCCAGGGAGCCATCGACACCCTGCGCTCGGCACCTGCCTCCGATCCGGCGCTCGAACCCGTCCGGCGCCATCGCCTGGCGCTGCTGCTGATCGAAGCCGGCGAGGCTGGGGAAGCGGTCCAGCTGCTCGCGGGCAGCGATGAGCCGGCCGCGCTGGAAGCGCTGGGCGACGCCCATCATGCGCTCGGCCAGCGCGAGCAGGCCGCCCATGCCTACGCCTCGGCGCTTGAACGCCTGGGCGAAGAAGCGCCGCAGGGCCGCCTGCTGGAACTCAAACTCATCGACGCCGGCGGCCAGCCGGCGCAGTCCGGGGCGATTTGATGAAGCCTGAAAACGCAACGCGTTCGTTCCTTCCGCCGCAGGGCGTGCTGTTGCGCGCCGCCGTGATGCTGTGCTGCGCGCTGGCGCTGGCGAGCTGCAGCACGGTGAAAGGCTGGTTTGGCGGCGACGACGAGGAAGTCAGTGCCACCGACCCGATGCCGCTGCGCGAATTCACGCCAAGCGTGGAGGTCTCTCGGATCTGGAGCGCGGGGGTTGGCAAGGGCGAACGCCGGATCGGCGCCCGCCAGGGACCGGCCGTGGCAAACGGCCGCGTCTATGCGGCCGGCGTGAGCCACGGCGTGCGCGCGCTTGACCTGCAGACCGGCAATGAGATCTGGCGCCACGCGTCAGACCTGCGCCTGGCCGGGACGCCCGGCGTTGGCGAGGGCCTTGTGGTGGTAGGCGGCCTGGAGGGTGACGTGCTGGCGCTGGACGCGCAGACCGGCGAAGAGCGCTGGAGCGCCAAGCTGGGCAACGAGGTCATCGCTGCCCCGGCCATCGGCCAGGGCGCGGTGGTGGTGCGTTCCAACGACGGCCGGGTCACCGCCTTCGACGCTGCCAGCGGCCAGGAACGCTGGTTCTGGGTGCAGGAACTGCCGACCCTTACGGTGCGCGGCAACGACGCCCCCACGCTTGGCCCCGGCTATGTGTTCGTCGGCAACGATGACGGCTCGGTGCAGGCGCTTTCGCTGGCGGACGGCCAGCCGGTATGGGAGCAGCAGGTCGGATATCCCGACGGCCGCACCGAGCTCGAGCGCATGTCCGACATCGATGGCAGCCCGGTGCTCGATGACATCATCCTGTTCGCCAGCAGCTATCGCGGCCAGACCATGGCCATCGAAGCGCCCAGCGGCCGCCCGCTGTGGGCCTCCGAATACGGCGGGCCGGGCCGGCTTGCCATGGCCAGCGACCGGCTGGTGGTCACGGACCGCCACGGCAACGTCCTGGCCCTGCACAAACAGACCGGCTCCACCCTCTGGCAGCAGGACGGCCTGGCGCGGCGCAACCTGAGCCCGGCGGCCATCCACGGCAACCATGCAGTGGTCGGTGATTTCGAGGGCTGGCTGCACTGGCTGGACCTTGACGATGGCAGCTTCGCGGCGCGCGCGCGCGCGGCCGGCCGGGACGCCATCAAGGGCACCCCGGTGGTGGCCGACGGCGTCCTGGTCGTGCAGACGGTCGGCGGCGAGCTGAGCGCCTTCCGGCTGCAGCAATAGCCGCGGCGGGGCGCGTGCCCATGCTTCCAGTCGTTGCCCTGGCAGGTCGTCCCAACGTCGGCAAGTCGACGCTGTTCAACGTGCTCACGCGCAGCCGCGACGCGCTGGTGCACGACGAGCCCGGCGTGACCCGGGACCGCAACTACGGCATCTGCAGGCTCGACCCGCAGCGTCCGTTCCTGCTGGTGGATACCGGCGGCATCGCCGGCGACGAAGAGGGCCTGGCCGGCGCCACCGCGCGCCAGGCGCGGGCCGCCGCCGCCGAGGCCGACCTCGTGCTGTTCGTGGTCGACGGCCGCGAAGGACCGTCGGGGCTGGACGACGAGCTGCTGCAGTGGCTGCGCAAGAGCGGCCAGCCGGTGGTGCTGGTGGTCAACAAGACCGACGGCGTCGACTCGCGGGCGGCCCTGGCCGAATTCTCGCGCTATGGATTCAAGGACACGTTCGCGGTGTCTTCCGCCCACCGCCAGGGCATCGTCGCGCTGCTGGCCCGGATCGTGTCCCAGCTGCCGGAAGAAGGCGAGGGCGAACACCTGGACGACGACCCGGAGCGGGTGCGCGTGGCGTTCATCGGCCGGCCGAACGTTGGCAAGTCCACGCTGGTCAACCGGCTGCTCGGCGAGGAGCGCATGATCGCCTCCGACGTCCCCGGCACCACCCGCGACTCCATTGCGGTGGACATGGAGCGCGAGGGGCGCAAGTACCGCCTTGTCGACACCGCCGGCATCCGCCGCAAGTCGCGGGTCGATGAGGCGGTGGAGAAGTTCTCGATCGCCAAGACGCTGCAGGCGATCGAACAGTGCCAGGTGGCCGTGGTGATGCTCGATGCCAGCGAGGGCGTCACCGACCAGGACGCCAGCGTGCTGGGCGCGGTGCTCGATACCGGCCGCGCGCTTGTGATCGCGGTCAACAAGTGGGACGGGCTGGACAGCTACCAGCGCGACCAGACCCAGGCCTTGCTCGAGCGCAAGCTGGCCTTCGTTCCGTGGGCCGAATCGGTGCGCATCAGCGCTCTGCATGGCTCCGGCCTGCGCGAGCTGTTCCGCGCCATCCACCGCGCCCATGACTCCGCCACCATCGAACTGGGCACGGCCGAGGTGAACCGGGCGCTGGAGATGGCAGTGGAGTCAAACCCGCCGCCGATGGTGCGCGGAAGCACGCCCAAGCTGCGCTTCGCCCACCCGTCGGGCACCAATCCGCCCACCTTCGTGATCCACGGCAACCGCCTGCGCCACCTGCCCGAGAGCTACCGGCGCTACCTGGAGAACTTCTTCCGCAAGCGCTTCAAGCTGGTGGGAACGCCGGTGCGGTTCGTGTTCAAGGAAGGCGAGAACCCTTTCCGGGGCCGCAGGAACGTGCTCACCGACCGCCAGGTGGAACGGAAGAAGCGGTTGATCCGCCACGCCAGGCGCAAGGGTTGAGCGTGGCCGGCGGCATCACCCTGGGCATCCTCGCCGGCGGCCGCGGCACGCGCCTGGGCGGGGTGGACAAGGCCTGGCTGCGACGCGAGGGAATGAGCCAGGTGGAGCGGCTGGTGCAGAGGATGTCGCCGGGCGTGGACGAGGTACTGATCAGCGCCAACAGCAAGCTTGAAGCCTACGCGGCGCTGGGCTTCACCGCGGTTCCTGATCTGCGGCCGGGTTTGGGCCCGCTGGCCGGGCTCGAGGCGCTGTGCCAGGCCTGCAGCGGGGAGTGGCTGCTGACCGCGCCGGTGGACCTGTTCAACGTCAATGACTGCCTGCTGCGCCGGCTGAAGGCCCGCGGCGGACCGGGCGCCTACGCGGTGGATGCCGATGGACCGCAGCCGCTGGTTGCCCTGTGGCACGTGGCGACGCTCCGGCCGGCGCTCGCCGCCGCGATCGAAGCGGGCGATCTTGCCGTGCACCGGCTGCAGGCCCGGCTCGGCATGGTCCCGCTGCGGCTGGACGGGGTACGCTTCGGCAACCTCAACACCCCGCAGGACCTGGCCGAAGTCGGCATGAAACTCCCGGATGACTGATTTCCCCTCCCGCATTTCCTACGCCGAAGCACTGGCGATCATCGTTGCCGCCGCAAAGGCCCGGCCGCTGCCCGCCGAGCGCTGTGCCATCCAGCGCGCCCACGGCCGCGTGCTGGCCACGGACATCACCGCCACCATCGCCCAGCCGCCGTTCGACAATGCGGCAATGGACGGCTTCGCCCTGCGCCACGCGGACCTTGCGCCGGCCGGCGGCAGCGTCCTGGAGCTGGTTGGCGAGCAGTTCGCCGGCACCGCCGACCAGCCTGCCATCGGCCCCGGCCAGTGCGTGCGCATCACCACCGGCGCCCCCATGCCGCCGGGCGCAGACACCGTGGTGATGAAGGAAAACACCCGGGTGGAGGGCGAGCGCGTGCATGTGCTGGAGCCCACCACCCGCGGCCGTCACGTGCGGCTGGCCGCGGAGGACACCGCCCCCGGCGACCTGCTGCTGCGCGCAGGCGACGTGCTCACGCCGTCGCGGATCGCACTGTGCGCGATGCAGGGACTGGCAGAGCTTGAAGTCCGGCGTCCGCCCACCGTGGCCGTCTTCGCCACCGGCGACGAACTGGTGGAACCGGGCATGGAGCTTGGCCCCGGGCAGATCTACAACTCCAACCGGGAGCTCCTGATGGGCCTGCTGCGCCAGGAGGGGCTGGAGCCCGTGGCCTGGCCGACCCTGGCGGATGACCCGGCGCATGTGCAGTCTTCCCTGCGCCATGCCGGCGACGCATTCGACCTGGTGATCACCTGCGGCGGCGTCTCCGCGGGCGAAAAGGACCACCTCCCCGCGCTCATGCAATCGAAGGGCAGGGTGCTATTCTGGAAAACCCGGCTCAAGCCCGGCATGCCGGTGCTGTTCGCAGAGGGCGGCAGCCTGGGCGAGGCGTTGTTCCTGTGCCTGCCCGGGAACCCGGTATCGGTGCTGGCCACCTGGCTGGCGCTCGGGCGGCCGCTGGTGGATGCGCTGCAGTCCCGCGCGCCGCGGCTGAAGCTGTTTGCGCGCCTGGCCACCGGCTGGAACAAGCGCAACGCGCGCCTTGAGTTCCTGCGCGGCCGGCTGATCCGCGGCGGGGATGGCACGCTGTCGGTGGAACCCAACCCCGCGGACGGCTCCAACCGGATGCGCGCGGCGGCCGATTCCGACGCCCTGCTGGTGCTGGAAGAGGGTGCCCGCGAATACACCGCCGGCAGCGTGGTCGAGGTCATTCCTTACTGAACGCGGGCGGCGCCGCCGCGCGCATGTCCAGCACCGGCGCGGGATAATGTGCGCATGGCAATCAAGGAAATCTCCCCCCGCGAAGCGCTGCTGCGCGCAGGGCAGGGCGCGCGCCTGATCGACGTGCGCGAAGACCACGAGCGCGCCGCCGGCATGGCCGAGGGCGCGGTGGGTGTTCGCAAGGCCGCGCTGGAGTCCGCGCCCGGGGAGCACATCCCGGCGCCTGGCGACGAAGTGATCCTCATCTGCCGCTCTGGCCGCCGTTCCGCCGAGGCCGGCGAGGCGCTGGCCCGTCAGGGCTACACCAACGTCGCTTCCGTGGCCGGCGGCACCGAGCGCTGGCAGCTGGAAAAGCTGCCCATGTCGGCCCCGGACGCCGGGTTCGATCTTGACTTCCACGAGCGCTACTCGCGGCACATGCTGCTGCCGGAAATCGGCCTTGAGGGCCAGCAGCGCCTGCAGGCCTCGCGGGTGCTGCTGCTGGGCGCCGGCGGCCTGGGCTCGCCGGCGGCCTGGTACCTGGCCGCGGCCGGGGTGGGCACCCTGCGCATCGCCGACCCGGACGTGGTGGACCGCAGCAACCTGCACCGGCAGATCCTGCACACCGACGCATCCATCGGCACGCCCAAGGTCCGGTCGGCCAGCGAGCGCCTGACCGCCCTCAACCCCCGCACCCGCATCGACGCGGTGCAGGAGCTGGTCACCAGCGACAACGTGGAACGCCTGATCGGCGACGTGGACGTGGTGATCGACGGGGCCGACAACTTCGCCATCCGCTACCTGCTCAACGACGCCTGCGTGAAGCTGGGCAAGCCGCTGGTCTACGGCGCCGTGCACCGTTTTGAGGGCCAGGTGAGCGTGTTCGACGCCGGCCGCCACCGCGGCACGCATCCGTGCTATCGCTGCCTGTTCCCCGAGCCGCCGCCGCCCGAGGCCGCGCCGAACTGCTCGGAGGCGGGCGTGCTGGGCATCCTGCCCGGCGTGGTCGGCCTGCTCGAGGCCACCGAGGCGATCAAGCTGCTGCTGGGGCTGGGCGAGCCGCTGCGCGGGCGCCTGCTGCACTTCGACGCCATGGGCATGCGCTTCCGCGAGACCCGGCTGGGGCCGGA
>Ga0079224_100003479_pt1 | contig 19939 bp, 15 predicted proteins | sample Stecom2015_FD_80414 | JGI IMG/M metagenome (GOLD analysis project Ga0079224, IMG submission 80414) | Agricultural soil microbial communities from Utah to study Nitrogen management - Steer compost 2015 | ecosystem: Environmental > Terrestrial > Soil > Agricultural land | place: USA: Utah...
AACCCCACGACCAGCACGACGACCACGGTGGCGGCGACGACGAGGACCGTCCGCCGGGGACTGCTGTCGAAGTCGTTCACGATCGCCTTTCACCGGTCCTGCTCGCGGCAGCCGACAACGGTCACGGAGACGGCCGGGGAAATCCCCGGGCACGGTGCCCGCCCGCCGGTGTTCCGGTCGGCTCCCTGGCCATTTCGGTCAGGGCAGGCGGGGAGCGGACTCTCCTCCGTCTGTTCTGCTCGACTCACCAACGTGGGATGTGTTCCGCGCCATTTCGGTTCTGTTGGGATTTGGCCGGAATCGGCCAAGAATCTCCTCGGAGAGGGAGAACTTCTGTGCCACGGTCCGCGTCTACGCGGGAGACACCGGAGACGCTGGAAATGTCCGGGGCATCGGGTAATTCCCAAGCGTGTGATGAGGAGGTGACCGTCGTGGTGGTGACACTCGGCCGCCGGCCGGAGGCGAGCGCGGACACGACCGGGTCCGTGGACGCGGTGCTGCTCGGCTGCCACGGTGGCGCGGGGACCAGCACGCTGGCGGCGCTGCTCGGTACGCCGTGGGACCTGGGCGGCTACACGCCGCAGACACGGCAGGTCGAGACGTTCGGCCGGCCGCTGCTCCTGGTCACCAGGGACAGCGCGCCCGCCTCGGCGCGGACGGTCGAGGCCGTGACCGGGCTCAGCGGATCCGGGGCGGCCATTTCCTGCCTGGTGATCGTCGCCGACGGTTCCGGTCCCGAACCCCGCGAGGCAACGGTGCGATTCCGGCTCGTCGAGGACCGGGTCGAAAGAATCGTGCGGTTTCCGTTCGTCGCCGGACTGCGTTACGCCGACACCGCGGACGCGGACAAGGTCAGGCTGCCCAGAAAGGCCGAACGCGCTCTCGCGGAGATCCGTGCGGCGTGCAGGGAGAGGGAACCGGAAGCGCCGGACACGAAGGGACGAGAAGAGTCACAATGAATCTGCTGCTCAACGCATTCGTCAGAATGCAGACGAGTGTCATGGTGCCGCTCAACACGGACGTCAGGAACAACCCCTGGGGCGAGGGGATCGAACTGCCCTCCGGTGCGTTCTCCTCCATCGACACCCTCTTCGCCTGGGGCCGCGGCGTCGTCGTGGTCATCGGCATCATCGGCGTGCTGTTCTGCGCCGGGAAGATGGCGGTCGGCAAGTTCGGCCGGTCCGACCTGGCCGCCGAGGGCGTGGGCGGCCTGGTGTGGACCATCCTCGGCATCTCGCTGATGCTGATCGCGGTTCCGCTGATCACGGCTCTGCTCCCGGAGCTGGGAACCCAGATCTGATCCACCCCGACCCTGTAGCGGACACCGTGCCGTGGTCGGAGGACCTCCGTCGGCCACGGCACCCGGAACGACGAGGAAGAGACCGTGCCCATCCTGCTGAGAGCGGCGGTGCGCGGGCAGGCCGCGGTGGTGCGAGCGGCGGAGGCGGGCGGCGGCCCGCTCCCCTGGGCCTGGAACCCCGAACCGCAGCTTCCGACCAGTGTCCTGCCGTCCCTGGAGCAGCTGTTCGCGTGGGGGCGGGGAGTCATCGTCGTCATCGCCGTCATCGGCGTCCTCTACTGCGCGGGGAAGATCGTGGTCGGCAGGCTCGGCCGGTCCGACGTGGCCGTCGAGGGCGTGGGCGGCCTGCTGTGGACGATCATGGGGATCCTCCTCATGATCATCGCCGTGACGGTGGTCATGGCGCTGATTCCCGGCTCCGGTTCGGAGACCGACACCGACACCGACACCGGCGACGACGTCTTCGTCGCGTCCGTGTAGAGCAAGGAGGGGGAAGTGGACGTCCCGACCGCCCCGGTGCTCGCCGCGCCTCCCTGCGGAGCGGAGGACCCGGCGTGGCAGGACTGCGGCAACACCGTTCTCGGCTGGGTCATGGGACTGGGGACCGTCATCGCGGTCCTCGCGCTCCTGATCATCGCCGGGAAGATGGTGCAGGCCAACTTCACCGGCGACCCCTGGATCGCCGCCCGCGGCATGGGGGAACTGCCGTGGGTGCTGCTGGGAATCATCCTGCTGGTGGTCGCGGCCCCGATCGTCAGCGTGCTGCTGGGCGGCTCCCCGGGAAGCGCCTTCGACACCTGGTACGCCTACCTGGAGGTCCACCTGGACGCCAACCCGGTCCCCATGCCCACCCTGGACCCCTCGCCCCGCCTCCCGGACGAAATCTGACCGAACCGCCCCGGCGCCGCACCGGCGCCCGAGACCGTCCGGGGGCTCCGTGTCCCGAAGGCTCAGACACGACCAGGAAGTGCAATGGCCAGTCTTGAGGAACTGTCCGAGGACATCGGCAAACTGATCGCACCCGCCATCGAGGGAGTCTTCGGGGTCCTCTGGAACAACGAAGCGGTGAGCAACACCGGCGGGATCCAGGGCAGCGAAGGCATCGCAGCCTTCCAGAACCTGGTCTTCCCGCTGGTGACGCTGCTGGCCACGGCGGGCCTGCTGATCGCGGCGATCCGGCTGCTGTGGTACCGGCGCCTGGATCCGATGATGGACACGGTCAAGGCGCTGCTGGTCCTCGTCTTCACGACCTTCTCCGGGGTCTTCGTCGTCCAGGGGATCGTGGACCTCGGCAACGGGCTGGCCGACTACATCCTCGGCCAGGGCGTCGCGAAGAACTTCGGGGACCGGCTCGCCGAGGACCTGACCAGCATTCCCGAGGGGGACATCATCACCGGCCCCTTCCGGCTGCTGCTGAGCATCATCATCGGGATCGCGGTCGTGGTCGGCGCCACGATCCAGATCGTGGCGCTCTTCTACACCCAGGGAATCGTCTACATCTGCGCGGCCGTGCTGCCGCTCGCGGCCAGTGCGGCGATGATCCCCGGGCCGGGCACCACCATCTTCTCCAGGATCATGGGATGGCTGCTCGGCTCCATCCTGTACAAGCCGGTGATCGCGCTCGTCTACGCCCTCGGCTTCGTCTTCTACTACGAGTCGAGCGGGGACGAGGACGGCGTCTTCCAGTACTTCCTCGGTGTCGCGCTGATCCTCATCGCCACCGGCGCGCTGCCGATGCTGTGGAGCCTGCTCGGCACGGTGGCGACCAAGCTGACCGGAGGCGCGGTCGCCTTCGGCGCGGCCGGCGCCGCCGCGGGCGCGAGCGGAGGCGGTGGCGGTGGCGGCGGGGGCGGCGGCCTCGGGTTCTTCGGGGCCAGCAACGCCGTGCAGGGCTCCGGCGCGGTGAGCCGGGCCGCGGCGATCGACCAGGGGCTGCCCTCGGCCGCGACCATCGCGTCGGCCGGCGGCGCGACCGCGACGGGCGCGCTCGCGACGGGGGCGAGCACGCTGGGGACGACCGCGCTGGGGGACGGGGGCGCCGTCATGACGGCGAGCACCTCGACCGGCTCCGGAGGCGGCCCCGGGGAGGACGGCAGCGCGGGGACGCAGGACGGTTCGGCGCTGCCCGAGGGGGCGGAGGACAGCGGTACGTCCGCAGAACCCGGAACCGGGACGACCGGCACGGCCGTGCCCGCAGGAGCCGTCCGGACCGGGACGCTCGGCGGTCCTCCCGCCTCCTCGCTCTCGACCGGCGGGGCCGGTGGGCCGGGTGGGGGCGGTCCGTCCGGTACCGCTCCGGGCGGCGCGGTCATTCCGACGGGTGCGGGGGTGCCGGGCGGGGCCGTGGTGTCCCCGGTGTCGAGCGGTGGGCCGGACGGGGGTGGCCAGTCCGGTACCGCTCCGGGTGGTGCGGTGACTCCGTCGGGTGCGGCCGGGTCGGAGGGCTCGGGGGTGCCGGGTGCGGTTCCGGTGTCCTACGGGCAGGACGGCGGGCCGACGGGCAGCGCGGTGACTCCGACGGGTGCGGTGCAGTCGGGCGGGGCCGTGGTGTCCCCGGCCTCGACCGGCGGGACCGACACCCCCGGCGGAAACGTCCCGACCGGTGCCCTCCCCGCCGCCACCCCGACCGGGGCCACCGGTGCGACCGGCGGCTCCGGGGGCGCGGGCAGCGATCCGGGACCGGCGACGCCCGGTGGAGCGGTCATTCCCACCGGCGGAGGCGCTCCCGCGGAGGGGGCGTCCGACTCCGGAGGACCGGACCCGCCACCGCACGCCCCCACACCGGACGTCCCGGCCCACCCCCCGGTCGCCACCGGAGCCGCGGGCCACGACTCCTCCCCGCCCACCGGAGCCGTGGGCGACAGCCCCTCCCTGCCCACCGGAGCCGGCGACGACCCCGGTGACCTCCCTGACGGCGCGCTCTAGACCCAAGGACAGAGAAGAAGATGACACAGCGGACCTACGGCGGGTGGCGCCGCAAACGCAGCATCGGACTGCTCGGCCTGGGCTTCACCTCCACCATGCTCCTCATGGCCAGCCTGGTCGTGCTCATGCTGGTCATGTTCGTCGACCAGCGCTACGCCGCCTACCTCGTGCCGCCCCTCGTGGTGCTCTTCGCCCTGGCCCTCGTCCCGGTGCAGGGCACCTCCCTGCTCGGCTTCGTGCTGACCCGCGTCCGCTGGTGGTGGGCGACCGTCCTCGGACGCACCCGCTACCGCGCCGGGGTCATGGTGGAGCACCCCCGCGCGTTCCAGTTGCCCGGAGTCCTCGCGCCGATCACCCTCCTCTCGGTCGAGGACGGCCGCAACGGCAGGTTCGGCATCGCCTGGAACCGCCGCCTCGGCCACATGACGGCGACCATCCTGGTGTCCTCCAACTCGGTGTGGCTCGCCGAGGAGAGCGACGTCGACACCTGGGTCGCCAACTGGCACAACTGGCTCGCCGGATTCGGCTACATGCCGTGGGTCCCGTGGATCGCGGTGACCGTCGAGTCGAGCCCCGACCCCGGCGCCACCCTGCGCGACAAGATCGCGGCCGAGGTCGACCCCGACTCCCCGGAACCGGCCCGCCGCATCCTGGGCGAGCTGGTGTCCCTGGCCCCCGCGGTGAGCGCCCAGGTCGAGACCCGGATCTCCATCACCTTCGACCCCCGCCGCTTCCCCACCAACCCGAAGGGCCGCATGGAGGCCGCGGCGGAGGTGAACAACTTCCTCAACCAGATCGAGAACGGTCTGGGCGGCTGCGGGGTCAGCGTGATCGGACGGGCCACCCCCGAACAGCTCGTCGCCACCGTCCGCAGCGCCTACGACCCGGCGGCCCGCGGCGTGATGGCGCAGATGCTCGACGCCGCGGAGGACGGCATCGAGACGGCCAACTGGTCGGAGGCCACCCCGGTGGCCGCCGAGACCCTGCACGACCGCTACATCCACGACAGCGGCATCAGCGTGGCCTGGGTCTGGCAGCAGGCGCCGCGGACCCACGTGACCAGCACCGTCCTGTCGCAGCTGCTCACCCCCACCCGGTGGAACAAGCGGACGACGCTGCTCTTCCGGCCCTGGCCCGCCTCCTCCGCGGCACGCGCCCTGGAGAGCCAGAACACCGCGGCCCAGTACAAGAGCGAACTGTCCGCCCGGGTCCGGCACCGGGTCAGCGCCCGGGACAGCCAGGACCTGGCCTACGCGCGGCAGGCCGCCCGCGAGGAGACCATGGGCGCCGGCCTGGTGCAGATGAGCCTCTACACGTCGGTCACCGTGGAGAACCCCGAGGAGCTGGACCGCGCCGTCTCCCACACCGAGTCCTCCGCCGAGACGTCGCGCATCCGCCTGCGCCGCGCGTGGGGTGCGCAGGACGTCGCCTTCGCCACCACGCTCCCGCTGGGAATCTGCCCCCCTTACCTCGCCCAACGGCACTGACCCGACCAGGAGGTCCCGCATGGTCGCCACCCCCGACGACGGAACCGGCTCCGCGGCGCCCGCCCCCCGGTCGTCCCGCGCCGAACGGAAGGAGCGCCGGGCGCGCGCCCGGCGCGAACGCGCGGCCCAGCGCGCCGCCGCCCGCGGCAGGAAGCCGCCCCGGCGCGAACGCGGCGGGAAGTGGACCGACGCCGCCCACGGCAGCGCGAAGGACCTGCCGCCCCCGGTCATGGGCTGGGCGCACCGCGACGGCGGCGTCTCGGTCAACATCCCCCACGTCCCCGAGTACCAGGCCACCACCGCCCAGGCGTGCGGCCTCTTCCCCTTCGTCACCAGCAGCAAGCCGCCCGCGGTCGGCACCCCGATCGGCCGGGACCTGCTCTCCGGCGAGGTCGTGTGCCTCGACCCGCTGGCCTGGCTGCGCGCCGGACTCGTCACCAACCCGGGCTGCTTCGTGCTCGGACAACCGGGAACCGGAAAGTCGACGCTGGTCAAGCGGATGGTGACCGGGGCGGTCGCGTTCGGTACACAGGCGATCATCCTGGGCGACACCAAGCCCGACTACACCAACCTGATCCGCTACCTGGGCGGGCAGGTCGTGCGGATCGGCCGGGGACTGGACCGGATCAACCCCCTCGACGCCGGACCGCTCGGCGCGTCCCTGCTCCACCTCAGCTCCGAGGAGCGCGAGCAGCTCCGCTGGGAGGTCCGCTCCCGGCGCATCGCGCTGCTGATGGCGCTGTGCACGCTGATCCGCGAGGACCGCATCACCAACGCCGAGGAGGTCGTGCTCGGCGCGGCGGTCGACCTGCTCGACGAGCGGCTGGGGCCGCAGACCCCGCCCACCGTCGTCGACGTGCTCCGCGTGGTCGAGGAGGGCCCCGAGGAGCTGCGGCGCATGGCCCGCGCCGAAGCCGGGGACCGCTACGACGAGCGCGTGGACGACCTGGTGTTCACGCTGCGGCTGCTGTGCACCGGGTCGCTGGCCGGAGTGTTCGACGGGCCGACGACCAACCCGATCGACCTGTCGGCCCCCGGCATCAGCGTCGACATCTCCCGGGTGGGGGCGGCCGGGGACAAGCTGCTCACCGCCGCGATGCTGTGCACCTGGAGCTACGGGTTCGGCATGGTGGACGCGGCGACGCTGCTCGCCGAGCACGGCGTCATCCGGCCGCGGTCCTACATCGGGGTCATGGACGAGCTGTGGCGCGCCCTGCGCGGCGCCCCCGGCCTGGTCGAGTACGCCGACTCGCTGACCCGGCTCAACCGCAGCAAGGGCATGGCGTCGGTGATGGTGACCCACTCGCTGAGCGACCTGGAGGCGCTGGCCAGCGAGGAGGAGCGGGCCAAGGCGCGCGGGTTCGTCGACCGGTCCGCCATCACGATCCTCGCCGGACTGCCGCCCCGCGAACTGGCGCGGGTCAACCAGATCACCCCGCTCACCCAGCCGGAGCAGGAACTGGTGTCGTCGTGGTCCTCCCCGGACTCCTGGCAGCCGGGCACCCTGCACCCCGGGCGGGGCCGCTACCTCATCAAGACCGGCGCCGAGCGGCTGGGGATCCCCGTGCAGATGACGCTCACCGGCGACGAGTTCGAGCTGTACGACACCGACCAGGCGATCCGCAGGAGGTGAGCACGGTGGCCAAGGAGACGAGGAAGTACCAGCCGCGCGGCGGGATCATGGCGGCGGGCACGCCGCCGCTGCTCGTCGTGCTCGCGCTGTGGGGCGTGGTCGCCCTGGTGTTCCTGGTGTGGCTGGCGGCGTGGCTCGCCGCGCTGGTCACCCCCGGCGAGGTGGCCCCCTTCGGCGTGCGGTGGGCGTTCTGGCTCTTCACCGGGGACACCGAGAGCGCGTGGCCGGGCACGCCCACGTTCCTGGTCGTGCTGTTCTGCGTCGTGCAGGCCGCCGGCCTGGTCCTGCTGGGCCGGGCGGTCACGCCCTGGGTGCGCGCCCGGATCGGCGGCGGCTACGACCCGGTCAGCGTGCTCAACGTGAACAACTCCGACGTCGCGGAGCTGGCGCTGCCCGAGGCCGCCGAGAAGGCGGTGCGGCTGCGCAAGACCAGCCTGAACGGGAAGAAGCCGAAGGAGCTGCCGGAGGCCGAGGTGGGGCTGGTGCTCGGCGACGTGAAGATGCCCCGCGGCAGAACGGGGAAGCGGCTGTTCGCGTCGTGGGAGGACACCGTCCTCGCCTACATGGCGCCCCGGGCCGGCAAGACCACCGCCCTGGCCATCCCCTACGTGCTCAACGCCCCCGGACCGGCCCTGGCGACCAGCAACAAGGGCGACGTCTGGGCGGCGACGGCGAAGCTGCGGGAGGAGCGCACCGGCGAGCGGGTCTGGCTGTTCGACCCCCAGCACATCACCCACCAGCCGCAGACCTTCTGGTGGAACCCGCTGCGCAACGTCCGCACCGTCGAGGACGCCTACCGGCTGGCCAGCCACTTCGTGCTCACGATCGACGACGACGACTCCAAGAAGGACATGTGGGGTCCGGCCGCCAAGGCGCTCATCTCGCAGTTGGCGCTGGCCGCGGCGCTCGCGGGGGAGAGCATGGACCGGGTGGCCGAGTGGCTGCACGACGCCAAGCAGCCGCGGCCGATCGAGATCCTCTTCGACCACGGGTTCGTCGCCTACGCCGAGGCGCTGCGCGAGACGCAGAACATCGTGAGCGAGACGCGCGACGGCATCTACACCACCGCCCGCACCGCGGCCCGCTGCCTGGACGACCCGGAGATCATGGCCTGGGTGACCCCGCCGGACGACCCCGAGGTCGACGAGTTCGACCCCCGCGACTTCGTCCGCTCCCGGCAGACGCTGCACCTGCTCAGCAAGTCGCGTTCGGCGGCGGCCCCGCTCATCGCCGCGATGACCGACGCGATCTTCATCGCCGCCGAGGAGGCCGCCGAGGGCATGGGCGGCAGACTCGACCCGCCGCTGGTGGCGGTGCTCGACGAGGCCGCCAACATCTGCAAGATCGCGGACCTGCCCGACCTCTACTCGCATCTGGGCTCCCGCGGCATCGTCCCCGTCACCATCCTGCAGAGCTACCGCCAGGGGGTGCGGGTGTGGACGGAGAACGGGATGGAGGCCATGTGGTCGGCCGCGACCGTCAAGCTGTTCGGCGCCGGACTGGACGACCACAAGATCGTCGAGGCGCTGTCCAAGCTGATCGGCCAGCACGACGTGTCCACCACGTCGTTCAGCTACGGCGACGGGAAGGGCAACCACTCGGTGCAGTTGCGCCGACAGGAGGTCATGGAGGGCGCCGACATCCGCCGGATCGGCAAGGGCGAGGCGCTCCTCTTCGCCACCGCGGCCCAGGCGACCCTGCTGCGGATGCGCCCCTGGTACACGAGCGCGGAGGCGCCCGTGATCAGCGCGGCGATCCAGGAGGCCGAGCGGGCGGTCACCGAGGGCGCGCAACGCAGGTACACCAACGACCAGGCCATGGGAGGCCGATGACCGGCCGCCCCCGCGATCCGGGGCGGCGACGCGGTAGGAGAGAGCAGGTGGGCAGATGAGCGACGGACGACGACCGGACGGCCGCCCGGGCGCCGTCGACCGGGACGGCCTCGGGACGGCGTTCGCGGACCCGGCGGGGCGGCGCACGGACCCCGACACCCCCGTCGCCGAACAGGCGCCGCAGGTCGCGGGCGTGGTCGGCGAAGCCGTGCTGGAGGTGCTGACGGCATTCCTGCGCGGCGGGCTCCGCTCCGGCCGCCGGGCGAGGCGGCGGGGGACCGGCAGGGACGGGATCGCCGTGCTCGCGGCGGGCACCCTGCTGGCGCGGGCGCTGCGGAACCGGGCCGCGCGCAACGGCACCGAGGGCGGCCAGATCGTGCACGTGGCCAACCCGAGGAGCACCAACCCGGTGAACGTCGAGATCGCCCGGGCGGCCCGGACCGGAGTCGGCGACCGCCGGCTCACCGGGGCGATCCGGGCCGCGGTCCAGCGCAATCCCGACATCCCGCCGCGGATCAGGGAGCACCTGGCCGGACCGGACGGGGACCAGGTGGTCGACCGGGTGCTGGCCGCGATGGACGTCCAGGCCGTGGCGACGGCGCTGCGGCACATCAGACGCCAGGACGAGGTGATCGACCGGATCTCCGAGGAGTGGAACGGCGGGCTCGGCTTCGAGGGCTCCTTCGAGGACGCCTGGCGCCACGCGGCCGCCAACCCCGCGATCGGGGGGCCGGACGGCGCGGACCCGTCCGGACTCCCGCAGGGGGCGTGGCGGCGGTTCGCGGAGTGGGACCCCGCGACCGCGCCGACCGAGGAGGTGGTCCACCACCTCAACGCCGCGTGGCTGAGCTCCATCGCGTCGCTGGACACCGAGGCGTTCGGGATGCGGCAGCGCTTCGAGGCGCTCGTCGCCCGCTGGGAGCCGCAGCTGTACGAGGCGTCGACGCGCTGGCTGCTGCGGGAGGCGGCGGCGACCGGGTGGAACAACCTGAACTCGGCGGCGCTCGACCGGATCAGCGCGGCCGAGAACGCCGCACTGTACGCCGACAGCGCGGCCTCCCCCGCCGACGGGGCGCCGCTCAGCCTCGCCGAGCAGTGGGCCCGCATCACCACCAGCCCCAACGGGCTGCGGGAACTGGAGCAGCGGGAGATCCGCGACCTGCTGGACGCGTGGGCCGTGCACGGCGGCCTGGCGGGCACGGACCCCACCTCGCTCGCGCAACCGGCGCTGCGGTCGCTCGCGGCGTTCGGGGAGCGGCTGCTCGAAGCCAACCGGGAGGTCGGGACCGAGTTCCTGGAGCGGCTCCGGGACACGCGGGAACCGCTCCGCGCCTTCGTCGAGGTGTCCCGGAATTCCGACGGCCACCCCTTCGACCCCGACACCCGGCTCGTCGCCGCACGGCAGGAGGCCGGGGCCGCGCCGGACGCCGCCTCTGCTGCCGACACCGACCGGGAGCGGCGCGCCGGAGGAGGGCTCGCGCTCACCGAGGCCGTCCGGTCGGAGACGGAGCTGCGGCCGTCGCTCGTCGCGGCGGCCGACTACGCGGCAGGCCCCGACCTGCGGATCGACGAACGTGCCCTGGCCAGCCTGAGCAGGTACCCGGCGGGCCGCACGCCCGACGAGCGCCGGCGGGAGCAGAGCACCGAGCGGCACGCCACCCTGTGAGACCACGGAGCAAGGAAAGGACGACAGCAGCGATGACGGCCACCCCCCAGAGCCGGAACGGCGACACCGCGCCCGCCGCCGAGGAGGACCTGTACGACCCGCAGGAGGAGGAGCTCCAGCAGGTCGGCGGACCGGACGCCAAACCGGTCTTCCGCAACGTCGAGGAGTTCGTCACCTACCGGTTCCTGCCCATGTACTCCCGTCCCGAGGGCGGACAGTTCCGCTGGTGCAAGGAGTGGTGGCGGCACCCCGAGGCGGTCTCCCGCTTCCACGCGCTGTGGCACGCCTGGGAGGTGCTGCGCTGGGAGCCGGGCACCGGGATGGCGGTGTGGTACCGCGACCACCTCGACTACCAGATGGCCTACATCATGGGCGACACCGGACCGTTCCGCGAGTGCACCTCGCGCCGCCACCAGGACCCCCGTCCCCTCCCGGCCGACCCCGCGCCCGAGGGCTGGTTCGAGGACGAGTGGTAGGACCGGCGCCTCCCCGCCGGTCGGCGGGGAGGGTTCCGGGGCCGGGCGCGGGGCGCGGGCCGGGCGGTGTGAACCGGACGGGCGGGAAGGCCGTTCCTGCGCCCTGTCGGAAGCGGGGACCGGCCGTCCGAGCGGGTTTTCCGCCGTGGCAGAGCCGGATTTCCTGAGATTTATCTCTCAATTCTCATGTTCCGGGGTTCGGTTCCCGGGCGGCCCTCCGACACCCGGGAACCGATGGCCGCGAAGGAGAATCCGAAAACCTTGGGGAAACGGAAGTCCGCGCCGCACGTCCGGACGGAAGACCCAGCCTTTCCGGTCCTGCCCGCGCCCGGGTTCCGGGCGTGTCCTGCCGTCCGGAAGAGGAATTCCGGGCGGGTGCCGGAGAAGACGGAGACGGACCGGAAAGCGCCGCGGCGACGGAAGAGGCGCATGCGCCCCGGGGCGCGGAGCGGAGCGGGGAACCGTGCGGGGCCGGTGACGGCCACCACGGTCCGCCCGCTTCGCCCGAGAACGCGCAGACCGGTGCCGAACAGCGGAGAGACACCATTCTGAGCTGCGGACATCCCGCAATCCGACCCCCCTGTCCCCGCTTTCGGAGGCGATTTCCCGGAAAGCGCGGTCCGCGGACGGGACGGGGAGCCCCGCCCCGGAAGCCGTCCGGAGCGCAGCGGGCACCGGAGCAGCGGGAACCGGAATGGAGGAACCGTTCTCCGCTGCGGATCACCGAATGCACCGAATGGGTTTTCTCCGTATCATCAATCCGAATATCCGGTCGGTCGCCTCCTCCGACACGGCCGACCGCCGTCGCGGTCCTGCGACCCAAGCTGGGGAGGTACTGTGCGACAGCGCATCGCCGCGGCGTGGGCAGTGGTGCGCCGGACCGCCGCCACCGGCACCTTTCTCGCCCTCACGATCGCGCTGGCCTGCACACTGTTCGGCGCGGGAGCGATCGTCCGCGCGGTGGAGCTCTACGACGGCGACGTGTGGCTGTGGAGCAGCCCGGTCGGCCAGTTGGCGCGGACCGACGCGCACGACGGGCGGATCGACCTGGTCACCGACGTCCCCGAGTCCGCCGGCAACCGCGTCGAGGTCATCCAGACCGACGACCACCTGATCCTGCACGACCTCGACACCGGCCGCATGACCGCCCTCGACCTGGGGGAGATGGCGTTCTCCGGACGGCTCGACCTGGGCACGGACCGGGAGCACAGCGTCTTCCTCCACGGGGAGCACGGGGTCGTGGTCGACCGGAGCGCCGGAGAGGTGCGCGCCGTCGACCCGACCACCCTCACGGCGACGGGCGAGGTGCTGAAGCTTCCCGCCCCGCTGGAGGGCGGGGCGTTCGACGCCGACGGCGTGCTGTGGCTCGGCGTCCCCAGCCAGGGGACGGTGGCCGGGGTGCGGTTCGCCGACGGCACCGCGAAGGCCGACGGGGCGGTCGGGGTGGCCGACCCCGCGGACGACATCGCGCTCACCGTGCGGGAGCAGGGCCCCCTCGTGGTGAACCGCTCCGACGACACCATCGTCGAGGTGCGCGACGGCGTCACCGCCGAGATCGAGTCCCCCGTCGCCCTGGCGGACGCGGTCGTGCCGCCGAGCACCTCCGGTCCTCTGGTCGCGGTCACCGTGCCGGACGCCGACGCCCTGCTCACCCTGGCCGGTCCGCACGACGGGGCCGAGATCACGGTGATCGACGCGGGAAACGTCGGCCCCGCCGCGGCGGTCCCCTACGAGGGCCGCGTCTACCTGCCCGGCGAGAACGGCGTCGTCCGGGTGTTCGACGCCGCCGGCGGCGAGGCCGAACCGCTGGAGGTGCCCGGCGCCGAAGGCCCCCTCGACCTGGAGGTGCGCGAGGGGCACCTGTTCGTCAACGACCCCGACTCCGGTGCCGCGCTGGTCGTCGGCCCGTCCGGAGAGGGCGCCGAGGTCGAGAAGTACGACGATCCCCCCGGACCGGGCGGCAGCTCGGCGGACGGCTCCGACGGGACCGGCTCCGCAACCGGAGAGGCCCCCCACGGAACCGGGCAGGAGGCGCCGCCGGGACAGGAGGCGCCGGAACCGGGACAGGAGGAGAGCCCCCGGCCGCAGGACGAGGAGCGGGACGCCGAGGAGCCCGCGCGGCCTCCCGCGCCGCCGGACCTGGACCCCGGAACCGAACCGGAGGACGGGATCGAACCGGTCCTGCCCGAACCTACCGGGCCCGCGTCGCCGCCGTGGCCCGGCGCCGACCCCGCACCGCCGACGGCGGGCACCGTGGACCCGGTGCGGACCTCCGCCGGGGGGACCCCCGCCGGAGGGGAGGTCACCCCGCTCCCGGGGGCGCCCGTCCCCGTCACCGCGTCGGCCGGGGCCGACGGGGTGACCGTCGCCTGGCAGCCCGCCTACTCCCCGGCCTCCCCCGTCACCGGCTACATCGTGAGCTGGGACGGCGGGAGCACGACCGTGGACGGCACACAGCACAGCGTGGTCGTCGACGGCCTGCGCGACGGAGTCCCGCACCGCTTCCAGGTCCGGGCGGTCAACGCCCACGGCCACGGCAACGCGGCGGCGTCGGAGCCGGTCGTGTCCGGCGAGCAGCCGCCCCCGCCCCCCACCGGCGTGGCGGTCGAGGCCACCGGCACCACCACGGCCGTGCTGACCTGGACCGCCGTCTCCGGAGCGCACGACTACACCGTGACCGGGGAGAGCGCCCACGGACACGTGGTCGCCGCCCGAAGCACCGCCGACACCGAGATCGAACTGGCCGGACTGGAACCGGGCGGAACCTACACGTTCACGGTCGCCGCGCGCAGCGGGGGCGGCGCGCAGAGCACGGCGGTCCCGGCCCCGGCCGTGACCCTGCCCCTGCTGGACCCCCCGGAGAACGTGTGGTTCGCGTTCAGCGACACCGGAGACGCCTACGTGTACTGGACGCCCGTGGACGGCGCCGTGGGCTACGAGGTCGTCCCGGCGGACGACGCGCTCGACACCCGCGAGATCGCCGCGGGAGAGTCCGTGGAGGTCAACGGGAGGCAGTACCAGAGCATCATCTACGGAACGCCGGGCCTGGGCTGCCACTCCTTCACCGTGCGAGCGGTGGACGCGGCCGGGACCGCCAGCCGCCCCAGCGAACCCAGCACCACCCAATGCACCGGTCGACGCCTCCGCTCCCCGGACGCGGCCGGACACCGACCCACGGGATGACCAGTGACGACCACGAGTAGCAACGACGACACCGGAAGGGCGCACGCCGCCCTCTCCGCCACGGAAGCCAACGACCACGCCGCCACCGTCGACGGCATCGTCGCCGCCGTCGGCTCGGCCGTCGCCGGCGCGGCCGAGACGGCGCGTCTGGCGCTGGTGGCACTGCTGTGCCGGGGGCACATCCTCCTGGAGGACGTGCCCGGGGTGGGCAAGACGCGACTGGCGCGCTCCCTGGCCGCGAGCGTCGGCGGCGGCCACCGCCGCGTGCAGTTCACCCCCGACCTGCTGCCCTCGGACCTCACCGGGGTGAACGTCTTCAACCAGGAGACCCGGGAGTTCGAGTTCCACGCCGGCCCGCTCTTCGCCAACGTCGTGGTCGCCGACGAGATCAACCGCGCCTCCCCCAAGACGCAGGCGGCCCTCCTGGAGGTGATGGAGGAGGGGCGCGTCACCGTCGACGGCGTGCGCTACGCGGTCCCCGACCCCTTCATCGTCGTCGCCACCCAGAACCCGGTGGAGCTGGACGGGACGTACCGGTTGCCGGAGGCGCAGCTCGACCGGTTCCTGATGCGGCTGTCCCTCGGCTACCCCGACAGGGAGGCCGAGTTCGCGATCATGCGGGGCGACGGCCTGGCGGAGCCCCGCAGCCTGAAGGGCACCGCAGACATGGAGACGATCGTCCGTGTCCGGGAGGCCGCCGCCCGGGTCCACACGGCCGCCACCGTCTACGGCTACGTCCGCGACATCGCGGAGGCCACCCGCAGCCACCCCCGGCTGCGGCTGGGCCTGTCCCCCCGGGCGACCGCGGCGCTCGTCGGCGCGGCACGCACGTACGCGCTCATCCGCGGACGCACCTACGTCATCCCCGAGGACGTGCAGCGCCTCGCCTTCCCGGTCTGGGCGCACCGCCTGGTGCTCACCCCCGAGGCCCTGGTGAGCGGACAGACGGAGGCCGACGTGCTCGGCGAGGTCCTCGCCGGCATCGCGGCGCCGCAGCCCGAGCAGGCGGTGAGCCGCTGATGCGCGCCGTGCCCGAGCGGACCCCCGCCGAGGGGAGGCCGTGATGCCGACCGCGCGGGGCCTCCTGGTCGCGGGCGGCGGACTGGTGCTCTGCGTCGCCGGAGCGCTCCTCGGCTACCGGGGCGTCCTCCTGCTGGGCGCGCTCGCGCTGCTCGCCGTGGCGGGGGCGTCCCTGTCCGTCCTGGCCGGCCGCCCCACCCGGGCCGAGGTGCGCCGCGGGGGCCCGCTGACGCGCACCGCACCGGGGCGCGCCGTCACGGTGCGTCTGACCGTGGCGGGCGCCGGACGGGCGGGCCCGGTCCGGCTGCGCGAGCGCGTGGCCGCGGCGGGAGAGGAAGGGGAGACCACCCTCGTCCCGGCCGCCCCCGACGCGTCGGAGGCCGGGCGGTGGGAAGCGGCCTACCGGCTGGAGCCGTCCCGGCGCGGCGTCGTGGAACTCGGCCCGCTGCGCGTGGAGCGGACCGACGTCCTGGGCCTGGCCGCCGCGGGCAGGCCCAGCGGGACCGTGGACCGCGTCCTGGTGCACCCCCGCTGGCGGCGGTTGCGCGCGCTGCCGACCGGGCAGGCGAGCACCCCCGACAGCGTGCGCGGCGGCAGCCGTCCCGGCGGGCTCGCCTTCCGCTCCCTGCGCGACTACGTCCCGGGCGACGACGTCCGCCGCGTGCACTGGCGCAGCACGGCGCGCAGCGGTCGGCTGCTGGTGCGCGAGTACTCCGACACCTCCGACACGCGGCTGACCGTGCTGCTCGACGACCGGGCCGCCGGCGGACGGGAGCGGCTCGACGCGACCGCCGAGGCCGCGGCCTGCGTCGTGGCGACCGCGGCCCTGTCCCGGCTGCCCTGCGACCTCGTGCTGGCCAGCGGCCCCGGCGTGGACGGGCACGCCGGACTGCCGGCCGCGCTCGACCTGCTGGCCGCGGCCGTGCCCGCGCCGGACGCCGACCTCGCGGCGGCGCTGCGGACCCTGCGGGCGGGGACCGGCGGCGGGGCGGTGGTGCTCGTCAGCGACGCCCCGCACGAGTCCGACCTGCGGGAGTTCGCGACGCTGCGCGACCGGTTCCCGAGGCTGGTGGCGGCGGTCGTGGGACCGTCCCGCCCCGACGAGGTGGCGGGGGTCACCCTGGTGGCGGCGCGTGACGCCGCGGAGTTCGGCGAGGTGTGGGACGGGGCCCCGTGGACACGTTGACCCTGCGGCGCACCGCGGCCGCGGAGACCGGCCCCGCGGCCGCCTCCCGGGTGTCCGCCGTGATCGCGTTGACGGCGGCGACCGCGGCGGGCGGGCTCGCGGCGGCCCCCGGCTACACCTCGCCGTTCGGCGCCGGCGCGGTCCTGACGCTGTGGGCGGCGGGAGGCGTGGCGCTGGCCGTGTTCCTGAGCGGACGGCTGTCCCCGGCCGCCACCCTGCTCACCGGTCTCCCCGCGGCGTTCGCCGGAGCGGTCGCGCTCGCCGTGTGGGCGCCGGGAGGGCACGGCGGCCCGCTGGCCGACACGCTGGCCGCGCTGCCCCGGGCGGGCAGCCGCTTCCTGGACGGAGCCCCACCGGTCCCGCTCACGGTGGACACCCTCCTGTTCCCGGCCCTGGCGGTATGGCTGGGCGGTACGGCCGGCGTCCTGGCGTGGCGGTCCGGCCGCGCGCTCACCGCCCTGGCGCCCGGGACGGTGCTGCTGGTCGGCGCCACCGCGACGAGCGGGACCACGGCCGTGTGGCCCGCCTGCCTGCTGGCGGGCTCGGCCGCGGTCCTGCTCGCCCTGCCCTCCGGAAGCGGGGCCGCGAAACCCGTCGTCGTCGGCGGGGCTCGGGTCGAGGAGGCGGGCGGTGGCGCCGGGAGGCCGGGAGGCGCACGCCGCTGGACCGTCCGGGTGCTGGGCTGCGTCGCGGTCTGCGCCGCCGCCGCGGCGGTCGCGCCGGTCGCCCTCGCGGGATGGCGGGCGGAGCCCGTCGGACTGCGCGGCGGCGTACCGCAGACCGCGACGCAGCCGGCGGCCAACCCCCTCGGCTACCTGTCGACGTGGGCGGCCGACCCCGACACCGTGCTGATGACGGTGCGCAGCAACCGGGTGAACCAGCTCCGGTGGGTGGCCCTGGCGGAGTTCACCGGCACCACCTGGCTGCCCGAGGGCCGGTACCGTGTCGCGGGGCGCCTGCTGCCGCCCCCCGACCCCGAGCCCCCCAACGCCACCCGGCAGGAGGCCACGGTGACGGTCGAGGAACTGCCGGGCCCCTGGCTGCCCGTCATCGGTGCGCCGCGGTCGCTCGACGCCGCGGCGGGCTTCGACGCGGAGTCGGGCACCGCCGTCGCCGTCGACGGCGAGGCCTCGGGGGCGAGCTACACGGTGAGCGGCGACGTGGCGCACTGGAGACCGGAGGAACTGGCCGACCTGCGGCCGCCCGCCGACCCCGGGTTCGACCGCTACCGCGCCCTGCCCGGGCCCACGCCGCCGCAGGTCGACGTGATCGTCAGGCACGCGACGGCCGAGGGCACCCCCTACGAGCACGCGGTGCGCCTGGCCCGCTACCTGCGGACCAGCTACACCTTCGACCCGGGGGCGCCCGGCGGGCACGGCCTGGCCGACCTCGACCGGTTCCTGGTCGAACCGGGACAGCAGGGCGGCGGCGGCACCTCCGAGCAGTTCGCCAGCGCGTTCGCGGTGCTCGCCCGAGCCGCCGGACTGCCGAGCCGGGTCGTCGTCGGGTTCGCCCCCGGCATGCGGAACGACGACGGCGACTTCACCGTCACCGCCGGCGACGCCATCGCCTGGGGCGAGGTCTACTTCGAAGGCGCGGGCTGGGTGCCCTTCGACGTCACCCCCGGTGGACGGGAGCCGGGCGGAGACCCGGAGGAGACCTCCGCGAGCGGAACCCCGGGCGCCGGGGCGGAGCCCGGGGCCGAACAGCCGGACCGGACGCCGCACGAGATCGCCGCCCCCGCGCCGGCCCCGGCCGCCGGAACGGGACCGGCCCGGGCCGCGGCGGTGGCCGTGGGGGCCGTCGCCGCGGCGGCACTGCTCGTCGTCCTGCTGCGGACGGGCCGCTCCAGGCGGCGGTTGGCCGCGGGACGTCCGGAGGCCGACACGGTGCTGGACGCCTGGCGGGAGATCCGGGAGGCGCTGCGGCTGGCCGGGGTGCGACCCCGCCACGGAGCCACGGTGACCGAGGTGATCAGGGCGGCGGCGCAGGCGGACCCGACCGGCGAGGGGACACGGCGCCTGCGCTACCTGCACCGGTCCGTCAACGCGTTGGCCTTCGGGACGCCCGGGAGCGTCACGCCCCGGGGGGCGGAGCGCGCCGCGGAGGAGGTCCGCGCCTACGTGCGGGACCTGCGCGGGGGACAGGGCCGCCTCCGGAGGTGGAGTTGGTGGCTCGATCCGCGTCCGCTGTTCTGGCGGACACCGTAGAACTTCGGAGGGAGCACGATGACGGCCGGTGGGGACACCCCGGAAGTGCCGGGCTACCGGATCACCGGGCTGCTGTGCCCGATGGAGGAAGCGGACCTGTTCCACGCCAGGTCGGAGCGGACCGGGGAGGCGGTGCTGATCCGCGTGGTGCGCGGCGCCCCGGGCGCGGAGGCGCCGTACTCGGTCCTCCGGGAGGAGGCGCCCGACTCCTACGCGGCGCTGCTGGAGCGCGAGGGCCGACTGGACGCGGACCACGTCGTGGCGGTCGGACTGGCGGTGGCCGCGGAACTGGAGCCCCTGCACGAGGCGGGCATGGTGCACAACTTCATCAGCCCCCGAACGCTGCTGCTGCGCGGTCCCGGAGCCGAACTCGCCGCCACCCGCGCCCCGGCGCTGGCCACGGGGGAGGCGTTTCCCCCGCTGGTCCTCGGCCGGGACACCGTGGCGCACCTGCCGCCCGAGGCGTTCGACGGCGGCCGGGTCTCCCCGAGAGCGGACGTCTACCGCCTGGCGTCGACCCTGTGGACCCTGCTCGCGGGGCGCAGTCCCCACGCCGACGGGCCCGGACAGGAGGTCGACTTCGACACCTACCGGGAGCGGGTGACCGGCCGAGAGCCCGGCGCGCCCCGGGAGGGCCTGCCGCCGGGGCTCGAGCGGGTGCTGCGGGTCGCCATGTCGCGGGCGCCGCGGGACCGCTACCCCGACGCCCGGGCGTTCGCCCGGGCGCTGGCCGCGGTCCGGGACGGTACCGTGGCGGAGGACACGGCGGCACCGTCCGAACCGCAGCGCCGCGCACCGGAAGTTCCGGAAGCCCCGGAACGACCGGAGGAACGGGAGCCGGCTCCGGGGCCTGCGGGGGCCGGGGAGGCGGAGCCCGTCCCGGAGGAGTCCGGTCCGGTCGCTTCGGAGTCCGGGGCGGTGGAGACGGTTTCGGGTTCTGCGGGGGCCGAGGCGCTGGCGGCCGCCCAGGTTCCTTCGGAGGCCGGGGAGCCGGAGCCCGCCCCGGAGGAGTCCGAGGCGG
>Ga0079224_100003480_pt1 | contig 19932 bp, 18 predicted proteins | sample Stecom2015_FD_80414 | JGI IMG/M metagenome (GOLD analysis project Ga0079224, IMG submission 80414) | Agricultural soil microbial communities from Utah to study Nitrogen management - Steer compost 2015 | ecosystem: Environmental > Terrestrial > Soil > Agricultural land | place: USA: Utah...
GCGGCGCAGTCGCTGAGCGGAGAATACGTCTTCCAGAGCCCGAACGGGCCGGTGACGCTCGTGCTGGAGCAGAGCGCGGGGAATCGCGTGGCGGGGGTCATGCGCGGCGCGGATGGGAGCCTGCTGCAGCTCCAGGGCGAGCTCGATTCGCAGGGGCGTGCGATCGGCACGATCACGGTCGGAGGCGGGACGGGGTGGTTCGCCGCCGGGATCGTCGAGGGCAAGCTCCTCATGGCGGTGGCCGAGATCGATCCGTCGACCGGGCAGCCGGACATGGAGAACGGCTGGTCGCTGACGTTCGAACGTGTGGGCGGGGTCAGTCCCCACGGCAGCGCGGCCGGCGGAGTGATGGGCCCGGGCGCCGCGCAGGGCGGGGTGTGGGGGCAGGGCGCCACGCAGGGAGGCCAGCCCGGCGAGGCGGAGGACACACCGCTGATCCGCGAATGGCGCCGGCATCTGAGCGGGAGGAGGGTGTCTTTCCGGGACAGCTATTCCAGCTACGACATTCGCGGCGGCGGCGGCTACGCTATGCGGTGGGACGCCTATCTCTGCAGCGACGGCACCCTCGTTTTCGATCGGTCGTCTCATGTGGGCGCGGATGCGGGAAGCGTCTCCGGGTACAGCGGCGCCGTCGGGAAGACGACCGGCACGTGGCAGCTGATCGAGCAGATGGGGCAGGTCTACATCGTGTACCAGATGTCCGACGGCACGTCGGACCATGCGCGGCTGCAGTACCAGAACGGGGCGACGTACCTGGAGGGCGAACGCGTGTACGTCGCGAACGAGAACCCGTATTGCCGGTGAGAAGACGTGCGATGAGACAGACAACGTTGCTGGTCGCGGCCGTGCTGCTGCTCCTGCCGGCCCGTGTGGATGCGCAGACGAACGAGATCAACTGCGGCGGGCTGGACCAGGGTTACCAGGCGTGGATCGATGCCGGAGCCACGGCCGCCGTGACCGCATGGATCGCGGACTCGCCGATCACGAACGGTGACGATCTGATCCCGGTGATGGGCCGATTCGAGGCCCAGCACGGGAAGATCCGGGGCTACGAGGTGATCCGCGACGTGAAGATCGGTCAGTCCCTGCGGCGCATTTACGTGATGGCGCTCCACGACATCGCGCCCACGTTCGCCTGTTTCGATTGCTACCGGACCAGCGACCGGTGGACGGTCATGAACATCCGCCTGAACGCGGACGGCGCGCAGATCCTCCCGGCCGAGGTGCACTGGACGGGGTCGGGCACGGTCGGCCGCTGATCACGAGAATCACGAGAATGAGGAGCGATTCGATGAAGAGAGCGCGGGACCTGATCGGTCGGGTCGTTGCGGTCGTGTGTGTACTCCTCGTGACCGCGTGCGGAGACGACAAGGGGACGATGACGGAGCCGACCCCGAATCCGGCCCCGCCCCAGGTGGAGCCGGAGCCCAGGGTCGCGACGGTGGAGATCGCGCCCGAGAGCGTCGCGCTCTCCTCCGTGGGCTCGAGCGCCGAGCTCACGGCGGTGGCGAAGGACGAGAGTGGCCGGGTGATGGTAGGCGTCCCGTTCGTCTGGCAGTCGTCGGACCCGACGGTCGCGGTGGTGGATTCGGCCGGGCGGGTGGTGTCCAGGGCGCCGGGCAGTGCGGTCGTGACGGCGGTGGCCGGCGGCGTGCCGGGTCACGTGCCGGTCACGGTGACGCAGACGGCGGCGGCGCTCGCGTTCCGGGCGCAGCCGTCCGATGCGGTTGCGGGCGCTTCGCTCTCGCCCGCGATCCAGGTGGAGATCCGCGATGAGGTGGGCCAGCGGGTGAGGGGCGCGACGGATGCGGTCACGCTCTCGCTGGTCGGGGGCGGGGAAGGTGCGGAGCTCCAGGGGACGCGGACGGTCAACGCCGTCGATGGTGTTGCGACCTTCAGCGGCCTCGCCGTGGAGCGAGCCGGCAGCGGCTACAAGGTGCGTGCGAGCGCGGGAGAGCTCGAGGCGGTCGAGAGCGAGGCGTTCGGGATCGTGCCGGGTGCTCCGTCCAGGCTCGGGTTCCTTGCCGTGCCCGAGGAGGTGGTGGCGGGTGATACGTTCGCGGTGCGCGTGGGGATCCAGGATGTCTACGGCAATCCGGTGCCGTCGGTGAGTGCGCCGGTCGCGCTCTACCTTGCGGTCGCGCCCGAGGGCGCGGAGCTGGGCGGCTCGCTCGAGGCGCAGGTGGAGGCGGGCGTTGCGGGCTTCGAGTCGGTCCTCGAGAAGGCTGGCAGTGCGTACGTCCTGGCCGCGTCCGCGCCCGGGCTCGAGGGCGCGCGGAGCGAGCGGTTCCGGGTCGTGCCCGGCGAGCCCCGACGGCTCGTCTTCATCGACCCTCCGGACTCGGTCACTGCCGGGTTCGTGTACACGCACACGGTCGGCGTGATCGACGCATACGGCAATCGCGTGCGTGGCATCGACGGTGTGGATATCAGGATCGCGATCACGGCCGACGAATTCATCCGCGACACCACCCTGGTCATGATGGACGGTGAGGTGTCCTTGTCGCACAGGTACCTGACGTACCACGAGCGATTGCAAGCGAGCTGGTCAGGTGGGAACTGGAACCACGCGTACACCGAACCGTTCGTCGCCATCGAATGGACCCATATCTCCGCCGGCCATGATCGGACCTGTGGAATCGGGGCGATATCGGTCCTCTACTGCTGGGGGAACAACGCCGACCGTGCGCTCGGCACAGACCGGGGCTCGAACCTCATGCCTCAGCCCGTCGCCACCGATTGGGGGTGGCGCGACGTCGCGGTCGGGCGGGAGCACATCTGTGCCATCCAGAGCGGATCCTGGACGGTGCACTGTTGGGGGTCGAACGAGTTCGGTCAGCTCGGGATCAACGACCCCTCGGTCGCGCACCTGACCGAGCCGACGCCGGTGGACAGCAATCAGCAATTCTCCGGGATCACGGCCGGGCAGTATCACACCTGCGCCGTGACGCGCGACACGCACCGGGTCCTGTGCTGGGGCCGCAACGATCACGGGCAGCTCGGGAGCGCGGGAGGCGACGCGTACGCACCGAGACCCATCGAGCTGGACCAGGAGTTCATCAAGGTCGTCGCGGGGTGGAACCACACCTGTGCCATCCGACGCGGGAGCCCCACCGCCGGCCACGCCTACTGCTGGGGGGACAATGGGTCCGGCCAGCTCGGCAACCAGAGCCGGATTTCGACAACCGCTCCGGACAGCGTCCGCACGACCCGGCAATTCAGGGATATCGCGGCTGGATCGCAACACACGTGCGGGGTCGGGGGGCCCGGAGACAGTTTCGTCTATTGCTGGGGGGCGAACTCGCGGGGCCAGCTCGGGGTCGGTACCGACGTGACCATGGACTCGATCCCGCGAAGAATCGCCGGCCCCGAGATCGAAGCGACCGTCGTCGCGGCCGGCGAGAACCACACATGCATGATTTCCAGGTGGGCCAACCAGATCTATTGCTGGGGCGCGAACGAGAGGGGCCAGCTCGGAACGGGTGATACCCATGATCGGTCGTACCCGGTCCAGGCCGCGGTCGATCACTTCCAGTGGCGGGTTGCCGCCGGGGCGGCGCACAGCTGTGCGGTCATCCGGTGGGGTCCCCTCTACTGCTGGGGGGACAATGCCCAGGGGCAGCTCGGGCTGTTGACTCGTGATCCGGTGTCCTATCTGCCGCGGCGGGCGGGGCCGGAACGTTGAGGGCCGCGTGAAGGCGTGACGCGACGGGGCGGGGCCGAGATCGGCCCCGCCCCATTCGATTCGCTCCGAGGGCGACCGGCGTTCAGCCGACGACCAGGTTGATCAACCGATCCGGTACGAAGATCACCTTGCGGACCTGCTTGCCGTCGACGAAGCGGAGCACGTTCTCGTCGGCGAGGGCGGCTGCCCGGGCATCGTCCTCGGTGATTCCGCGCCGCATCGGGATGCGCGCGCGGAGCTTGCCGTTGACCTGGACGACGAACTCGACGACGTCGACCGTTGCCTTTTCCGGATCGTAGACGGGCCAGTTGCCGCCGGGGACCGAGCGCCAGCCGGCGGGGCGGAGCACGCCCTCCTCCCGGTCGCCCTCGGGGCCGGATTCGTCCGCCGCGACGGACGGGCGCTCGAAGATGCTTACTTCGTGACCGAGCCGCGCCCAGAGCTCTTCCGCCAGGTGCGGGGCGAAGGGCGCGATCAGCGGGACCAGCGGCTCGACCTCGGAGCGGTTCGCCCGGCGGCCGCCCTCGCGGACGGCGTTCAGGTACTCCATCATCGCGGCGATGGCGGTGTTGTAGTGGAGGGCCTCGATGTCCTCCGTCACCTTCTTGATCGTGGCGTGGAGCTTCTGCTCGAGCGCGCCCTCGACCGGCGCAGCGCCGAGCGCCTCGACGGGGACGATGGTGTCCCAGAGCCGCTTGAGGAAGCCGTACGGCCCCTGCAGCCCCTGGTCGCGGAAGTCGCCGCCCTCCTGGTACGGCCCGAGGAACATCAGGTAGGTCCGGAACGCGTCCGCACCGTAGCGCGCGATGTACTCATCCGGGATCACGACGTTGCCCCGGCTCTTCGACATCTTGGCGCCTTCCTTGATGATCAGCCCGTGCTTGCGGAAGCGGACGTACGGCTCCTCGAAGTCGATGTGCCCGAGGTCGTGGAGCACCATCGTGATGAAGCGGCTGTAGAGGAGGTGCAGGACCGCGTGCTCCTCGCCGCCGATGTACATGTCGACGGGGAGCCACTTCTTCGTGAGCTCGGCGTCGAACGGCACGTCGTCGCGGTGCGAGGACGGATAGCGGAGGAAGTACCACGCGCTGTCGAGGAAGGTGTCGCTGACGTCGGTCTCGCGCCGGCCCGGGCCGCCGCACTCGGGGCAGGGCACCCGGTACCACTCCTCGACGCGGGCGAGGGGGCTGACCCCGCTCTCGTCGGGCTTGTAGTCCTCGACGTAGGGGAGGACGACCGGCAGGTCTTCCTCGGGGACGGGGACGGTGCCGCAGGCGTCGCAGTAGATGATCGGGATCGGCGGGCCCCAGTAGCGCTGGCGCGAGATGCACCAGTCGTGGAGGCGGTAGTTGACCCGCGGCTCGGCGAGGCGGCGCTCGGCGAGCCAATCGGTGATGGCGCGCTTCGCGTCCTCCCACCACATCCCATTGAAGCGGTCGGAGTTGACGAGCACGCCTTCCCCGGTGTGCGCCTCGTGCAGCGGCGTCCCCTCGTGGTCGCCCTCGCCTGCGATGACGCGCTTGATCGGGAGCGCGAACTTCTGGGCGAACTCGAAGTCGCGCTGGTCGTGGCCCGGGACCGCCATGATCGCGCCGGTCCCGTACTCCATGAGGACATAGTCGGCGATCCAGACGGGGATCTCCTCGCCTGTGGCCGGGTTGATCGCGTAGCCGCCGGTGAAGACGCCGGTCTTCTCCTTGTCCGTGATCTTGCGGGTCACGAGGTCCGAGGTCGCGACCTTGCGGCGGTACGTGTCGACGAGCTCGCGCTGCGCGTCGGTCGTGAGCCGGTCGACGAGCGGGTGTTCGGGCGCGAGGACCATGAAGGTCGCGCCGTAGATCGTGTCGGGCCGGGTCGTGAAGACCTCGATGACGGGCGGCTCGGCGTGGAGCTGCGCCGCCTCGTGCCGGTCCTCGGCGATGCGGCGCCGGGCGAGCGGGAAGCGGATGAGCGCGCCCTCGCTCCGTCCGATCCAGTTCTCCTGCGCCTTCTTCGTCGTCTCCGACCAGTCGATCCAGGAGAGGTTGTCGAGGAGCCGCTGGGCGTACTTCGTGATCGTGAAGAACCACTGCGCGAGGAAGCGCTGCTCGACGGGCGTCCCGCACCGCTCGCACTCGCCGGCGATGACCTGCTCGTTCGCGAGGACGGTGTGGCACCCCGGGCACCAGTTGACCGGCGCCTCCTTCTTCTCGGCGAGCCCCGCCTTGTAGAGCTGCAGGAAGAGCCACTGCGTCCACTTGTAGTAGCGCGGATCGGTCGTGTCGACGGTGTGGTTCCAGTCGTACATCGCGCCGGTCCGCTTGAGCTGACGCGTGAAGTTCGCGACGTTGCGCGGGATCAGCTCCATCGGGTGGGTGCCGGTCTTCAGCGCGAAGTTCTCCGAGTGGATCCCGAAGGCGTCGAACCCGATCGGCTCGAAGACGTCATCGCCCCGGAGCCGACGGTAGCGGCCGTAGATGTCGGCGCCCGTGAAGGCGTAGATGTTCCCGACGTGCAGCCCCTCGGCCGAGGGGTAGGGGAACATCATGAGGTTGTAGAACGGCCGCTCGGCCGACCGGAGCGCCTCATCGGTCCAGTCGTTCGTCCCTCGCTCGGCCCAGATCCGCTGCCACTTGGCCTCGATCGCGGCCGGGTCGTAGGCGTTGCCGTCGTACGTGTTGCTCTTGACCTCGCTGCTCATCTGCTCCCGTTGCCGGCGCTGCGCGTCAGAGGGTAATTCCCAGGAAAATATTAAAGTATAGCACCCGCAGTGTGCCGTTACAACTGCGCGTGTGCGAAGGCTCCGCACCCCGCGCAGGGGGCGTGCGCGTTCCGGCATCCGCGGCCCAACCGTGGCCGGCCGTCGAACGGACCGGGCGCAGGGGGGCCGCGCTCGCCGTCTATCGCCCCGGCGCTCCCGGGCCGCCGGCGAGGACGGCGAGGGCGGTGAAGGGCTCGGCCCGGGCCGAGTCGACGGCCGCGCGGATCAGGCGGATCGCGGTCGGGAGATCGTGACCGGCGCGTTCGTAGACCGTGTCGAAGAGGTGGAGGCGATCGTAGTAGATGCGCCAGGCGATCAGGAGGGCGTTGTTCGGCTGCATCCGCGCGAACCCCCGGTACCCCGGCCTGGAGAGGCGGGGCTGGACCTCCCGGACGAACCGCTCGCGGGCGCGGGCGAAGACGTCGTCGCGCAGCGCGATCCGTTCCTCCGGCGAGAGTTCGGCCCTCGCGAAGACGCGCTCGAGGTCCGCGATCAGTTCCTCGAGGAAGCGCCCGAAGATCAGGTTGTCCGACCAGTCGGCCTTCGCCTGCCGGCACCGCTCGCCCGCCTCGCCCTCGAGCTGGCAGAAGAAGGCAATCGCGCCGCGGTCGCCGACGAAGGTTGCGAAGCTCTCGTTGAAGGCGACCTGGCTCGGGACGAAGAGCGTGTTGTGCGTCAGCTCGTGGATGACCGTGGCGACGAGGGAGACGTCGTCGTAGCGCAGCAGCGTCGAGAGGAGCGGGTCGTTGAACCAGCCGAGGGTGCTGAAGGCGCTCGTCGGCCGGAGGTACGTGTCGTACCCCTGGCGCTCAAGCTCCGCCGCGGCGCGCCGGGCGGCCTCCACGTCGAAGAACCCCTTGTAGGGGACGCGGCCCACGATGGGGAACCACCAGGTGACCGGCTGGAACCGGTCGCGGTAGGCCGCCGAGATGACGAGGGCGAGGGTGTCGCGATCGATCCACGAATAGGTCGTGTAGCTCTCGTTCACGTCCAGGCCGAGGTACTCATCCGCGAAGGTCCGGGCCTGGAGCACGAGGGAGAGCTTGCGCCGGACCTCGTCGTCCGTCGTCGGATCCTGGATCACGCTCTCGATCGGACGGCGCCGGCTCAGGATCTTCGCCTCCTCGATCCCGGCACGGAGGATGTAGCCGGGGGAGCAGGTGAGCGTGCCGACGGCGATCAGCGCCACGGCGAGGAGCGGCATGAGCTTCCTGAGCATCGATCGCGGTTCTCGGGTTCGTGTCGGTTCCGGCCCGGGAATAAACACCGTGCGACGCAGCGGGTTCCGAGGGTGCGCCCGGCCCCGCGCCCCCGGGCAGCACCGTGTGAGCAGGGGGCAGGCCGGGATCGATCCATGGACTGGCCTCGGTCCACGATCCGAAGCGCCAACGCCGCCGGGCAGGGCTTCCGCACCGGAGAGGCGTGACATAGATTGCCACAACATGGACCGTGTCTTCTTCACGATCGGTGCCCTCTTCGGGTTGATCGGCGTCGCCGCGGGCGCCCTGGGCGCACACGCGCTCGCGCCGCGGCTCACGCCGGAGCGCCTCGCGACCTTCGAGCTCGCCGCACGTTACCAGCTCTTCCACGCGCTGGCCCTCGTCGCCGCCGCATGGGCCGCGTACCGCTGGCCAGGAGGCATCGCGCAGATCGCCGGCTGGTTCTTCGTGTCCGGCGTCCTCCTCTTCTCGGGCAGCCTCTACGCCCTCTCCCTCGGCGCACCCCGCTGGGTCGCCTTCATCACGCCCTTCGGAGGCGTCTCCTTCCTCATCGGGTGGGCGCTCATGGGCTGGGCCGCCGTCCGGGGCTGAAGCGACCGGCGCACGAGACGATGCACGCGCCGGGATCCGGCAGCCCGGATCCCGGCGTCCGGGCGCCAACGCCGGCCCATTCCTGGTTCTACTATCGAAATAGTTGGCGCCGCGCGCGTCGCGTCCTAGTATCTATGGTGGATCTAGTAGATGGGCGCGGGTGGGGGCTGAGGCGACGGATTCGGGCGGAGGTCGGTCCATGGAGCGCTACGGCTCGATTCTCCTGGTCCTGATCGTGGCGGTCGTGTTCGGCGGGTGTGCGTGGGGGTTCCGGTCGGGGCCCCGCGGCCCGGAGTCCTCTGTGGTATCGGACGGTCTCCGTTATCGTGCCGCGACGTTTTTCGACCGTCGCGATCGTGTTCGTGTCGTGACGGTCGTTCTGGTGACGAACGAGCGGGGTCGTGTCGCTTCGGTGCCGATGATCGCGTGCCCGGTCTATGTGAGGTTGTACGCTTCGCCGGACCGGCGCGGGCTCCCGGTCTGGGACGACGGCGTCCTGGCGCGCCGGGGCGCCGGGCGTCGTGGGGCTGGCCCGGTCGACGAGGGTGCGTCGGATTGCGGGGGAACGCGGCAGGTGGTGGACATTGGGCCGGGAGAGACGCGCCCCCTCACGTACGTGATGGTCGAGCCGGCGAGTTTCGGCGGCGTACTCGAGCCGGGTCGGTACTGGTTCACGGCGCTGGTCCCGCTGGAGGGTCGGGTCGTCGAACTCGCGGCCGGCGCCGGCGAGTTGCTGACGCAGGGTTCATGAAGGTGTTCGGGTCAGTGGAGCGGGGGAGAGTCATGGAGGTGACGTTCACGGATCGGGAGCTGGACGTGATGGGCGTCCTGTGGGAGCTGGGTTCCGCCACGGTGGCGGAGGTCCAGGCCCGTCTCCCGGATCGACTGGCGTACACGACGGTCCTGACGGTGCTTCGCACCCTGGAGGAGAAGGGGCACGTCGGCCACCGGGAGGAGGGCCGGGCGTACCGCTACTTCCCGCTGGTGGCGCGCGAGGAGGCGGGCGCGAGTGCGTTGCGCCGGATGGTCCGGAAGCTGTTCAAGGGCTCGCCGGAGCTGCTGGTGACGCAGCTCGTCTCGGATCGTTCCCTGACGGAAGAGGAGCTGAGGCGTCTCCGCCGGCTGCTGGACGAACGACTCGGCGAGGAGGGGTGATGGTGGCGTCGTGGCTCCTGTACAGCACGGCGGTCTCGCTGCTGCTGGGTCTGGCCGCGGCGGCGGGCGAGGCGGCGCTGCGCGGCCGTGCCCGCGGTCGACGGTGGGTGTGGCTGGCCGCGCTGGCGGGTTCGGTCGCGCTCCCTGTCGCGGCGTTCCTCGCGCCGCCGGAGGCGGCGGACGGGGCCGCGGCCGTCGTCGCACTCCCGTGGGACCTGCTGAAGCGTGGCGGCGCGGTCGCCGCCGGCCCGGCTCCGTCGCGCGGGGTCGATGTGGACGCCCTTCTCGTGGCGGGATGGGCGAGCGCGTCGTCGTCCGTGCTCTTCGTGCTGGTTCTCGCGCACGTTCGGCTCGCCCGGGCCCGGAGGGGCTGGGGCCGTGAGGAGGTCGACGGCGTCCCGGTGTGGGTGTCGCGGGACCTCGGCCCGGCGGCGCTCGGCTTCTTCCGCGGGAGCATCGTGGTGCCGCGGTGGGCGCTCGGGCTCGAGGAGAGGCTGCGGCGGCTGATGCTCCTGCACGAGAGTGAACACCTCCGGGTGGGGGATCCGCGGCTCCTCGGGGCCGGGCTGGCGGTCCTGGCCGCGATGCCCTGGAACGTGGGGGTGTGGTGGCAGTTCCGGCGGCTGAGGCTGGCGATCGAGCTGGACTGTGATGCGCGGGTGCTGCGCCGGGAGCCGGACGCGCGCTCGTACGGGAAGCTGCTCCTGGAGGTCGGGCGCCGGCGCGCGGCCCCGTGGCTGGTCACGGCCGCGCTGGCGGGGCCGCAATCGCAACTCGAAAGGAGGATCCGTATGATGCTGCGACCGATGTGCAGGCACGAGCGGGCGAAAGCCGTCGCCTTCGCCGCACTGGCGACCGGTCTCGCCGTCCTCGCCTGTGAGACGCCCGGCCCGACGGGCGCGGTGGCCGAAGTCGAGGCGCCGGCCTCGCGCTCCTCCGACGGGGCGCAGGCGGCGTATACCTCGCTGGATCGATTCGTCCCCTTGAGCCCCGAGATGGAGCGGCCCGTGCTGAAGAGCCGGCAGGCGGTCCAAAGGGCGCTCCAGACGTACTACCCACCGCTCCTCCGGGAGGCGGGGATCGGCGGCACGGTGGGCGTGAACTTCTGGATCGACGCGTCCGGCCGCGTGGTCCGGCGCGGGGTCGCGACGTCGAGCGGGCACCCCGCCCTGGATGAAGCGGCCCTGAAGGTGGCGGACGAGATGGAGTTCGAGCCCGCGCGGAGCGGCGGGCGTGCGGTCGGGGTCGTCGTCGCGATCCCGATCCGGTTCCAGGTGGGTTGAGCCGTCTCCGCCGAGTTCCCCCGAGCTTCCCCGGCGGCCGGGCGCGCCTGCCCGGCCGCTACTCTCTTGCCACGTAGTACAGGAACTCGTCGACCTCATCGGCGCGATACGTCCGGTTCTCGCCGTCCGCATCGGACCGGTAGCGGCGGTACCGTTTCGCGTACCGCCGGTACGTCGCGGCGATCCCGTAGCTCTTGAGCACGCGCTCGATGGTGGCCACCGGGATGATCCCCTCGGCGTTGTAGCTGAGCAAGATGTGTTTGCAGCGCGCCGTCGCGATCAGGCGCTCGAACGCGTCCTCGCAGCGCCGGAGCCGGGACCAGTCGCTGCGTTTCTCGTCGTCCGGGAGCAGGCCCGTCTTGCCCCGGAGGGGGATGGGCCCGTCGAACCATCCCATCGCGATGAGCTCGGGGACGTGGTAGTAGGCCGGGTACTGCCGGGTGTTGTAGGGTGGATCGAGGTAGAGGAGGTCGAAAGGTCCGAGCCCGTCCAGGAGCGCCTGCGCGTCGGCGCGGAGGGCGCGGGAGCCGGAGCCGGCCACGAGCCGGGGCGTTCGGAGCCGGAGCGGCTGAAGCGCGTTCGGCTGCCAGCTCTTGATGAAGGCGGCGTAGACGCCGGCCGTGTTCGCGACGCGGTCTGCGGCCTCGATCAGCGCGGCCAGGAGCACGTAGAAGCCATCGTCCGAGAGGAGGCCCTCCCGGCGCCACGCCTCGATCGTCTCGCGGACCGCATCGATCCGGGCCGCGTTCTCGGGGGTGAAGTACATGCGCCCGTGCTGCGCGCCCTCGGTTCCCGCGGGCGAGTAGTGCTCGTGCACGAAGCCGGGACGTCCGTCGATCCGGTTCAGGTACGCGACGACTCGCCCGAGCGTCGCCGGCCTGGCGCCGAGGACGTCTTCGAGGCCCGGGAACACGGGCGCCCCATCCGCCTGAACGTACGCCCGCGCGAAGACGTGGGCGTACTCCATGATGTCGGACGCGACGACGTCGAATCCCCAACGCTTCAGCGCCCGCGCGACGCTCGCGGTGCCGGTGAACGGGTCGACGGCCGTGCCGGGTTGGATCCCCCGGTCGCGCAGGACGGATCGGATGAAGCCCAGGAGCCGGGTCTTGTTGCCTATGTACCGCACGGGGCCCGAATATAGGCGCCGCGGGCCGGGGCGTCCATCACCGGCCATGGGGTCACGAAGGAGGCGTCGGAATGGCGGCGTATCGTGTCACGATCCGGTACGGCCACCCGCGGCTGCGGTACGCGGTGGTCGACATCGAGGCGGCGGACCTGAGGGAGGCGCTCAGACGGGCGGCCGAACTGGTCCCGGAAGAAGCGGAGGCGACGGCGGACCTGGCCGAGGTCCGGCTCCAGGCCGACCCCGAGGCCAGGGAATACGCCGGGTACTAAGCCGATCCCCCCGGGCGAGTCCGGGCGCCGGGCGCGTCCGCGCCGGCCTGTGCGGGCCAGTTCGGGTGGCGGGGATATTGCTGGGTCGGGAGAGGGGCCGTGGTGGGTCGTCACGGCCGTGTCCTCTGGAGGAGTCGTCGCCCGATGCCGCAAGTCGCAGGGTCCGCGCAGTCTTCTCGTCGGTCCGCCGCGTGGCGGATCATCTCCCCTCTCCTCGTTCTGGCCGTTCTGTTCGGCTCCGGTCCGCTCTTCGGCGCACGTATCCAGGCGTCGCTGTCGACCGAGTTCGTGGTCATCGGCGCGAACGCGGTGGTCGGCGGGCTCACGTCGGGGCTCACGGCGCTCGCCCGTGGAGAGCCTTTCCTGCGCTCGTTCAGCGGCGGGCTGGCCGGAGGGTCGGTCCACTATCTCGGGAAGCGGATCGCCGTGGGGCGTGCGCCGGGCGCCGGGCTGTCCGGCCGTCTCGTCGGCGCGGTGGGGATGTCGATGGTCCGGAACGCCGGTGAAGGCCGCGGCTTGCTGGACCGGCTGCTCCTCCCGGTCGGCCCGGTCGTGGTCGACTGGATGACGGTGCCGGACAGCTCGCGGGTTCGGGCGCGGCTGCACCTGGGTCGGACGGTCTTCCTCGGCGTCCTGGTCTGGCACGACGAGCTGCGGATCGACTGGGGCGAGACGCTCCTGACGGGCGCGCCGGTCTTCCGGACCCGCGATCGGCTCCTGTGGGACGCGGCGGGGAGTCGCGGAGGGCTCGAGCTGTTCGGGTCGATATCGATCCGCGACCGACAGGAGCGGACCGCGCTGGAGGAGGCGCGGCTGATCGCGCACGAGCGGGTGCACGTCCTCCAGGACGACTTCCTCACCTACGCGATGGCCGATCCGGTCGAGGACTGGCTCCTGGAGCTGGTCCCCGGCGGCGGGGCCATCGCCGAATACGTGGACTTCGGCCTCGTCTATCTGGGGATGGGCGGGCTCCTCCTGATGGCGCTCCCGTACGAGGATCGGCCGTGGGAGAACGAGGCGAGTCATCTGTCCGGCGGTCCCTGAAGCCAGCCTTTGCGGGGAGGGGCCGGGGAACGGATCGAGCGGGATGCCGTATTCCCATGGGCCTGCCGGGAGTCGCAAGGCCCCGGCGCACCTTGTGTGGGCCGGACGGTCCGGGCTAACGTGGGGGTATGCTCTGGCGCGAACGGATGTACGAGTCGGTGGTCCGGGGTGCACGTCCGTTGCTGCATCTGGTCTCGCCGGTGAACGCGAAGATCGCTCGAGGGCTCGAGGGCCGGCGGGGCGCGGTTTCGCACCTCGCCTCGTGGGCGTCGTCGGCCCGTGACCCTTCGCGTCCGCTGATCTGGTTCCATGCGCCCTCGGTCGGCGAGGGGCTGATGGCCCAAGCGATCATGGGCGTGGTCCGGGAGCGCCGGCCGGATGTGCAGCTCGCCTTCACGTACTTCTCGCCATCGGCCGAGCGGCTCGCGGGCCGGGTCGGGGCGGACGTCATCGGGTATCTGCCCTGGGACACCCGGGAGGATGTGGGGCGGGCGCTGGACGCGCTCCGTCCGGACGTCATCGCCTTCGTGCGCACGGAGATCTGGCCCGTGCTCGGCTGGGAAGCGCTGGCGAGGGGCGCGCGTGTCGCGCTGGTGAACGCGGTCCTCCCTCCCGGCTCGAGCCGGCTCCGAGCCGGCTCGCGTTTTCTGCTCGGGCCCTCGTACGCCCGGCTGCACGCGGTGGGTGCCGTCTCCGACGCGGACGCGGGGAACTTCCCGTTGCTCGGCGTCGTTCCGGACCGGGTGAGGGTGACCGGCGATGCCCGTTTCGACCAGGTCCAGGCCCGGGTCGCGGCCCTGGTCGAGGCCGGTGGAGCCCGGCCGGGGTCGTCCGCTCCGGCCGGACCCGGCGGCGCCGCCCGGGGGGTTGGGCTGCTGGACCGGCTACGCGACCCCGGCGTGACGACGCTGGTCGCCGGCTCGACGTGGCCGGCGGACGATGCCCGCCTGCTCCCGGCCTTTGCGCAGGCGAGGCGATCCGAGCCGTACCGGCTGATCACGGCGCCGCACGAGCCGGACGAAGCGCACCTTGCCCGGCTGGAACGGTCGCTGGATGAGGCGGGGCTCCGGCACGCCCGCCTCGCGGCCGTCGAGCACGGCGAGGCGCCGCTCCCGGAGGTCGTGATCGTCGATCGGGTCGGGATCCTGGCCGACCTCTACGCCGTTGCCGATGTCGCCTACGTCGGCGGCGGGTTCCACCGCGCCGGGCTGCACTCGGTCGTCGAGCCGGCGGCGCTCGGGGTGCCGGTCCTGTTCGGGCCGAGGCACCGGAACGCTCGCGAGGCCGCCGAACTGGAGTGGGCAGGCGGCGGGTCCCGGGTCCGGAGCGCCCGGGAGCTGGCCGACGCGCTGCTCCGGCTGGCCCGTGATCCGGCTGGCCGGCGCGAGGGCGGGGAGGCGGCGAGGGCGTACGTGAGATCCCGGGCCGGGGGAGCGGAGAAGAACGCGGCGCTGCTCCTCGAGCTCCTGGGCGCCGGGCGGCCGGAGTAGGAGGCGAGGGCGCGTCTCGGGCGACGCCGGAACCGGCCGGCGCCGGTCACCGGTCGCCGTGCTCGCGTCCGCCGCGCTCCCGGTCGCCGTGCTCCCGGCGCAACCGTTCGAGCTCCGAGTCCTTGAGGTGCAGGTCCTCCTCGACGGTCTCGCGGTCGCCCTCGGCCTGGGACGGCACGTCCGCGGGGCCGCAGGCGCGCTGCTCCTCGGGCTCGGGCGGCCGGGCCGGCGAGGACTTTTCGGGTCCGGAGCTGCGATCGGGTCGGTCTTGGGCCATGGTCCTTCGGGCTGGTCGCTGGGTCGGCCCCCCGCGTGGGGGCGTGTCGGACCGATCGGGGCAGGATACGGGCCAGCCCGTCTCTCCGCGGTCCAGGCCTCACCGGGCAGGAAGGAGGCGGAACGGTGCGTGTGATGGTTCGGCTCCCGATCGCGCTCAGGCCGTTCGCGGACGGTCGGGCGGAGGTCCCGGTCCAGGCGGCGACGGTCGGGAGTGCGCTGGCGGATCTGCTCGAGCGCTACCCGTCGCTGCGGCGTCAGCTCTACGCCGAGGACGGTGCGCTCCGGAGCTATGTAAATGTTTTCCTGAACGAAGACGATCTTCGTTATTGCGGGGGCGAAGCCGCGGAGCTCCGGGACGGCGATGTGATCAGCATCATCCCGAGCATCGCGGGCGGTTGATGTGTTAACGGGCCCGACCGGGGCACGGGCGGCGAACGTGGCCCACTTCGTGCCGCCGCGGAATCGGTGGTCCGCCGGCGCCGGGTTCCGGGCCGGGCTTCCTGATGAGCTATCGAACGGGTAGGTAGGGTGTTGAATAGAGCCGACAACGGGGGCCTGCTGGGCCACGGACGTAGAGGATGGGTCCTTGGCGCGGCGCTCGTCGTGCTCCTCGCCGGCGCGCTGGTCCTCGCGATGCAGGTGACGCGGCCCGCGTCGTCCTCGCCGGGTGATCGGGCGGGATCGGAGGAGGCGCTACGCGGCTCCGAGGAGATCGACGGCGCATTCGCCGCGCGTCGGTCCGGCTCGTCCGCGGAGTTCGCCTCCGGGGGCGAAGCCCGGGGCCCCGTAGCGGATGGCGCCTCCGGCGACCGTTCCCTGGTGGCGGACCCGAGCGGACGCGACGCCGGGTCGGGCGGCGCGTTCGGGGCGGCCGAGAACGGCGCGGACGAGATCCTCGCCGAGCCGCTCCCGCCGCTCGGCGAGGACGAGTTCCCGCCGGAGGCCGCGCCCCGGGTCCCGAAGCCTGCCGCGGTGAAGGGGCTCTACATCAATGCCTGGACGGCCGGCTCGAGCCGGCGGATGGAGCAGCTCTTCGACCTGGCGGACCGGACGGAGATCAACACGTTCGTCATCGACGTCAAGGATGCGACGGGCTACGTGAGCTACCGCACCGGCGTTGCGCGTGCGAAGCAGCTCGGCGCGGATCGCGAGATCCGGATCCGGGATGTGCGCGCGCTCCTAGCGAGGCTGCGCGAGCACGGGATCTATCCGATCGCCCGGATCGTGGTGTTCAAGGACCCGCTCGCGGCGGCGCGCAACCCCGCGTGGTCGATCCAGAAGGAGGACGGCTCGCTCTGGCGGGACCACAACGGCGAGCTCTGGGTCGATCCGTACAACCGCGAGATTTGGGACTACCACATCGCGCTCGCGAGGGAGGCGGTCCTCCTCGGCTTCTCGGAGGTGCAGTGGGACTACGTCCGCTTCCCGGACGTGCCGGAGCGGTACATGCGCACGGCGGTCTACCCTGCGCAGGGCGGCCGGTCGCGGAGCCAGGGGATCCGTGAGTTCCTCCAGTATTCGCGTGAGCAGCTCGCCGATCTCGGTGTTCCGGTCACGGCGGACGTGTTCGGTCTGACGGTCTCGGTCCGGAACGACATGGGGATCGGACAGCACTGGGAGGACATGGTCGACGCGACGGACGTGCTCCTGCCGATGGTCTACCCTTCGCACTTCGCGCGGGGCTCGTACGGGATCCCGGTCCCAAACGCCGATCCGTACCAGACGGTGAAGAAGGCGATGGAGTACGCGGTCCGGCGGACCGAAGGCATCGAGGGCGCGGCGGCGATCCGGCCGTGGCTGCAGGACTTCACGCTGGGCTGGCCGCGGTACGGCGCGGCGGAGGTCCGTGCCCAGATCCAGGCGACGTACGATGCCGGTCTGAGCGAGTGGGTCCTGTGGAACCCGTCGAGCCGCTACACGGCCGAGGCGCTCGCTCCGAAGGACGGTCCCGCGCCGTCGCTCCCGATCCCGGTCCACACGCGGCCGGTCGAGGTGAAGCTCCCGGAGCCGAAGGTCGAGCTCCTGGGCGTCCCCGCCCCTGCGGCGCCCATCGCGCCGGTGCCGGTCAGGCCGGATTCCGCAGGGCGCCGCTGAGGCCGATCAGCTCCATCAGCGCGAGCGCGTTCGTCGAGGTCGCGATGCCGGGTCGCAACCGGTAGTCGAAGCTCATCACGAGGCGTCCGTCCTCGCGCCGGATCGTCTCGCGGAAGTGTACGAGGCGCGCGACCGGCGTGAGGGCGGGCGAGTCGGCGAGCGCGAGGTCGTGCGTGCTGACCGCGCCGATCGCGCCCTCGGCGACGAGGAACGCGATGATCCGTTGCGCCGCGATCTGCCGCTCGGCCGAGTTCGTGCCGTGCAGGATCTCGTCGAGGAGGTACAGCACGGTCGGCGTCGTACGGCGTCCGCGCCGCGCGTCGTCCTCGCCCTCTCCGCCGTCGGCGCTCGCCGTCGTCGCCGCGTCCACGACCTGTTTGAGCCGCTGCAGCTCCGCCATGAAGTAGGAGACCCCCTTCGCGAGGGAGTCTTGGACGCGGATCGCGGTCCAGACCGCGACGGGCGGGAGGCGCATCTCCGCCGCGCAGACCGGTCCGCCCGCCTGCCCGAGGACCGCGTTCACGCCGATCGCGCGCAGCAGCGTGCTCTTCCCCGACATGTTCGAGCCGGTCACCAGGAGGAAGGTGCCGGGCGGGCCGACGACGACGTCGTTCGTGACGCGGACATCGTCCCGGAGGAGCGGATGCCCGAGACCACGGGCCTCGAGCGCCGGTTCACCGTCGGTCACGATCTCGGGGAACGCCCAGCCCGGGTGGTCGTGCGCAAGGGCCGCGAGCGCCGCGAGCGCCTCGACCTCGCCCAGCGCCTCGAGCCACGCCCTCGCCCGCGGCCCGGCCTGCGTCTGCCAGCGCTCCAGCGCGTCGAGGACGTGGAAGTCCCAGAGCGTCAGCGCGTGGACCGGGAAGTGGAAGAGCCCGGACCAGCGCAGGTCGGCGAGTTCGGCGAGGCGTTCGAGGCGGCGCATGGCGGCGGGCGCGGCGTCGTCGCCCGTGCCGAGGACGGCACGCAGCTCCCGGAGGCGCGGCGCGTCGAACTCCGATTCGGCCACGAGCCGAAGCATCGGCGTGTAGGCGCGGAACGTGTCGGCCCGGCCGAGGGCGTGGGTGAACGTCCGGTCGAGCGCGCGTCGGTTCGCCATCGTCAGCGTGAACCCGACGAGGACGGGGATCAGCCAGAACGGGCGGTCGACCGCTCCGGCCAGGCGCGCGATCCCGAGCCCGACGGTCGCGACGGGGATGAGCCGGGCCGCCCAGCGGAGCGCGGGGCGGTGGCGCAGCCACGGCTCCCCCTCGGCCCACTCCAGGAATCGCTCGACGTCCCTCGGTGACGACCGGTCCATCAGCCGGCCACGGGCGAGGAGCTCGTCGCGCAGATCGTTGCGGGGCGCGAGTTCGGCGACCGCGGCCTGTCGGGCACGGATCTCGTCCGGCGGCGCGGGCGCGAGGAGCCAGGCCCGGAGGGTCGCACGGCCGAACGCCGTCGCCGGCGGGCCGAGGAGCTGGATGAGGGACGCCGGGCCGAAGAGGTCGAGGTCGTGGGCGTAGGCGTGGTCCGCCCCGGGCCCGGCGAGGCCGGCGCCGGGGAGCGCGTCCCACGCCCGTTCGCGGCGCCGGAGCCCTTCCTCGTTGATCTGGAGCAACGCCTCTCGGTGCCGGAGCGCGCGCCGGACGCCGCCGTGGCGGACGACGAGGACGAGGAAGACGGCCAGGAGCGCGCCGCCCGCGACGAAGGCCGGGGCCCCTGCGCCCCATTCCGCCCAGAGGAGGAGCGCGAGAGCGGCGAGGAAGACGACGAGCCTCGCCCGGGAGAGTCGCGTCGAACGATGGGCGAGGAGGTCCCGTTCCCGGGTGAAGCGGGCGATCCGGGCCCGGTAGGTGTCGAAGGGCGTATCGGTCTGCATCGCGCGTCGGGTATCTCGGGGTTCCGCCCCGGGGCGGCGTGGACGGGTGGGGTACCCCCGGGGCCGCGTCGGGTTCGTCGCGCGGATGCGTCCGCCATGGCTCCGGCCTCGCCCTCTCCCGCCGCCGTCGGCACGTACCAGCAGGCACCGCGCGGCGCGCCATTCAGGTTGTCCACGCCCTCTCCCAAGAAGAAGAGGATGGACTCCCAGTTGCCGGGCCCGTGGCGTCGAACTCGATGGTGAAGCGCGTGGGGAGCGTCTCCGGGAGCTGGATCGCGAGGCGGCTGTCGGACGACGCCCGCAGGTAACGCGCTCCGTTGGCCTCGACGACCTCAATCATCCCCGCCACGAACTCGAGGCGTCGGGGGAAGTCGCCGACGCGGTCGGCGGTGAAGTCCTCCGCCAAGATCACACGCTCACCGGGGACGAAGTCGTAATTCGCCCACGCCCCCGTGCCGGGCGCCGCTGCCTCCGCCGCGCTGTCCGACGACGTTGGCCGCCTCATCGGTGAGCACGAGCTGCTTGCCGGATTTCTCGGCCTCCTCTACGCACTTCGTATCCGTGACGGCGCAGACGAGGGCGTCTTCGGTCTTGTCGAGCGCCTTGTCCATCGCCTGTTCGGCCCGATTCTCGACGCGCTGGATGGCTTTCTGCTCGGCCCGCTGCCGGAGCCGCCGGCCGATGCCCTGCGCTTCGGCGGGAGTCGCGTCGCCGAGGGACAGGACCGCAATCATGCCCAGCACGAGGGTGGGGGCAATGCGTCTCATTCTGTCCTCCTGGGGGTGTTCGAGGCCCGACGGACGTCCGGCCCCGATCCGCGCGAATCTGGCGTGCGGGCGTCACCACGCCGTCACGCGGCCGTCACCTCGGCGGGCGACGTCGATCCAGGCGCTGGAGTGCGCCCCGCCCTCGCGCTCACGCCGGGCAGCTTCCGACGTCGTGATCGGCCGAGGCGATCGTCGATGATCCGGTCGCCGCGGAGGCCGACGTGGATGAGGTGCTCGTTCTCGTCGATCGACTCGCCTCGGATCTCCTGGTCGACGGGATCGTGGCGCCTCCGGGCGAACTGGCGAGGGTCGCGGCGAGGACGAC
>Ga0079224_100003481_pt1 | contig 19927 bp, 15 predicted proteins | sample Stecom2015_FD_80414 | JGI IMG/M metagenome (GOLD analysis project Ga0079224, IMG submission 80414) | Agricultural soil microbial communities from Utah to study Nitrogen management - Steer compost 2015 | ecosystem: Environmental > Terrestrial > Soil > Agricultural land | place: USA: Utah...
GTAGCGGGGACAGGACTCGAACCTGTGGCCTTCGGGTTATGAGCCCGACGAGCTACCAACTGCTCCACCCCGCAATATATTTCTATTTCTGCTCGACACTCGCTGTCGGCGTACTCGATACCTCCGAATTGGACTGCAAAGATATAATTTGTTTCTTTGCAAAGCAAATAAAACTACAAAAATGTCGCACAAAGCCGGATTCGTTTCCATCATTGGCAAACCTAACGCTGGTAAATCCACGTTAATGAACAAATTAGTGGGTGAGAAAATGTCAATCATTACTCCCAAAGCGCAGACCACGCGCCACCAAATACTGGGAATCGTCAATGCGGACGATTACCAGATTGTATTTGCCGATACGCCCGGAATCATTAAGCCGGCTTATACGTTGCAGGAATCCATGATGGGTTTCGTCCAGGGGTCACTGGTCGACGCGGACGTAATCTTGTTCGTGACGGACATCAACGAGCGCTACGACCAATCCGACGTGCTCCGGAGGCTTCAGGATACGCAATCCCCCCTTGCGGTCCTCATTAATAAGATAGACAAATCGACTGAGGAGCAGGTGAAGGCGAAGATTGCTTATTGGCAGGAGACGCTCAACCCCGAGCTGATATTGGCTATATCCGCCCTATATGGACACAATACCGACGCCATTATGGGATTTGTGCTCGATAAGTTGCCAGTGCATCCGCCCTACTACGAGAAGGACGCCTTAACGGACCGGAACGAGCGCTTTTTCGTGTCGGAGATTATTCGCGAAAAGATCTTCAAGCTTTATGAAAAGGAAATTCCCTATAGCACAGAGGTCGTGATCAATTCGTTTAAAGAACAGCCGGGTATTACCCGGATTTCAGCGGAGATAATTGTGGAAAGAGATTCTCAAAAGAACATCATTATCGGGCGCGGCGGCTCCATGATAAAAAAAGTGGGAACTTACGCCCGGCAGGATATCGAGGAGTTTTTGCAGACAAAGGTGTTTCTTGAGCTGTTCGTCAAGGTAATCCCCGACTGGCGTAGTCGCAAAAACTACCTGAAGAACTTCGGATACGAATCCTGATGGCTATAAAATAGAAAAGTGACCCGCTTGGCTTGGGTCACTTTTCTAACTTAGGTTTACAATTGGTTAGTTTTTAATTTTCCAGTTTTAAGACCGTGGAAGTCTATCATACTTTATGTCTACAATGTCGAGTGTTGGTGCGCGGGTGGTTCTAAAAACCAATCCAACCCAGTCTAACACCTTTCCATTATCCCCTTGTCTGCTACAAACGTAGTAATATAAATCGGACGCGCAAATTTTTTTTAAAAAAGAAGTAAGTGGACACTTACCGAGCGTGAGTGGCGGCTCGCCCCAAAACGCTGGCCGTGGGGAAAAGACCGTGGAGCCTGAAATGGTCTAATTGCCAGCTATTCCGAAAGGGATTTGTATTTTTACCGCGTATATTAAAGCGAAACACATGAAGATTTGGCAAAAAAGCACGGAGGTGGACGGCTTCGTGGAGTCGTTCACCGTGGGCAAGGACCGGGAATTGGATATGCACCTCGCCGAGGCTGATGTTTTAGGATCCTTAGCGCATACGCGCATGTTGGCACATGTCGGATTGCTTGACGCCGCGGATCTTGAGGCTGTGCAGCGCGGCCTGAAGGAAATCTTTCACGAAATCGGTCGCGGCGAATTCGCGATTGCCGAGAGAGTCGAGGACGTGCATTCACAGGTAGAGGCGTTGCTTACCCAGCGTGTTGGCGAGGCGGGCAAGAAGATACATAGCGGCCGCTCCCGCAATGACCAAGTATTGGTCGACCTGAAGCTTTATTTTCGTAACGAAATCGAAAATATTGTGGGCAATACTGAGCGGCTTTTCGCCCAGCTCATCGCGCTCAGCGAAATGCACAAGGAAACGCTTATGCCCGGTTACACCCACCTACAGATTGCGATGCCTTCCTCGTTTGGCCTGTGGTTCGGTGCCTACGCCGAAAGCTTGGTCGATGACCTCGAGCTAATGCAGGCTGCGTGGCGCGTCTGCAATAAGAATCCGTTGGGTTCCGCGGCGGGTTACGGTTCGTCCTTTCCCCTCAATCGCCGGATGACTACCGAGCTGCTCGGGTTCGACGACCTCAACTATAACGTGGTATACGCCCAGATGGGCCGCGGAAAGACGGAGCGCATACTGGCCCAAGCCATGAGCGCGCTAGCCGCTACCTTGGCGAAGTTTGCGATGGACGCCTGCCTATACATCAACCAGAACTGTGGCTTTATCAGTTTTCCTGACCATTTAACCACGGGGTCGAGCATCATGCCTCATAAGAAAAACCCAGACGTATTTGAGCTGGTGCGCGCGCGGTGCAACAAAATCCAGGCGCTGCCTAATGAGATCGCCTTGATGACGACCAATTTGCCGTCCGGCTACCATCGCGACCTGCAGTTGCTGAAGGAGAACCTCTTTCCTGCCTTCCAGTCGCTTAATGAGTGCCTGGAGATTACCGCCTTCATGTTGGAGCATATCGATATCAAGCAAGACATCCTGAAAGATTCCAAGTATGACTACCTCTTTAGCGTTGAGGTGGTCAACAAGGAGGTACTCGCTGGGGTGCCATTCCGCGAGGCTTACCGCAACATCGGCCGGGCCATCGAGTCGGGCACCTACGAGCCCCTTCGGGAGATCAGCCATACGCACGAGGGCAGCATCGGCAACCTTTGCAATGCCGAAATCGAGAAAGCGTTTCGGCAGGTCGTGGCCGGCTTTGGATTTGGCAAGGTGCGTGAAGCCCTCGCCAAGCTTGTTGAGTAGCATCTGCCTTAGGGCACGTATCCCACCAAGACCAAGACTACTGAACCGCATGGGTGCGGTTCGTCTCATAAAATGAAGGGAATGATGATAAAAATGCCAATAAAATCGCTGGCATACGCCACGGCCTTGTTGCTGGGCATTTGCCTGGCTTGCGATGGGCGTGGCCGGGATGGCGAGGGCCAGGGCGCGGTGGAAGCTGCCGATCTGGATACTTGCGTAGCCCACGGCATTCCGTCTAGAGCGGTAGCCATCGCGGGTTCGGGGGGCGCTACGGAGGAGGCGGCAACGGATAGCGCCCGTATGGTTTTCGTGGCGGGTGGTACGTTTCGGATGGGGAATCCCGATTTTCCGGACGCCCGCCCCCTGCGCGACGTGACAGTAAGCGATTTCTGGATGGACGAGCATGAAGTGACCAACGCGCAGTTTGCCCGCTTTGTGGCGGCTACGGGTTACCAGACGGTAGCCGAGCGCCCGCTAGATCCCAAGGATTTCCCCGGCGTGCCGTTGGAAGTCCTGCAGCCAGGGTCGGCCGTTTTTACGCCCCCTGCTTCGGGCGTCGGCCTGCACGATCATTTGCAGTGGTGGAGTTACGTGCCGGGCGCCAGCTGGAAACACCCTGAAGGGCCCGGCAGCAACATCGATGGCCGGGGGAACGAACCGGTCGTACATATCGCCTACGAAGATGCGGAAGCCTATGCCCGGTGGGCCGGGAAGCGTTTGCCTACCGAGGCCGAGTGGGAATATGCTGCCCGGGCCGGGCGAGGCAATAGCCTGTATTATTGGGGGGACGACATGAAGCCCTCGGGCAAGTGGGCGGCCAACGTCTACCAAGGGAGTTTCCCCAGTAAGGACAGTGGCGAAGATGGCTATGTGGGCGTGGCACCAGTGCGCTCCTATGCTGCCAATCCACTCGGTCTGTATGATATGGACGGTAACGTATGGGAATGGTGTGCCGATTTCTATCGCCCCGACTATTACCAGCATGCGCCCGCTGTCAATCCGCAAGGCCCTGCTGACAGCCATGATCCGCAAGAGCCGGGGCTGGTGAAACGCGTGCAGCGCGGGGGGTCTTTTTTGTGCAATGAGCAGTACTGCGAGCGTTACATTGCGGGCAGCCGTGGAAAAGGCGAAGTAAGCAGCGGAAGCAATAATCTCGGGTTTCGTTGCGTGAGCGATACCCCGCCCACAATAGACTAAGGGGTGAGGCGCTCGCTGACAGCGCGCCCGGTAGACGTATCCCGCCCCGAAAGCTCGAAATACACGATATTGGGATTGAAGAGGCTTCCCCCATCTATCCGCACGTAAATGCGGTCGAGGATGGCTTGCGTCCCGTTAATGCTCGCGTACACCACGTGGCGGCCTAGCGCTTCGTGGTAGGCGAGACGCAGCGCAAGATCTCTATAACTTACCAATTGCAGGGCGAAGTCGCCGTTATCCAGCTTTCGGTGCGTCAACCCAAAAGCCATTGTGCGCTGTACGTAGTTGAGGGGTCTTTGTTCGTTGTTTTCGGCGTATCGGATCCAAAAGACGTTTACGGGTTTGTTCCCGTTGATCTCGCCGTCGACCATGTTGAGCTGATACACGACGGTATTAATGTCCGGGTCGCGTTGCAGATAAAACAGTTGCAGGGGTTCGGCCGGAACGGGCCATTCGGTCTCGAGCCCCCGGATGGGTTGCGGTTGCGCTTGGACTTGCAAGGGAGCGGTGCCGGTTTCGAAAACGGCCATCGCAAAGCACCCCAACAAAATGCGCGGGATTGGAAACGCTGCGTTTAAAAGTCCATTTTGTTCCATCGTGCGGGGTGTCGTCCTCTCAAATGTAATCAAACCGATACGTTTTCGCAAAAGCTTAACACCGATTTAACATTCGGAACCGAACGGAGCATCCCCAAGTCGAGAGGTCGCCGCAATGCGTCAGTACAGGCGCTTGGCGAGCTGTTCTTCCACCGCGCCAAACACTTGTATGGGGCTTTGGCTGCGCCAACGCAGGTCGTTTAGCTTGCCACCGAAATTGATGAAGTAGTCAATGTTGCTCGACCGGAATTCGTCCAATACATGCTCGCGGAAGTTGATGCCCGCTATCCAGCCGTCGCCGATATCTTGGAACCACTCGTCGTAATAACAATCGTCCGAGGCGTGGAAATTAAGGACGTTCTCGCCCACTATAATGAACTTGGTGATGCCGGCCTGCACTTTGATGTCAATCACTTCGCGTTTTAGCAGCATGATGTCGTTATAGATGGCATCGTTCCACTCTCCGATCAGCTCGATGATGGCGAAGCCCCGGTGGTAGTCGGTGTAGAGGACTTTGAGATAAAGGGTGGTAGAGCCGAAACTGTCCCATTGCGGATGCAGCAGGAAGTTGTAGATCTGCTTGTCGAATTCAAATTCATTATACTCCGTCCCATAAAAGGGCGACTGTTCGTCTTCCGCCGCGATGTAGTCGTCGCGCCACCTGTAGAATGGTTCAATCTCGTGCATATGCCGTCCTCACCGATAAATGTCCAGTTACAAATCTCGATAAAATCCTGAATTATCATACACCAATTCTTTTGGCTCCGTCGTTGGAGGCTGGCGGCCACAGGACACCGGCCGGGATTTTGGATTTTTGTGACGAATCCGTTAATTTAGGCATTGTATTTACCGTGGGACTTTGGGCCTGCGCTACGCAAATTATCACTATGCGGTGGCGGCCGTCACTTGGCAATCGCCTTGGGCAGTGCGGCACGATACAAACGAGAACCGACGTCGATGAGAATAATAGTTGTTATACTGGTGGCAATGGGTCTGGGATTGATGGGCACAGCTCAGGAATTGGAGCAATACGAGCGCAAGGAGCTCGTCTACCGCGGAGATACGCTTCCTTACCGGATTTTGTATCCGAGGGATTATGACCCCGCTAAAACATATCCCGTCGTGTTTTTCCTGCATGGGGCAGGCGAGCGCGGCAGCGACAATACCCTCCAGTTGACCCACGGAGGCCGATTATTCCTCGACGACTCCGTGCGGCAGGCATTCCCGGCGATCGTCGTGTTCCCCCAATGCGCGTCCGATTCCTTTTGGGCCAATGTCAGGATCGAATCCCGCGAAGGCGGCGGGCGGGACTTTTTATTCCAGGAGAAGGGGAAGCCTTCGCAAGCGATGGCTATGTTGCTTCGTCTTACGAAGCATATTCTAAAAGAGGAGGCCGCGGATAAGAGCCGGGTGTACCTAGGCGGGCTATCGATGGGGGCCATGGGCACGTTTGAGCTCTTGCGCCGCCGTCCTAATGTATTTGCGGCCGCCTTCGCGATCTGCGGGGGCGACAATACCCGCAACGTAGCCAAATATGCGCACGTGCCGCTGTGGATTTTCCATGGAGAAAAGGATGACGTGGTGCCACCGGACCATTCGCGGGTGCTCGTCTACCACCTTCAAAAACTGGGCGTGGAACCCCGTTACACCTTTTACCCGGATGCCAACCACAACAGCTGGGATCCGGCGTTTGCAGAGCCGGACTTATTGCCTTGGTTGTTTTCGCACAGCAAATAACGCCGGGCCGGCGCGGGCTGTAACGTTGGGGACCGGCAGGCGTCTAAAAGAAAAATAGCGAAAGGAATACATGTCAGTAAAGATGCCCCTTCGGGAGAATGTGAAGCTTTCGTTGCAGTCTATCAACAGCAACAGGCTGCGGACATTTCTTACGGCGCTGATTATCGCCATCGGGATTACCGCATTGGTGGGTATCCTGACGTCGATCGACGCTATTAAGAATTCATTGACTGACTCGTTCTCTTCCATGGGAGCCAATTCCTTCACCATCCGTAACCGCGGTATCAACGTGCAGATTGGTGGCGGGGGTGAGCGCCCCAAGCGCTATCCGCCCATTACTTACCACCAGGCCAAAGCCTTTAAGGACCGTTTTGAATTTGAAGGTGTGGTGTCACTGAGCACCTACGCATCGTTTGGCGGTACGGCGAAGTACAAAAGCGAGACGACCAATCCCAACATCAACGTCATGGGGGCTGACGAAAACTACTTGCAGACCGCCGGCTACAAGCTCTCGTCGGGACGGAACTTCTCGTCCCGCGAAATCGAATTCGGTTCTTCGGTGACGATCGTAGGCACGGAGATAATACGGCGCCTTTTTAAGGATGGCACCGACCCGCTCAATGAATATATTACGATAGGCAATACGCGCTACCAGATTATCGGCGTGCTCGAAAACAAAGGGTCGAGTGCGGGCTTCGGGGGCGACCGAACCTGCATCATCCCGCTACAGAAGGCGCGTGCCGTCATGGCGCTGGGCCATCCCTCGTATACCATCACCGTGATGGGGTCCGATCCGGCCCGCCTGGAAGCGGGTATAGGCGAAGCCACGGCGCTCTTCCGGAATGTCAGGGGCGTGCGGGTAGGCCAAGAAACGAACTTCGACATTACGAAAAGCGACGCCGTCGCACAGATGCTCATCGAAAGCATGGCGTACGTGACCATAGGCGCCATTGTCATTGCGCTTATCACGCTCATCGGCGCGTCCATCGGGCTTATGAACATCATGCTGGTGTCCGTCACCGAACGCACGCGCGAAATCGGGATACGCAAATCCATCGGGGCTACGCCCGCCGTCATCCGAAGACAATTTTTGATGGAAGCGGTCATGATCTGCATCTTGGGAGGCATTGCCGGTATTTTGCTGGGGATCGCCATCGGCAACTTGGCCGCCATTGCCATGGGAGCTAGTTTCATCATTCCGTGGAAATGGATGATCCTAGGCATTGCGGTGTGTATAGGCGTAGGCATGGTGTCGGGATACTATCCAGCGTCAAAAGCCAGTAAGCTCGATCCCGTAGAGGCCTTGCGCTACGAGTAAGAGCGACCGAAGCGGAGCCATTCGGAAGCGTCCGTCCGGCCTGGCATATCTTCTCTTTTTCCTGTTCGGCCCATACGAGCCTCCGTCGAATCGCGAAGGCGAAGAGCCACGCCGCTATCGCAAACTTATGCAACGTTGTCCATGGACTTTTAGGCAATGATGGCTGTACGGGCCTCGAGAGGCGATGGTTGGGATGCGCGACATACGCTTGGCGCCCAAGATACGTGCTTAGTTATTCGGCTGATTGGCACAACCGGACGATGCGCTATTCGGCCTTGCTTTTGTCGCGGTTCCACCTTCGTTCGGCCCAACGGCCGACAAACCAAAACGACAAAGCCAGGATGAGGAAAAACACGGCGCGGTTCAGATTATCCCACAGGTACTCAAAAAAGCGGGTATAGAGATTAATGATGAAGAATACGATGCCGAATTCACGGGCTACGGCATCCTTGTTTTTCAGTCCATACCAAGCTAGGCCGGCCGAAACGGCCGTGGACAGAAGCCCCCAGTAAAATAGGTTCCATTGGCGCACCGAGGCCCAATTATCCCAGTCGCTGTAATTGCCAAACACGGAGAGCAACCAAAGCGATATCATGAGATACGTGAGGCCGATGACGTAGCTTAGGGGTTGGAAGGGCTTGAGCGGACGCAGCCGGTCCTGCACGAATGCCGCGAATAGGGTTAGTAACGCTCCGAAAAGCGTAAAGCGAAGCGGGTAGTTCATTCCCCAAAACCGAAAGCCCCAATTGCTGTGGTAGGCGGTTTCGGTGGCAAACCATATGCCTAAGCTAACGAGCGTGAATATCCAGATCAATTGGGACGACAGTTTGACCGATAAGGTTCCGTAAATGATGACTGAAGCGAGAAAGAGCAGCGAGAAATGGCCCGAGCCGTCATCGAGAATCTTGCCGAGGTAGCCGATTCCGGCGGCCGTAGCGAATACGCCTAGCAGCATCAAGGCCTCATTGCTGAACGTTTTGTCCGGATTTTTTCGCTTATGGCGGAAGCCTAGCAGGTAGAAGAGGGTGGCGAGTGCGAAGAAGAACGAGCAAACCAATACGTCGGGCGCGTTGTACAGGCGTTCGAGCCAGCGTTGGATGATTTCGTCGAGCAATAAGGATAGCACGGCGAGTACAGCGCAGGCCAGCGCGACCCAAAAAGAGTATTTGGCCAGGCGTTTCCAATCAAAGCCGCGCGCGTGGTAGGTATCGCGGAGCTTCGCGGCTTGCGCCGGTTCGATGAGCCCCTCCTCTTCCCAATGCGATATGGCATCGTCGAGCGTGTTTTTTTCCTGCCTGCTGATGTCTAGCTTTTTCATCGTATCCGGGGCTGTGCCAAGCGGGCTACCCAAAGTTTGCAGAGACAAACCTACGGAAAAATCCCCTAGGGCCTGTAAACTAATTTCGTTAGCAAAAGCGCTATTTTTTCCTTATTTTTGCCCCTTGGTTTCGACGGGGGTCGGGCCAGGCAAAAACATAGGTTGTATGAGTAGAACTACGACGCCCGACTTAGGCGAACAACGTGAGGTGGAGGTCTTTGGCGCCCGCGTGCATAATCTTCGAAATGTTGACGTGAGTTTCCCGCGCAATCAGCTCGTGGTGATCACCGGCTTGAGTGGCAGCGGCAAGTCTTCGTTGGCGTTCGATACCATCTATGCCGAGGGACAGCGCCGTTACATGGAGACCTTTAGCGCATATAGCCGACAGTTTCTGGGTGGAATGGAGCGTCCCGACGTGGACAAGATATCCGGCCTGAGTCCGGTCATCTCTATCGAACAGAAAACGACGAGCAAAAACCCCCGATCTACCGTGGGAACTATCACCGAAATCTACGATTTCATGCGCCTGCTGTATGCGCGCGCGGGGGAGGCCTTCTCGTATGTGACGGGCAAGAAAATGGAGCGAATGTCCGAGGACCAAATCGTTGACCGGATTCTGCGGCAGTTTGACGGGCAAGCCATCAATATCTTAGCACCCGTGGTGAAAGGGCGCAAAGGGCACTACCGCGAATTGTTCGAGCAGATTCGGAAACAGGGTTACGTAAAGGTGCGTGTGGACGGCGAGATTCTGGACATTACGCCGAAGATGCAGGCCGACCGCTATAAAATCCACGACATCGAGATCGTCGTCGACCGTCTGCAGGTCAGCCAGGATGGGCGCAAGCGGCTTTACGATTCCGTGCTGCAGGCCATGAAGGCAGCTAAAGGCATCATTAAAATAAGCGATACGTCCAACCGTGAATATTTTTACAGCCGGTACCTGATGGACGCCGAATCCGGAATTTCCTACGACGAGCCGCAGCCGAATACTTTTTCGTTCAACTCGCCCTATGGCGCCTGTCCCCGTTGCGACGGATTAGGGTATGTGTTTAACATCGACCGTGGCGCGGTAATCCCCAATCCGAAACTGAGCATCATGAAAGGCGGGCTGGCACCCCTGGGCGAATACCGGGACACCTGGAACTTCCAAGTAATCAAGGCGGTGGCCAAGAAATTAGGCTTTTCGCTTAGCACGCCCATTGAGGAGCTGAGCGAGGAACAGGTGGGCATCCTGCTTGACGGTTCGGCTGAAACGATTACGGTGCCCGTTTCGTACGGAGGCTGGAGCGGGAAGGAACACCAATTCGTTTTTGACGGTCTATTCCGCATGCTGGAGGAACAGTCAGAGCGAACGGGTACGAATGGCCAGCTAGACGAGTATCGTGCGCAGGAAACCTGCCCCAGCTGCAAGGGGGGACGGCTCAAGACCGAATCGCTGCATTTCAAGGTGGCGGGCAAAAACATCCACGAGCTCTCGGTCATGGATATCCGCTCCCTGGCGGAGTGGTTTGAAAACGTGGAGGAATCGCTCGACGCGCGCCAACGTACCATAGCGGCCGAGATCCTGAAAGAGATACGCGCGCGGCTGGGCTTTCTTCTCGATGTCGGTCTCAGCTATCTTACCCTGGGCCGCACCGCCCGGACCCTTTCGGGCGGTGAAGCTCAACGTATCCGCTTGGCCACGCAAATCGGCTCCCAGCTGGTGAACGTCCTTTATATTTTGGACGAACCCAGTATCGGCTTGCACCAGCGGGATAATGAACGCCTGATCGGTGCCCTGAAAAACCTGCGCGACATCGGCAACTCCGTGCTGGTGGTGGAGCACGACAAAGACATGATCCTGAATGCCGACTACGTTATCGACATGGGCCCTGCAGCGGGCTGGCATGGCGGGCTGGTCGTGGCCCAGGGCACGCCTGAGGAATTGAAGCGTAGCAATACGCTTACCGCTTCTTATCTGAACGGGGAGCGCCAGATCGCCATCCCCGAGCGACGACGAGAAGGCAGTGGGAACGCCTTGGAAATCAGGGGTGCCAGCGGCAATAACCTGAAAAACGTGTCGGTGTCATTTCCATTGGGCACCCTCACGGTGGTGACGGGCGTGTCCGGCAGTGGCAAGTCGAGCCTGGTGACCGAAACGCTGTATCCCATACTCAACCAGCATTTTTTCCGCTCGAAGAAGGCGCCACTGCCTTATAAGAAAATTACGGGGTTGGAGCATGTGGACAAGGTAATCGAGATTGACCAAAGTCCGATCGGCCGTACGCCACGCTCCAATCCATCGACCTACACGGGTGTGTTTTCGGATATCCGCGCACTGTTCGTGCAGCTTCCCGAATCGAAAATCAGGGGATACAAACCCGGTCGGTTTTCGTTCAACGTCAAAGGGGGGCGCTGCGAAACCTGCCAGGGGGCCGGCATGAAGGTGATCGAGATGAATTTCTTGCCCGACGTGCAAGTGCCCTGCGAAACCTGCCATGGGAAACGGTATAACCGCGAAACGCTGGAAGTAAGGTATCGGGGAAAATCCATCAGCGACGTGCTGGATATGAGCATCGATGAGGCCGTAGTTTTTTTTGAAAACATACCGTCCATTTATCGCAAAATCAAGACCCTGCAGGATGTCGGCCTAGGCTACATCACCCTAGGCCAGTCGTCCGTAACGCTCTCTGGCGGCGAAGCGCAACGCGTGAAACTGGCGACAGAGCTGTCCAAGAAAGACACGGGCAAAACCTTTTACATCCTAGACGAGCCCACGACAGGCCTGCACTTTGAGGACGTACACGTGTTGCTGCAGGTCTTGTACCGCTTGGTGGACCGAGGCAATACCGTCTTGGTAATCGAGCACAACCTCGACGTGGTTAAAGTGGCCGACTGGGTCATCGATCTCGGTCCGGAAGGGGGCCAGGCCGGGGGGCAGGTGGTTTTTTCGGGTACGCCCGAGGCGCTTACCAAGAGCAAGAAGAGCGAAACCGCCCGATTCTTAAAGGCGGAAATGCAGGGCTAACCAGTGCGGCCACCGTCTACAATGTATCATTTTTAGTAACTTCGCCAGCCTATGTCTGATATCATCCAGTTGCTGCCCGATGCCGTTGCCAACCAGATTGCCGCAGGAGAGGTCGTGCAGCGCCCCGCTTCGGCCGTTAAGGAATTGATGGAAAACGCCATCGATGCGGGCGCCGACCGGATCAAGCTGATCGTTCGGGATGCAGGCAAATCCTTGATTCAAGTGATCGATAACGGCTGCGGCATGAGCATGACCGATGCCCGACTGTGTTTCGAGCGCCACGCTACCTCAAAAATCCGCGCGGCGGACGATTTGTTTGCGATCCGCACCATGGGATTCCGCGGCGAAGCCATGGCGTCGATAGCGGCCATCGCCCACGTCGAGCTCCGTACGCGCCGCCACGAAGACGAGCTAGGAACGGCTATCGTTATCGAGGGTTCCAAGGTCGTTAGCCAAGAACCCGTAGCCACGCCGGCAGGGACCTCTACCAGCGTCAAGAACCTTTTTTATAACGTGCCCGCCCGTCGTAACTTTTTGAAGAGCAATCCAGTGGAAATGCGGCACATCATCGACGAGTTCCAGCGTCTGGCGTTGGCCCACCCGAATATCTTCTTCAGCCTGCACAGCGAGGACAACGAGCTTTTTCACTTGCCGCCCGAAGGGCTGAAGCAACGGATTGTCCACATCTTTGGCAATAGCTATAACCAGCGCCTCGTGCCGCTGGAGGAGGAAACCACGATTATCAATCTCAGGGGCTTTATCGGCAAGCCCGAGTTTGCGAAAAAGACACGCGGCGAACAGTATTTCTTCGTCAACAACCGTTTCGTCAGGGATCCCTACCTCAACCACGCCGTCATCAACGCGTATGAGGACATCTTGCCCGACGACAGCCATCCTTTGTACGTACTCTTCATTGATATCGACCCCAGCAAGATCGACATCAACGTCCACCCTACGAAAACAGAAATCAAGTACGAGGACGAACGTTCGATATATGCCATCATCCGGTCGGCGGTGAAACGGTCGTTGGGGCGATACAACATTACGCCGACGTTGGACTTCAACCAAGAGACGGGTTTCAGCCAGATGATTACGCCCAAGCCGCTGGAGGAAATCACCCCGCCGAGCATATCGTTCAATCCCGATTTCAATCCATTTGAGACTTCGCAAGCCCGCAGCAGCGGGAGCGCATCTGGTTTTGGCGGCGAAAAGCGGGGCGGGCTGCCCCAAAATTGGGACACGCTCTACCGCATTACGCAAGAGGCCGAAGTGGCCCAAAGCCAGCTCAACCTGCCTGAAAGCGCCGAGATGCCCGGTGTGGAGTCCGGGCGGGGCAGCAAGAAGTTCTTCCAGCTACACAACCGCTATATCCTCTCGCAGATACATTCCGGCTTTATGCTGATAGACCAACAGGCGGCGCACGAACGTATTCTCTTCGAACAGTTTTTGCGACAGCTGGAAACACAACAGGGCAGCAGCCAGCAGAGCCTGTTCCCGCAAACGGTCGTGCTGAACAGCGCGGATTTTGAGTTGGTGCGCGACATGCTCGACGATATCCGGGCGTTGGGCTTCCAGATTCGGGAATTTGGCAAGAACACCTACGTGGTGGAAGGTATTCCCGCCGACCTCGCATCGGGCATTAGCGAAAGCCGCATCATCGAGCGCCTAATCGAAGACTATAAAAATAACCGAGCCGACCTCAAGCTGGCCAAGCGTGACAACTTGGCCAAAAGCCTGGCCCGGCAGGCTGCCATCCGGCCCGGTACGGTGCTCTCGAATGAAGACATGGCCGAACTGATCGACAAGCTGTTTGCCAGCGAATCGCCTAACATTTCCCTGTCAGGCAAACCGATTATTCTTACTTTTACACTCCAGGAGCTGCTGGAACGATTTGAAAAATAAGCTGAAACACGTATGATGACTTCTTCTTCCCCGTTTGCGGGTCTGCCGCCAGTAGTTAAAAACTTGCTGATAATCAATGTTATTTGCTTTATTGGCACATTGATCTTCGAGCAGTCGACGCGGCTATTTGGCGTGTATTACCCCGATTCGCCTTTTTTCAGGGTATGGCAAGTCATTACCTACATGTTTATGCACGGTGGGTTTGCGCACATGTTTTTCAATATGTTTGCCCTTTTTATGTTCGGTCCCGTGCTGTAGCAGATTTTCGGCTCCAAGCGTTTTCTGAGTTTCTATCTGATTTGCGGTCTAGGTGCGCTGAGCCTGCAGTTTATGGTACAGGCCATCGAAGTATATTCTATTACCGGAACGGTGGCGGCGGGGCAGTGGCTGCGTTTTGACATGTTGCAAGGGATGGTCTACGGAAACCACCCCTCCATGACGAACGAGAATTTCTCGACGCTTGTATCGGTGTACAATATTCCGATGGTGGGCGCTTCAGGCGCGATCTATGGTTTATTGATCGCGTTTGGGTACCTGTTCCCCAATGCGCCGTTGATGCTGATTTTCTTCCCGGCGCCCATCAAGGCCAAATACTTTATTCCTGGGCTGATCGTGATCGAGTTGTTCTTGGGCGTGTCCCGCGTGGCAGGCACCTCCGTCGCGCACTTTGCCCACATCGGTGGGGCCCTGTTCGGGTTTTTGCTGATCAAGCTCTGGCGTATCCGACGGCCGATGACCTGGTAAGCGACAGCGGACGTGCACGTGCTAACATTTTGGTGCGTGTACGGTTTTTTCCTATATTCGCTTTACGGATGCCCATGCAGCTTGGCAACAAATAGACTAATCATGAAACGGTCACTGTTCGGCGATTTATGGTACAAAGGTTTCCGCTCCGGGAGCCCCTTGAACCTATTTATTGCGCTTAACCTGATCGTATTCGTCGTCATTGGTTTGCTTTCGCTGTTGACCGCCTTGGGGTTTACCGACGTACGGCTGTCGGCTTATCTGATCGATTGGCTGGCCATGCCCGCCGACCTGGGCGAGCTCGCTTACAAGCCCTGGACGATCGTCACTTACATGTTCGCGCATCAGGGATTCTTCCATATTCTCTTCAACATGCTCTGGCTGTATTGGCTGGGGATGATTTTTCTGGATTTTCTTAATAAGCGGCAGTTCAAATTCGTGTATCTCGCCGGCGGCGTGTTGGGGGGTGTCATCTATCTCCTGGCCTACAACCTGATTCCGGCATTTCAGCCCAAGACCGCTACATCCGCATTAATAGGAGCCTCGGCTGGAGTGAGCGCCGTTATCTTTGCTGCGGCGACCCTCCTGCCAGATTATACCATCCGCATGCTTTTCTTCGGCAACGTGAGGCTGAAATACTTGGCGTTGGTATTCTTAGTGCTTGACGTCATCGCCATAGGGGGCTTCAATGCAGGCGGAAGCCTCGCGCACATCGGGGGGGCGCTCTTTGGTTTTGTGTATATAAAGCGCCTGCAGAACGGCCGTGACCTGAGCCTGTTGTTTCGCAAGAAAAAAGCCACACGTATGCGCGTCGTCAAACGCCAGGCGCCCAAGCCGGCGGTCGACGATGAAAGCCCGGCAGAGCCCAACCAAGAGTTGGTCGACCGTATTCTCGACAAGATATCGCAGTCAGGGTATGAGAGCCTTACGCAAGCGGAAAAAAACACCCTGTTCAAGGCTAGCAAAGCCGGCGCTAACGAACATCGGCCGTGACGAAGGGGAAGGTCAAAAAGGGACGCCGGCTGGGCTTCATCAGCAGATCCGTTTTTTTACTGAATGTATTGGCAGCGGGCGCCCTTATCATAAGCTATTTGGCACCCTATGTGAATCCGCGCACGTTTTGGCCGATCGCTTTTTTCGGTATCGGCTACTCCTTGATACTCGCCATTAACGCGCTTTTCGTTTTTTATTGGCTGATCCGTAGGCCGGTTTTTGCGTTGTTGTCGCTGGGCATATTCGTGCTGGGATGGGGCGCGTTCCGCAGGCATATCGGCTTTGCAGAAGCGGTGCCGGAAGGTGTCGTCGAGACACCCGACACCGCACATGTGCGGGTGATGAGCTTCAACGTGCATTTCTTCAGCCCGCCAAACGATCCCACGCATACCTTCCTATATAAGCAGGATATCCTGCACCTGATTGACAGCATTTCGCCCGACATTCTCTGCATCCAGGAACTTCTTACTCGCGAGAAAGGCGAGCACAATTTGCTCGCTACCTTTCGCGACAAGCACGGATACGCGTATCAGCACTTTACCGCCACTGCCCAAAACGACTACGAAGCCTACGGAATGGCCATCCTCAGCCGCTATCCGATCGTTTCGAACGGCAAGTTGGAAGAGCATCGGTTTGGGATTAATCGCACGATCTACGCAGACATCGCTTACCGGGGCGACACCATACGCGTCTATAACGTGCATTTGCGGTCCTTTGGCTTTCAGCAAGAGGATTATGAATTCATCGAGGCCAGCCCCAAGACGCTTGAAGAGGAGGTGTCGTCTACGAAGCGCATAGGCTGGCGCCTGCGCCACGGCTTCGCCGCCAGGAGTGAACAGGCTAGGGCCTTGCGGGAGCACAGCCGGGCCGTAAGCGGGCCGTGCCTGGTGATGGGGGATTTCAACGACACGCCGCAATCGTATGCCGTCAATCAGTTATCGCAAGGGATGCAAAATGCGTTTCGGGTGCGCGGGCGCGGCTGGGGAGAGACATACAACGGTGCATTCCCCAATTTTCAGATTGACTATATCTTGGCCAGCAGGGAGATCGGCATACACCATTATCAAGTCGTAAAGCGTCGGTACTCTGACCATTATCCCGTGTGGGCCGATCTTTCGCTCTGACCTTTACTCGTCCGCGTCCGCAACGGATGGCGAGAGCACCTGCACGGCCTGCGACAAAACCTCGTCCGACCGGTTTTTCACCTTAAAATATACGTCATAGCCAAAGTAATAGCGTCCCAGTAGCGCTTCAATGTCGCGCTGGATGCGACCTTTTGCCTGTTTGGCGTCGCGCGGGGTGAAAGCAATGCCCTGTTCGCGGATAAAATCAAGGAAATCCGCGTAGTCTTCATCGGGCAGGTGGTATCCCGACAGGAAACTCTCCACCGAATAGGCCGGCACAGATTTGGCCAAGCGCTCATACACATATGCCTCCACGAGGTTTTCGCGTACGAGGTTGCGGTAGAACGAAATACGGGTGCTGCTATCGGTCGGCACATAGATGTCGGGCATAATGCCGCCGCCATCGTATACGATCCGTCCAGCAGCGGTAGTAAACTTCTGTCCCGCAAAAAACACGAGCGAATCGACGTGCTGTGTCGAGTCCGTTATCGGCGCGCCCGGCACCGGATTTTTAACGAGCTGCCCTCCATTTTGCCGATACGATTTTTGGATACTCCGCCCCAGCGGCGTGTAGTAGCGAGCGATGGTCAGGTTGAGGGCGGAGCCGTCGCCAAAGCCAAACTGCTCTTGCACGAGCCCCTTGCCAAACGATCGCCGCCCCACGATGATGCCGCGGTCGAGGTCCTGAATGGCGCCCGCCACGATTTCGCTTCCTGAGGCCGAGAGCTCATCGATCAGCACAGCGAGCTCCAGGTCGCTAAATTGGCCGTCAGCCGTGGTGTAATAGTCGGTTCGCGACTCGTGCGCGCCTTGGGTATAAACCAACAGCAGCCGATCGTCAAAAAACTGGCTGGCCAGCGAGGTGGCGGCGCTAAAGTATCCACCCCCGTTTTCGCGCAGGTCAAGCACTAGTTTTTTCGCGCCTTCCTTCGTCAGCCTGTCTAGGGCTTCTCGGAAGTCGGACGCGGTGCGCGACCCGAATCGCCGTACCTTGATATATGCGGTGTGGGGGGCTATCATGTAGGCGGCATCGATACTGCTGATTTCAATGCGGTCGCGCACAATTTTCAGGGGTTCGGGCAGGTCGGTTCCATCGCGATGGATGTCCAGCTCCAATGTTGAGCCGCGGCGTCCGCGGATTTTGTTTTCAATCTCCTGATCGGTGGCCCCTACGCCGGCAATTTTTTCACCGTTGACGGCGATGAGTTTGTCGCCTACACGTAAGCCGGCTTTCACGGCTGGCCCCTCCGCAATCAGCCCCACGGTCAGCAGCGTATCGTTGAGCCGGTAATATTCCACACCTATCCCTTCGAAACTCCCTTCGAGGGTCTCATGCTGTACGCGCGCCTCGGCGGGGCTCAGGTACGAGGAATGGGGGTCTAGCTGGTCAATGATTTCGGCGATGGCCAGCTCTTGAAGCTCGTCGACGTCCACGCTATCGACGTAGGAGGTGGCTATTAAATCAATCATACGTTGTACCTTGCCCGTTTTTTCCGTTAGGCCCAAGGGTAATATGCTCGTGGAGGACGACTGGTGGTTTTCGTCCAGGTAGTTCTGTCCCAGCAGCAACCCGATTGCCAAGGCCAAGGCGTATCCCGCCGCTTCCATTAAATTCCGTTTCGTCCTAGCCCGCATGGTGATTGATTAGCACGACGCAAAATTAATGAGTTTTCATTGCTTATCCATGCATTTGGCTACAAAGAGGGGATTTTGTTACGTGTTTTTGAGCCATTTAGGCATTTGCCGGGGCGGGCTTGTGCACTGAGTGGAAACCTAGGGCTTTTCGCGGTTTGCCGACGATGAGAAAAGCGCATAAGCTACCATCATGTAGAGCGTGCGCATTTTTGAAAAGCGACACGGTGTTGTTAATGAGCTTAAGGTCAGGTGATGTGCGGGTGAGCGAGGAGCTGCAACTGTGGGATTACGTGGCCATGCCCCTTAGTAGATGGATGGCATGCGCTACGTCATAGACCTGCTCGAAAGCAATGCGGAGGGAGCCGCGTACCTCCTTGAGGTTGCACAAGGTGGGGTTTTGCTGGACGTACTCCAGCACCTTTCCGAAACGGTCGCTTTCGTAATATGCGCTCTGCTTGGAGCTGACGAAATATCCACGGAGGACGTTCTTTTTGAGGGATATCTTTTCGAACCCAATTTCCTTTCCGAGCCATTGTAGCCGCAAGGTTTGCAACAGGAGCTCGACCTGTTCGGGTACAGGACCGAAGCGGTCTTCAAGCGATTTTCGGAAGGCCTCGAGCTGCGTTTCGGTTTCCAGGTTAGCGATTTCACTATACAGGTTGTACCGTTCGCCTATATTGGTCACGTATTCATCTGGTATGAGTACTTCGAGATCCGTGTCGATCTGGGTGAAAGTGACGAAGCGTTGGGCCTGGTTTTCGGTAAAGAGCCCCTTGAATTCGTCATCCTTCAGTTCTTGTATCGCTTCATCCAGTATCTTGTGGTACATTTCGAAGCCTATTTCGGCAATGAAGCCGCTCTGTTCGGCACCTAGGAGGTTTCCGCTACCGCGAATGTCCAAGTCGCGCATGGCGACGTTGAACCCGCTGCCCAAATCGGAGAATTCCTCGATGGCGCTTAGGCGTTTGTACGCTTCGGTGGTAAGGGTCGACATCGGGGGGCTCAAAAGGTAACAAAACGCTTTCTTGTTCGTCCGCCCTACGCGCCCTCGCATCTGGTGCAGGTCGCTCAAGCCAAACATGTGGGCGTGGTTGATGATGATCGTGTTGGCGTTGGGGATATCGAGCCCCGCTTCGATAATCGTGGTGGCCACGAGCACGTCGTATTCGTGGTTGATAAACTTGAGCATGACGTCTTCCAAGGCGTCGCCTTCGAGCTGGCCGTGCGCTACGCCTACGCGTGCGTCCGGCACAAGCTTCTGGATCATCGCACCCAATTGCGGGAGGTCCGCTACCCGGTTATGGATAAAGAACACCTGGCCCTGGCGGTCCAGTTCGTAGGAAACGGCTTCTTGGATGAGTGTTTCGTTGAACACATGCAGTTCCGTTTGCACGGGCTGCCGGTTGGGCGGTGGCGTGCTAATGATGCTGAGGTCGCGGGCGCCCATCAGCGAGAAGTGCAGTGTCCGTGGAATGGGCGTGGCCGTGAGCGTGAGCGAGTCGACATTGGCGCGCAGTTTTTTCAGTTTTTCCTTGACGCTGACGCCAAACTTCTGCTCCTCATCGAC
>Ga0079224_100003482_pt1 | contig 19925 bp, 16 predicted proteins | sample Stecom2015_FD_80414 | JGI IMG/M metagenome (GOLD analysis project Ga0079224, IMG submission 80414) | Agricultural soil microbial communities from Utah to study Nitrogen management - Steer compost 2015 | ecosystem: Environmental > Terrestrial > Soil > Agricultural land | place: USA: Utah...
CTGAAACTGGGTATCAGCAAGGAGTTCGGCGAATACTGCAAGGAATGGCTTGCCGCGCGGCACGGCCGGTTCGCCGTGCTCCCGAACCAGGTCCTGAACTACGCTTATCACATCGACGCGTCCCTGTACGCGCGGTTCCTGCGCCGCATGGCGGAAGCACACGGCGTCGCCCGCTGCGAGGGCAAGATCGCCCGGGTGGAAGTCGACCCGGAGGATGGCTCCATCACGGCGCTGGAGCTCGAATCCGGCCGGCGCGTCGAGGGCGACCTGTTCCTGGACTGCACGGGATTCCGGGCGCTGCTCATCGGGCAGACGCTCGGCATCGAGTACGAGGACTGGTCGAACTGGCTGCCCTGCGACCGCGCCGTGGCCGTACAGACGGAGTCGGTGGGCCCGCCGGTTCCCTACACCCGCTCGATCGCGCACGAGGCCGGCTGGCAGTGGCGGATTCCCCTGCAGAGCCGGGTCGGCAACGGCCTCGTGTTCAGCAGCCGGCACCTTTCCGACGACCGGGCGACGGCACTGCTGCTCGACAACATCGAGGGGCGGCGGATCACCGAGCCGAGGGTGATCCGGTTCAAGGCGGGCCTGCGCCGCCGGCAGTGGCACAAGAACTGCGTGGCGATGGGCCTCGCGTCCGGCTTCATCGAGCCGCTCGAGTCGACCAGCATCCACCTGATCCAGCGCAGCCTCATCAGGCTGATGCAGATGTTCCCGTACGACGGCGTGCGCCAGCCCGATGTCGACGAGTTCAATCGGCAGATGAGCTTCGAGATCGAGAACATCCGGGACTTCATCGTGCTCCACTATCATGTCACCGAGAGAGCGGACTCGGCCTTCTGGCGTGAATGCCGGTCGATGCAGGTCCCGGACACGCTGAAACACCGCATCGAGCTGTTCCGGCAGGCCGGCCGCGTGTTCAAGGTGCCCACGGAGCTGTTCGGGGAAAACTCGTGGACGCAGGTGATGCTAGGGCAGGGGCTGGTGCCGGAGCAGTATCACCCGATCGTCAACATGATGTCGGATGAGGAGCTCCAGAAGTTCCTCGCGGGAATCCATGCCTCCGCGAGGAATCTCGTGAGCCAGCTCCCGGAGCACCAGCAGTTCATCGACTACTACTGCAAGGCCCCTCCGGTCTCCGCCTCGTCATAACGGGCCCTCGTTCCTCTTGCCGCGACAGCACGAACAGCAGCAGGCGATTTGCGACGCATCGATGTAAGCGCTTACGAATAGAACAAGGAATCATGGCCACCATCTACGAGGTCTCGAAACGTGCCGGCGTGTCGCTCGCGACCGTGTCGCGCGTCCTGAACAACAGCGGCCGCGTCACCGAGCGAACGCGCCAGAAGGTGCTGGCGGCGATGGCGGAGCTCGACTACCGCCCGAATTCCATCGCCCAGTCGCTGGCGTCGAACCGCTCGAATTCCGTCGGCATCATGGTGCCGGAGCTGCACGGACCGTTCTTCGGCACGCTGATCACCGGCATCGAGCAGGTCCTGCGCGAGGCGGGCAAGCACACGATCGTCACGGTCGGCCACAGCAACGAGGCGGAGGAGAAGGACGGCATCGACTTCCTCGTGAGCCGCCGGTGCGATGCGCTGATCCTGCACGTCGATGCCGTGTCGGACGAGTTCATCGTCGAGCTCGACGACGGTCCGGTTCCCGTGGTCCTCGTCAATCGCCTCGTGCCGCAGGTGGAGGAGAAATGCATCCGGCTCGACAACTTCCATGGCGGCCGCATCGCGACGGCTTACCTGCTCGAGCTCGGGCACCGCGACATCGCCTATATTTCCGGGCCGCTCTGGAAGAGCGACGCGCGTGACCGCCTCGCCGGCCACAAGCAGGCGTTGGCCGATGCCGGCGTCGAGTTCGACACGAGGCTGTTCTTCGAAGGCGACTTCCAGGAGCCGAGCGGCAGCGACGGGATGCGCCGTTTCCTCGCTCTCGACGTCCCGTTCACGGCCGTGGTTTGCGCCAACGACGGCATGGCGGCCGGTGCCATGCGAGCGGCGCGGGAGGAGGGGCTGCAGATTCCGGGTGACGTGTCGGTCGTCGGTTTCGACAACGTGACGTTCTCCGCGTACCTGTACCCGAACCTGTCGACCATCAACTACCCGGCGATGCAGATCGGGCAGATGGCCGGGCGCTGGGTCCTGAAGCAGGTTTACGGCAGGGACGATCTCGAGGTGCAGAAACTCTTCGAGCCCACGCTGATCGTGCGCGAATCCGCGCGCCCCCTCGCGCCGTAGGCGGCCCGTGCGGACGTCGATCGCCATCACGGCCTGGCTCGCGGCGGCCCTGTGCAGCGGCTGCGACGGCGATCCGCTGCGGCCCGGCGACGGCCCGGACAGGGAAAGCCGCGCTGTGTCGAAAGTGGAGATCGTCCGCACCGGCGACGGTTGGGCGCTGCTGCGCAACGGGGAGCCGTACGCCGTCCGCGGCGCCGGCTTCCACGACGCCGACATGGCCGTGTTCGCAAGCCATGGCGGCAACTCCTTTCGCACGTGGCATACGGGCAGGACCTCGGCGGAGGGCATGCGGCGCCTCGACGAGGCGCTTGCGCATGGCCTGACGGTGGCGCTCTGCCTCGACATCGCCCGCGAGCGGCACGGCTTCGACTACGACGACGGGGCAGCGGTCGCGGAGCAGCTCGAGCGTGCCAGGGAGGAAGTCCTGAAGTACAAGGATCACCCGGCGCTTTTGGCCTGGATCATCGGCAACGAGCTCAACCTCGGGTTCCGCAACCCGAAGGTGTTCGATGCCGTGAACGACATCTCCCGCATGATCCACGAGGTGGACGGGAACCACCCCACGACGACGGCTCTCGCCGGCTTCGATGCGGAGCTCGCGCGGCTGGTGGCCACGCGCGCGCCCGACCTCGATTTCCTCAGTGTCCAGCTCTACGGAAACATCCTGGAGCTGCCGCGCTCGATCCGGGAGAGCGGTTACGACGGGCCGCTGTTCGTGACGGAATGGGGAACGAGAGGGCATTGGGAAGTGCCGACGACGGCTTGGGGTGCCCCGATCGAGCTGCCGAGCAGCGCCAAGGCGCGGCATTACCTGGAGAGCTACCGGACCGCGATCGCGCCGTATCCGCAACAGGTCTTAGGCTCGTACGTCTTCCTGTGGGGACAGAAGCAGGAGCGGACGCCGACCTGGTACGGCATGTTCCTCGAGGACGGCTCGGAAACGGAAGCGATCGACGTCATGCATTACCTGTGGACGGGCGGGTGGCCGGACAACCGGGCGCCGCATGTCGATGGGCTGCTGCTCGACTCCCGCGCCGCGACGGACGATGTCGTGGTCGAGGCGGGGCAGGCTTACCGGGCGGAAGTCTCCGCGTCGGACCCCGACGGCGATCCGCTAGCCTGGGAGTGGATCGTCATGCGCGAGAGCACGGCGACGCAGCAGGGCGGCGACGCGGAGGCCGTGCCCGAAACCCTGCACGGGCTCGTGGACGACCACGCCGACGGCAGCGCGACGCTGACCGCGCCCGCCGAGGCGGGCGCCTACCGGCTGTTCGTCCATGTTCGCGACGGCCACGGCAACGCCGGGCACGCGAACCTGCCGTTTCTCGTTCGGGACTGAACCGGCCCGGGGCCGGCCGGTTCAGGATCGGTCGGTTCCGGATTGCTCGTCGGCCCGGTCGCCTGCCGCATCGTCGTTCGGGGCAAGACGCGCCCTGGCGCCGCTGCGGTACACGCCGGCGCGCATCAGGAGCATCGACGTGACCGGCGCGGTGACGACGACGAACAGCGTGATGAGCAGCTCGTGAATCACCGGCCGCCCGAGCATCGCCGAAGAGGTGAGCATCGACGCGATGAGCACGCAACCTGCGCCGAGCGTCGTGCCCATGGTGGGCGGGTGCATGCGCATGAAGAACTGGGGCAGCCGCAACAGCCCGATGCCCGCGACCAGCGTGAGCAGCCCGCCCGTGACCAGCAGGAAGGTCCCGGGGATCGTGACCCACAGGGGAAGGTCGGCGTCGCTCATGGCTCGATCACCTCGCCCCGCAGCAGGAACTTCGCGAGCGCGATCGTGCTCACGAAGCCGAACAGCGCGATCAGCAGCGCCATGTCGAAGTAGACCGTCGAATCCGAGCGAATGCCGAGCATCAGCAGCGTCAGCATGGCGTTGATGTAGAACGTATCCAGGGCGAGGATGCGATCCTGCGCGTTCGGCCCGATGAAAAGCCGCGCCGTCGCGCACACCATCGCGATCACGAAGCACAACGACGCGAACCACGCGGCCCAGTCGAAGACGGCGTTCATTCGAAGATCCTCATCAGCGGCTTCTCGTAACGGTCCTTGATCCAGCGAATCCAGCTCTCCTCGTCCTTGAGGTCGAGGATGTGCAGCGTCAGGCGGCTCGAATCCGGCGCGAGGTCCACCCAGACAGTGCCGGGCGTCGCGGTGACGATCATGGCGAGCACGGCGAGCCCGTGCGGGTCGCGCATCTCCAGCGGTATGTCGAGGAACCCGGACCGGATCTTCGGGCCGCGTGTGAGCCCCAGCACGATGCGGGCGACCGCGATGTTCGACCGGATGACGTCCATGAGCACGGAGAAGAGCAGCCCGGGGATCAAGAGCGGCTCGCTGATGGTCGCGTGCAGCGGCCGGAGCGGCGAGAACGCCCACGTGATCCCCACGGCGGCGGCGAGTCCGAGCAGCGCGTACGCCGGCGACAGCGTCTGGTTCAGCAGCAGCCACAGGAACGTGAGCCAGGCGACCAGCCCCAGCGACACCCGCCTTGCGGCACGCGGCTTCACGGTTCCCCTCCCAGCACGGCGCGCACGTACGCTTGCGGATCCTGGAGGGATGCCGCGGTCGCGTCGAGGAACTCCATGACCACGGGTGCCGCGGCCGTGGCCGCGAACATGGCGAGCAGCAGCAGGGCGACCGGGGCGGCCTCGAGCAGCCGGAGACGCGGCACGCGGCGGGCTGCGCTGGTCCAGAACAGCCGGATGCCGATGCGGGAGGTCGTGATCACGGTCGCGAGACCGGAGAGCAGGACGGCCGATGCGAACAGCCAGGCGGGTGCCGCCGCCACTTCCGGCGAGCCGAGCACGGCAGCCAGGATCGCGAACTTCGCAACGAACCCCGGCAGCGGCGGCAGCCCGGCGACGAGCATGACGCAGAACACGAAGATCAGGCCGAGGAACGCCATCGCGGCGGGGATCGCGGTGCCGATCTCCTCGTCGATGCCGTAGGGATCGGGATCGGCCACGCCGTACGCGACGAAAAACGGCGCAGGCGCGGTCAGCTCGGCGGCATTCCTTGCGACGATCGTCTCTCGCGCGCGCTCGGCCATGCCGGTGAGCATGAAGAACGTGCCCGTCGTCACCACCGAAAGCCCGATGTAGAACAGCACCGGTGCGATGAGCGTCTCGATGCCCAGCCCGAGAGCCCCCAGCACGAGCCCGGTGGATATGACGACCGAGTAGGCAATGAAGCGCGACAGGTGACGCGCCGACAGCATGCCGACGATGCCCGCGAGCAGCGTGCCGAGCCCCACCCAGAACAGGATTTCGTCCAGAATGGTCGTCGTGATGTTGTCGCCGGCGGTGAGCGAGCTGACGCGGATCACGGCGTAGATGCCGACCTTCGACAGGATCGCGAAAATAGCCGCCACCGGCGGCAGTGCGATGGCGTAGGTCCTCGGCAGCCAGAAGTTCAGTGGCCAGCTCCCCGCCTTGACGAGGAACGCGACTCCGAGCACCGCCGCGCCGGCTTCCAGGATCGTACGGTCGTCCGGCTCGAGCGCCGCCACCTTCTGCGTGAGGTCGGCCATGTTGAGCGTGCCGGAAATGCCGTAAATCAACGCGACTCCGATCAGGAACAGCGACGACGAAGCCAGGTTGATCGCGATGTAGTTGAGGCCCGTTTTCACCCGCTGCGAGCCCAGGCCCCTCAGCACGAGACCGTACGAGGCGGCGAGCAGGACCTCGAAGAAGACGTACAGGTTGAACAGGTCCCCGGTCAGGAACGCGCCGTTCACGCCCATGGCGAGGAACTGCAGCAAAGCGTGGAACGGCAGCGCCGGCCGGTCCCAGTGCGCGACCGAGTACAGGATCGCGGCGAGGCCGAGCGTGGCGGACAGCATGACCATCATCGCCGCCAGCCGGTCGACGACCAGCACGATGGCGAAAGGCGCGGGCCAGCCCCCGATGCGGTAGACGCCGATGCCCTCCGTCCACACGTCGCGGACGGTGTCCGTCGTCAGGAGCAGCAGCACCACTGCGGCGGCGAGCTGGATCGTGAACGACGTGATGGCGAGCGCGCCGTGCGTGCGTCGCCTGCGCTCGCGGACGAGCAGCATCACGGCGCCGGTGACCAGCGGCACGACGACGGGCAGGACCGGCAGGTGCTGCAGCAACACGTTCACGCGTCCGGCTCCCGTCCGTCCACGTGGTCCGTTCCCGTCAGCCCGCGCAACGCGAGCAACACCACCAGGAACAGCGCGGTCGTCGCGAACGCGATGACGATCGCCGTCAGCACCAGCGCCTGCGGCGTCGGATCGGCGTAGAACGAGGGGTCGACCGGCGTGTCGCCGCGAATCACCGGCGGCCGGTGCAGCGTCAGGCGCCCCATCCCGAAGATGAAGATGTTGGTGGCATACGAAAGCAGCGCGAGCCCGAGCAGCACCTGGAACGTCCGCGGGCGCAGCAGCAGCCACACGCCGGACGCGGTCAGGACTCCCGTCGCGAGCGCGTACACCAGCTCCATCAGCCGGCCTCCTCGGTCATCGGCTCCGCGAGCACCTCTACCGGGGCGTCGACGGGCTCGACCCGCTTGCGCGGGCTGCGCAGCGACTGGTGTGCGAGGGCGATCAGTATCAGCACCGCGGCCCCGACGACGGCGAGGTACACCCCGAGGTCGAACAGGAGCACGGTGGACAGGTGCAGGCCCGCGACGTCGAGCTCCTCGGACGTGAGGAACGCATGACCGGCAAACCAGGCGATGAGCCCCGCGATGGCCGCCGAGAGCAACCCGGCAGCGATCCACACCTGCGGGTGGATCCTTATGCGCGATTCGACCCATATCGTGCCGCCGACCATGTACTGCACGATCAGCGCGGTGGCCATGACCAGCCCGCCGACGAAGCCGCCGCCCGGCTCGTTGTGCCCCCGGAACAGGAAGTAGAGCGAGACCAGCGCGGCCATCGGCAGCAGCAGGCGCACCAGCACGGCGGGAATCTTGAGATAGCCGCGCGGCAGCAGGTCCTCCTGGTCGTCGATGAGGGCTTCGCGCGCCACGTCCTCCTCGAGCTGGGCACGCGGCCGGTCGATGCTCTCGGGCGCGGGACGGAAGCGCCGGAGCACGGCGTAGACGATCACGGCGACGATGCTGACCACGGTGATCTCGCCGAAGGTGTCGAAGGCGCGGAAGTCGACGAGGATGACGTTGACGATGTTGCGGCCGCCTCCTTCCGGCAATGCCCGCTCGATGAAGAACGTCGACAGCCCGGTCGCCGTCGGGCGGGTGAGCGCCGCGAACGCCAGCGCGGCGACTCCCGAGCCCGCCGCCGCCGCGATGATCGCGTCGCGCACGCGGCGTGCGCGGGCGCGCAGCGTTTTGCGCCGGGGATCGTCCCATTCATGGAAGCGGGGCAGCCAGCGCAGGCCGAGCAGGAACAGGACCACCGTGACGACCTCGACCGTGAGCTGCGTCAGCGCGAGATCCGGCGCGGCGAACCAGGCGAACGTGAGCACGGTCACGAGCCCGGTGGCGCCGACCATGATGACGGCCGCCAGCCGGTGATACTTGGCGAGCACCGCGGCGCCGATCGCGGTCGCGCCGCCGATCGTCCAGAGCAGGACGAACAGCGGGTCGAGCGGGGTGAGCGGCATGATGCCCGGCGTCCACCCGGTTCCGCCGAGCGCGAAGTAGCCGGCCACGAGCGCGAGGCACACGATGAGCAGGAGCTGTGGCTGGAGCCTGCCCGTGAACAGCCAGTCCGCGGCGTGGCCGGACGTCTTGACCAGCCGCACGCTCGTCCAGTCGAACACTCGCTGCGGATCGATTCGCGAGAGCACCGGCGTCCGGATCATCGCCCGGCCGCTGCGGTACAGCCAGGCGTAGAAGAGCACGCCGCCGGTGAAGGCGACGAAGCTCATGAAAAGCGGCGTCGTGAAGCCGTGCCAGACCGAGAGCCGGTAGGCCGGCATGCCATCGCCCAGGATCGAAAACGCGGCGGTCTCGAGGAAGGGCCCGAGCGTCCGCGCCGGCAGGATGCCGACGAGTAGGCAGGCGAGCACCAGCACCGTGCTCGGCAGGAGCATGCCGCGCACCGGCTCGCGCGGTTCGCGCGGCAGCGCCGTGGGGGCCGGTCCGAAGAACACCTGGTGCACGAAACGGAAGGAATAGGCGACGCTGAACGCGCTGCCGACCGTGGCGACCATGGGCAGGGAGAAGTCGAACCCGGTCAGGTTGCCGGCAGCGATCGACTGGGCGAAGAACATCTCCTTCGACAGGAAGCCGTTGAGCAGCGGCACTCCCGCCATCGCCGCGGCGGCGACCGTCGCCACCGTGGCGGTGATCGGCATGTAGCGGCGCAGGCCCGACAGGCGGCTGATGTCGCGGGTCCCGGTCTCGTGCTGCACGATGCCGGCGCCCATGAAGAGCGAGGCCTTGAACGTCGCGTGGTTCATCATGTGAAAGACCGCGGCGACCAGGGCGACCGTGCTGTTCATGCCGAGCAGCATCGTGATCAGCCCGAGGTGGCTGATGGTCGAGAACGCGAGCACTCCCTTGGTGTCGCGCTGGAAGGTGGCGTTGATCGCGCCGAGGAGCAGGGTGAGCGCACCCGGGCCGCACACCATCCAGAACCAGGCCTCGGTGCCGGACAGCGCCGGCCACAGCCGCGCCAGCAGGAAGACGCCCGCCTTGACCATTGCCGCGGAATGCAGGTAGGCGGACACGGGCGTCGGCGCTGCCATGGCGCGCGGCAGCCAGAAATGGAACGGGAACTGGGCGCTCTTCGTGAGCGCGCCGACGACGATGAGCGCGAGGATCGCGTGGTACCACGGGTGCTCGCGGATCTCGTTGGCGGAGCTCAGCACCACGTCGATGTCGTAGCTGCCGACCACGGCGCCGAGGATCAGCACCCCGAACAGCAGGCTGAAGCCGCCGGCGACCGTCACGACCAGGGCCATGCGCGCGCCGCGCCGGGCGTCGTCGAGGTGCCACCAGTAGCCGATCAGCATGAACGACGTGAGGCTGGTGAGCTCCCAGAACACGACGAGCTGGATCAGGTTGCCCGAGAGCACGATCCCGAGCATCGCCCCCATGAACGCGAGCAGGAACGAGAAGAAGCGGGCGACCGGATCCTCGCGCGACATGTAGTAGCGCGCGTAGAGGACGACGAGCAGGCCCATCAACGTGACGAGCAGCGCGAACAGCCACGCGAACCCGTCCATGCGGAAATAGATGTCGAGGCCGGCCTCCGGCAGCCACGGGACGTACGTGCGCACGACCCCGCCGCCCGTGACCTCGGGGTAGTGGAGCACGACCAGCACGGTCGCGGCGAGCGTGACGATGCCCGCGAACGCCGCCGCGCCGTTGCGCGCATGCGTCGGCAGCATCGCGGCCAGCAGGCTGCCCGCAAACGGCAGTATGACGATCAGCGCGAGCAGCAACGTGCGTCGTCCCCCCGCGCGGGCTGGGTTGAATTCCCGATCACGTAGAAACCGTCTCCTCGTATCCCGCGGCCGCCGCCGCGGTTCTCCCCCGCTCGGCGCCGCCGGCGCCGTGCCGCCATTCTACATAAGCGGCAGGACGCGCCCGGGGCCGGCCGGACGATCGCGGGGGAACGTGCCGTCCCGGAGATTGCGCGGCCCCGGGGTGCGTGTCCGGGCTCCGCGAGATCGGTGGCGCACGCCGATGCACGGGACGGCTCGCTGGCGCCGCTGCCAGCATAACGGACGGATGCTGCGTTATCATGCCCGCGTCCTGGAATGCGGGGTGGTCTCATGTCCATTCGCTGGCTGCCGCTCGTTGTCGCGGCCTTTCTCCCGGCCTGCAGCGGCGGGGACGGTGAACCAGAACCTGCGGCCGGGCCGGCCCCGGAGGCGGCGAGCGAGGCCCCGCGCCGCTACCCGGCCGCCGCCTTCTATGCCACGACCAGCTACGGGCTGGCCGGGCGGCACACCTGGTCGCCGGACGACCGCGAGCTCCTGGTCACCTCCGACGAGACGGGCATATTCAACGTGTACGCGCTCTCGGTGGCGGACGGCACGAAACGCGCGCTGACGTCCTCGACCACCGATTCCACCTATGCCGTGTCGTGGTTTCCCCACGACGACCGGGTGCTGTTCACCGCCGACCAGGGCGGCAACGAGCTCGACCACCTGTACGTGCGCGAGGCGTCGGGCGACACGCACGACCTGACGCCGGGCGAGAACCTGAAGGCGGAATTCGCCGGCTGGTCGGGCGACGGCCGCCACTTCTGGGTGGTCACGAACGAGCGGGATCCGCGCACGTTCGACCTGTACCGCTATTCGGCCGAGGACTACTCGCGCGAGCTGGTGTTCCGCAACGACCAGGCGTTCGCCATCGCCGCCGTGTCACCGGACGGCGCTACCGCCGCCCTCGTACGGCCGCGCACCAGCGCCGATTCCGACATCTTCCTGCTCGATCTGACGACCGCGGACGCCGAGCCTGAGCTGATCACGCCGCACGAGGGCAACGTGAACCACGGCGTGCACGAGTTCACCCGCGACGGCTCGATGCTCGTCTATTCGACCGATGAGCACGGCGAATTCCAGCAGGCCTGGACCTACGATCTCGGCAGCGGAGAGAAGGCCCCGCTCGTCTCGGCGGACTGGGACGTCATGTTCGTGACCTTCTCCGAGTCCGGTCGCTACCGCGTGTCGGCGACGAACGCGGACGCCCGGACCGTGGTGCAGGTCGTCGATACGGGCACGGGCGAGGCGATCGACCTCGACATGCTGCCGCCGGGCGACCTCGCGCAGGTGCGCTTCTCCAGCGACGAAAGCCGCATCGCGCTGCTCCTGAGCTCGTCGACGTCGCCGAGCGACGTCTACACCGTGAACCTCGCGACGGGCGAGAGCAGGCGGCTCACGCAGGCGCTCAGCCCGGAGATCGACGAGGACGATCTCGTGGCCTCCGAGGTCGTGCGCTACGCGAGCTTCGACGGGCTGGAGATCCCGTCGATCCTGTACCGGCCGCACGGCTCGAGTGCCGGAAACAAGGTGCCGGCGCTGGTCTGGGTGCACGGGGGGCCGGGCGGGCAGAGCCGGACCGGCTATTCGGCCACCATCCAGCACCTGGTGAACCACGGCTACGCGGTGCTCGCCGCAAACAACCGCGGCTCGTCCGGTTACGGCAAAACGTTCTTCCACATGGACGACCGCCGGCACGGCGAGGTGGACCTGCAGGACATCGTGCACGCGAAGCACTACCTCGCCTCGCTCGACTGGGTGGACGCCGAACGCATCGGCATCATCGGCGGGTCCTACGGCGGCTACATGGTGGGAGCGGCGCTGGCGTTCGAGCCCGAGGTGTTCGACGTCGGCATCAACATCTTCGGTGTCATGAACTGGGAGCGCACGCTCTCCAGCATCCCGCCGTGGTGGGAGTCGTTCAAGGAAGCGCTGTACGACGAGATGGGGGACCCGGCGACGGATCGCGAGCGCCACCGGCGGATCTCGCCGCTGTTCCACGCCGGGAACATCCGCGTGCCGTTCCTGGTGGTGCAGGGAGCGAACGATCCGCGCGTGCTGCAGGTGGAGAGCGACGAGATCGTCGCCGCGGTGCGCGCGAACGGCGTGCCGGTGGAGTACGTCCTGTTCCCGGACGAGGGCCACGGCTTCACCAAGCGCGAGAACCGCATCCGCGCCTCCGAAGCCTACGTCACGTTCCTGGCCGAGCACCTGTAGACGCGCGATCCTGCGGCTGATCGTCCTCCACGAGCTGCTGCAGGCGCCCGATCGCCTCGTCCCACTGCGCCGATATCAGCTCGAGCGCGCGGCGAACCTGCTCGAGCTTCCGCGCGCGGATGCGCCAGATGCGCTCGCGCCCCCGCCGCTGGCTGCGCACGAGGCCGGCTTCGCCGAGCACGAGCAGGTGCTTGGTGACCGCCTGCCGCGTCAGCGGCGTGCCGGCCGCCAGGCGCGAGGTCGACAGCGGCCCCTCGCGCGCGAGGCGGCGGACGATCCCGAGCCGCGTTTCGTCGCCGAGCGCCATGAACACCGGCGCGGCGGATCGCAGGCCGGACGCGGAGCGGGACGGCATGGCACGCCGGCTCAGGCGGCCTGCTCGAGATACTTTCCGATCAGCCTGCACTGGATCGTCCATCCCTCCTCGTTCGACGTGAACGCGGCGGCCCGCTTGTCGACGGGGATGGAATCGAATCCCGATTCCGTGATCGTCAGCAGCGTGCCGTCCGCATGATCGTCGAGCACGAATTCGACCAGCGTCGTCGGCGTGCTGTAGAAGTCCGCGCCTTCCTCGGGCTGGTACGGGTGCCAGCGGAACGAGAACAGCGACTCCGGCTCGATGCGCTCGACGAGCATCTGGAACGGGGTGCCGGTCCATTTCTCCTGCAACCGCGCGACCTCCGCGTCCATTTTCGTCGGCACGATTCGTGCCGGCACGAGGGCCCCGGGCGCGAACGGCCCACCGATCTCGGCACCGAACCACGTGCCGAACTCCTCGGGATCGGTGATGGCCCGCCACACGCGCGAGCGCTGTGCGCGCAGCACGACTTGCTTCTCGATACGATCGGTAGTCGACATAAAGGTAACCTCCAGGTTGCCTTTACGATAGCGGGCGGATACGGCAAAAGCAACCTGCGGGTTGCCTTTCAGGGAATCGGTTGCGCGAGGCGCCGCTCGCGGCGAGGCACGCGGGATCGCCGGGGAGAATTCGTCAGGGTGCCGCCGGGGAAGGGGCGCTGCCCATGCGGCCGACCAGCTCGCGCAACGTCCGGCCCACGTCCGTGTTGTCGATGAAACGCCCGAACGCCGCGGCACCCGGGCCTTCGGCGAAGATCGGCACGGCTTCGCCGCTGTGGTAATCGTCGCGCCAGACGAGCTCCGGCGCGCCCGGCGTGCCCGCGACCTGCAGCCCGCCGGTCTCGTGATCGCCGACCACGATCACCAGCACGTCGCCGCGCCGCCGTGCGAAGTCGAGCACCGCACCGACGGCCTCGTCGAGCTCCACCACGGACTTCCGGAACCCGGCCGAGCGGTTCCGGTGGCTGGCCGTGTCCGTCCCTTCGTGCTCGACCAGGAGGAAGAAGCCGGCCGGGTTGCGTGCCAGCCGCTCGAGCGTCCAGGTGGCGAGGTCCGCGAGTGTCGCTTCCGGCGACTGGGCGTCCATGTCGGCGGACGGCAGAATGGCGAGCACGGGCTCCTCCGCGGAACCCGCGACGGCGAGCTCCGCGGCGTTGCGTGCCGGGCGATAGCCGTTGTCGCGGGCGAGCTCGTCGACTTCGGGCCAGCCGTCCCGGCCGAACCGCTCGAGGCCGGTGCCCGCGATGACCTCGATGCCGCGGGAGAGCATGTGTTGCGCGATGACGCCCAGCTCGGCACGGCTCTGCGCGTGCGCGGCAAAGGCGGCCGGAGTCGCATCGACGAAGACCGTGGTGGTGACGAGGCCGGTGGCGAGGCCGCGTGCCTCGGCGGTTTCGAGCACCGTCTCGACCGGGGCGCCCGAAGGATCGGTGCCGATGGCGCCCTTGACCGTCTTGACGCCCGTGGCGAACGCGGTGGCGGCAGCGGCCGAGTCGGTGACCAGCGTGTCGACGGCGTGCGTGGCGACGAGTCCCACCTCGGGCATCGTGCCGATCCGATAGTCCTCGCCGCGCAGCAGGCGGGCGAGGGTAAAGTGTGCGGCTCCCATGCCGTCGCCCACCACGAGCACGATGCCGCCGGGAGCCTCGTCCGCCGCGGGTCGTGAGACGGCGGAACAAGCCGCGAGGCTCGTCACGCACGCGATGTAAAAGAGAAGTCGAAACGGTCGCCGGGTCGTCACCGGCGGCACTGTAACGGCGCCCCGGGGGCTTGTCCACTGCACGGCAGTTACGCGGGCCGCGGGCGACCGGCGACGGTCGCCGGGTTACCATGGGCACGTACTGGCACGCGAGGGGAGATGAGGATGACGAGATCGATCCGCGCGGCGCGCGCCGCCCTGCGCCTGTTGCTGCCGGTGGCGCTCGTGGCGCTCACGGCCTGCGACCGGGCGGCGCCCGAAGCCCCGGCGGAAGCTCCGCCCGCGCCGGCATCCGACGCGATCGCCTTCGTCGGCGTCAACGTGGTGCCGATGGACAGCGAGCGGGTGCTGGAGAACCACACCGTGCTCGTCGAAGCGGGTCGCATCCGGGCCGTCGGCCCCGCCGCCCAAGTGCAGGTGCCCGAAGGTGCGACGCGCATCGACGGCGCGGGACGCTGGCTGATGCCGGGCCTCGCCGAGATGCACGCGCACATCCCGGGCGATCGCGCGTATGCCGAGCGCGTGCTGTTCCTGTACGTCGCGAACGGCGTCACCACGATCCGCGGCATGGCCGGCGCACCGCTGCACCTCGAGCTCAGGCGGGCAACGGCGAGCGGCGAGCTGCTCGGCCCGACGATCTACGCCGCGGCGCCCGGCATCAGCGGCCAGGTCGCACCGACGCCGGAGGCGGCGGCGCAGGCGGTGCGCGAGCGTGCCGCGGCCGGCTACGACCTGCTCAAGGTGTTCGAGATGCCGGTCGAGAGTTACGAGGCGATGGCCCGCACGGCCCGCGAAGTCGGGATCCCGTTCGCCGGCCACGTGCCCGAGTCCGTCGGCCTCGTCGGCGCGCTCGAAGCGGGCCAGGCCTCCATCGATCATCTCGACCGGTACGTCGAGTTCCTCGCGCCCGGCTACCGCGAGATGCCGGATCGCCAGGCAGGGTTCTTCGGCAGCGGCCTCGTCGACATCGCCGATACGGGGCGCATTCCCGAGGCGGTCGAGCGCACCGTCGCCGCCGGCACCTGGAACGTGCCGACCTTGAGCCTGGTCGAGCATCTCGCCTCGCCCGAGCCCGCCGGGGACATGATCCGGCGGCCGGAGATGCGCTACATGCCGCAGGACGTGCTGGACCGCTGGGTGCAGGCGAAGGCCGAGTTCGGCGCGCGGCCGGACTTCCAGCCCGATGCCGCCGCGCGCCTGGTCGAGATCCGGCGGCAGATTTTGCGCGCGCTCGCGGAGGCCGGTGCGCCGATCGCGCTCGGCTCCGATTCCCCGCAGTTCTTCAACGTGCCCGGGTTCTCCATCCATCGCGAGATGGCGATGATGGTCGAGGCCGGGCTCACGCCGTACCAGGTGCTCGTCAGCGGCACGCGCGCTCCCGCCGCGTATTTCGGCACGCCGGAGGCGTTCGGCACGGTCGCGCCGGGACGTCGCGCGGACCTCGTCCTCGTGGAAGGGAACCCGCTCGCGGACGTGGCCAATGCCGCGCGGCGCGCGGGGGTGATGGTGCGCGGCCGGTGGCTGCCGGAGGAGGAGATCCAGGCGGGGCTCGACCGGATCGCGCGTCAGTAGCGCTGCGGGTGCCAGCGGCCGCAGAAGGCGTGCAGGAGCTCGTGCCCCAGCACGGCAAGCTGCCGGCGGTGGCCTTCCCAGTCGCCCGCGAGCACGTGCAGCGTGTGCACGTCGCCCTCGCGCGTCGCGAACCCGGAGACGAGCGCCTCGCGCCGGGAGAGCTCGATGCGCCGCGCGGCCGGCACGAGCGCCCGGTATTTCGCCGCGAGCGCCGCCTGCGACGCGTAAGTGACAATGCGCACCACGATCGGCTCGTCGAACGCGCAGGTATCCGGCGCCCCGGCGTGCGAATCCGTGACCCATAGCGCGAGGGCCGCGAGCAGCAACGGCGTCTTCGTCCTCATCTTCTTCGCGTAACCCATCCGGAGACGCGCAGGGTAGCGGGGTCGCATGAGATCCTGCAGTGGGATACGGGACGAAGGCGGGGCTCACGTGCCATCGGGACGCCGCGATACGCCCTGCTCGGGTATCCTCGTCCGTTCGCTTTGTCTTTTGGTCGTCACACGGAGGTGTCAGTGTCGCAAACCGTAGCGAGCTCGCTGGCGGGCCGCATGGGGTTCCGGGAATTCGTGGCGCTCATGGCCGCGCTGATGGCGGTGAAGGCGCTCTCGATCGACGCCATGCTGCCGGTCCTGCCGCAGATCGGCGCCACCCTGGGTCTCGCGACCGAGAACGAGCAGCAGTGGGTGATCACCGCCTACCTGCTGGGTTTCGGCGGGGCGCAGCTCGTCTACGGCCCGCTCGCCGATCATTTCGGGCGCAAGCCGGTGCTGCTCGGCGGCCTCGCGGCGTTCGCCGGATTTACGGTGCTCGCGGGGTTCGCATCGTCGCTCGGCATGATGATCGCCGGGCGGGCGCTCGCCGGCGTGGGCGCGGCGGCGACGCGGGTGCTCGCGATCACCATCATCCGCGACTTCTACTCCGGCCGCACGATGGCCCGGGTGATGTCGCTGACGTTCATCGTGTTCCTGGCCGCGCCGATCGTCGCCCCGACGCTCGGCCAGGCGATCGCGCTCGTGGCGCCCTGGCAGTGGATCTTCGCTGCGCTCTCGGCGTTCGGAGCGGCGATCGCGATCTGGACGTGGCGGCGCATGCCGGAGTCCCTGCATCCCGAGGACCGGCGCGCGATCACGCCGGCCGGCGTGCTGGAGGGCTTTCGCCTCGTGCTGTCGAGCCGCGTGGCGGTCGGCTACACGCTCGCGCTCACGGTGATGCTCGGCGCGCTGTTCGGCTTCATCAACTCCGTGCAGCAGGTCTTCGCGGATGCGCTCGGTGCGCCGGTGCTCATGCCGGGCATCTTTGCCCTCGTGGCCGGTTGGATGGCCGTCGCCTCCTTTCTCAATTCGCGCATCGTGGAGCGGATCGGCACGCGGCGCGTGTCGCACCTCGCATTGCTCGGCTTCATCGCCGTCGCCGTGGTGCACAGCCTCGTCGCGCTCGACGGCCCGGAGAGCGTCTGGACGTTCGCGGCCTTGCAGTCGGCGATGATGTTCTGCTTCGGGCTGGTCGGCGCGAACTTCAACTCCATCGCCATGGAGCCGCTCGGCCACCTCGCCGGCACCGCGTCCTCGGTCATCGGTTTCGTGACCACCGTCGGCGGCGCGCTCATCGGCTTCTACGTCGGGCAGCGTTTCGACGGCACGCTCGTGCCGCTCACGGTGGGTTTCGTGGTGTGCGGCGTGGCCGGCCTCGCGATCGTCACCGTGACCGAGCGCGGCCGCCTGTTCCGCCCCGCGTCCGCGACGGCCTGAGGCCGCGGGCATCCGCGGCGCCTGACCGGTTCCGCCGTTCTCGTTATTGCGAATGATTCTCATTGACGGCCATGTTGGCAAATGATTATCATTCTCATTTACGAAGAACAACGGAGTCCCGCCCATGCCCGGCACACCCCTGCCTCTCGGTGCCTCCGCCCGTCGCTCCACGCTCGCCACCGCGATCGGGCTCGCCCTGTCCTCCGGCGCCCTCGCGGACGCCCCGTCGGACGTACCGGACGAGGTCGTCGTCGAAGGTCACCCGTACGGCGCCGAGGTCGTCTCGCGCAAGTTCACGGCGCCGCTGATCGACACCCCAAAATCCGTCTCGATCATCCCCGCGGAGCTGGTCGAGGAACAGGGTGCCACCTCCCTGGTCGAGGCGCTCCGGAACGTCCCCGGGGTCACGTTCAACGCGGGCGAGGGCGGCATACCGGCCGGTGACAACCTCAAGATCCGCGGCTTCGATGCGGGCGCGGACGTGTTCATCGACGGCGTCCGCGATGCGGGCACGCAAACCCGCGACGTGTTCGCGCTCGAGCAGATCGAGGTGACCAAGGGCCCGGGCTCCGCCTACTCGGGGCGCGGGGCGGCCGGCGGCTCGGTCAACCTCGTCACGAAAAAGCCCGGGACCGAGAATTTCTACCGCACGACGCTCGGGGGCGGCACCGACGAGTACCTGCGGGCGACACTCGACGCCAATCATCGCCTGACGGACAGTGCCGCGCTGCGGCTGAACCTGCTCGGCCACCAGGTCGACGTACCGGGCCGCGACGCGGTGTCGATCGAGCACTGGGGCGTCGCGCCTTCGCTCGCGCTCGGCCTCGGCCGGCCGACTCGCGTGAACCTCGATTACTACTACTACCGGACCGACGATATCCCCGATTACAGCATCCCTTACGGGCGCAACGCCGACAACACGGCCCCCGAGGGACCACCGGTCGACGTCGACCGCAACAATTTCTACGGCCTCGTCAACCGCGATTTCCAGGAGACCGGCGCAGACATCGCCACCTTGGAAGTGATCCACGAGTTCTCCGACAGTCTGAGCCTGCGCAACATCACGCGCTACGGGGAGACTTCGAACGAGTACATCGTCACCAACCCGGACGACGGGCGCGGGAACGTGCCGAACGGCGCGGTGCTGCGCAACACGAAGAGCCGCAATTCGGAGACCACGACCCGGGCGAACGTCACGGACCTGAGCGCGCGTTTCGAGACGGGCGGCATCGCGCATGCGCTCGTCGCGGGCTTCGAGATCAGCAACGAGCGCATGCACAACCGCAACTACGTGGTCGAGACGCTGTTCGGCGCGAACGCGAACGACGACTTCCTGAACTCCTGCAGCGCACCGGGCGCGATCGGGGCGGCCTCGAGCTACAACTGCACGACGCTCGAGAACCCGAATCCGCACGATCCCTGGGTCGGCACGATCGCGCCTTCGGATTCCGCCACGATCGCGGAAACCGATACCTGGTCCGTGTTCGCGTTCGACACCGTCGAGCTCGACGAGCGCTGGTCCCTGAATCTCGGGCTGCGTTACGACGACTATCGCACGGAGCAGCTCTCCGGGCCGGACGCCGCGCCCGTGCGGGTCACGAACGAGGCCGATTTCTGGAATCACCAGCTCGGCATCGTCTACAAGCCGGTGGAAAACGGCAGCGTTTACCTCTCGACCGGCACCTCGTCGACCCCCTCGGGCAACACGCTCGGTGACGGCACGGAGAACATCGGCGAGAACAACGCCGACCTCGAGCCGGAGCGCAGTCGCAACTACGAGCTCGGCACGAAGTGGGAGCTCGCGCAGGGACGCCTCGGGATCACCTCCGCGCTGTTCCGCGCCGAGAAGACGAACGCGCGCGTCGCCGTCGAGCCCGGGCGCGGCGGGCGCCAGCAGACGATCGGCGAGCAGGAAGTGGACGGCTTTGAGATCGGCGTTTTCGGCGCGGTGACGGAAAGCTGGCAGGTGCACGCGAGCTACACGCGGCTCGATTCCGAGATCGTCGATGACGGGCCGATCGACGCGAACGAGGGCAACGAGTTCCCGAACACGCCGCGCCACAGCGCGAACCTGTGGACCACCTGGCAAGTGGGCGACGCGCTGTCCTTCGGCGTCGGCGCGACCTACGTCGATACGCGCTACGGCAACCCGGAGAACACGGTATGGGCGCCGAGCTACACCGTGTACGACGTGATGGCGGCCTACCGGGCAGGCCAGCACCTGCTGCTCAGGCTCAACGTCGACAACGTGACGGACGAGGTCTACTACGTGCGCCCGTACCGCGCGCACTACGCCGCGCTCGGCCCTGCGCGCTCGGCGGTGCTCACGGCCACGTTCGAGTTCTGAGGCGGGGCGGCCGATGCTGCTGCACGTCCCGGAGGTGCTCACGCCGGAGCAGGTGAGGGCCTTCCGCGAGAAGCTGGAAGCGGCCGAATGGGTCGACGGCAGCGTCACCGCCGGCTTCCAGTCGGTGCAGGTGAAGCACAACCTGCAGCTCCCGCAGGATTCGCCGGTCGCCCGCGAGCTCGGCTTCGAGGTGCTGGACGCGCTGGATGCGAGCCTGCTGTTCAACGCCGCGGCGCTGCCGGCGCAGGTCTATCCGCCGCTCTTCAACTGCTACCGCGAGGGCCAGACTTTCGGTGCGCA
>Ga0079224_100003483_pt1 | contig 19923 bp, 16 predicted proteins | sample Stecom2015_FD_80414 | JGI IMG/M metagenome (GOLD analysis project Ga0079224, IMG submission 80414) | Agricultural soil microbial communities from Utah to study Nitrogen management - Steer compost 2015 | ecosystem: Environmental > Terrestrial > Soil > Agricultural land | place: USA: Utah...
GGTTGTGATGTGGGGTGTCATTGGTGCGATGTGAAGGAAAGCTGGGATGCAGAACTGCATCCATTGACTCCTGCTGATGAAATCATCGAAAATGCTAAAAAATATCCTGCAAAAACTGTTGTTATTACCGGCGGAGAGCCACTGATCTACAATCTGGATTATCTAACCCGGGGTTTAAAAGAGGCCGGCATACAAACGTTCATCGAAACTTCTGGCGCTTACACGCTTTCCGGTTACTGGGACTGGATATGCCTATCACCAAAAAAATTCAAAGGTCCTCGCCCCGATGTGCTTAATGCTGCCGGGGAGCTAAAAGTAATCGTATTCAACAAAAGCGATTTTCAATGGGCGGAAGAACACGCACGCTTTGTCGGCAAGAATTGTAAACTATACCTGCAACCGGAGTGGTCTAAAGCTGCGGAAATGACCCCGCTCATCATTGATTACGTCAAAGAGCATCCTCAATGGGAGATTTCTTTACAGACACATAAGTATTTGAATATACCGTAATTAGTTAACTAAATAATTAATCACTTGTCTTCGTTTGAAACGAAGATGTTCATCCGTTATACTCTACTCTCGTCTTCGTTTCAAACGAGGATGTCTTACCTCATACTCGTTACCGCTCTACTCAAACGAGTACGAGTGGCAATACTTCAACAGTTAATTAATCAATCAACCACCTAAACGATTAATCAATTAATCAAAATAACAATATCTTTGTCTAGCGAACAGGCTCTCTAATTATGGTAAGTCCAAAGGTTTTGATTTTTATTATCTGCTTTATGTCGTTTCAGGCTATTGCACAGAAGCCTTCTGCTAACAAAAAGGCGCAATCGGCATTTCTGGAGGCTAACAAAGCACTTCGGCTCCAACAACATGAAAAAGCTGAGCAATTGTTACTTGAGGCTGTATCACACGACCAGCATTTTGCCACGGCCTTTCAACAGCTAGGTGACATCTATCGTAAAAACGAACAATATGAAAAAGCTATATATCCTTACCAACAGGTATTGAGTAATGATCCCAGCTTAACCCCTTTAACGCATTTCGGGTTAGGAGAATCCTTACTGTTTACCGGACAATATGCCTTAGCAGAAGAGCACTTAAAAAAATATGGCAATGCTAATTTATCCGAGAAAAGCCGACAGTTAGTCAATAAATATTTAGCCGATTGTGCCTTTAGTCTAGCAAACGTCAATCATGGTATTCCTTATTCCTTAAACAAACTTGGCCCGCAGATTAATACGGTAGATGATGAGTATTTCCCAAAACTCACTGCCGACAATAAGACCATTATCTTTACAAGAAAAACAAAAAATCAGGAAAATTTTTATGAAAGCACACTCATAAATGGTCAATGGACAGAAGCTCAAAAACTTATGGGCGATATCAATTCTGAAAATTTTAATGAAGGAGCACATTGTATCTCTCCCGACGGGAAATACCTATTCTTTACGGGTTGCAACTGGCCCAATGGATTAGGCAGCTGCGATATATACGTCTCCAAGCAGGAAAACGGCTTATGGGGAGCACCCCACAATTTGGGATCCCCCATCAACACACGAGGCTGGGAATCGCAACCTGCTATCTCCGCAGATGGCAAAACGCTCTATTTTGTTAGCAATCGAAATGGTGGCATAGGTGGTTATGACATCTATAAAAGTGTTTTAAAAGATGATGGCACTTGGGGTGTAGCCCAGAACCTTGGCCCGAACATCAATACCCCCTTTGATGAAAGTGCACCATATATACATGCAGACAACCAAACCCTATACTTTGCCTCAAACGGATGGCCGGGCTTTGGGCGCAAAGATATCTTCAAAAGCCAACAAGACAGTATGGGAAACTGGAGCGAACCCCAAAACTTAGGTAGCACCATTAATAATTTTCGTGATCAGATGGCACTCCATGTAAGTATGAATGGCAGAATCGGCCACTTAGCCTCCCAAGACAGCCTGGGACAACAGGACATTTATACCTTTGCGTTACCGGATAACACGCGTCCTAAGACCGTTGCCTATATACATGGAAAAATTATGGATGCACAAAACCGGGAACCGTTGGAAGCTCGTATACAGGTCACGGAAATCCTATCCAACAAAATTATATTCGAAGATCGAAGCGATTATATAGATGGTGGTTTCCTTGCAACCCTACCTTTGGGGAGTGACTATGCTGTACATATACAGAGGGAAGGCTATCTTTTTGAGTCCCAGACTTATCTTTTAAAGGACAGTAGCCATGCCGATGAACGATTTGAATCTGAAATTTTATTGAAGCGCATCGAAAAAGGCGCTACCGGCACATTAAACAATATTTATTTTGCCGTTAATAAATTTGACCTCTTACCCGAATCTACCATCGACTTGCAAATGTTGGTGTACTTCTTGAAGATGAACCCTCAGATATGTATTGAAATTAGCGGACATACGGACAATACCGGAAAAGCAGAGGCCAACCAAACCCTTTCGGAAAACAGAGCCAAGTCTGTACAGCATTTCCTCTATCAAAACGGAATTGAATATAATCGCATCACGACAAAGGGTCACGGACAGACTGCTCCTATAGCAGATAACAATACCGAAGAAGGCAAAAGGTTAAACCGCAGAACAGAATTCAAGGTTCTATAATTTTTTTAGGGTTTTCTAAAAACCGAAACATCATCAGATTGCTTCGTTTCCTCGCAATGACGATGATGTTTCTGTTTGCGAACCTTTTTAGGTAGACTCAAGAAAAATTACAGAAAAACCACTTGTCCGGTTTTCACGGACTCATCACAAGCAAGCGCTATTTTTAAGCTGTTTAGCGCATCTTGCATGGATTTAGAAAGATCGATATTTTCGTGTATAGCTTTAAGAAAAAAAGCTTGTTCACGATTGCACAGTTCCTGATGATTAGGTTCATCCTGAAGGTCTAGCCATTCATCCGGTCTGGTAAACGCATTCTTAGCGTCAATATCTGCATAGTGTACACGAATAGATTCGGTTTGAGTGTGCGCTTCTACGGAATCAGACTTTCCTGTCCCACTGGCTTCCTTCGCCACGATAGACGCTGAGCCTTTCGGCCCTATTACATCCTTCACAAAAAACGCAGTTTCAGAAATCATCGGCCCCCAACCTGCTTCATACCAACCTACAGAACCGTCGGCAAAACGTATCTGCAGTTGTCCGTAATTATAATTATCAGTAGGAATATCGTTCGTTAATCGAGCTCCAATGGCTGTCACCTGCACAGGTTTCGCTTCTGTCATCTGACACATCACATCAATGTAGTGCACCCCACAGTCTACAATAGGACTTAAGCTCTTCATGAGGTTGCGATGTACGTCCCACATATAGCCATGGCTTTGCTGGTTCAAATTCATCCGAAACACCAAAGGCGTTCCCAAAGTCTTTCCTACTTCGATGAATTTCATCCATGAAGGATGATGTCGAAGGATATAGCCTACCACGAGCTTCTTATTCGCTTTGACCGCCGCATCAATTACGCGCTGTGCACCGATCACCGTATCTGCTAGCGGTTTTTCTATGAACACATGTGCCCCTGCTTCAAAAGATTTAACGGCGTATTCTTCATGTGTATCAGGATATGTCGAGATACATACCGCATCTGGATTTGTCGTTGTCAATGCAATATCAAAATCATCAAACAGCGCATAATCTGTCCCTAATGACTCATTAAGCTTTACCTTGCTTTCTCCCCGAGAAACAAGCCCAATGATTTCAAATTCCGGAGACAAATGATAGGCTGTAGCATGGGATGCTCCCATATTACCACACCCTACAACTAAAATTTTTATTTTCAAATCAGTAGTTATTTAATAGTAAGTGGACAGTAGTCAGTGGTAAGTTAAACACTTAACCAACTAAGCCATAACCAATTAACAGTTAAACAAACTTATAATGTCCCGGTCTGGCAATAGCTAACTCATCTGCCGTCATATTCCAATGGTAGTCTTCTGCTGCCGGCCCCAACACTTCTTTGGAATTAATAACCTCGTCATACGAAATAGCTCTTCCTGAATAAGCTGAAAGTCGTCCCCAAATAGCCAATAGTGTAGACTTGGCCATATAGTCATCTATTAAGGGTTCTTTCGCACGAATAGCTTTGAACAACTCGTCATGCTGCGTTTGGTACATATTGTTCAACCTTTCCGTATTCTTCCAAGGATGTTCACCAAACAATTCATACTTACTATTGATAGCGACGTCAGCATAGCCCTTTGTTCCCATCACTTCTACCGTATTACGATTCGTTGTACCATTTTGCTGTCTTCCGAAATGCATGCCTTTCAATCCATCGCGATACTGATACTCTACGGCAAAATGATCAAATACATTCCCAAGTGCATTCCACGGTCTACTCTGGCGACCACCAGTTGCCGTCACTTGTACAGGGAGTTCATTATGTAAGAGCCAAGACATATAATCAATGCTATGGACTGTCTGTTCTACAATCATATCTCCTCCATAGCGTTGATAATAAAACCAATTACGCAATTGGTACACCAGATCACTCCATTGAGGCTGTCTTTCTTTATAGGTCAGTTCACCACCATACCTAAAAGTAGTGATAGACTTAATATCACCAATATCACCATTGTGGATGCGCGATACAATCTCCCGGTTAGGGAAAGAATAACGAAAACAAAATCCACTGACCACACAGAGGTTCTTTGACTTTGCCAGCTGAATGGCCTCCTCGACCTGATGGATTCCTGGTATGTCTACAGCAACCGGTTTTTCGCAGAACACATGCTTACCTTCCTGAATAGCTAACGCCAAGTGTGCAGGCCTAAAGTTGGGTGGTGCACATAATAAAACCACATCTACCTTGGATTTAATCAACCGCTCATAGGCATCAAACCCAATAAAAGACGTTTTCTCATTGACAGCAATGCGGTCACCATATTTTGCCTTCAAAGCTGTTAGGGTTTCTTGCAAATTATCCTCAAAAATATCTGCCAAAGCTGTCACTTGCACATCTGGGTCGGCATCCAGTGCTTGAAAAATAGCTCCTGTTCCCCGCCCCCCACAGCCAATCAACCCGACTTTCAACACTTTATTTTTCTGTCCTGCTTCTTCTGCAAAAATATTGTTACTCAAGGCAGCAGCTCCCAGTATCATTCCACTACTCTTCAAAAATTCTCTTCTATTTGTTGTCATTTTTAGTTTAAGTTGCCTTTATTTTGCATTTTTATGCACGAATCACAAATAAACACTTGCAAATCGGGATATAATATCTAATTTCACTTCCAAATTAATAATAAACTGAACATTATGCAACACGGAATAGAAGAAGCTACCCCATTAATCAGCAATCAAGCGGCCGTATTTGGGTTATTGATGATCGTTTTGGGATTGGTATTCTATACTTCTAATTTAACGAATAAATATTTTCAGAAGTTCTATGCTATCATTCCACCACTTCTTCTTTGCTATTTCATTCCAGGGATATTAAATTCTGCCAATATCATTGATGGAGAAAATTCACCCTTGACAGGAATCGGAAGCCGCTATTTTCTACCAGCCTGTTTAATCCTGTTTACACTTAACTTGGATCTCAAAGAGATGTGGAATCTCCGTAAGCGGGCAGGACTGATGTTTGCCACTGGAACCGTTGGTATCATACTTGGGGGGCCATTTGCTGTCTGGGTCACATCGCTTGTCGCCCCACAGGTCGTCGGTGGTGCGGGTCCTGATGAAGTATGGCGTGGGTTAGGTACTTTGTCGGGCTCGTGGATTGGTGGTAGCGCCAATCAGGTAGCACTCAGAGAAATCTTGCAACCTTCTCCTAAGTTATTCTCTTCTATTATTGCTGTGGATGCTTTTGTTGCCTATATCTGGATGGCGTTATTGTTGTATGGTGCCAGTAAGGTAAAAAAAATGAATGCATTTTTTAAGGCTGATGCTTCGGATGTTGACGCTTTGATGAGACGAATGGACGCAAAAGTCAAAGCCAACAGCCGAATTCCGGAAACCAAAGATTTCATATTAATGCTCGCCCTCGCTATGGGAGGGACAGGATTAGCTGCGCTCCTTGCTGAACCTGTTGCTCAATACATGAGTAATAATCATCCTGAACTGGAAAAATTATCTTTGACCAACAGCTTCTTTTGGATTATCCTGATAGCAACTATTTTTGGTGTCATACTTTCTTTTACTCCTGCCCGAAAGTTGGAGAATGCAGGCGCTTCTAAAATTGCAACAACACTTCTCTACATGCTTATAGTCACCATTGGCATGCAGATGGACGTCTTAGCTATATTAGAAAACCCAGGTCTATTCTTTGTAGGATTCCTTTGGATATCATTTCATGCTACTCTTCTATTTATCATGGCAAAGATTATCAAAGCTCCGTTTTTTTATTTTGCAGTGGGAAGCATGTCCAATGTGGGGGGCGTTGCTTCCGCTACCGTAACCTCGGCAGCCTTCCACCCATCGCTGATTTCAGTAGGCGTTATCCTTTCTGTATTCAGCTATGCGATCGGCACGTACGCAGGTTGGCTTACCGCAATTTTAATGCAGATGGTGTCGCCGGTATAGTTGATTCATAAAAGTTTAAGGTTCAAAGTTTGAGGTTTAGAAAAGAACCTTAAACTTTGAACCTTGAACTAAAAAATCGCTCCTACATCATTCTTTCAATCTTACTTCATACAGATCTTGTCGTCTATCTTTTAAAATCTTGACGGTACCATATTCATGTAAGTCACGTAGAGCGTATAAGTCCACGTCTGCAATCAGTACCATTTCTGTATTGGGAGTGGCTTCAGCTTTGATGCCATTATTGGGAAAAGCAAAATCCGAAGGTGTGAAAACAGCCGATTGCGAATATTGTATATCCATATTATTCACACGCGGAAGGTTACCTACACAGCCCGCAATGGCGACATAACACTCATTTTCAATAGCGCGGGCTTGCGCACAGGCTCGCACGCGCATATATCCATTCTGCGTATCGGTCATGAAAGGGACAAAAAGAAGTTGCATCCCTTGGTCAGCCATAATACGTCCCACTTCTGGAAATTCCACATCATAGCAAATCAATAAACCGACTCTACCACAGTCCGTATCAAAAACCTTAATCTCATTTCCCCCGACCATCCCATAATACTTAAATTCATTGGGTGTGATATGGATCTTCTTATGCACATCCAATTTACCACTTCGATGACAGAGATAGGAAGCATTATACAGTTTTTTATATTCCATGATAGGCATAGAACCCGCGATAATATTAACGTTATAGGTTACTGCCAGCTCCTGCATTTTTTCGATAATTTCCTGGGTTAGTTCCGAAAGTTTTTCCATCGCTGCCCGTTCCGGCAATTCGTTGTAAGGACTCATCAATGGTGTATTGAAAAACTCCGGAAACAGAATAAAATCTGTCCCATAGTCGCTCACCGCATCGACAAAAAACTCTACCTGATCGTAGAAATCCTGTACATCTTTGAACAGACGCATCTGCCACTGCACTAAGCCCAAACGTATCGTCTGCTTGCTAGCTGAGGCAGCCTTGGCATCCGGTTCATAATAAATATTATTCCACTCCAAAAGCGTCGCATATTCATTAGACTCCTTGTCCTCCGGCAAATAATTCTTAAGGATTTTCTTCACATGGAAATCGTTGGACAGTTGGAAAGTCAATGTCGGATCGAAAATCTCTTTCCGCCGAACCTTCTCAATATAAGTCCGTGGCGCCATTTTATCCGCATAATGGTGATAATTCGGGATACGCCCTCCCGCCACGATACCTTTTAGATTCATAGCCTCACACAACTCTTTACGAGCATCGTAAAGCCTACGTCCTAAACGCAACGATCGATGGTCAGGATGCACAAAGACTTCGATACCATATAGCGTATCCCCTTCATCATCATGTGTCGTAAACTTACCGTCATCGATGATTTCGTAATATTTCTTGTAAAGATTGGTTTTCTTGGAATCTATAATTAAGGACAATGCACAGGCTACTACTCGCCCATTGAGTTCCACACACAATTGCCCATCAGGAAAGATGGTAATCAGGTCCTCGATATTCTCCCGGGTCCATACATCTCCGGCATCATCTCCATAAGCTTTCGCCATGGATTTTCTAAGGTCTTTGTAATCTTCTACGGTTAGATTTCGAACGTGTATATCCATTTAAAGTTTAACTGTTTAAGCGTTTAATTGTTTAACTGATCAATCGTTTATACAACAATCATACCTTTAAATGGTTTTCAGTCCACGGTTTGGACCGTGGACTGAAAAAAAACTAGGCTTCGCCTGTAGGGCCACCAAAGTTTAGTGGCATGGCAGTCTCGTTCGTTTTTATCGGACCATTATGTGCTTCATAACGGTTAACGTTATCCTGTAATGCTCCCAACAAACGCTTCGCATGTTCCGGAGTCAATACAATCCGTGATTTTACTTTTGCTTTAGGAATACCTGGCATGATTCGGATAAAATCCACGACAAATTCAGAATTAGAATGCGTAATGATTGCCAGATTACTGTATATCCCCTCTGCAATTTCCTCGCTTAGCTCAATGCTCAGCTCATTGTTATTATCCACTGTTTCGTTATTGTTGTTCAAATCCATAAAATTAACATCCATTTTAAAGTAAAAATTAAAAGGTAAAAAGTAAAAAATTAATCATAACCACTTTCACCACTGCCGCCTTATTTTACAAACGTACGGAAATCCTGTCCAGATTCGATACGCAAGAGCGCCTCGTAAATCAAACGGATAACATTGTCCACATCTTCTTTGTGTATCATCTCCACAGTGGTATGCATATAGCGCAACGGCAATGAAATCAACACCGAAGGTACCCCTCCATTCGAATAAGCAAAGGCATCGGTATCAGTTCCAGTGAATCGAGAAGAAGCTTGACGTTGGAATGGGATTTCCTGTTTTTGAGCAACATCGACCAAAAGCTTATTAAAGTTAATTTGAACAGCCGGTGCATAGGATAGCACAGGACCTTTCCCACACGCTAAATCCCCTTGGGTCACCTTATTGATCATGGGTGCTTGGGTATCATGCGTTACATCGGTTACGATAGCTAGATTCGGCTTGATATAATCAGCTATCATCTCTGCTCCCTTCAGTCCAATTTCCTCTTGTACCGAGTTTACGATATATAAACCAAAAGGTAGTTTCTTCTTATTTTCCTTCAGAAGGCGTGCTACTTCAGCAATCATAAATCCTCCCGCACGGTTGTCCAATGCCCGTCCAACATAATAGCGATCATTCAGCACCATGAATTCATCTTCATAAGTCACCACACAACCGACATGGATACCTAGCGCTTCCACTTCTTCCTTGGATGTCGCTCCGCAATCCAAAAAGATATTTTTCAAAGATGGAGTCTCCTCCTTTTCACCCGAACGCGTATGGATAGCGGGCCAGCCAAACACAGCCTTGACAACTCCTTTATCTGTATGAATATTTACACGTTTCGAAGGTGCTATTTGATGGTCCGAGCCACCATTACGGATAACATAGATTAGACCATCTTTCGTGATATAATTTACAAACCAGGAGATCTCATCCGCATGAGCTTCTATAACAACCTTATACTCTGCTTTCGGGTTAATAATCCCCACAGCTGTACCATAATTATCAATATACGTCTCATCTACATACGGCTTCAGATAGTCTAACCACAGACGTTGCCCTTCCCATTCGAAGCCCGTAGGCGACGGATTATTGATATATTTTTCAAAAAAACCAAGTGACTTTTTCGTCACTACAGGCACATGTGCTTTTTCTCCTTTGTCTTTCTTATTTGCCATATATTATTTTTTGACCTTTATTCTTGAATCTTCATTCTCTCAAAGTTATAAATTTCGTTGTATTCGCGTAAGATATTTGACGCATTATTGAATTTTTAAAGGATAACCTTATCTTTACCGCACAATATATACCATATGTATACACTATTTAACGCTATTCACTGGAATGCAGACCCCGTTATCTTTGAAATCGGGTCTTTCGGATTACGCTATTATGCCTTGTGTTTCCTTGCAGCTTTCGCCTGCTCTTATGTCTTGATGCTTAAAATCTTCAAAAGAGAAGGAAAATCCCAAGAGCTGTTGGATCAGTTGAGCATTTATATATTCTTGGGCACCCTCATCGGTGCGCGTCTTGGGCATTGCCTATTCTACGAATTTGATTATTATATCAAGCATCCGCTGGAAATGATCCTCCCTTTTCGACAAGTAAACGGAAGTTGGGAATTGACCGGGTTCCAAGGCCTGGCTAGCCATGGAGGCGCAATCGGTATTTTAATCGCATTATTGCTCTTCTCCAGGAAAACAAAAACGGATTTTATGTGGATTACTGACCGCTTAGTCATTGTCATTCCTTTAGCAGGTGCTTTTGTACGTCTGGGAAATTTTTTCAACTCAGAAATCATCGGCTTGCCAGCTCCTGAAGGGTTGCCTTGGGCAGTAGTATTTGAGAAAGTAGACATGATTGCACGACATCCGGCACAATTATACGAAGCAATATGCTATGTACTCATCTTCATTATTCTATGGGCGATGTATCAGAAAAATGCAAAACCAAAACCTGGTTTACTATTTGGCATATTCCTCATTCTATTGTTCGGCACACGCTTCTTCATTGAGTTCTTCAAAGAAAACCAAGAAGCTTTTGAAGATAATATGAAATTCAATATGGGGCAGCTTTTGAGTATTCCTTTTATGTTGGGAGGCTTGTTCCTTGCCTTACGGAAGACCAAGGAAACGAAAAAATAAAGAAGAAACGGCGACCAAATTTGGTCGCCGTTTCTTCTTTATAAAGATTAGTTATAGAAAACTCTGAACGCCGAGTCTATAACTATTCAAACCAAACCCACAGATCACCCCGACACAATTTTGTGCCAGATAAGAATGGTGTCGAAAAGCTTCACGTTTATGCACATTGGAAATATGTACTTCAATCACCGATGTAGTAACCGCTGCAATAGCATCTCCAAGCGCAACAGAAGTATGCGTATACGCTCCGGCATTGAACACAATACCATCAAAGGAAAAACCGACTTCGTGTATCTTGTCGATAAGTGCTCCCTCATGGTTACTTTGGAAATAATGCAATTCAACAGCTGAAAACTCCTTTTTCAACTCCTCAAAATAAGACAAGAAATCTTGGCTCCCGTATATGCTCTTCTCCCGAACACCTAACAGGTTGAGATTCGGGCCATTCAATATTAAAATCTTTTTCATAATCTATGTAAATGTAACAAAGAATTTCACAATATCATGCATTGAATAATTCAACCAATGTCTTTCTTCTCCACTCCTTATTCTTTCTTCTTTTCTCTTTCCTCTCTACTACCCTCTATATATCTCCATAAAAATTACGGAACGATGAGCGCAAACCGATGGAAATCACCCCGGATTTTTGGGTTGCTACATTTTCAGTCCTGTTATAACGTTGTGTGTATCCTACTTCAAAACGCAGGTTATATTTTGGGTTCAACACATAGGCTGCTTTTGCATCAGCATAAAACAGTTCATTTTTTACCCCTTGTCCAATGTAATTACCATATACGTTAGGCATTGTTTGATACGATTGAAAAATATCCCCTCCCATATTTGTTCCATCCGCAGGATCTGTGCCATAACGGCTATACACGCCTTGCACTGAAAAATCAAAACGTTTCCATGAATAATTGGCAATCCCTAACAGCTCTTTAAAGTTCGCTCCACGAGGATGTGCCAGAGGCTCCCCATGGTTACTATAGTTGGATATAGAAACGAAATGTTGATATGTATATGGACGCACCACATTATATTCCAATAAGAAGTTTAGGTCTTTCACCTTAAACATGTCAAATCCGCGTATACCAACTTGTGCACCCCATTTATTGTGTCCATATCCATTTCCACCAAAAAATTCTTTAGCTGTAAATTCTCCCAATAGAAATTGACCATAAGTAGTTATATTATTCAATACTTTATACTTGGCATTCAAGCCCAGAAACATTTTATCTGGCGAAGTGGAATTATTAGATTCGACTGGACGCAGGAAAATTACTGGACTGATATAATTGAAGTCAAAGCCCCGATGTCCGGCCTGATTACGATTCGCCCAGACTACAGCTTGAAAAAAGCCGATAGACAGACGATTAGTAGCATTGTAATCCAAATATTGAAAAGCCCCCCATTTAATACCATCGCCAAAACGTCCTCCTGAATCCAACGAGTCTATCCGAGGATTTTTAGGGTCATTCATATATGCCCATATCGAAGTATATTGCACATTGCCGATTTTACCTGTTAATTTCAAATGAGCATAATTGGAAGAAAAGTCCGACAACAATAAAGAGCGGTACCCATCACCAATATGATTTTTATCGTAAGCCAGCGTTGTCTGGAAATAATCACTAAAATCGTAAGTCAGACTTGCAGTGGCATACATCCAATCTTTCTTATTATTAGATTGATGTTTTACTGTACCCTGTCCTGGAACAACGTTATTACGGTCGATATAATCCGTCAGGTATTGTGGAAACAATGCCTGGTTCTCATATGCATTCGCATGAAAAGTAAATTTATCCTTTATAGTAAGCCCTACCTGGAATCCTCTTGTATTCAACCACGTTGTTGGTTTATTCTCATCTATAAGATCCTTCCCTATCACAAAATCCGGCATAAAATCCAGAAAGAAAGTATGATCTTCTTTATTCACTTCAACCAGATGCTCGTTAAAAATCTTACGCATAAACAAATTTTCTGAATCCACCTGATTGGCACTTTGTAATGAATCCATTCGGTTCAGCAAATCCCCCTTAAACAGGTAAGGTTTCGAAGCGGTATGCAAGCGAGTATTTGGGGAGTATAGTATATTGCTATACTTTTGAGTATGTTGAAAAGAATAAGTCTGGTTTTTCACCTGTGCTTCGACAGAAACAACTGTTAACAAAAACACAGAAAGTAGCGACAGATAGCTAAACTTCATATCATATATAATTATGCTAAACCTCAGGAATAGCAAATTTCATTCCTAATTATTTTCTGTGCAAAGCTACAATAATATCGGGGAATCGTGAAGTATCGTATTGTATTCTTCAGCATCTGAAACTTTGAAAAATTCTGAACGCTAAAAACCTAAACATCCTTTTCTATTTTTTTTCTTATCTTTCGGGAATTATAAATTAAGCAATACATATATTATCGATATATCATGAAACGTAGAACATTTCTTCAAAATGCGGCAGCTTTAGGTGCGGGTGTAATGGCGAGCAAATTCTCTTTTGCCGAAAGCTTCGATACCTTCCCTACTGTACGTGTTTCCGCGGACCAGAGACATTTTTCAAGCGCTGTAATTGAGGACGCTATCAAAGAATTTCAAAAAAATGTGGCAAATAAAGAGTTGGGTTGGCTCTTCAACAACTGTTTCCCAAACACATTGGACACCACAGTATACGATGAATCAACTGCAGCCAAAAAGCTGACCTATGTCATTACCGGAGATATTGATGCCATGTGGCTACGGGATAGTAGCGCGCAGGTATGGCCGTACTTACAGTTTATGAAAAAAGACCGTAAGCTGCAGGATTTGATTTTAGGGCTTATCAACAAACAATCGCAGTGTATCAATATCGACCCTTACGCGAACGCTTTCTACAATGACCCCACAAAAAAAGGAGAATGGTTTTCAGATCATACGCAAATGAAACCAGGTATCCACGAACGCAAATGGGAAATCGATTCGCTTTGTTATCCTATTCGCTTGGCTTACCATTACTGGAAAGAGACTAACGATGCTACAGCTTTTGACGAGGAGTGGGTAAAAGCACAGGAAAATATTTATAAGACATTTGTTGAACAACAGCGCAAAGATGGTAACAGCCCTTACGTGTTCTCCCGGACAACAAACCGTGGTACTGATACTCTGCAAGTTGATGGCTTAGGTTATCCTGTCAACCCCGTAGGACTTATTTGTTCGGCATTCCGTCCTTCGGATGACTGTACGATCTTCCTGTTTTTAATCCCGTCAAACCTTTTTGCGGTGACCAGCTTACGCCAATCCGCTGAGATTCTGCGCAAGGTGAAAAACAACACCGACCTGGCAACCCGAATGGAAAATCTGGCGAATGAGGTGGAGGAAGCCGTAAACCGTTATGGTATCGTAAACCACCCAGAGCACGGGCGCGTTTATGCTTTCGAGGTCGATGGATTTGGAAGCTACATGATGATGGATGATGCCAACGTGCCGTCCTTGCTTGCCTTGCCTTATTTAGGTGCAGTAGATGTAAACGATGAAGTGTATCAACGTACACGTAAATTCATTCTATCGGAAAAAAATCCATTTTTCTTTAAGGGAACAGCAGCAGAAGGCATTGGGGGCCCACACATCGGGCGCGATATGATCTGGCCGATGGCTATTATCATGCGGGCGTTTACCTCGACTGATGAAAATGAAATCCAAACTTGTATCGAAACCTTGCGCAAAACACATGGTGACACAGGTTTTATGCACGAATCTTTCCACAAAGACGATCCGAAAAAATTCACAAGACATTGGTTCGCATGGACAAATACTTTATTCGGTGAACTCCTTTGGAAAACTTACAAAGAAAAACCATCTTTGCTGAAGTAATATAGATTATTCAGCTATACGTAAAGCGTTGGCAGAGTAATCTGCCAACGCTTTATTATTTATATGCAAGAGATAGGTCCTATAGGTATTTTTGATTCCGGATTTGGTGGGTTGACCGTCTTTCGGGAGATCAAAAACAAGCTACCGCAGTACGATTACATATACCTTGGCGATAATGCCCGTGTCCCTTATGGAACACGCTCATTCGATACGGTCTATCAGTTTACCAAAGAATGTGTTTTCAAGCTTTTTGACTTAGGCTGTAATCTGGTGATTCTCGCCTGCAATACTGCTTCCGCAAAAGCTTTACGGACTATCCAACAAAATGATTTGCCTGCAGGAAAAAAAGTGTTGGGTGTTATTCGACCTACCACAGAATCTATACAGCAATATACATCGTCACAGAAGGTAGGAATTTTAGCCACCCAAGGCACTGTACTTTCGGAATCTTACAAAATTGAGATACAAAAATTCTATCCGGAAATTGAGGTATTCCAACATGCCTGCCCTCTATGGGTACCTTTGGTGGAAAACAACCAAATCGATACGCCTGCCACGGCTTATATCGTTCAAAAAGACATTGAAGCTCTTTTACAGCAAAGTCCGGAAATAGATTGTATTGTATTGGCTTGTACACATTATCCGCTTTTGGCTCCTGTCATTCAGGCATCCGTTCCTGCCCATATCAACGTTTTATCACAAGGCAAGCTCATCGCTGAAAGCTTACAACATTACCTCCAACGGCATACAGAAGTCGAAGAGCTATGTTCCAGAAGCGGCAATATGCAATTTTTGACAACGGATGATGCCGCTGACTTCGAAGCAAAAGCAGAAATATTTTTCGGAGAAAAGATAAAGGCCACGCACCTTAGGTTATAAAAGAGGGATACCAGATTATCAAATCACATCTTGAAAGCAAGCCCCCAATTGATAAAATCCGCTTGCATACGGTGCATATACAAGGTGCTCTGCACACCAATTCGAGTCGTAATATAATACCGTAATCCAGTCGTCCAATACCAACGGATGTCCTCATAGTAGCTCTTGTAATACAAGTAGCGTCCCACCATACCATTGGCGACAAAGCGCCCCATGGCGATATCCAAGCCACCGCTCAATCCTACACGTACGCGCTCATAAGAAGAGCCGAAATATTGGAAAGTTTCCTCATGACGCTCCGCATCATAAATCGTATAGTAATACACCATATCCGCCCCTGCTTTCACCGCTATAGCTGGATTAACAAAATAGCTATAACCTGTAAATATCCCGGAACGGTAAAGTTTTTTATCTGAAGACCTGTATTGTCCCCGCACGCCTAAACCCACCATCAATTCCGCATGACCTCCCTCCAAATGCTTAAAAGGAGCTTTCTTTCGCCCAGTAACGACACCTGCATTTTGGTCTGGTGCAGTCCCGAAAGATTTCCTCAGTCCTAAAGAAGCCCGAAATGCATTAATCCCACCATTAGGGATGCTGGCACCGCCATTGGAATAATGAAGTACCCCAACATCAGTCGTAATACCCCAATCTTCCCGAAGAGGAATATCTATTCCCAATTGAGCACCTAATGATATGTTCACAGCACTTCCTACAGTAGAGGTTTCCGGTTGCGTCTTAATATTTTTTGTGATATAGGTGAGTCCGACTTCGGGTTTTAAGAAAAAACCTACCAAACCGATTTGATACAGTTGAAAACCTACCCCAGCGGACAAACCTATCGCATGTCCATGATTATACCAATTCTCCCCTACCTTTTCATGCATGCTTTGCATATCCGTCCAGAGGAGATTCGCAGCAAAATACTTGGCATTTAACGTCTTGATCCATTCTTCATCAATATGCGACAATCCTCTTGCATATTGTACTTGGACACCATACAGGGAATTGGTCTTATCTGCGGTTTTAGCATGAACCATATCCCAGCCATACGTACTTCCCACAGTAACCGATGAGCCTTTATATTGCCCATAAGCCAGACAAGAGCAAACGATATAAAATAAAAATGTGAGACAAGCTTTCAGCTTACCCCACATCCTATATTTTGTTCCGTTAAACATATCTTTACATGTTTATCCTACCCTTTAGCCTGTAAAGCCAAAGCATACAGCTTCATCTGCTTCACCATGGAAAGTAAGCCGTTTGCCCGTGTAGGTGAAAGGTGATCCTTTAAACCTATTTGGTCGATAAAATAAAGATCTGCTTTAGCAATCTCTTCTGGTGTATGACCGGAAAGTACTTTAACCATCAGACTGACTAATCCTTTGGTAATTATTGCATCACTATCTGCTGTAAAAATTATTTTACCATCATGCAATTCTGGATATAACCACACTTTGGATTGACAACCTTTGATAATATATTGGTCTGTTTTGTAAGCTTCGTCAATCAGAGGCACTTCCTTTCCTAACTGGATAATATACTCATATTTTTCCATCCAGTCCTGATAAAAAGCAAAGTCCTCTATAAGTTCGTCTTGTATTTCGTTTATTGTCATTATTGTTCGTGATTACACAGATTATTTTTATAATTATCTTCAATGAGCTCGCAAGCTCTGTCAGGATTGCACAGATGAGGTTACTTTAACATCTGTACCGCACGTTTCAAACCTTGCACTAAGTTATCAATGTCCTCTGTGGTATTGTACATTGCCAGACTTGCACGAACGGTTCCCGGTATCCCAAAACGGTCCATAACAGGTTGTGCGCAATGATGTCCTGTACGAACCGCAATACCCAATTTATCCAAGATAACACCTATATCATAAGGATGAATACCATCCACGATGAAAGAAATCACCGACGATTTATGCGAAGCCGTCCCAATAAAACGGACACCCTCTACCTTCGCTAACTCATCTGTCGCATAAGCCAGCAATTCATCTTCATAAGCCTTAATTGCATCAAGACCAATCTCCTCGATGTAGTCAATCGCTGCCGTTAGGCATATCCCGGCCTCGATATTTGGTGTACCGGCCTCAAATTTAAAAGGCAGTTCATTATAAGTCGTCTTTTCGAAAGTCACTTCCTTAATCATATCGCCACCACCTTGGTAAGGTGGCATTGCGTTCAGCAAAGACTCCTTTCCATAAAGTATCCCTACTCCGGTAGGGCCATACATCTTATGCCCAGAAAAAACAAAGAAATCAACATCCAACTCCTGTACATCTACTGCGATATGCTGTACAGCTTGCGCACCATCAATCAATACAGGCACTTGGTGTTCATGCGCGATAGCAATCATCTCTCGCACAGGATTAATTGTTCCCAACGCATTGGAAACATAAGTAAACGAGACCAATTTTGTACGTTCAGAGAATAGCGCTTTATAAGCCTCTATATCCAGTTCTCCCGCATCATTCATTGGAATCACACGCAACTTACAGCCTTTCTCATCACATAACATCTGCCAAGGCACGATATTCGAATGGTGTTCCATGGCTGATATAATGATTTCATCCCCTTCACCGATAAAAGCTCGACCGTAGCAGGACGCCACAATGTTTATAGACTCTGTCGTTCCTTTAGTAACGATAACCTCATGCTCATGTTCAGCATTGATGAACCCCTGTACTTTACGACGCGCCACTTCAAAGGCATCCGTAGATATCTGGCTTAAATAATGCACCCCACGATGCACATTGCTGTTCATCGCAGTATAATAATCAACAATAGCATCAATTACGGCTTTAGGTTTTTGAGTAGTCGCCCCATTATCCAGATACACCAAAGGCTTATTATTAACCTCACGTTTCAGGATGGGAAAGTCTGCCCGAATTTTTTGTATATCGAAAGTCTTCAATGTCTTAAATATGCTTGTAATAAACCACAAAGTTACTACAATTCGTTAGGAAAATAGGTCAAACCTTTGTATTCTTTTTGATTTTCATCATCACTCTCACTATCGTTATCCTCACTTTTTCAGAAAAATATACATTTGGATTTCTCGTTAATTCGTTATATTTGTTAGAGATATGCAGGAATTACCATTAAATATCCCCGAAGGCTCTCGCAAAGAGGTGATGACGTATTTGGAACCGTTCATGTTAAATGAGATGAGCGAATACCTCAAACCTGTAGAAGAGATGTGGCAGCCGGCAGATTTCCTGCCCGATGCCTCCCGTAGCACTTTTTTCGAGGAAGTCAGAGAATTGCAGGAAAGTGCCAAGGAATTGCCTTATGATTTGGTGGCTGTTTTAATCGGCGACACAGTTACGGAGGAAGCTCTTCCCACTTACGAATCTTGGTTAACCATGGTCGAAGATGTGGAGAAGAACGAACAGGGTGGCTGGATGAAATGGGTTCGTGCATGGACCGCGGAAGAAAACCGTCACGGCGATCTGCTCAACAAATACCTTTATCTTTCAGGGCGTGTGGATATGCGCCAATTTGAGATATCTACACAATACCTTATCCAGGATGGTTTTGACATCGGAACAGGGGCTGACCCCTATAGAAATTTTATTTACACCTCCTTTCAGGAATTAGCTACGAATGTCTCACACAGACGCGTAGCTGGTATATCCAAAAAATCAGGTGATAAGTTATTGGCTAAAATGTGTGGTGTTATTGCTGCCGACGAAGCTCGCCACGCCAAAGCATACATGTCTTTTATTTCGCATGCCATAGAAGTCGATCCCAGTGAAGTGATGCTGGCCTTTGAGGACATGATGCGTAAAAAGATAGTCATGCCAGCCCATTTTCTTCGTGAAGCGGGTGAGCCACAAGGTGAAGCTTTTGCCCACTTCTCCGATGCAGCACAGCGTTTGGAGGTTTACACAGCTTTAGATTATGTCGACATCTTGAAAACCTTGAACGAAGAATGGAACATTGAAAAGGTTTCTCATCTTAACGACAAAGGCGAAAAAGCCCGCGATTACCTGATGAAATTACCAGATCGCTTGACACGCCTTGCTGACCGCATCAAAGTACCCGAAAAAGAGTATAAATTTAAATGGATACACGGGTAACAAAAAAAGCTTGAGCCTATAGACCTCAAGCTTTTTTTGTAGTTGTCAAATACTTTGCTTAATTTAGTTGTCACACTAATAATTGCTATGCAAAAAGAAAAATTTAGTCAATATTCTTTCATTCTGGATCGAACGGCGCGGAAAGTCAAGCAGTATGCCCAAGTCTCTTTTGCCCAAAGAGATTTTGATATCACCATCGATCAATGGTCTATCATCAAAATTCTTTTTCAAGAGAATCCTATGACACACAAAGAACTTGCAGAACTGTCAGGCAAAGATCAACCAACGCTCACACGCATTATGGATATCTTAATAAAAAAAGGACTTGTACGCCGTGTGGAACACCCCACAGA
>Ga0079224_100003484_pt1 | contig 19922 bp, 15 predicted proteins | sample Stecom2015_FD_80414 | JGI IMG/M metagenome (GOLD analysis project Ga0079224, IMG submission 80414) | Agricultural soil microbial communities from Utah to study Nitrogen management - Steer compost 2015 | ecosystem: Environmental > Terrestrial > Soil > Agricultural land | place: USA: Utah...
AGGCGGCGCTCACGTTGCCGAGCTCATCGGCGAGCTCCAACAGACGGCGACGACGATGGGCGATGATCTGGTCCGGGGTCACGGTGGTGGTCTCCTTCGGTTCTGTCGGAAGAACCTCAGGGTCCACCGCCGTGACTCTCGACGGGTGGATGTGCAACCTCAACCCCCGGACAGGAAGCTCTAGGCCCTCCGCCCACCACCCCGTTCGCCGACCGTGCGGCCCGGGCTCCGGCCCGGGCCGCCGTCGCGCTCGGGCTCGCCCTCAGGCGAAGGCCCGCTGGACCACGCCGAGGGCATCCTCGGCCTCGCGCACGAAGCGCTCGACCAGCTCGGCGGCCGGCACCAGCTCGGTGATCGCGCCCACGCCCTGGCCGGCGGGCATGAACTCCTTGCTCGGGTCCACGCCGGCGGTCGACTCGTCGCCGCCGAGGTGGTTGGCCCCGTCCTGCACCGACTTCACGTACTGCATCGGGAAGGGCTCGGCCTGGCCGCCGGCCGCCTCGAAGGCGCGGGCGTACTCGGTCTCGATCACCCGGCAGGTCTTGCCGGTGTAGGCCCGGGTGACCACCGTGCCGTCCTCGGGGGTGCGCAGGAGCGCCTCCTTGTAGCCGGCCACGGTGCGGGCCTCCGGCGTGGCGATGAAGCGGGTGCCCACCCACACGCCGTCAGCGCCGAGCGCCAGCGCCGCGGCCAGGCCCCGGCCGTCGACGATCCCGCCGGCCGCCACCACCGGCACCCGGTCCCCGACGGCGTCGACCACCTGCGGGACGAGGGCCATCGTCGCCACCTTCCCGGTGTGCCCGCCGGCCTCGGTGCCCTGGGCCACGACGAGGTCGCAGCCCGCCTCCACGGCAGCGACGGCGTGGCGGACCTTGCCGCACATGTTGGCCACCAGCACGTTGCGCTCGTGGCAGAGGTCGATGACGTCGCGGGGCACGCCGAGCCCGGCCACGAAGAGCGTGGCGCCGCCGTCGATGAGGTCCTGCACCTTGGCCTCGAGGTCCTGCGGCGCGGCGGTGAGGAGGTCCACCCCGAAGGGCTTGGCCGTGCGCTCGCGCACCTTGGCGATCTCCTCGTTCATCTCCTCGTGGCCCATCGTGGAGGCGCCGAGGCAGCCGAAGCCGCCCGCCTCGCTCACGGCGGCGACGAGCTGGTGGTAGGACACCCCGCCCATGCCGGCCAGCATCACAGGGTGCTCGATCTCGAGGACGTCGGTCAGGCGAGTGCGCATGGGGCCAGCCTGGGCTGGCCTTGACCCGCGGGTCAAGCAGCCTGCGGCGGCGGCTGCCGGTCGGCGAACGCGCCGGGGCCGGCCAGCATCCCCCGGTGCCAGCGGCGGGGCGTGACGAGCACGGCGCGGGGGTAGTCCTCGAACAGCCAGCGGGCGAAGTTGCGTCGGGTCCAGTCGGTGAGCCCGGCCACCCGGACCGCCGCCCGCGCGCCCTTGCGGTGGCGCAGCGCCCGGATGAGCAGCATCGACATCCGGTGGTCGGCCAGGAGCGCGTCGATGGCCAGGCGCCGGTACCGCTCGGTGACGGCCGCGGCGTCGAGGCCGCCCTCGTCGATCGCCCGGGCGGCTAGCTGGCCGGTGAGGAGGGCCTGGCCGATGCCCTCGCCGGTCATCGGGTCGGTGGCGGCGGCGGCGTCGCCGACGAAGAGCGTGCGGGCCGTGCAGAGCTGCACCTGGTCGATGCGGGCCGGGATCGGCCACGCCCGGTGGGGCGCCTCGGGCCGGGCATCGGGGCCGAGGACCTCGGCGATGTGGGGGCGGCGGAGCAGGTCGGGCCAGAGCGCCTTCATGTCCTGCACCCGGGCCACCTTGCCGCCCCGCTGGATCCCGAAGCCCACGTTGGCCCGCCCGTCGGGGAGCGGGAACGACCAGGCGTAGCCGGGGAGCAGGTCCGGCTCGAACCACACGAACAGCTCCCGCGCCGCGCGCGGGCCGACGTCGGTGAAGTACTGGCGGAAGGCGTGCCACTCGCCGCGGTAGCCCTCGGTGGCCACCCCGAGCAGCTTGCGCAGCGGCGACCACATCCCGTCTGCGCCCACCGCGTAGCGGGCTTGCACCGCCCGCCCGTCGGCCAGGCCGAGCACGACCCGGTCCGCTCGCTCCTCGGCGGCGACGACGGCGCAGCCCTCGAGGACGGTGGCGCCCACCTCCACCGCTCGCTGCACGAGGGCGTGGTCGAGCTCGGTGCGCCGGGCGACCACGGCGTGGTGGCCGTCGCCGCGGGGGAGGGGGAAGGTGACCTCGCGGCCAGAGGGCGAGACGACCACGACGTCGCCCACCGGCTGCCACGACGGGATCCGGTCGGGTTCGAGGCCGAGCGACTCGAGGATGCGCAGCGCGCCGGTGGTCAGCCCGTCGCCGCAGATCTTGTCGCGGGGGAACGTGGCCTTGTCCACGACGACGACGTCGCGCCCGGCGCGCACCAGCTCGATGGCGGCGGCGGCGCCGGCGGGGCCGGCGCCGACCACGGCGACGTCGGCGACGATGGGCTGTCCCGCCCCGCTCGCGGTCGTCGGGGCCATCGTCAGCAGCCCTGGCCCTCGCCCGGCCGGTAGCGGGCCCGGAACGTGTCCTGCTCGGTGCGCCCGTCGGGCCAGGTCCGGGTGCGGGTGGTGGTGACGACCTTGCAGCGGCCCGACATCGACTCGGTGATGCCGGTCTGCTCGGCGGTGATGTGCTGGGTGGAGTAGAGGGTGACGGTCAGGCTCGAGTCGGTGTACGAGGTCCAGATGAGGATCCCGTAGGGCGTGTTGTTGGTGATCTTCAGGTCGGGCTGGGGGTAGCCCATCGTGGCCTCGCGCCCGTAGGGGTACCGGCTGAAGTACTCGGAGTGGGCCTGGTACTCCGGGATGTCGAGCCCGGCGAAGTAGGCGGCGTTGAAGAGCGTGGTGGCGAACTGGGAGATCCCGCCGCCGATCTCGTCGACGTGCTGGCCGTTGCGGATCGCGCCGGCGGCCACGAAGCCCTTCTCCGCCGTGCGGCGGCCGACGTACCCGTTGACCGAGAACGTGCCGCCGGGCGGGATGACCGCACCGCGGACGATGTCGGCGATGCGGTGGATGTTGGTGACCCGGGCCCCGGAGGGGGCGTGGTAGGTGGTGAACCCCGGCCCGGCGGTGGTGGGCTGGCCGTCGCGCCAGGCGTGGTGGCCGCCCACCGGCTCCACGATGCCGTACGCCTCGGCGTCGGCGGTCGTGAAGGTGGCCTGGCCCTCCACGAGGTCGAGCGCCACCGACGACGAGCCGCTCTCGAGCGCCTCGAGGATGCGCTCGGGCGCGTCGTCGGCGCAGCACACGAGCCCGGGTCGGTCCGGGATGACGACCGGGCGGCCGCCCTCCACGGTGAACCCCGCGTCCACGGGCGCGCCCTCGATGTCGGTGAAGGCGCTGCGCAGCGCCGGGGTCACGCTCTCGGGGTCGAGCACGAGGCGGGCGCTGCCCTCGTCGTTCACGAGGCGGACCCAGCTGCGGACCTGGTCGGGCTCCAGGGAGCGCTCGCCGGCGGGGGTGCGGACCTCGAGCGGTCCGGTCACCAGGGCGTCGGCTCGAGCGGCTGCCTCCCGGGCCGCCTCGTCGGAGAGCTGGGGCGGGATGGGGTGGACGTCGACCTCCATCCGCACCGTCTCCCCGAAGGGCACGGCGCTCGCCGCGGCCGGGAGCCGGGCCGCCACCTCCTCCGGGTCGATGCCCTCGCCGGGCACGCCGGGGACGACGGCGAAGGAGCCGTCGACGAGCTCGAGCGACGGCTCGGTGGGCAGCACCCGGTCGTCGCCCTCGAGGGCCACCGTGGCCCGCGTGACCTGGTCGCCGCTCACCCGGAAGCGGACCTCGGCCTCGCGCTCGGCGAAGAACGACCGCATCCAGTCGAGCGGCTGGAGGAGCACGAAGGTGTCGCCGTCGACGTCGAGGACGGCCCGCGCCGTGCGGTCGACGTCGAGCTGCAGGCCGATGTCCCGGGCCACGGTGCGGTAGGTCCGGTCGCCGGCGACGACCTCCACCGGGGTGGTCTCGAACTGCCGGGCGAGGTCGTCGAGGCGGGTCCGCAGCGCTGACTCCGACAGCCCGCTCACGTCCTGGCCGGCCACGCTCACGTTGCGGGCCACCCCGCCGGAGCTGGTGTCCACCGCCCACGCGACGACGGCGAGGAGGAAGAGCACCACCGGGGTGAGCAGCACCGGGAGGACCCAGCGCCGCCGCCCGGCGCCCGGGGCGAGGTGGGCGGGGCCGTCATCAGGCAGATCGGGCAGCTCCCGTGCGTCCGCCTCGAGTTGGGTGGGCTGCTCGTGCATGGGCCGCTCAGCCTCGCACGTCGGGGTGGGCCTGCGGAATTCGCACCGGTGCTGCGGATGCGCTAATCAGAGGACTTGACCGCGCGGTCAAGGCGGCCGTGCCAGTGCCGACCAACGGGGGTAGCACGAGATGACCAAGCTGTGCGAGGGGCGCGTCGCGATCGTCACCGGTGCCGGGCGCGGCATCGGGCGGGAGCACGCCCTGCTGCTGGCTGTTCACGGGGCCAAGGTCGTCGTCAACGACCTGGGCGGCTCCATGTCCGGCGAGGGGCGCGACACCGGCCCGGCCCAGCAGGTGGTCGACGAGATCGTCGCCGCCGGCGGCGAGGCCGTCGCCAACACCGACGACATCAGCGACTGGGACGGCGCCCAGCGGCTGATCCAGACCGCCATCGACACCTTCGGCGGGCTCGACGTCCTCATCAACAACGCCGGGATCCTCCGGGACCGGATGCTCACGAACATGAGCGAGGAGGAGTGGGACGCCGTCATCAAGGTGCACCTGAAGGGCACCTTCGCCCCGTCCCGGCACGCCGCCGCCTACTGGCGGGAGCGGGCCAAGGCCGGCGAGGCCAACGACGCCCGCATCATCAACACCTCGTCGCCGTCGGGCATCTACGGCAACGTCGGCCAGACCAACTACGGAGCGGCCAAGGCCGGCATCGCCGCGTTCACGGTGATCGCGGCCAAGGAGCTCGCCCGCTACGGCGTCACGGTGAACGCCATCGCGCCCGCCGCGCTGACCCGCATGACCGAGAACCTCGGCATGGGCCAGGCCGACGAGGAGACGAAGGCCGCGATGAGCCCGGCCCACATCGCCCCGATCGTGTGCTGGCTGGCCAGCCCGCAGTCCGCCCAGGTCACCGGCCGGGTGTTCGACGTGAGCGGCAAGATGCTGTCGGTCTCCGAGGGGTGGCACCGCGGGCCCACCATCGAGGACCCCACCGACGACCCGGTCGCGCTCGGCCCCCAGGTGATCGACCTGGTCGGCAAGGCTCGCCCGAACGCCAACATGCTCGGCTACGACGAGGCCTGAGCCCCACCGGAAGGAGCACGCATGCCCATCAACCCCGATGCCGTCGGCACCCGGTCGGACCCGGTCCGCCGCCGCTGGACGAGCAAGGACGCGATCCTCTACGCCCTCGGCGTGGGCGCCGGCGCCGCCGACCCGCTGAAGGAGCTCGAGTTCACCACCGAGAACACCTCGGGCACCCCGCAGCGGGCCCTGCCCACGATGGCGGTCGTGCTGTCGCCGATGGGCGGGGGCTGGGACAAGATCGGCACGTTCAACCCGGCGATGCTCGTCCACGGCGAGGAGGGCATCACCCTCCACCGCGAGCTCCCCGTCGAGGGCGAGCTCGAGGCCGTCGCCGAGATCACCGGCATCTACGACAAGGGCAAGGGGGCGGTGGTGGTCACCGAGACCCAGGCCACCCTCGTCGAGACCGGCGAGCCCCTCTTCTCGGTGCGGATGTCGGCGTTCATCCGCGGCGAGGGCGGCTGGGGCGGCGACCGCGGCCCCTCGGGCGGCGGCAACGAGCCCCCGGACCGGGCCCCCGACCACGAGGTCACCGTCGCCACCCGACCCGACCAGGCGCTGCTCTACCGCCTCTCGGGCGATCGCAACCCGCTGCACAGCGACCCCGCGTTCGCGGCCATGGGCGGCTTCGACCGACCGATCCTCCACGGCCTGTGCACCTACGGGTTCACCGGACGGGTGCTGCTCCACGAGCTCTGCGGCAGCGACCCGGCCCGCTTCCGGTCGATGGACGCCCGGTTCAGCTCCCCGGTGATGCCCGGCGAGTCCCTCACGGTGAAGGCGTGGGTCGACGGGGAGGGCTCGGCGATCTTCCAGACCTGCGGCCAGGACGGCCGGGTGGTCATCGACAACGGTCGCGTGACCTTCAGCTGACCCGGCGCGCTCCCGAGCGCCGTCATCTCGGCTCGGAGCCCTCGGACCGGGCCCGGGCGTCGTCCTCGCGGTCGCCGTCCGAGCCCGGTGCCGCGCGGAGGCGGAAGTCCACGGCCGGCCCGGGGCCGGTCTCGTCGACGAGGAGGGGGAGGTGCTCGGCGAGCGGGCGGGGCCGGCCGAGGTGGAAGCCCTGGCCGAAGCGGGCACCGAGTGCGGCCACCACCTCGGCCTCGGCCTCGTGCTCGATGCCCTCGGCCACCACGTCCACGCCCATCTCGGTGGCGTAGCTGACGACGGCCCGGGCCATCGCCTGGCGGGCGGGGTCGATGTGGACGTCGCGCACGAGCTCGAGGTCGAGCTTGATCAGCTCCGGCCGCAGCCGCAGCACGTGGGCGAAGCTGGCGTAGCCGGCGCCGGTGTCGTCGACGGCCACCCGAGCGCCCCGCTGGCGCCACGGCTCGAGCGCCACGGCCAGGTCCCCGTAGTCCTCCACCGGCGCGTGCTCGGTGAGCTCCAGCACGATCCGCTCCAGCGGCTGGTCGATGAGGACCTCGTCGAGGCGACCCGACAGCACGGTGGCCGGCGAGACGTTGATCGCGACCGACAGCGGCGCCGGCAGGGCCTCCAGCGCCCGCAGCGCTCGCCGGCTCACCGCCAGCTCGAGGGGCACCCGGCGCCCGACGCGCTCGGCGCGGAGGAACCACTCGAGCGGGGTGCGGGCCGGCGCGGCCGAGAAGCGCGTGAGCGCCTCCACCCCCACCGGGCGGCGGGAGGCCAGGTCGAAGATCGGCTGCACCACCGTGGCGAAGCGCTGCTGGGCGATCACCTGGTCGATCTGCTCGAGCTCGCGCCGCCGGCGCAGCGCCTCGCGCTCCTCGGCCTCGAGGCGGGTGGCCAGCGCACCCATCGCCACCCGGCCCACGGCCGGCGCGAGGTAGGCGTGCCCCTCGACCGCGGCGCGCAGCGCCTCGGCGATGCGCTCGGGCGGGGAGCCCTTCACGACGAACCCGTGGATGCCCGTCTTCAAGAGGGGCATGACGCTCGGCTCGTCGGCGTCGGCGCTGAAGAACACGAGCCGGGTGTCGGGGACGAGCTCGCCGATCATCTGGGCGGCGTGGAGGCCGCCGCCGGGCATGTGCAGGTCGAGCAGCACGACGTCGGGGCGCAGGTGGTCCACCTCGCGGATCGCGCCGTCGGCGTCGGCGGCGGTGCCGAGCAGGACGAAGCCCTCCAGGTGCAGCACGGTGCGGAGGTAGTCGACGACGTGGGGCTCGTCGTCGGCCACCACGACCGTGATGGCCCGCCCAGCACCTCCCATGCGGTCTCCTCTCCGAGCCGGCCCACCGTCGGTGGCCTACCCGCGTCCCAGGGCGTTCGACACCTGGCGGCCCACCTCCTGTCGTGGGCGGGACCGGGGAGCCGGGCTAGAAGAGCGTGGCCTGGGCCCGCTCGATGCCCCGCAGCGCGTCGTAGTCGACCTCCACGCAGGTGATGCCCCGCTCGGCGGCTAGCGCCCGGGCCTGCGGCTTGATCACCTGGGCGGCGAGGATCCCCCGCACCGGCCGCAGCGTGGGGTCCCGGTCGAGGAACTCGAGGTACCGGGCCAGCTGCTCCACGCCGTCGATGCCGCCGTGGCGCTTGACCTCCACGGCCACGGCCCGCCCCTCGGCGTCGCGGCAGAGGAGGTCGACCGGGCCGACCTCGGTGCGGTGCTCGCGGCGCACCAGCACCATCCCCGGCTCGAGCTCGTGGCAGGCGGCGGCGAGCAGCTCCTGGAGGTGGGCCTCCACGCCGTCCTTCTGGAGGCCGGGGTCGACGCCGAGGTCGTGGCTCGTGTCGGAGAGGACCTCGTCGATCGTGATGATCAGCTGCTCGCCCTTGGGGTTCGTGACCGTCCAGCGGCCGGGCTCCTCGGCCAGCCGGTTGGGGGCGTTCATCCAGTTGAGCGGCTTGTAGGCACCGCCGTCGGCGTGGACGGCCACGCACCCGTCGGCCTTGACCATGATCAGCCGGGTGGCCATCGGCAGGTGCGCCGACAGGCGTCCCTCGTAGTCCACCGAGCAGCGGGCGATCACCAGGCGCATCCCCCGAGTCTGGCGCGCGGGCGGGCCGAGGCGCGTCAGCGCGGGCGCCGCTGGAGGCGGCTGCGGATGACCTCCCGCCGCCGCTGCAGGTCCCGGTAGGTGACCGGCCCGCCGGTGTCCTCGTCGAGCCCGAAGCTCGCCCGCACCCCGGTCAGGTCGAGCTGGTAGTCGGCGGGGTCCATGCCGAGCTCGGCGGCCAGGCGCTCGCCGTGGGCGGTGGCGAAGTGCATCGAGACGTTGCCGATCTCCCCGATGATGTCGAGGTCCGGGGCGAGGGTGGCGATCGCCCCGTCGAGGAACACCAGGTTCTTGATGAAGAGCATCAGCTCCTTGGGGAGCCTGGCCCCGATGCCGAGCAGCGCCTTGACGGTGCGCTGCATCTCGGCGACGAGCTGGTCGGCGTCGAGGGTGGTGGGGTCGACGACCGGTCGGTCGAGGCCGAGGTCGCGCACCACGGTCTCGAGGTCCGTGTCGGGAGGCAGGGCGCCGAGGTCCCGGAGGGAGGCTAGCTGGCCCATGACGTCGTTCGACGTGGCCGACAGGAGGAGGCGCAGGAAGGCCAGCCGCCGGGGCTGAGACAGGCGGCCGACGATGCCGAAGTCGAGCAGGGCGGTGCGCCCGTCGGGCAGCACGAAGAGGTTCCCGCCGTGGAGGTCGCCGTGGAAGACGCCGTGGATGAGCGCCCCCTCCATGAACCCGATCATCCCGGCGCGCACGACCTCCTCGGTGTCGACGCCCGCGCCCTGCATCCCGGCCACGTCGTCGAACGCGAAGCCCGACAGGCGCTCCATGACGAGCACCCGGGGCGTCACGAGGGTGGGGTGGGGGCGGGGCACGACGTACTTGCGCTGGTCGAGCTCCGCGAACGCCCGGGCCACCTCCAGCATGTTCTCCGCTTCGATGCGGAAGTCGAGCTCCTCGGTGATCGTCTCCGCGAACAGCTCGACGAGCGCCGGCGGGTTGGCCAGCGCGGCCACCGGGATGCGCCCGACCGTGAACGGGGCGATCCAGGCCATCACCTCGAGGTCCCGGTGCACCCGGTCCGCCACCGAGGAGCGCTGCACCTTCACGACGACCTCCTCGCCGCTCTGCAGGGTGGCCAGGTGGACCTGGGCGATGGAGGCCGACGCGAGGGGCACCGGCTCGAACCGGGCGAACACCGCCTCGAGGGGCTGGCCGAGGTCCTCCTCGACGACGCCGCGCACGGCCGTGAACGGCTCCGGCGGCACCTGGTCCCGGCACTTGCGGAACTCGGCGACGAGCTCGGCGGGGAAGATCCCCTCGCCGGACGAGATGATCTGCCCGAGCTTGATGTACGTGGGTCCGAGCGCCTCCGCGGCGAGCCGGAGCCGGCGGGACAGGTCGGCCACGGAGGCGGAGCCCCCCTGGCGGCGGGCGCCGGCCGCCCAGGCGGCGAGCGCGCCGCCGATCGCGGCGACGGTGCGCACCACCCGCACGCCCGGCGGCAGCCGGCGGGGTCGGGTGAGCTCGGGGAGCCGTCGGGCGATCTCCCGCCGCAGCCCCGGCACGGCTCGCCGCCAGGGGATCGCATCCGGGTCGATGATCCAGGGCGCCTCGGACGAGAAGCTCCCGATGGCCAGATCCTCTGGTTCGTTCCCCATCGGAGCGAGTGTGTCACCCCCCTCCGTCGAGGGGCGAGCGCCCGCTCAGCCGCTGACGGCGCCGAGCACCGCGGCCGCCAGCTCGGGTCGGCAGACGAGCAGGTCGGGCAGCCACGGGTCGCGGCGGTTGTAGACGAGCGGCGACCCGTCGAGCCGGCTGACGTGGAGCCCGGCGGCGAGCGCGACGGCCGCCGGGGCGCAGCTGTCCCACTCGTACTGGCCGCCGGCGTGGACGTAGGCGTCGGCCTCGCCGAGCACGACGGCCATCGCCTTGGCCCCGGCCGACCCGAGCGGCACGAGCTGGGCGCCGAGGGCGTCGCGGACCTGCAGCGCCTGGCGGGGCGGCCGGGTGCGGGACACGACCACCCGCGGCGGTCCGGGCGGTCGGGGCGGCACCGTCGGGGGGTCGCCCGTGCCGAGGGTCAGCCCCCGGGCCGGGAGGGCCACCGCCCCGGCCACCGGCCGGCCGGCCACGACGAGGCCCACGTGCACGGCCCAGTCGGACCGTCCTGGCTCGCTGAACTCCCGGGTGCCGTCCACCGGGTCGACGATCCACACCCGAGCCGCGTCGAGGCGGCGCAGGTCGTCCCAGCCCTCTTCGGAGAGGACCGCGTCGTGGGGGCGCTCGCGCCGGAGCACGTCGACGATGAGGTGGTGGGCCTGGCGATCGCCCTCGTCGCCCACCTCGTAGGCCCACGAGCCGGCCGCCTCCAGCTCGGCCCGCAGGCCGACAAGGAACCGCCCCGCCTCGCTGGCCGCCCGAGCCGCCAGGGCGTGGTCGGCGGCCGACACCGGAGCGCCGGGGGCGGGTTCGGACATGCCAGATGTTCGCACGCCGCCCCTCCCGACTGGTGCGGGACCGAGGGCCCCGTCATGCTGTTCGCCGTGCGCCCGAGCCCCCCGACGAGTGCGTAGACGACGATGGCCCTCGCCCTGCGAGAGATGCGGCGTGCGAAGACCCGCTTCGGGCTGCTGATCGCCGCCATCGGCCTGCTCGTCTTCCTCATCCTCGTCCAGCAGGCGCTCCAGGACGGGCTCGTGACGTCCTTCGTCGGTGCCATCCGCCAGCAGTCCGCCCCCGTCCTCGTGTACGCGACCGACGGCCAGCGCACGTTCCAGGGCAGCGTCATCCCGCCGCCGCTGGAGGAGACGATCCGCAGCGTGGAGGGCGTCGGCGCCAGCGGTCGCATCGGTCAGGGCACCTTCACCGTGGAGGTGGCCGGCGACGACGAGACGAGCAACGCCGTGCTGCTCGGCGTGGACGACCACGCCCTGGGAGGCGTGGCCGAGCTGGCCGCCGGCCGCCAGCCGGAGGGCCCCGGCGAGGCGGTGGGCACCTCGCTCGACTTCGAGATCGGCGACCGCGTCCGCGTGGTGCCCATCGGCGTGCAGGACGGCGAGGGCCCAGAGGTCGAGGTGGTCGGCCTCGTCGATCGGGGCCAGCTCCAGGTCACGCCCACCCTCACCACCTCGTGGGAGACCTTCGAGGAGGCGGCTCGGGCGGTGAACCCCGACGCCGAGGCGATCCTCCCGAACGTCATCGCGCTCGCCCCCGCCGAGGGGGTGACCGACGCCGAGCTCGTCGCGCGGGTCAACGCGGCGTCGGACGACGCCGACGCCCTCACCCGCTCGCAGGCCGCCGACGAGACGCCCGGCGTGGCCCAGGTCCGCCAGTCCTTCCAGGTGATCTTCCTGCTCTACGGCCTCGTGGTGCCGCTCGTCACCGGGCTCTTCTTCCTCATCGTCGTGTTCCAGAAGTCCGCCTCGCTCACGCTCCTGCGGGCCATCGGCGCGTCGGCCGGCGCGCTGGTGCGGTCGCTCGTGGCCCAGGTGGTCCTCGTGGTGGGGGCCGGGCTCGTCCTCGGGATCGCGCTCTACACCCCGCTGTCCCAGATGGAGGTGGGCTCGATCGCCCTGCGCTTCGACCCCTCGGCGGTGGTCGTGTGGTCCGCGGCGATCCTGGGGCTCGGGCTGCTCAGCGCCCTCGTCGCCGCCCGCCGGGTCCTGCGCATCGACCCGATCGAGGCCACGACCGGGGGAGGGGCACGGTGAAGCTGGCCCTGCGGGAGCTGCGACGGCAGCCCGGCCGGTTCGCCGTGGCCACGCTCATCCTCACCCTGATCGCGGTGCTGCTGATGTTCCTCGGCGGCCTCCTCGACGGGCTCGAGGCGCAGTCCACCGGCGCCCTGCGCCAGCAGCCGGGCGACGCGGTGGTGTTCGCCGACGGGGCGGAGGGGTCGTTCGTGCGCAGCCGGCTCTCGCCCGAGGTCCGCGACGTGGTGGCCGAGGTGGACGGCGTCGAGCGGGTGGGCGGCCTCGGGAACGTGCAGCTCGGGGCCCGACTCGACGGGCGCGGGCCCCGCGACCTCGTGCCGGTCGTGCTCTTCGGCTACGAGGTGGCCCCCGAGGGCCTGCCCGACGGCGGGCCCAAGCCGGGGCAGGCCTTCGCCGACGACGCGCTGCGACGGGAGGGCGTCGAGGAGGGCGATGTGCTCCGCCTCGGGCCGGCCCGGACCGAGGTCGAGGTGGTCGGCTTCATCAGCGACGCCCAGTACGCCGGACAGGCCACCCTCTGGGCGTCGCTCGACACCTGGCGGGCCGTGCTGGCCGAGAACCGCCCTGGCGGCCGGCTCGACGGCGGCGCCGTGCAGGCCCTCGTGGTCCAGGTGGGCGGCGACCGGTCTCCCCACGAGCTGGTCGAGGCGATCGATGAGGCCACCGGCGGCGTCACCGACGCCTACACGATCGCCGGCGCCATCGACGCCCTGCCCGGCGTGGCCCAGCAGCGCTCCACGTTCCAGCAGATCATCGGCGTCACCGTCGTGATCGCCATCGTCGTCGTCGCCCTGTTCTTCGCGCTGATCACGGTGGAGCGCACCGGCCTCTACGGCGTGCTCAAGGCCCTGGGCGCCGGCACCGGCAGCATCTTCGCCGGCGTGCTCCTGCAGGCGGTCGTCGTCATCGCGCTGGCGTCGGCGGTCGGCGTGGCCGCCGCGCTGCTGCTCGACGCGCTGCTGCCCGCCGGCAGCCTGCCCTTCGACGCGCTGCCCTCGCGGCTCGCCTCCAGCGTGGGCGCGCTCTTCTTCGCCGCCGTGGTCGGCGTGGCCTTCTCGCTGCGGCGGGTGCTGCGGGTCGACCCCGCGGCGGCGATCGGCGGTGCCCAGTGACCGAACCCTCGACCAGGAGCTCCGGATGAGCCAGGCCCCGGCCCTGCGGATGCAGGGCGTGCGCAAGGTGTACCCCGCCGGCGACGACGAGGTCGTCGCCCTCGACCACGTGACCCTCACCCTGCGCAGCGACGAGATCGTGGCGCTCGTCGGCCCGTCAGGGTCCGGCAAGACCACGCTGTGCTCGATCGCCGGCGCCCTTCTCACCCCCACCGAGGGCGAGGTGGAGGTGGGGGGCGAGCGGATCAGCGACCTCTCCGGCAAGGAGCTCACCGCCTTCCGCCGGGAGTCGGTGGGCTTCGTCTTCCAGACGGTGAACCTCGTGCCGTTCCTCACCGCCCGCGAGAACCTGCTCGTCATCGACGAGCTGAGCGGGCGCTCGGGCCGGCGCGCCCGGGAGCGGGCCGACCAGCTCCTCGAGGAGCTGGGCCTGGCCGACAAGGCGAACGCGCTCCCGGGTCAGCTCTCCGGCGGTCAGAAGCAGCGCGTCGCGATCGGGCGGGCGCTCATGAACGACCCCGAGCTCGTCCTCTTCGACGAGCCGACCTCAGCGCTCGACTCGAAGCTCGGCGACCAGGTCGTGAGCCTGATCCGCGACGAGATGAAGGCGCGCGGCACCGCCGCGATCATCGTCACCCACGACGAGCGGATCACCCACTACGCGGACCGCACCGTCCACATCAGCGACGGCCGCCTCGACGACGCCGCGGACCACGCGCCCGCGGGCGGCTGAGCCGCCGCCCGCGGGTCAGCGGGCGAGCGGCTTGTACTTGATGCGGTGGGGCTGGTCGACGTCGACGCCGAGCTCGCGGCGCCGCCACTCCTCGTAGTCGGTGAAGTTGCCCTCGAACCAGCGCACCTGGCTGTCGCCCTCGAAGGCGAGGATGTGGGTGGCGATGCGGTCGAGGAACCAGCGGTCGTGGCTGATCACCACGGCGCAGCCGGGGAACGCCTCGAGGGCCTCCTCCAGCGCGCGGAGGGTGTCCACGTCGAGGTCGTTGGTGGGCTCGTCGAGGAGCAGCACGTTGGCGCCCTGCTTCAGCATCTTGGCGAGCAGCACCCGGTTGCGCTCACCGCCGGAGAGCTGGCCGACGATCTTCTGCTGGTCGGAGCCCTTGAAGTTGAACTTCGACACGTAGGAGCGGCCGTTCACCTCGCGGTCGCCCAGCTTCACCATGTCGAGGCCGCCGGTGATCTCCTCGTAGACCGTGTTGCTCGGGTCGAGCGTGTCGCGGGTCTGGTCCACGTAGGCCAGGTCGACGGTCTCGCCGATGCGGATCGTGCCCGAGTCGGGCTGCTCCTGGCCGGTGATCATCTTGAACAGCGTCGTCTTGCCGGCGCCGTTGGGCCCGATGACGCCGACGATGCCGGCCGGCGGGAGCTTGAAGCTCAGGTCCTCGATGAGGAGCCGGTCCCCGAAGCCCTTGGTGACGTGGTCGGCCTCGATCACGACGTCGCCGAGCCGGCGGCCCGGCGGCAGCTGGATGGCCAGCTTGTCGGGGCCCTTGGCCATGGCCTCGGCTTCCGCCCGCAGCTTCTCATAGGCGGCGAGGCGGGCCTTGCCCTTGGCCTGGCGGGCCTTGGGGGCCATGCGCACCCACTCGAGCTCGCGCTGCAGGGTGCGCTGGCGGGCCGACTCCTGCTTCTCCTCCACGGCCAGGCGGGCCTTCTTCGCCTCGAGCCACTGCGAGTAGTTGCCCTCGAACGGGCGGCCCCGGCCGAACTCGAGCTCGAGGATCCACTGCGCCACGTTGTCGAGGAAGTAGCGGTCGTGGGTGATGGCCACGACGGTGCCCGTATAGCGCTTCAGCGTCTGCTCGAGCCACGCCACCGACTCGGCGTCGAGGTGGTTGGTGGGCTCGTCGAGCAGCAGCAGGTCGGGGTGGGACAGCAGGAGCCGGCACAGCGCCACCCGGCGGGCCTCGCCGCCGGAGAGGGTGGTCACGTCGGCGTCGCCGGGGGGCAGGCGCAGCGCGTCCATGGCGATCTCGACCTGGCGGTCGATGTCGTCGGCCCCGGTGGCCTGGATCTTCGCCTCGAGCTCGGCCTGCTCGGCCCCGATCTTCTCGTAGTCGGCGTCGGGATCGGCGTACTTGGCGAGGACCTGGTCGTAGCGCTCGAGGAGCGCCTTCACCTCGGCCACGCCGTCCATGACGTTGCCCCGCACGTCCTTGCTGGGGTCGAGCTTCGGCTCCTGCTCGAGCATGCCGACGGTGAAGCCGGGGGTGAGGCGGGCCTCGCCGGTGTAGCCGTCGTCGAGGCCGGCCATGATCCGCAGCAGCGAGGACTTGCCGGCGCCGTTCGGGCCGATCACGCCGATCTTGGCCCCCGGGTAGAAGGAGAGGGTGATGTCCTTCAGGACCTCCCGGTCCGGCGGGTAGAACCGGGAGAGCTTGTGCATCGTGAAGATGTACTGGGCGTTCGGCGTAGACATGGCCGTTCGACGCTAGCGGGGTTTCCCCGGAGTGCCCCAGTCCCGGGGCGGGCGCGACGGACCCGCTAGAGGCGGTGGATGGCGCGCAGGTGGGGGAGGGCGACGAGGTGGTCGACGTCGCCGGCCACGATCCACGCCGAGCGCTGCGTGCACGACAGCAGCGTGCCCTCCACCGCCCCGGCGGGGGTGAGGGCTCGGACCTCGGTGCCGACGAGGGCCTTGAGGTGGGGAAGCGGCACGCCGCCGCTGCCGTCGAGCTCCCTTGCTGCTCCCATGAGCGCCTCCCTTGCCGTCAGGCGGGTGACCCCAGATCTACTGCGATCGGGCCGGACGGTGGTGGATGCCCGGCCCGGTAACCTCGGGCCTGTATGGCTGATGACTCAACCCCGGTCTCGCTCGGTTCCGGTGCCCTCGGGCCCAACGCCTGGCTCGTCGACGAGATGCACGAGCAGTACCTCGCCGACCCGACCTCGGTGAGCGAGAGCTGGCAGGAGTTCTTCGCCGACTACAAGCGCGACGCTGCCCCGCAGACGATGGCGCCGCCCGCGACCCCCGCCTCGCCGCCAGCCTCCGCCGACGGTGCGGCGCCGGCCGGCGCCGGCCCGGCCGAGGCCCCGGCCGCCGAGGAGGCGCCGGGCGAGCCGATCCGCGGCGTCGCCGCCCGGATCGTCGAGAACATGGAGGCCAGCCTCGCCGTCCCCACCGCCACGAGCTTCCGGGTGGTGCCGGCGAAGCTGCTCGAGGTCAACCGCAAGATCATCAACGGCTACCTCGGCCGCTCGCGCGGCGGGAAGGTGTCGTTCACCCACATCATCGGCTACGCGGTCGTGCGGGCGATCAGCGAGACGGTGCCGGTGATGAACAGCTCGTACGCCACCGACGCCGACGGCAAGCCCCGCGTCGTCCGCCACGAGCACGTCGGGCTCGGCATCGCCGTCGACGTCGAGAAGCGCGACGGCAGCCGCTCGCTCGTCGTGCCGGTGATCAAGGACGCCGACACGGTCGACTTCCGCGGCTTCTGGGGCGCCTACGAGGAGCTGATCCACAAGGTCCGGGCCAACAAGCTGAGCCCCGACGACTTCTCCGGGGCCACGGTCAGCCTCACGAACCCGGGCACGATCGGCACGCTCCAGTCGGTGCCGCGGCTCATGCCGGGCCAGGGCGTCATCGTGGGCGTCGGCTCGATCGACTACCCGCCCGAGTGGAAGGCGGCCGACCCGGCCACGCTGGCCGAGCTCGGCGTCTCCAAGGTCATCACGATCAGCTCCACCTACGACCACCGCATCATCCAGGGCGCGGAGTCGGGCCTGTTCCTGAAGCGGGTGGAGGAGCTGCTCCTCGGCCAGGACGGGTTCTACGACGAGATCTTCAAGGCCCTCGGCGTCCCCTACGAGCCGGTCCGCTGGCGGCGGGACATCAACCCGGTCGACAGCGAGCGGGCGATGCTCGACAAGCAGATGGCGGTGGCCAACCTCATCCGGCTCTACCGGGTGCGCGGCCACCTCATCGCCGACCTCGACCCGCTGCGGGTCAAGGAGCCGGAGATGCCCGTCGAGCTCGACCCCGCCACCTACGGCCTCACGATCTGGGACCTCGACCGCGAGTTCCTCACCGGCGGCCTCGGCGGCCGGGACCGGATGACCCTCGGCGACATCCTCGGCGTGCTGCGCGACGCGTACTGCCGCACGATCGGCGTCGAGTACATGCACATCCAGGATCCCGAGGAGCAGCGCTGGATCCAGGAGCACGTGGAGGGCACCGCCAACGAGCTGCCCGTCGACGACCAGCGCCACATCCTCGAGCGGCTCAACGCGGCCGAGGCGTTCGAGAAGTTCCTGGCCACCAAGTACGTGGGGCAGAAGCGCTTCGGCCTCGAGGGGGCTGAGTCGCTCATCCCGATCCTCGACGCCGTCCTCGAGGCGGCCGCGGACGAGGAGCTCGACGGCGCGGTGATCGGCATGCCGCACCGCGGCCGGCTCAACGTGCTCACCAACATCGTCGGCAAGAGCTACGACCAGATCTTCAAGGAGTTCGAGGGCCACATCGACCCCGACTCGATGCAGGGCTCCGGCGACGTGAAGTACCACCTCGGCCAGGTGGGCAAGTTCGTCGGCCGCTCGGGCAAGGACATCACCGTCGAGCTGGCCGCCAACCCGAGCCACCTCGAGGCGGTCGACCCGGTGGTCGTCGGCATGGCCCGGGCCAGGCAGGACGCGATCAACGACCCCGAGGCGTTCTCGGTCCTGCCGATCCTCATGCACGGCGACGCCGCGTTCGCCGGCCAGGGCGTGGTGGCCGAGACGCTCAACATGAGCGACATCAAGGGCTACCGCGTCGGCGGCACGATCCACGTGGTGGTGAACAACCAGATCGGCTTCACCACCACCCCCGAGTCGGCCCGCACCGGCTTCTACTCCACCGACGTCGCCAAGATGGTCCAGGCGCCGATCTTCCACGTGAACGGCGACGATCCCGAGGCCTGCGTGCGGGTCGCCCGGCTGGCCTTCGCCTACCGGCAGCGGTTCCACAAGGACGTCGTCATCGACATGGTGTGCTACCGGCGGCACGGCCACAACGAGGGCGACGACCCCAGCTACACGCAGCCCCTCATGTACGCCAAGATCGACGAGCGGCGCTCGGTGCGGAAGCTGTTCACCGAGTCGCTCGTCAAGCGGGGCCAGATGTCGCTCGAGGAGGCGGAGAAGGCCCTCGACGACTACCACGCCCGGCTCCAGCAGGCCCTCGACGAGACGCGCCAGTCGGCGCCGGCCACCCCGCACGTGGCCCGGCCCCCGGCGCGCGCCGTCGGGGTGCTCCCGCCGATCGACACCGGCGTGGAGCGCGCCGTGCTCGACCGCGTGTACTCGGCGCTGTCCACCTTCCCCGAGGACTTCCACGTCCACCCGAAGCTGCTCAAGCAGTTCGAGGCCCGTGACCGGCTGTGGCAGGGCGGCGAGGTGGACTGGGCGCTGGCCGAGGCGCTGGCCTACGGCTCGCTGCTCCTCGAGGGCACGAACCTGCGCATCGCCGGCCAGGACACCCGGCGGGGCACCTTCAGCCACCGCCACGCGGTGCTGATCGACCACACCAACGGCAACGAGTACGCCCCGCTGGCCCACCTCGGCGAGGACCAGGCCAAGTTCTGGATCTACGACTCGCTGCTGTCGGAGTACGCGGCGCTCGGCTTCGAGTACGGCTACTCCGTCGTGGCCAAGGACTCCCTCGTGATCTGGGAGGCGCAGTTCGGCGACTTCTGGAACGGCGCGTCGATCATCGTCGACCAGTTCGTCGTGGCGGCCGAGGACAAGTGGAACCAGACCTCGGGGCTCGTGATGTACCTGCCCCACGGCTACGAGGGCCAGGGCCCCGAGCACTCGTCGGCCCGCATCGAGCGGTTCCTCACGCTGGCCGCGGAGGACAACATCCAGGTGGTCAACACCACCCAGAGCGCCCAGTTCTTCCACCTGCTGCGCCGGCAGGTCCGCCGCAGCGTGCGCAAGCCGCTCGTCGTCTTCACGCCGAAGTCGCTGCTGCGGGCTCGCCAGTCCCGCAACCGGATCGACGAGCTGCTCACCGGGCACTTCCGCGAGACGCTCGACGACCCCGCCGTGGAGGACCGCGCCCGGGTGAGGCGGGTGCTGCTCGCCTCCGGCAAGGTCGCCCACGAGGCGATGGGCGCCCGCGACGAGGCTGGCGCGCCGGTGGCGGTGGTCCGGGTCGAGCAGCTCTACCCGTGGCCCCAGGAGCAGATCGAGGAGCTCGTGCGCTCCTACCCGAACGCCGAGGAGCTCGTGTGGCTCCAGGAGGAGCCGGAGAACATGGGCGCCTGGGCGTTCGTGCGGGGCCGCCTGCACGAGACCTTCGGCGACACCCACCGGGTCCGCCACATCTCCCGCCACGAGTCGGGCAGCCCGGCCACGGGGTCCCACGGCATCCACCTGCAGGAGCAGGCCGCCCTCCTCGAGGCCGCGGTCACGCTCGACTGAGCGACGCCGGACGGCCCGCCCGCGGGCACCGGCCGCCCGAACCGGATAATGTCGGTTATCCGGACAAAGGGGGCCAGCGATGACCGAGGCGTTCAGCTCCAACCAGGAGCTCATCGGCCGTGACGACGTCAACGACCTGGAGGCGATCCTCTCGGTCACCAACTCGGACGTGGACGAGGCGATCCACGCCGTGCGCGACAACGCCGAGGCGATCTTCACGTGGGACTACGAGAAGGGCGCCCGCCCGGCGCTCTCCAAGCTCTACGAGAAGGCGAAGGGCGCGCAGTGGAACGGCGAGACCGACCTGCCGTGGGACACCGAGGTCGACCTCGAGAAGAACGCCGCGCTGCAGCGAGCCCAGTTCGAGGGCCTCGTCGACAACGACTACTCCGGCACCCCGATGGCGTCGTGGGGCGAGA
>Ga0079224_100003486_pt1 | contig 19922 bp, 13 predicted proteins | sample Stecom2015_FD_80414 | JGI IMG/M metagenome (GOLD analysis project Ga0079224, IMG submission 80414) | Agricultural soil microbial communities from Utah to study Nitrogen management - Steer compost 2015 | ecosystem: Environmental > Terrestrial > Soil > Agricultural land | place: USA: Utah...
AGTTCAGCGTGTTGCCTTCGCGGCCCATGGTGAGGGTGTGGCCCTCGGCGGTCGCGATGCGCCCTTCGCCGCCGCCGGCGAGGCACTGGATCACCTGGAAACGACCAATCGGACGCGGGCTCCCGTAGTAGTAGGTGCCGTCCGTGGTGGGCGAGCCGTCGGTGAAGGGGTCCACGCGCAGTCGGAGCAGCTGCTCGCCGACGAGCATGCGCGTCCCGTCGCCCACCAGCGTGGGCTTCTTGATGCGGAGGAACACGCCGTTCTCGCTGCCGAGATCTTGGACGAAGAGCCGTCCGTGTTGCGCGGTGAAGCGGGCGTGCTCCGGGCTGAGAAAGGGGTCTTCGGCGAAGGTGATGTCGCCGCGCTGCCGACCGATGACCGTGGTCGTCCCCTGGAGGTGATACGTGGCTCCGTCACCGCCTTCACCCTTGATGACGACGAGGCGGGGAACGATCGGTTGTTGCTGCAATGCGCCGAAGAACATCGTCTTGGCCGGAGGCAACGGACCGCCCATCAAGGCTTCGCCGGTCGCCGGATCGAAGCGCGGGTGGGGCATCGGTCCAGCGACCACGGTGCCGCCATCGGTCGCGTTACCGGGCAACGTGGTGTCGAGGAAGGGATAGCCGGTCGAGCGGTCGTGCGGCGTGCCCGAGCCGGGGTAGGTGCCGGAACGGTGCGACGAGCCCGGAGCGACGGATCGTGGCGAGTTCGACGGGGCGATCACCGTGGCGCTCAGGTTGCCGGTGGCGGCTCCCGCCGCGAACGCTGGATCCGTTGGCATCCGCCCCGTTGCGCCACCCGTGCCGTGGACCTCGTGCAGTGGTGGCGCCACGACGGCGCCGCATCTGCTGCACGTCTGGGCACCCAAAGCGTTCAATGTGCCGCAAACATGGCAAGCAAGGCCCAGGTCCATGGCTCCGGCATCGTGCGCTCTGCCCTCGGGCTTGTCAAATCAGCGCTCGGCCAATGGGATCCGCCCCTTCGCGAGTTGCGGGAGGCAGATATGGTCGCGCGACGGACTGGACGGACAGTCGTCGAACGCCCGACGGGCGGCTGCGCGTTCGGCCCGTGTGCCGCCCGAGGCCGCCTCCAAAGCGGCTCGAAGCTGGGCCCGCGAACCAGCGAGGGCTTCGGGATCGACCGGCTCGACGTGCGGAGCCACGCGCTGTCGCAGCCAGCGGTCCACGGCCATGCCCCAGCCGACGCCCAGCGTGTCCGCCGGGGCCGGGGGTGAAGCTTCGTCGACACGATCGACGAGGAGCGCGACCAAGGACGCCGTCGCCGCGTCGCGGGGCATGCCCGGAGGGCCGAGGACGCGGCGGTAGAGCGCTTCCCAGACTGCCGGCGAGGGATCTCGGTTCTGGCCGAGGCGCCACGCCGCGATGGCGGCGAGCATGGGATCGCTCGACTCGAGCTGCAGCGTCATGCGATCGAGCGCGGCGTCCGGCAGCCGAGCGGCTTCGGCGAACGCACAGGCGCGACGCAGGTGCGGGTCCTCGGCGTCCCTCGCCCGGTCGGCGGCCTCGCGCACGTGGACGCTCTGGACGAGGTTCGAAGGCGCTTGCGCCAATGCGAGACAGGCCACCGCAAGGATTGGAGTTTCTTCGTCGTCTCGAAGATGCTCGAGCAACGCGACGGTCGCTTGGGGCGTGGCCGACCAGGCGAGGCCCCAGGCGGCCGCGCGGCGGAGCGGACTCGGTTGATCGCGACGCTCGAGCAGCGCGGCGAAGGCCGGCACCGCCTGCGGATCGCGGAGCCGACCGGCCGCTCGGACGGCGGTGAGCCGCGCGAGCACGAAGGCCTCGCGGACGGTCTCGGTGGCGTCGCGTGGTGGAGTGAGCGTCGCGGCCATCGTGACGAGGGGGACGGCGGTCTGCGGCAACCCCAGGGTGCCGAGGTGTTCGGCCGCGCGCTGGCGAGCGCGCACCGAGCCGCGCTGCAACGCGACGAGGAGCGGCGTCCGCAGGGCCTCGACGCGATCGTCGGCGCCGCGCGTGCCGAGCCAGCCGCGAATCTGCGCCTCGCCCATGCGATCGAGGGTTTCGAGCAGGAACTCGCGCGGTTCGTCGGCCTCCGGGAATCGGCTCGTGCGGCCCACGGCCATGCCGAGGAGTTCGGGCAGCGTGGACGTGGCTTCCGCGAGATCGAGCGCTCGGCTGCCGACGTCTCGGAGCAGTTCCGGGGGGCCACCCCGCTCGAGCGCCTCGCGGAGCAGGGCGGCGGCGCGATCTTGTCGACCCCGCGTGAGCTCGAGCTCGGCCAGTCGCAGCCGGGCCCGCGAGTCGGCCGGCGCGGTCTCGAGGGCGCGTCCATAGGCTCGCGCGGCGGGTTCCAGATCGCCGCGACGTTCGTGGAGCTCGCCCAGCCGGACGAGGGCTTCGACCTGGTCGTGGTCCCGTTCGGCCGCGCGCGTCGCCACGGAGAGCGCACGCTCGCTGTCGCCCGCCTCGAACGCGAGCTCGCTCATCGTCGCCAGGACCTCGGGCGCACGCGCGGGGTCGAGCGCGATCAGACGCTCCAACGTGGCGAGGGCACCCGCGGTGTCGCCCGCTCGTCGCTGCGCGGCGGCGAGTTCGTCCAGACGTTCCGGGTCGCCGGGTTGCAGGGCGAGGAGCCGCGTCTGCGCCCCCACGGCCGCGGCGTAGTTCTCCTGCCGGGTGTGCAGCTCGGCGAGGAACCGGCCCGCCTCGACGGCGTCGTCGTGGGGCGTCCCTCGGGCGAGGCGCTCGGCGGCGTCGACGGTGGCTTGCTGCAGCCGCGCGCGACGTTGCGGCAGTGCGCCGCCGACCAGCAACTCGACGATGCGGGTGCGAGCCTCGTCGCGCAACAAGCGGTGCTCCTGACCGGCGGACTGGTGCACCTGCTCCCAGAGGCGGAGTGCCTGCGCGGGGCGTCGCTGCTCCTCGGCCAGCATCGCCCGCGTGCGGAGGTACGCCGGGTCGCTCGGCGCCATCATCATGGCGCGCTTGATCGAGTCGACCGCCTCGGTCGTCCGTTCGTGTTCGCTGAGCACCTCGGCCAAGCGGGCATAGCCGCGATGGGCCGGGCGGATGAGCTGTGGAAGGCGCTCCCACTGCGCGACCGCGTCGTCGACGCGGCCCATTTGGTAGAGTTGTTCCCCCAAGGCGATCCGGGCCTGCGGGTCTCCCGGATGCTGGCGGACGACCTCCTCGGCGATGTCGAGGGCGATGTCGGGCTCGCCGTTCAAGTTGAAGAAATCGAGGAGGAGCATCTGTTCGCGCGCATGACCGCGGACGCGGGCGCGCAGGGAGCCGGCCAACGCAAATCCTTGGTCGTGCCGACCGGTGGCGACCAGGCGATTGGCCAGGTCGAGTCCCGGTTCGATCGCTCGCGGATGCCGACGCAACAGGCTCTCGTAGGTTCGTAGCGCGGCATCGATGTCGCCCCGCGCGTACTGGGCCTCGAGCAGGGCTTCGTAGGCCTCCGCGTCGCCGGGAGCCCGCGTCAAGACGGCCGACCACGCCGCTGTGGGGTCCACGCCGATCGATTGCTGGACGAGCGCCAGGGTTCGCCAAGCCGCCAGCTCGCCGGGATGCCGCTGCAGCCACGTCTCCAGCTGCGAGGCCAGCAACGCCGTCGTGTGTTGGCGCCGGTGGGCTTGCACGAGCATCGACCACCAGGCTTCGCGGTCCCGCGCCGAGCCGCGTTGTTGCGGTTCGAGCAGCGACCACAGGAGCTCGATCGCCCCCGCGCTGCGGTCGTGCGCGAGGCGGGCTTGGGCTCGCTCGGCGATGAGGTCGTCGTCCGCCGCTTCTCCGGCTGCCTCCGCGTAGGCTTGGTCCGCAACCTCCGGCTGGCCCGCGCTCGTGGCGGCGCGTGCCAGGCGAAGCTGGGCGGCGCGCGAGGGGTTGCGCTTCGCCAGTTCTGCGGCGAGGCGCACGGCTTCTTCGTAGCGACGTGCCGCCTCGGCGATCTCGTACGCGCGTTCGAGCGTCGCCGTCGCCGTCGCGGGCTGCTGCTCGGCGCGGGCTTCGAGGGCCGTGATCGCGGCGTCGGGCTGCTGGGCCTCGACCCAGCAGCTCACGCGGAGGTCGAACAAGCGCCCCTCCCAGGCAGCCGGGACCCGCTCCAGGGTCGCGAGCGTGGCCACGGCCGCCGTCGGATCGCCCTGAGCGCGCTGCGCCCGGGCTTCGAGGATGATCCACGCCGGGTCCTGCGGCGTGCGGCGACGCTGTGTCGCGATGGCTCGGGCCAGCCGCTCCGCCCCGAGGGCGCGGGTCACCGCATTCCATTGGGCCGTGTCGAACGGCCGCTGTGAGAGCTTCTGGAGCCGCTGGCGAACGAGGGCAGGGTCGTCGTCGCGGCGTTCCAGGGCCCAATCGTCGTCTGCGCCATGCACGGCGGCCGGCACGAGTGTCGACAGGCCGCCCGCCAGTGCCCATTCCAAGCCCCGCGTCAGGCTTCGTGCCCAAGAGCGGGAACGGCGCAATGGGCGTACGCTCATCGTTCGAGAGCCTAGCAGGCCGACGTGCGATCACGCGTCCTCGCCGATGCGGAGGCCGAAGAAGGAGAGTTCGACGCTCCGGCCGCACCCTGCGCAAAATCCGCGAAACAGAATTCGTGGTGGGCCGCTTGACGTCGCGGCGCATCAACCTAACAGTGCCGCGCATGCCGCTGTACGCCTATCGATGCACGTCCTGTGGTGCCTCGGAGGAGCACCTTCAAAAATTCAGTGACGCACCGGTCGAGACTTGCCAAGCCTGCGGAGGTCCGCTGACGCGCTTGATCAGTCGGACCGCTTTCCAGCTGAAGGGCGGTGGCTGGTACAAGGATGGGTACGCGTCCTCCAACGCCGGCGGAGGCTCTTCGTCCGACTCCGGGTCGTCCGGGTCCGAAACCAAGAGCAGCAGCTCGGATAGCTCGTCCGCAAAGGCAGCCGCCGAGTGACGGCGCTCCTCCTCGACGGGAAGGCCCTCGCCGCGGAGTACTCCACCGAGGTCGCCGATCGCGTACGCGTTTGCATCGAGGCCGGGGTCACGCCGTGCCTGGCGGTGGTCCTCGTCGGTGACGACCCCGCCTCCAAGGTCTACGTGGGGTCCAAGGGCAAGCGCGCGGCGCAGGTCGGCATCGCCACGCGAGACTTTCGGCCGAGTGCCGCCGAGGCGACGACGGCTTCGTTGCTCGCCTTGGTCGCGGAGCTGAACGCCGACCCTTCGGTGCATGGCATTCTGATTCAGCTCCCGCTCCCGCCCCACGTCGACGCTGCGGCGGTCCTGGCCGCCGTCGACCCGGACAAGGACGTCGACGGCTTCCATCCGTACAATCTCGGGTTGTTGGTCGCCGGGGAGCCGCGGTTCGTCGCCTGCACGCCGCAAGGGTGCATGTTGCTGCTCGAGCGCGCCGGGATCGCGCTGGCGGGGGCGCACGCGGTGGTGGTCGGTCGTTCCACGATCGTCGGCAAGCCGATGGCACATCTGCTCCTCGGCGCCCATGCGACCGTCACGATGGCGCACTCGCGAACGCGTGATCTGGCCGCCGAGGTGGCGCGCGCCGACGTGGTGGTGGCCGCCGTCGGCCGTTCGGAGCTCATCCGCGGCGAATGGATCAAGCCGGGCGCCGTCGTCATCGACGTCGGGATCAATCGCGGGGCCGACGGGAAGCTTCGCGGCGACGTCGAGTTCGAGGCGGCACGTGCTCGTGCGCGCGCGATCACGCCGGTGCCGGGCGGAGTCGGGCCCATGACGATCGTCTGCTTGATGCGCAACGTGGTGCTCGCGGCCGAACGTCGCTTGGGCGCGGCGCCCTCGGCCTGAGCTGGACGTCTCGTCGTCGCCGGACGGCGGAGGAGGTGGTCCCCCCCGTCCCGAAGACGACGTGGAAGCGGCCTTGGTCGTCGTCCGGCGACGCCGACCGTCAGGCGCGTTCGTCGTTCAGGATCATGTGGAGGACGCGGTCGAGTTCGTCGAGCGTGGTGTAGGGGATCTCGAGCACGCCCTGGCCTTTGGCCGCGCCGGATCGAAGCCGCACGCGCACGCCGAGACGCCGACGCAGACGCGTTTCGAGCTCGTCGACGATGATCTTGCGGCGCTGCTCCTCGTCGCTCGGCTCGGGCGGCGGTTTGTCGGCGCGGGCCCGCTTGCGCACGGCTTGTTCGGTCGCACGCACGCTCAGCCCTCCGGTCACGACCTCGCTGGCGACGGCGTTCATGTCGTCCTCGTGTGTGAGGCCGAGCAGCGCCCGCGCGTGGCCCATGCTCAAACGACCGTCCTCCACCATCTCCTGGACGCGTCGCGGCAGCCGGAGCAGGCGCATCACGTTGCTGATCGTGCTGCGATCCTTGCCGACTCGCACTGCGAGCTCCTCTTGCGTGTACCCGTGTTGCTCGAGCAGCTGCTGGTACGCGCGCGCTTCTTCGATCGGGTTGAGGTCCGCGCGCTGGATGTTCTCGATGAGCGCGAGCTCGAGGCGGTGCTCTTCGTCGACCTCGCGCACGTGCACCGGTACGACGGGCAAGCCCGCCTTCTGGGCGGCGCGCCAGCGACGTTCGCCGGCGACGATGAGGTACGTCGGGCTCTGCCCCGGCACCTTGGGTCGCGGGGTCACGACGATCGGCTGCAAAATGCCCTGCGTGCGGATGCTCTGGGCGAGCTCCTCGAGCTTCTCCGGGTCGAACTGCTTGCGCGGCTGCTCCGGATTGGGTTCGATGCGCTCGATCGGGAGCTCGCGCGGCGGGCCTGCAGGGGTCACGGCCGCGGGCGCAGCCTCGGGGGGCGCCGCCGGGGCGGACGGCGGTTTGCCCGGGAGGAGGGCGCCCAAGCCACGCCCGAGCGCCGGGCGTTTGGTCTTGCTCATGACGCCGAAGCCTCCGACGTGGCGTCGGGCCGATGCCGTGCCAACACTTCGCGGGCAAGTTCGAGGTACGCCTTCGAGCCCTTGCTCTCGATGTCGTACAAGATCGCTGGTTTGCCGTGGCTGGGGCTTTCGCTCAGCCGCACGTTGATCGGGATCATCGTTTCGTAGACGAGGGCACCGAAGTGCTCGCGCACCTCACGGACGACCTGCTGCGACAGGTTCGTCCGCGGATCGTACAAGCAGAACACGATGCCTTCGATCTGCAGGTTCGGGTTGAGGGCCTCGCGGATCGATTCGATCGTGCCGTTGAGCGCCCCCAGACCTTCGAGCGAGAAGTACTTCGCCTGCATCGGGATGAGCACGGTGTCGGCGGCCGCGAGGGCGTTGATCGTGAGGAGCCCGAGCGACGGGGGGCAGTCGAGGAAGATGTAGTCGTAACGCGTGTTCTTCCGGCGCAGCGGGGCCAAGGCTCGTGCCAGCGCGGTTTCTCGCTGCTCGACGTCGACGAGCTCGACCTCGGCGCCGGCGAGGTCCGGCGAAGAGGGGATGCACTGCAGGGTCTCGAGGCCCGTGGGGCGGATCGCTTCGTTCGCCGGCGTCAGGCCCATCAGGACTTCGTAGCTCCCGCGATCCACGCTGCCGCGGGGGTAGCCGACGGAAGAACTCGCGTTGGCCTGGGGATCGAGGTCGATGAGCAGGACACGATATTCGGCTGCGGCGAGCGAAGCCGCCAGGTTGACTGCCGTCGTGGTCTTGCCCTCGCCACCCTTCTGATTCGAAATCGCGATCACTCGGGGCCTGGTTCTGGCGGGGGAAACAGGGGGGCCTGACACGGTCGCCAACCCTTACCACTGCCCGTGGGGTGCTGCCTCGGAAAGCCGCGAGGTTGAGTAAGATTTTTGCCTACATGTCGGCATCTGCCGTAGGTTGCCTTCGCGGCCCGCGGGGCCGAGGAGACGACGCAAAGATGAGCTACTTCCGCACCCGTTTCGCCAACTTCGAGGAATTTCAGCGCGAAGGCTTCTTCGGTGCCGACGTTCTCGGCAAGGAGGAGCTGGAGCTGCTGCAAGAGCTCGAGGACGACGACGATTACGAGCGCCCGCGAACCGCACGCACGCTGTGGGATTGAGCGCGGCTACTCGGAGCGCTCGTCGCTTCGCAGCTTGCGATAGAGCGTGGTGCGATCGATGCCGAGCAGCGCGGCGGCGCGGGCCTTGTTGCCGCCCGTCGCCGCGAGGGCGGCCGCGATCGCTTCGGCCTCGACCTCGACGAGTGGACGCACGCGCCCGGGTTCGGGGCGCGGCGCCGGCGGAGTGGGGTCCACGCAGCGCAACTCGGGCGGCAGATCGTCGAGTTCGAGCACGGGACCGTCGCCGAGCACGAGCGCCCGCTCGACCACGTTGCGCAGCTCTCGGACGTTGCCGGGCCAGGGATAGCGCTGCAACACCGCGAGCGCCTGCGGATGGATGGTCTGGATGCGGCGACCGATGCCTTCGCCGAGTTGTCGCGTGAAGTGATGGACGAGCAGCTCGACGTCTTCCTGCCGCTCCCGCAGCGGCGGTAGGACGGTTTGCAGCACGCTCAACCGGAAATAGAGATCCAGACGGAAGCGGCCTTGGTCGGCCATCTCCCGCAAATCCCGGTTGGTCGCGGCGATGAGCCGGACGTTCACCGGGACTTCGGTGGTCCCGCCGACGCGGACGATGCGGCGCGTCTCGAGCACGCGCAGGAGCCGGGCCTGTGCGGCGAGGCTCATCTCGCCGATTTCATCGAGGAACAACGTGCCGCCCTCGGCACGGACGAACACCCCCTCGTGTCGCGCGACCGCGCCGGTGAACGCCCCGCGCTCGTGCCCGAACAGCTCGCTCTCCAACACCGATTCCGCGATGGCCGCACAGTTGATCGCGACGAACGGACCGCCAGCGACCTCCGACATCGCGTGGATCATCGAAGCGGCCAGCTCCTTGCCCGTCCCGCTCTCGCCGCGAAGGAGCACGGTAGAGGGCGTGGGGGCGACGCGCTCGACGAACACTTCGAGGCGCTGGAGCGCCGCCGAGCGCCCGACCATACGCGGTACGTCGCTGCCGATGACGCGGCGAAGTCGCGACGCGGCCTGCAGTTGCGCGCGTTCGCTGGCGTTCTGCCCGAGTGCGCTGACGAGGTGGGCGGCGCAGACGAGCAGCATCAGCGCGTCTTCGTCGTGCGGGGCTTCGAGCGCCTCGCGGGTGCTCCACTCGGCGTAGAAGACGAGGCCCTGGCTCGGGGCTGCCATCGCTCCCGTGACCCCGCGCAGCTGCACGGAGCGGCGGTCGGCGAGGTCGGGTTCGCGCAAGACATCGCGCACCCAGAAGGCTCGCCGCTCGCGCAAGACGCGATGGAGCAGGGATCGGGAGATCGCCAGGTCGGCGAGCGCTCCGTCGGCGGCGGCGGCCAATATGTCGCAGCCGTCCTCGGACAGGAGCAGGGCGCGGCTCGCCGGCAACGCCGAGACCGCCCAGTTCGTCGCTTCGCGGTACACGTCGGCGAGCGACGAGCAGCGGGCGAGGCGATCCCCGAGCGCGGCGAGGACCGCGAGACGACCGTGGCTGCGCGCCGGCGCTTCGAGGGCCGCGTCGAGCTCCACCGTGGCCCAGCCCGCGTCCCCCGACTCCTCCTGCACGGTGAGCGTGGTGTTGCCGACGCACCAAGGACTCGCGAGGGGGAGGAGGTCCCCGGGGCGGAGCACGACCTGTTCGCCGCCCACGAGGGTCCAGGGCGGATTCACCCCCGAAATCTCCGCGATGTGAACGAGGGAATTGCCGTTCGCATCGCGATCGACCTGCAACGTCAGATGATGACGCGACACCGCGGCGTCGCCGAGCTGGATCTTCTCTCCGTGCCCCCGCCCGATCGAGATCGAGGGCGCATCGAGTTCGAATCGCCGACCCAGGTCGGGACCCGCCGCCACGACGATGTAGAGCGGACGCACCCGCGCGAGTCTACTACTGCAACGGCGGCGGCCCCAAGCCAACCGGCGTCGCCCCGATTGGGGGCGTTCGGCGTTCACGCTCGCTCGCAGAGCCCTCGGCGGGAGCGATCGCCAGCGTCGCGAAGTTCCGGCATCGGCCCGATTTCGCCGGGGCATGATGACCCTTGTGCTGTTGACAGGGGGGCGCTCGGTGATACGGTTGCCAACGCTTCCGAATGTCCAGCACGCCGGAAAACGACGACGTCCCCGAGCTGCCCGAGATCGTATCGGTGTTGCCCCTGCGCAACTCGGTGCTGTTTCCCGGCTCGATCATTCCGATCGATGTGGGTCGCCCCAAGTCGGTCAAGTTGATCGAGGAAGCGATCGCCAGCGAGCGCCCGATCATCGGCATCGTCACGCAGCGGGAGGCTCGGACGGAAGATCCCGCCGACGAGGACCTCGATCGCGTCGGCTGCGCGGCGCGCATCCTCATGGTGATCAAGCTCGCCAAGGACAACTACAGCGTCATCTTGCAAGGCGTGATGCGCATCCGCATCGAAGCGCTCACGCAGATCGATCCATTCATCCACGCCCGCGTCACCCAGATCGATGACTACCTCGACGAGGGCCGCGCCGTGGAGGCCGAGGCGCTCGTCGCCAACATCAAGGAGACGGCGAAGAAGCTGATCTCGCTCGTTCCGGAGCTCCCACGCGAGGCCGCGGCGTTGTTGGATTCCGTGGCCGAGCCCGGGCAAGTCGCCGACCTGGTGATCAGCAACCTCGACATCGAGCCGCACGAGAAACAAGACGTGCTCGAGTCGGCCGAGGTGCTGGAGCGCCTGCGCAAGGTCCTCACGCTGCTCACCCGTCAACTCGAGATCCTGAAGGTTCGCGAGCGCATCAACTCCCAGGTCCAGGAGGAGATGGGGCACAGCCAGCGCGAGTACGTGCTCCGTCAGCAGCTCAAAGCGATCAAGGGCGAGCTCGGCGAAGTCGACGACGAGAGCGGCGACGTCGAGGAATTCCAGAAAAAGATCGCCGAGGCGCGCATGCCCGAGGAGGCGGAGCGGGCTGCACTCAAGCAGCTCGATCGCCTCAAGCAGATGCAGCCGAGCTCCGCCGAGTACACGGTCACGCGCACCTACCTCGAATGGTTGGTCGAGCTCCCTTGGTCCAAGTCCACCGAGGATCAGATCGACATCAAGACGGTTCGGGAGGTCCTCGACGAGGACCACTACGATCTCGAGAAGGTCAAGAAGCGCATCCTCGAGTACATGGCGGTGCTCAAGCTGAATGCGTCGAAGAAGGGGCCGATCCTCTGCCTGCTCGGCCCGCCCGGCGTCGGCAAGACCTCGCTCGGTAAGAGCATCGCCCGCGCGATCGGTCGTCGCTTCGTCCGCATCAGCTTGGGCGGTGTTCGTGACGAGGCCGAAATCCGCGGTCACCGGCGGACGTACGTCGGTTCGCTCCCCGGGCGCTTGGTGCAGGGGCTCAAGAAGGCCGGCACCAACAACCCGGTGATCATGCTCGACGAGATCGACAAGCTCGGCCACGACTTCCGCGGTGATCCGGCGTCGGCGTTGCTCGAGGTGCTCGATCCGGAGCAGAACTCGACCTTCTCCGATCACTATCTCGAGGTCGCGTTCGACCTCAGCCGGGTGATGTTCATCGCGACGGCGAACTACATCGATCCGATTCCGCCGGCGCTCAAGGATCGTCTCGAGATCCTCGAGTTGCCCGGCTACACGCGGCAAGAGAAGCTTGCCATCGCGCGGCGCTTCCTCATTCCCAAGCAGATCTCCGAGCACGGCCTCGAAGACGCGGGCGTCAAGGTCACCTTCGACGAATCGGCGGTGTTCGAGCTCGTCGACAGCTACACGCGCGAAGCCGGGGTGCGCAACCTCGAGCGCGAGACCTCGGCGGTCATCCGCGGCATCGCCGTGAAGGTCGTCGAAGGCGAGGTCAAAGACGAGTTCAAGGTCACGCCGGAGATCGTCAACGAGTTCCTCGGCCCGCAGAAGTTCATCTCCGAGATGGCCGATCGCACCGACGAACCGGGCGTGGCCACCGGTCTCGCGTGGACCCCGGTCGGCGGCGAGATCATGTTCGTCGAATGCTCGCGCATGCCGGGCAAGGGCGGGCTCATGCTCACCGGGCAGCTCGGCGACGTGATGAAGGAGTCCGCTCAGGCGGCGCTCACCTACGTGAAGAGCCACCTCGAGGTGCTCGGCATCGACAAGGCCGCCTTCGACGGCTACGACATGCACATCCACGTCCCGGCGGGCGCGATTCCGAAAGACGGTCCTTCGGCGGGCGTGGCGATGCTGTCCGCGTTGGTCTCGCTGCTGCTCGGACGTTGCGTCCGCTCGGACGTCGCCATGACGGGGGAAATCACGCTGCGTGGGCTCGTGCTGCCGGTCGGCGGCATCAAGGAGAAGATGCTCGCGGCGCATCGGGCGGGCATCAAGCGCATCATCCTGCCCGAACGCAACGAGAAGGACGTGATCGACGTCCCGGAAGAGATCCGTCAAGAGATGGAGATCGTCTACGTCCACTCGGTCGCCGACGTGCTCGAGTCCGTATTGGACGACCCGAGCGACGCCTGAGCGGCGGTCGCCGAGGGGCGGCCCAGCGAGACCCCCTGGTGGCCGAATCGCGCCATCGGGTCGTCCGATGGGTGAGGCATTCCGGGGTCGTCTCGACGGGACGCGAACTGCGCTTTTGCCGGCGACGCCGTTTCGCTTCCACGTCGCGTGCAGACGGCGTTCCAGGCGGTTGACAGGCATCTTCACGGGCTTAGGTTCGTGTCCGAAGTGAGCTCGCCGCCCGCGGGGGGCGGTGGACTTCCAACTTCGTTTTCGGCGAAATCTGGCGGCACCGAGGTTCCTGGGATCCGGGCCGAGTCTCCCGGCGGCGATGTGCCGCCGATTCGACTAGACCTCGACCGAGAACGTCACCGAGAACCGCAACACGTCTTTCGAGAAAGGAACAAGCACGAATGGCCAAGATCATCGGGATCGACCTCGGTACCACGAACTCCGTCGTCGCTGTCATGGAGGGCAACGAGCCGAAGGTCATCACCAACGAAGAAGGCGGGCGCACGACGCCCTCCGTCGTCGCATTCGAGAAGAACGGCAACGTCCTCGTCGGGCAGCAAGCACGGCGGCAAGCGATCACGAACCCCGAGAACACGATTTACTCGGCCAAGCGTTTCATCGGTCGCAAGTACGAGGAAGTCGCCGAAGAGCGCCATCGCGTGCCGTTCAAGATCTCGCGGGCTTCGAACGGGGACGCCCACATCGAAGCGGGGGGCAAGGTCTATCCTCCGCCCGAGATCAGCGCGCGCGTCCTCATGAAGCTGAAGAAGGCCGCGGAGGACTACCTCGGCGAGCCCGTTCGCGAAGCGGTGATCACGGTCCCGGCGTACTTCAACGACTCGCAGCGCCAGGCCACCAAGGACGCCGGCCGCATCGCGGGTCTCGACGTCAAGCGCATCGTCAACGAACCCACCGCGGCGGCGCTGGCATACGGTCTCAACAAGGGGACCGACAAGGAGAAGGTCATCGCCGTCTACGACTTGGGTGGCGGTACCTTCGACATCTCGATCCTCGAAGTCGCCGAGAGCGTCGTCGAAGTGATCTCGACCAACGGCGATACGTCGCTCGGTGGTGACGACTTCGACATGGTCATCATGAACTGGCTGCTCGAGGAGTTCAAAAAGGACACGGGCATCGACGTCGGCAAAGACAAGCTCGTGATGCAGCGCCTCAAGGACGCGGCGGAGAAAGCCAAGATCGAGCTGTCCGGCGCAGTGGAGACGGAGATCAACCTCCCGTTCCTCACCGCCGACGCCAGCGGTCCGAAGCACATGCAGACGAAGCTCTCGCGCGCGAAGTTCGAGAGCATGATCGCCGATCTGGTCGAGCGCACGCTCGGCCCGTGTCGCAAGGCTCTCGAAGACGCCAAGAAGACGGTCGGCGAGATCGACGAAGTGCTGCTCGTCGGCGGTTCGACCCGCGTGCCGCTCGTGCAGGCGAAGGTCCGCGAGTTCTTCAAGAAGGAGCCCGGCAAGGGCGTCAACCCGGACGAGGTCGTCGGATTGGGCGCCGCCGTCCAGGCGGGTGTGCTCTCCGGTGACGTGCAGGACATCGTCCTCGTCGACGTCACCCCGCTCAGCCTCGGCATCGAGACGCTCGGCGGTGTGATGACCACGCTCATCCCGCGCAACACGACGATCCCGACGCGGAAGTCGGAGACGTTCACGACCGCCGCGGACAACCAATCCTCGGTGGAAGTGCACGTGCTGCAGGGCGAGCGCGCGATGGCGGGCGACAACCGTACGCTCGGCAAGTTCAGCCTCGTCGGGATCCCGGCGGCGCCGCGCGGCGTGCCGCAGATCGAAGTCACCTTCGACATCGACGCCAACGGCATCGTGAACGTGTCGGCGCGCGACAAGGCGACGAGCAAAGAGCAGAAGATCACCATCACCGCGAGCTCGGGTCTCTCGGAACACGAGATCCAGAAGATGGTGGACGACGCGCAGAAGTTCGAGTCCGAGGACCGCAAGCGCAAGGAAGCCGTCGAGAAGCGCAACTCACTCGAAGCGATGGTCCTGCAGACCGAGAAGTTGCTCGGAGACGCGGGCGACAAGGTTCCGAGCGACGTCAAGGCGTCGGTGGATTCGGCGCTCAGCGAGGCCAAGGCGGCGCTCGAGTCCCAAGACACCGATCGTGTCGCGGCGGCGCACGAAGCCCTCACCCAGGCGTCCCACAAGGTGGCGGCGGCCCTCTACGGCGCGGGTCAGCAGCCTCCCGGCGCCGAGCCGACCGGTGGCGCCGCTCCGGGTGGTGCTTCGGAAGAGCGGAAGGACGACGGCGAAGTCATCGACGCCGAGTTCGAAGAGAAGAACTGACGTCCCGCGCCGGGACCTCCGGTGCGTCCACGGCCCCGGCCTCCGATGGAGGTCGGGGTTTTCACGTTTCACCCCGGCAACTTTCGTGCTGTGCTCCCTCGGTGATCCGTCGCTCCGGGTTCTTGCGCGCGCCGGCAGGGCAGGGGGGGCTCGCAATCGTGCTCGCCCTCGCAGGCTGCTCCGCGTGGCCCGATCCGACGAGCGTGTCGCAAGGCGACTCGAACCGCGGCGCGGTGTTGCGCCCCCGACGAATCGCCGCCGCCGGTCCCGGATGGGAGCTTCCTCCCACCTGGCGGGAACGTGGCCTCCACTATGGAACGGACGAGCTCGTCGGCGCGATCGAACATGCGGCCGCGCGCGTGGATCGTATGCATGCGCCGGGACGCCTCGGCATCGCCGACCTCAGTCGCTTCTCCGGGGGAGCGTCGCGTTGGCATCGGAGCCATCACAGCGGTCGTGACGTCGACGTGATGTTCTACAGCGTCGACGCGCGTGGCCGTCCCATATCGCCACCGACGGACGCGATGGTGCCCTACGACGCCAGCGGACGTGCGACGCTCGGGCCGGACGCGGTCGCCCACGGGCCTCCGCGATTCTTCGACACGACGCGCAACTGGGCGTTCATCGAGACGCTGCTCGGCGATCCGACGATTCGCGTGCAGTGGATCTTCGTGTCCGACCCGTTGCGGGCGCAGTTGCTCGAGTACGCCGAACGCCAGGCGCGTCCGCTGTGGGCCCGCGAGTACGCGGCGCTCGTGATGCGGCAGCCCGGCGACTCCGCGCCGCATGACGATCACTTCCACATCCGGGTGTACTGCAGCCGCTCGGACCGACGGCGTGGTTGCATCGATCGCGGTCCCGTGTGGCAGCACGAGAAGAAGACGCACAAGTACCCGGGCCCCGAACGCTTCGACCCGGTGCATTGGCGCCGCCTCGGGCTCGTGAAATAGCCCGGGCGGGACGAGCCGACATTTTCGCAGGTGGCCGCCGAGCCTACCCGGCGCGTCGTGAGCACGCCGGGATCGTTGGCGCGGTCACGCGGAAGGCCGGTCGTGCGACGCGTAAGCGGCTCGACGACGTCTTCGAGCGGTTTTCGCAACTTGCGAACGGCTTTCCATCGACCTCGTCGCGACCCGTCCGGTGCGGTCGGCCGGACGAGCGCGCGTCGGTGATGCCGGGAGCGGGCCGCCGTGGGACCACCGCTCGATCGCGAGGAACGTCGCGTGGGTGCAGTTCCGGACGAGCCCACACCGATTTTCTGCGTCGATGTTCAGGTGGCGTCGCGAGGAAATCGCAGCCGCGACGTCACCACGCGAACACGCTGGATCGGAAGGGTTCGAAGCGGATCACTGAACGAGATCGCAGATGCACGCGATCAAAAAAGTTGTATCACTCGCTGGAAAGTGCTTCTTCAATTCCACTCAGTGGAATACAGTCACGCAGCGCCTTCGAAGATGATCACTTGACGAGAATTAACACGTAGCGTCAGTCTGAGCGCCTCCCATGCAAGACGCCCCCACCGAAGCGCAGAGCCGCGAGATCGAAGCGACCTCCCCCGAAGGCTGCACGTCTTCGGACCTGGTGGCCGTGTTCGCATCGCGAGATGTCCGCTTCTCCGAGGCCACCCTGCGCAAGTACGTGCAGCTCGGGCTCGTGCCCCGCTCGCGTCGGGTCGGGCGCAAAGGCAAACACTCCGGTTCACGCGGGGTCTACCCGGTCCGTGCGCTCCGCCGCATCAACACGATCAAACGCTTGATGTCGGAGCGCTACACGATCGAGGAGATCCAAGCCCGCTTCCTTACCTTCAAAGACAGCATCGAAATCTTGGACGAAGCGCTCGGCGAGCTCTTGCGGTTGTTCCGCGAGAAGGTCGACGCGCAGCCGCCCTCCAGGATCCGCAGTCGGCTCGAAGAAGAGCTCACCTCGATCCACTCGTCGGCCGACCATCTGCTCGAAAGCGTCTATCGCCTCGAAAAGCTGCTCATTTCCGCCGGCGAGAGCCACCGACCTCGCGGTGGAGGAGCCGTCAGCCCAACCGAACTCTTGTAATCAGCCACGCCAAGCGCCGTCGCGGCGGCCGAGCCCACCGGGCTTCATCAGGGGACGACCATGCTCAGATACGACTCGAACACGACGCCTGAAGAGGAGCGCCCAAATCCCGAAGATTCCGCCGCGATCGGCGATCCGCGCCCGATCGTGCGACGGGCTCGGGCCAAGACGATCGCGATGAAGCGCCTGACCAAGGAGGAGCTCCGGATCGGCGCCCTCTTGTACCCGGAGCGGACGTACTGGCGTCCGACGTCGCGGGGGTCGTGCGCCAACGTGGCGCGGCCCTGCCCGTACGTCAGCTGCAAGTATCACCTCTACATCGACGTCAATCCGGCGACGGGCAGCATCAAGATCAACTTCCCCGACCTCGAGGTCTGGGAGCTCGAACACAGCTGTGCGCTCGACGTGGCCGAGCAAGGCGGAATCACGCTGGAAGAGGTCGGCGAGATCCTGAACCTCACCCGCGAGCGGATTCGCCAGGTCGAGGTGCGTGGTCTCATGAAGCTGAAAGAGGAAGGGGGCGAGGAGCTCCTCGGCTATCTCGCCTCCGGCGGAGCGTGAGGCGACGCCGGGATCCCCGCGGACGTCGCCGCCTTGGCACGCCACCGAGTCTCCAGCAGCCAGTGCAGCGGATCGCGCATCCGTCGGCCGCGCGCTGCCGCCCTTGACCCCAGGGGAGCGGCCGGTGTACCCGGGCCCATGTGATGACTCCACCGATTCGTCGGGCCCTGGTCAGCGTGAGTGACAAGACGGACCTCGCCTCGCTGGCGCGTACGCTCTCGGAGCACCGGATCGAAACCCTGTCGACGGGCGGGACGGCGACCGCTCTCCAGGCACTCGGTGTGCCGGTGATCAAAGTGAGCGACTACACGGGGTCGCCCGAGATCCTCGGAGGACGCGTCAAGACGCTCCACCCCCGCATCCACGGAGGCATCCTCGCCATGCCGACGGCGGAGCACGAGGCGGAGCTCGAGAAGCATGGCATCGGCCCGATCGATCTGGTCGTCGTCAACCTCTACCCGTTCCGCGAAGTGATCGCGAAGCCGGGTTGCACGTTCGAAGACGCGATAGAGAACATCGACATCGGCGGTCCCACGATGGTTCGCGCGGCGGCCAAGAACTGGGTGCGCGTCACGGTGATCGTCGATCCGGGCGACTACGCGGCGCTCGGCGACGCGTTGGCGCAGCACGGCGGACGCGTGCCGGAGGCGATGCGGCGTCGATGCTCGCGCAAGGCGTTCGAGCACACCGCGGCGTACGACGCTGCGATCGCGGCGTACTTGCAGCGCATCGACGACGAAGGAAACGAAGCGGTCTGATGCCACGCGTACTCGTCATCGGGCAGGGCGGGCGCGAACACGCGTTGTGTTGGCGTCTGCGAACCGAAGGCCACGACGTCCACGTCGCCCCGGGCGGCGCGGCGATGTCCGACGTCGCGGAGGTCCATCCGGTCGCGGACCCGGACGCGCAGGTCGAGCTCGCGCGTCGGCTGCAGGTGGACCTCGTCGTCGTGGGACCGGAGCAGCCGCTCGTCGATGGCTTGGCGGACCGCATGCGCGCGGCAGGGGTGGCGACGTTCGGGCCTTCGGCGCGGGCGGCCGAGCTCGAAGCCAGCAAGGCGGCGGCGAAGCGATTCATGACCGAGTTCGCCATCCCGACCGCGCGCTGCGAGGTGGTCGAGACGATCGAGCAGGGCCTGGCCGCGTTGCGGGGGTTCACGTCGCCTCCGGTCGTCAAGGCGGATGGTCTGGCGGCGGGCAAGGGCGTGACCGTGTGCGAGAGCTTCGCGGAGGCCGAAGGGGCGTTGCGGTCGTGTCTCGCGGAGCAGCGGTTCGGCACCGCGGGGCAGCGCGTCGTCCTCGAGGAGTGTCTCCACGGCCAAGAAGTGAGCCTCTTCGTCATCACCGATGGCGAGCACGCAGCGGTGCTCGAACCTGCGCAGGATCACAAGCGCATCGGTGACGGCGATACGGGTCCGAACACCGGGGGCATGGGCGCCTACGTCCCGGCACCGATCTTCACGGACGAGGTGCGTCGGATCGCGATGGAGACGATCGTGCGCCCGACGATCGCGGGTTTGGCCGCGCAGGGGCGGCCGTTCGTCGGCGTGATCTTCTTCGGTCTGATGATCGAGCCGAGCGGTCGTCCGATGGTGATCGAGTACAACTGCCGCTTCGGCGACCCCGAGGCGCAGCCGCTGATGGTGGGGCTCGAGGAACCGCTCTATCCGCTGCTGTGGGGCGCCGCGACGGGCACGTTGCGCGACGCCGTCGTTCGCGGTCGACCCGCCGCGACGGTGGTGCTGGCCTCGCACGGCTATCCGGAGCGAGCGCGCAGCGGGGACCGCATCACCGGCTTGGCCGCGGCCGCGGCGGTGCCCGGTGTTCAGGTCTTCCATGCGGGGACGCGCCCGAGCGAGGACGGCGGCTGGGAGACGGCCGGCGGTCGCGTGCTCGGCGTGTGTGCGACCGCGGACTCGCTCGGAGAAGCGCTCGACCGCGCATACGAGGCCGTCGACGCGATTCGTTTTCCGGGCATGCAAGTGCGCCGCGACATCGGGCATCGCGCCCGATGAGGCGTCGCTTGCATGGCGGGGGAATGCTATAGGTCTGCCCGATGACGGAGTTCATCATGGGGTTACCTCCCGGGTCACGGGACTTGTTGCCGCCCGCGAGCCGGAGACGGCGACGCCTGACCGAGCGCTTGATCGCCATCTTCGAGCGCTGGGGTTACGCGCAGACGATGACTCCGTTGCTCGAATACTACGACGTGCTCGCTCGCGGGCTGAGCCCCGAGGACCGTCGCCAGTGCGTGCGCTTCATCGACCCGCGTGGCGGTGGCGCGGTCGTAGCGTTGCGCTCCGATTTCACGCCGCAGATCGCTCGCATGGCTGCGCTGCGTCGCGGGAGCTCGGACGCGCCGGGAACCCTGCGGGTGTGCTACGCCGACGAACTCGTGCGTCTGCCCGACGGTGAACGGGAAGCGGCCGAACTGCACCAAGCCGGCGTCGAGCTCATCGGCGACGGGCATCCGGCCGCGGACGCCGAGCTCATCGCGTTGTGCCACGCGAGCCTCGTCGAAGCGGGGCTCGACGGGTTCCGGATCGACCTCTCGCATCGCGAAGTCGTCACCACGGTGCTCGACCACCTCGCGTTGGCGCCGGACGTCCGCACGCGCGTCGAGGCGTCGCTCGCCCGCAAG
>Ga0079224_100003488_pt1 | contig 19910 bp, 20 predicted proteins | sample Stecom2015_FD_80414 | JGI IMG/M metagenome (GOLD analysis project Ga0079224, IMG submission 80414) | Agricultural soil microbial communities from Utah to study Nitrogen management - Steer compost 2015 | ecosystem: Environmental > Terrestrial > Soil > Agricultural land | place: USA: Utah...
ATATGGAAGCGTATTACCTTGCTGATGCACATGTACGAGAAGACCAGACAGTAAATCCCAATTCTAATTTAACCAACATCTTAGAAGTTGCTGCCGGTACCGCCTCAGAGCCCTGGATAGAACATTTTCGAAAGGTGCAACATCCTAGCATCTTAATCAATGGAGTGTATAATTACACCTTAGATCAACCCATACTTCCGGATTTTAAAGCCAAGGAAACGGCTGCAATTATGACCAATTGTGAGTATGTAGAAGTGGGAGGCAACCACCATACCATGCTTTACGGAGCACATGCCGAAGAAACCGTACAAGCCATGATTAATTTTCTGAACAAGAACTAAATGATTAGGTTCACCGGCGCATGAACGCAAAAGAAAAATACAATCTCTATTGCCAAACCCACCAAGATATTCCTGTGTTTGCTCAGCCCTGGTGGCTGAATGAAGCAGGCAATGAATGGCAGGTTGCACTGTTAATTGAAAACGAAGAAACAATAGCTGCCTTCCCTTTTGCTCAGGAAAAAAAAATGGGTCTTAGGCTACTACGTAACCCTCCGCTTACTCCCTACATGGGCCCTGTACTTGTAGCCGGAACTGAACTATCAGCGGCACAGTGGGAGCAGCTATGGCAGCAGATTCCGCATTACGATAGTTTTGAGGCTCAACCCTTCCCATGGCAAAACACTGCAAACTTTTTCCAAAAAAAAGGCTTTGTGGCAAAAAGGCGAGTTACCTATCTACTTGACCTTAACAAAGACGCTGCCCAACTTTTAGCCGGCATGCACAGTAACCATCGCAACTTAATTAGGCAGGCCATTCAGGCACATCAAATCTGTACCGGCTTAGAGTTTATAGATAGTCTTATCCATCTGCATAGAAATACCTATCGCAAGAAAAACATAACTTACCCTTTTTCTAAAGAATTATTGGCCGGAATAATCAAAGCAGCCATTGATAAAAAGCAGGGAGAAATATTGGTCTGCAAAAACGAGCGAGAGCAAATAACTGCCGGCATATTTATTGTTTGGGATACCCAATTTGCTTATCTATTACTGAGCGCAGGTGCTGGCGTTGGAACACATCCCGGCGCAGTACGTTTATTGATTTTTGAAGCACTTCAGTTGGCTCAGAAAATGGGCATTCAGTATTTTGATTTTGAGGGCAGTATGGAACCCGGAATCGCAGCATTCTTTAAACGTTTTGGTGGCGTAAAAAAAGAATATCTGGAATGGAAACACTATCCATCTTTACTTTGGCGTTTAAAAAAGAAAATTTTAGGATAATCACAAAACTTAAACATCATGGCAAAAAAATTCAGCTCATTAAGTGGATTGGTATTTTCAACCAACCCGGAAATGATGAAAGCAGATGAGCCAGAAAATACCCTTACTCTTCCTCCGGAGAAGCAAAACCTTAAAGTACAGTTAGACCGCAAACAACGTGCTGGAAAAACAGTTACTTTAATCAGTGGTTTTATTGGTCAGGAAGAAGATTTGCAAGCCTTAGGCAAACAGTTAAAAACTAAATGCGGAGCAGGTGGAAGTGTGAAGGATGGTCTCATTTTAATACAGGGAGACTACCTACAAAAGGTCATACAATGGCTCCAAGACTGGGAATATAAAGCGAAGGGCTAAGGCTTTCTTAAGATCACTTCTACTCCCGGTTGAAAATTGGCAGTAGAAGAATCAAAGTAGGGTAAATTTTTATTGCCGGTACCTGATTCCGTATGAATATAATAAGGATCGGCACCCAATTCTATCAGAAAATCGGTAATGGCAGCTGCCCTCGCATAAGAGTTACTAGCCGCAATTGCCGGATTGTTGGATTGACCCACTACTCCTTTTATAATAAATTCCATAAAACGCTTTCCTATGTAAGGTCGGACCAAACAAGCCAAATCGCTCATTAAACTGTCAGATAATGTCAGTTCTTGATTTTCAAACCAAAGCTGCTGTAGCAGGGTATCGTATTGAGGCGGCCAATAACTGGAGGGCAGCAAGGCTATTTGAAAAGTATCCGGTCGGGCAGCTTTTATTTCATCAAAATAAAGGGTATCCTCATGTGACCAATAGCCGGTTCTGAAAACTTTTAAATACATTTCTGTATCAAGTGGCACAGCAGCCATATAGCTGGCATCTCCACGATTTGCCTGAGACTGAAAAAGCCTTTTGTTAGTTACGGTATCATAGAATTCCACACTGGAGTAAGGCAACAACACACGGCTTAAACTGTCATAAACTCTTCCATAAATAAAAGTTCTGGGCTTTGGTTGAGCAGCTGCGGGCACAGGAACTTCATAAATATCCATGCCTCCTACCCCTTCCGGCCGATTAGATGCAAAGTAAGCTTTTTGTCCGTCAGCACTAATCACCATACTCACATCTTCGTAGGCAGAATTAAAAGGTAAGCCCATATTTTCCGGACGCTGCCAACGGTCGTTCTCGTCTTTTTTAGCATAAAAAATATCATTGCCTCCTAAACCAGGATGTCCGTTTGATGTAAAATACAAGGTAGAATTATCTGCTGCAATACAGGGAGCAGTTTCATCAAAAGCTGTATTTATTTCGGGTCCTAAATTTTCAGGAACCTGCCACAGGCCATGTTCAAAACGCGAAAGCCAAATATCTTTCCCACCAAAACCACCTTCCCGATTACTCACAAAATACAACACCTTATTGTCGACAGACAAAGAAGGCATTCCTTCAAAAGCAGGGGTATTAATGGTCGCTCCAAAACGCTCCGGAGGGGCCCACTCCTCTGGCTCGGTATAGGAAAAATACAAATCACAACCACCACCATCCCAGCCGCCTAAACTTCGATTGCCACAGCGCATGAAGAATAAATAACGTCCATCGATAGATCTCATTTGAGCACCTTCTTGTTGTGATGAATTCGGAGGCTCACCCATGTCTCTTGCCAGAAACCACCCGCCACAAGAATCTCTTCTGGCTGTATAAAAATCATCATCCATACCATTAGTACGATGGGTGAAGATTAAGGTGGTATCATCCGGACTTATTGACGGGAAATATTCGTCGAAACCCGTGTTCACTCTTACCCCCAAGTTCATTGGCTTATCTGTTTGAGGACGACCTTGAAGATAACGACCAAACTGAATATTGTTGCGCAAGAGTTGATATTGTTTGTTTAGTTCTTTATTGCCCATCGCCGTTCCCGGCCACTTATTTAAAGCCCGTTCCGCCTCATTATATAGCTGTGCGCGATGCAAGACTTTAGCCAGCTTTAAGGCATAAGATTGCCGGCAGCTTGTGCAAACTGCAGATGCTCTTTCTAATATATCAGCTGCTTTTTGATATTCCTGCTGTAATAAATAAACATCACTTAAAGCATCATAAGCTTCAAGGAAAGCAGCATCACACCGTATGCTTTTCTTCAGACTTTTTTCGGCACGCTCATACTGCTGCGCACTGATGTATTCAAGTCCCTTACTAAAAAGGCTGTAACAGCGTGGGGGCACAGGAGCCTGTGCATAAGTATTGGCTACAACAAACCAGCCCAAAAACAAGAATAAAAATAAACGCATGGATACTACAAAAGACTAGAGCCGAAATTAATCAATAAAAAATACTTTTAGCAGCAAAACAGGTTGGAACCATTACTTTTTAGCCGACTATTGCCGGCTGGTGATTTAAATTTATACCAGCAGAGCATAAGATTAAATAGCACTACCTCTGGCTGTTTTCTTTTTTTTAATTTACATTTGTCGCTATACGCTACCCGAATTAAATCCTAATACAATTCGGGATAATAATTGTTTACAGCAACATACAAATAGTAAGTTAGCAGCAAATCAAATTTTAAACCAGAAAAAGATGAAATACTTACCCATTGATGCAAAACTGTATACCCAAAATCGCGCTCGATTTGTAAAAAAAATGAAGCCTAAATCCATTGCTGTGTTTTCTTACAATCCGGTAGTTTCTGAAAATGCTGATGCGGTTTACAATTACAAAGCAAATACTGACGTGGTATGGCTTTCAGGAATAGTGCAAGAAAAAACAATGGTTATTTTGTTTCCTGATAATCCGGATGGTTCTGCAAGGGAAGTATTAGTAATTCAAAGACCTAATGAATTATTAGAAAAATGGAATGGTCACTTGCTGCGCAAAGAAGAAGCTACAGCTATTAGCGGGATAAAAAACGTTCAATATGTAGACAATATTGATGCTTCACTACAACTCTGGATTCATCATGCCGACAATATATATTTAAGTACCAATGAAAATGATCGGCGCGGAACAGAAGTACTGCGCACCGACCTGCAATTTGTAGGGCAGATCATGAACAGTTTTCCTTTACATAATTACGAACGATCTGCTCGCATTATGAAAGAATTGCGTGCTGTAAAAACTAAGGAAGAAATTGCGATCACACAGCTTGCAGTGGACATCACACATAAAGCATTTTTACGTGTGTGTCAATACTTGAAACCCGGTGTGATGGAATACGAACTGGAAGCAGAAATTACGCATGAATTTTTACGCAACAGAGCCACCCGCCATGCTTACGGCTGTATTTTAGCCAGTGGCGATCGTGCTCGAACCTTACATTATGTAGAAAACAATCAGGAATGTAAAGCAGGCGAGTTGATACTCATGGACTTTGGTGCTGAGTACGGTAATTATTGTGCCGACTTGTCACGCACCATTCCGGTGAGCGGCACCTTTACCAAGCGTCAAAAAGAAGTATACAACGCTTGTTTGGCCGTACATAAGTATTGTGCATCAATTCTGAAACCAGGAATCAACTATGCAGAGTATATTAAACTGGTGAACAAAGAAATGGAACGCCAGCTATTAGGAATCGGGCTACTCACTAAATCTGACATTAAAAATCAGGATCCGGAAAACCCCGCCTACAGCAAATACTTTTATCATGGCATCGGCCACCATTTGGGTTTGGAAGTACATGACATCGGAACGCGTAATGAACCGGTAAAAGAAGGCATGTTGTTTACTATTGAACCCGGAATATATATAGAAGAGGAAGCCATGGGTATTCGTATTGAAAATAATTATTGGCTAACCAAAACCGGTAACAAAGATTTGTTCAAAGGCATTCCCATTACGGTTGAGGAAATAGAATCTGTAATGCGCCAAAAATAAATAACCTTCATCCAACACATATGAGCACCCCTTCTTTTCAAGATCCCTTAAGACCTACACCTCCTCGCCGCAACAAAGGAGACGTAGCATTGGTAGGATTTTTATTGGGCATTATCGTGCCTATAATTGCCCTGATCATCTTGTTTTTCTTGTGGTTCAATACAGGTACTTTTTCTCAATACATCAGCATGTTTTTTGCTTTAGATAATCCCATTGCCATGAACAATGCCTCCAAGGCAGTGTCTTTAGCTATGATTGCCAACCTAATTCCTTTTTATTTCTTCCTCAACAAAAAGAAATATTTAACGGTGAAAGGTATTCTCATTGGCTCTGCATTATTTGTGCTGTTAATTTTGCTGTACAAGTTTGTATGGCAATAAAAATTTTTCGATTTTATTTTTGGGAATTTTATAAAAACGATTACCTTTGCAGCCCGCAAACACGGAAAATAGTTCTATGGTGTAATGGTAGCACAACTGATTTTGGTTCAGTCAGTCTAGGTTCGAATCCTGGTAGAACTACAAAAAAGGCTTTAATTGTTGATTATCAACAGCTGAAGCCTTTTTTGTTTGCCATACAATACAAGAATAAATGCTAAACCACCTAATAAAAAAAAGCAAAGTGAATTCACTTTGCTTTTTAGAAAAAACTTTAAACAGATTAGCCCATATAGGGACGAATCAGCAAGAAATAAATAACCCCTAAAACAATTAAAGAAATGACCGACACCAACATAATAATGGTGTTGCGATATCCTTTATTGATGGCTTTCATTTTATGCAATTCTCCTAGATTATTTATTAGATTTTCGATTCGAGAAAATGCACTTTCTCCTTTAATCACATAGTCATAAGCGCCATACTTCATGGTATCGATGGCCACATCAATTTTATCTTGTCCGGAAAGCATAATTACCTGAGATTCAGGATTACTGTCTTTCATCAATTTCAACACATCAATACCATTCTTAGCTGTCTGGTTTTGAGAACTCAGGTGGTAATCCAACACAACTATTTCTGGATTAAGGTTCATATTCTGGAGAGCATCTTCTCCATTCTCGAAAACTTTAACATTAAAAAGAAAACGTTCCTTAAGATAATCTTTTAGCATCTCGTTCTGGATAGGCTCGTCATCAACGAGAAATAGATAGCGCTGGGATTTTGTGGCCATTAATCTTAGTTTTAATTGCGAAAGATAAAAATATTTTGTGGTTTATGCAAGCACCTTAAGCAATCGAATTCCTTAATTCCTCAAATGCCTTTTTACACAAAAGCTCCAATTGCTGCACCAGTTGCGGAAGCCGTTCGGTATGTGCCGACTGGCCTGCAGTTTGTTCAATCAAAAAAATATTGCTTACCTCCTCTTTAATACCCATGTAACCCAATTGTGGTTTCATAGAATGTGCCGCCACTTTCAGTGACTCATAATCTTTATCATCTAATGCTGTTTTTATTTTAGCCAACAATTTGGGACCATTATCCAAAAACATTTCGATGTACTTTTTTTTCTTCTCCGCATCACCCCTGGTAAATTGATTCAAGAAATTCATGTCGGTAACAACATCCGGAAGTTCGGTAGTAGTTGCCTCACTTTTTGAAATAGTTTCAATTACCTCTTCAACAGGCTCATCATCCAAAACATGAGCCATTTTTAACATTAAATCATCGGCAAGAAATGGCTTGGCTATGTAAGCATTCATTCCCACATTCATATAATGCTGCACATCTTCCTGAAGCACATTGGCGGTCATCGCAATGATGCGCGTATGCTTTCTGTCGTCCCTTAACTTATTCCGGATATACTTAGTAGCTTCGACACCATTCATAATCGGCATTTGAATATCCATCAACACCAAATCGTATGGGTTGTCTTGCACCTTCTTTACCGCTACCTGACCATTAACGGCGTGGTCAATAATAATATCAGGGAGTAGTCCTTTTAAAGTATCTTCAGCCACCAGTCGGTTAAACTCATTGTCTTCAACCAAAAGGATATGCAGGCCGGCTAAGCGTTCTTTTATTTCATCTGTAATTCGATTGGGCCGCTCAACAGGATTTTGATCGGCAGCAATTTCTAAGTTAAGGGACACACTGAAAACAGTTCCTTTACCCAACTCACTTTGAACCACAATTTCTCCTCCCATCATATCCACCAGTTGCTTGGAAATGGTCAATCCCAAACCGGTTCCGCCAAACTTACGTGCTGTATCTGTACCTGCTTGGGTAAAACTTTCAAAAATTTTCTCTACATACTCTTGTGAAATTCCAATTCCGGTATCCTCAATTTCAAAACGTAGTGCTACCCTACTATCCTTTTCTCTAAGCAATTTACAGCGTAAAGCTACAAATCCTACATCAGTAAACTTAAAGGCATTCCCTACCAGATTAATCAGAATTTGATTGATGCGTGAAGGGTCGCCGGTTAATCGATCCGGCAAAGCCTCATCTATTTCGAGTTTGAATAAAAGCTGTTTTTCTTCGGCTTTTACCAAAAGCATTTCATACAAACTCTGCAGCAGTTCTCTCAAGGAAAAGTCAATGTGTTCAATAACAATTTTACCGGCCTCTATTTTTGACAAATCCAGAATATCGTTTATAATAACCAGCAAACTTTCGGCGCTTTGATTAATTCCATTAAGGTATTTCATCTGATCGGCTCGTGGGTTTTGCTCAATCAGCAAACGTGCCATACCAACAATTGCATTCATGGGTGTTCTGATCTCATGGCTCATATTAGCCATAAATTGTTGCTTCAAACGGGCGGTACTTTCGGCTACTTCTTTTTCTTTTTTGGCTACTTCTATCTGGTTTTTGATTTGCAGGTTACGCAATTTATTCAGGGTAGCTTGTTGAAAAATTTCTTCCTTCAATTGCTCAAAGGCACGTAAATGGTGGAATGCCTTGGGGATATTTCCCATTTTCTCATACAAGTCTGACATGAATTCATGAATACTCATCAGGTCGTGACGGCGCAAGGAGTCTTTTGCCAAATCATAGGCTCCTTCAATATTATGCAGAGCTTTTCTGAAATCACCCTGCTTGGCGTAAGTACGGCTCAAATAAAACTCCGCAACAATCTCTGCTTCCGGACTTTCTAATTCCTGAGCCAGTTGCAAACCACTGTCTAAATGTTTCTTTGCCAATTCAAACTCGCCCATCTGGTAATAAACTTTACCTACTCCACTTTGAGCTATTGAATGTGTTTGGGTTTTGTTATCGGCTAATTCAAGGGTTCTGTTGAAATAATAAAGCGCCTGCTCAAATTCTCCCTTCTTAAAATAAACATCACCCAAAGTGATATAAATAATCACCAATCGGCTATGGTCGGCATAACTTTCAAAAATGGGTTTACACTTTAAAGCATACTCCAAAGCCGTATCGTAATCGCCCAAATCGTAATAAAGGTTGGAGATGTTGGTCAAGTTAATGGTTTGGTTCAACTCATTCCCTTGTCGCTCATTAATCTCCAAGGCTGCTTCAAAGTTCTGAAGTGCATTGGACAGGTCACCAAGATTTCGATAAATGCGCCCAAAGTTATTAAGCACTTTAGCTTTCAGCAATTCATCATTCAGCTCCTGAGCAATGACTAAGGCCTCGGTGAGCATGTCTAAGCCATCTTCATATTCGCTCATCAACCAATAGCAGGCACCTTTATGATTCAGACCATTACCTATACCTTTATGGTAACCGATTTCTTCTGAACGTTCAATGAGTTCGTCAGCCATCAACATAGCTCGTTCCGGATCATCACTCCTTACTTCTAAGGTTAGTTCGGTAAGTAAATCCAGTTTTTCAACTTCTGTTGAGGCCTGATCATATTTTTGTTTTAATTGCTGGTAGCGACGGTTGTCCATCATGGTATTGAGTCCTTATTTGGGGGAAAGTTGAAGTTAGGTAAAAATAGTGGGAACCATTGAATTATCAAAGTAGAATAGCTATCCGTAAAAGCTAAGGTTCAGAATTTGTTGAGAACAATTACATTTGTGACTTCTCTTAAAAAAACCTTGAATAAATAAATTCGATTTATGAGCCATCAGGTTATCCTTCTGACCATCATACTGAGCTACTTTTTACTTTTATTAGGTGTTGCCTATTACACTTCCCGAGGCAGCAATAACGAATCTTTTTTTGTGGGCAACAGGAGTAGCAAATGGTGGCTGGTAGCTTTTGGTATGATAGGGACTTCGCTTTCGGGGATGACCTTTATTTCCGTTCCGGGTACGGTAGGAAACGGAGGGGCCTTCAATTATTTTCAGGTGGTTATAGGCTATTGGATCGGATATTTTATAGTAGCCTATGTGCTGTTGCCCGTTTATTACCGGATGAACCTGACTTCTATTTATACTTATTTAGAAAAACGGTTGGGATTAAATGCCCACAAAACCGGAGCGGCGTTCTTTCTTCTGTCTCGTACGCTGGGCGCCACTTTACGTTTATACTTAGTTATTAAAGTGCTGGAAATTTTCGTTCTGCATGATTTGGGTATTTCATTTGAAGTAACTGCCATTGTTATTTTGATTTTAATTTTGCTGTATACCTTCAAGGGAGGAGTAAAAACCATAGTCTGGACAGATACTTTACAAACCACCTTTATGCTGTTAGCACTGGTAGTTAGTTTATTTTACCTGTCCGGGCAATTAGGGTTTTCCATAAGTGACTCCTGGGCTGCGGTAAAAGATGCCGGACTCACCAAAATTTTCACCACCGATGTACATTCGGGCAATCACTTTTTGAAGCAAATTTTAGGCGGAGCCTTTATCACTATCGCTATGACCGGTTTAGACCAGGAAATGATGCAAAAAAACATTAGTGTGAGTAACCTGAAGGATTCTCAAAAAAACATGGTAGTAATGGGAACCTTACAGATGGTGGTTGTCTTTATTTTCTTGTTTTTAGGTGGCGTTTTGGCTTTATATGCTCAGTCTGCAGGACTTACTGCAAAGGGCGATGACCTTTTCCCGGCTATTGCTATTCAAAGCGGGCTACCATTTGCTTTGACCATTTGTTTTATTATTGGCTTAATCTCAGCCTTGTTTCCCAGTGCTGATGGCGCTTTGACTGCATTAACTTCTTCTTTTTGTATAGACATCCTTGGGATGCAAAAACAGACTGACTGGGATGAAAAAAAGAAAACCCGCATACGTCTCTTCGTACACAATTTGTTTGCTATTGTTTTCCTTATCTGCATCTTTTTCTTCAGAGAAGTAGATAACGGATCGTTGATTGATATTTTGCTGAAGTTGGCCGGCTTTACCTATGGACCATTACTGGGTTTATTTGCCTTTGGAATTCTTACTAAGCGCATAGTTGCTCCTAAAATGCCCTTCATTTTATCCTTGCTGGCCCTGACACTTACTTTAATCCTGGATATTATCAACAACTACCAATGGTATTTACCCAAAATACAGTTCAGCCCGGAAACTGCAGCCTGGCTGCAACAAACGTCAACACAAGTATTTGGTAGTTATAAAATTGGAATAGAACTGCTCATCATCAATGCCGCAATTACTTACTTGCTTTTATTTATCTTTTCGAAGAGAGCCGATTCAGGTCTGAAATAACCAAGGTCAGGTACAAAAAAGAGAGGAGTAGACTAATCACCTATTGTGGCATTAATGCCACGGTCTATCAACGCTTCACACATTATGCGCAAATCATCAAAGCCTCCTCTTTTGACAGCATATTTGCCTTTAAAATGAATCAGCAAGGCAGCTTGTTCTGCCTGTTCAAAAGTATGATTACAAATATCCATCAAACTTTCTATTACCCAGTCGAAAGTATTGACCTCATCGTTCCATATAATCAGGTTATGGATCAATTCATCCAATACAGCTACATCAACTTCTTGTTGTTGTTCCGGTAGCCCGTTCATTTGCGGATTTTTAGTATTCAACATCACTAATTCATTTTTTTTCAATACTTCAACAAAAATAAGCATTCATAAAGGTATGGCCTAAAGTTTTCTTTACTTTGCAATATGGTAAGCCCACAAAATTTTCAGAAAAAAACCATGGAAGAGCTCGGCAGAAGGAGCATTGAGGACATGAAAAATAATGCTCATTTCCCGATATGGCTTATGTTGGATGATGTTCGAAGCATGCATAATGTAGGTTCTGTCTTTCGTACTGCTGATGCCTTTAACGTATCCGGACTTAGCCTTTGTGGATATACCCCTTGCCCGCCACATCGTGATATTCACAAAACGGCTTTAGGTGCTACCGAAACAGTACAGTGGCAATATGAAAAGGATATAACGGTAGCTATTCAACAATTAAAAAATCAAGGTTATCAGATTATTGCCGTAGAGCAAACGCACAACAGTACAGGCTTACAGCACTTCTCAATTGAGGAAGAAAGCCCTATGGCATTTATATTTGGCAATGAAGTCAGCGGCGTAAGCGAGCCTGCACTGGAACTTTGCGATGCCTGCATTGAAATCCCTCAATGGGGCAACAAACATTCCCTGAATATATCCGTTAGTTTAGGCATTGTTCTTTGGGAAGCAGTCAGGCATCATGCACAATAATAGAAGCAGGTTGTTCAAGGGAACAACCTGCTTCTATAGACTTACTATAATTATTCTAAAATTTATTCTGCTTCGGCTACCACTTCTCTCACTTCAGGAATCATCCGTTTCATCATTCCTTCGATTCCGGATTTCAAAGTAATCATAGAAGAAGGACAGCCTGAGCAACTGCCTTGCAACATCAGGTTCACTACTCCATCATTATACCCACGAAAACTAATGTTGCCACCATCCATTTCTACAGCTGGTTTTACATAGTTCTCCAACATTTCTTTTATCCGTTTTACCACATCATCATCATCTGCGCTGGGTATATAGTCATCTTTCACTTCTGGCACCAAATCTTCGATAATCACTTCCTTACCTGCTTCTAAATAAGCTTTCAGAAATTGACGAACAGAAGGAATCAGTTCTTCCCACAGTGTATCAGGAGTTTTGGTTAAGGTGACAAAATTACTGGCTATGAATACACCTCTTACAAAGGGGAAGGTAAACAATTCTTGCGCCAGTGGAGAAGGAGTTGCATCTGCCTCAGTAGGGAAATCAATATTTTTTCCGGGATACAATAACTTGTTGGCCACAAATTTCATAGTTTCCGGATTAGGGGTCATCTCAGTATAAATACTAACGATTGTATTAGGGGTCTTCAACATGGTATTATCCTCGTTTTTATAGTGCAAAGATAAGCAAATAGATTACTCTTTAGTTTTAAAAAAAGAATAAGGATATAGAGATTAGCTAATTTTGAAAACAAAAATGCCCTTAAAATAAACTTATCTTTGTCTTCATGCCGCTATATCGTCAATGGCAAGAGCCCGGTCTTCGCCAGATAGCCGTTTGGAAAATTACCGAACCGGAAGCTTTTTTTACTGCCGCCACAGGAATGCAATCAAACAGAAAGCAAGAGCACAGGCGTTTAGAACATTTAGCAGGCAGGTTTTTATTGCAATTACTCCAACCAGATATTTCTGTAAAAGACATCCTTGTCAACCCTTTGGGTAAACCTTTCCATCCTCATCATTCTGTAAGGTTCTCTATAAGTCACAGCTATCCCTACGTAGCAGTGGCAATACACCCTAGCGAAGAAGTAGGCCTAGACTTACAAGTCATTACATCAAAAATAGAGCGTTTACAACATAAATTTCTTTCTGCAGAAGAACAATATTTTACGGAAGGCAACCCGGCGCGTATAACCTTGGCTTGGACTGCAAAAGAAGCTGCTTTTAAATGGTTTGGTGAAGGGCAAATAGACTTTATCAGACATATGCCCATTACTCATATGGAAGTACAAGGCACACAAGCACGCATGGAAATGGAATTTAAACGATGCCAACCCAGTATCCCCCTATTTCTCCCTGGTGGCATTGAGCCCGATTTTACCTGGGCGATTGCCATTCCTCAATAATATTTTCAGAAATTTATTTTTATAATATTTAGTTTTTTCGGAAATTTGTTAGATTTTTGCATTCGCGTTGCAAGAAAACTACTATTTGCTTTTATTTAAATATGTGTTTCTCCTAAAAATGCAAGGCTACCAATTATATGTCTTCATATCGTTTCGAAACTATCGAAAGTGTAGATGCTCACAGCTCTTTGAAAATAAAAAGCTACGAGGGCAAGAAAATTACGGCCATATTTGGCTCTCATGTTTTCACCGGCCAGGTTGTTCGTCAGTATTTAACAGACGAAGCCTACAAGAGTTTGCAGAATTCAATCAAGTCAGGCTCCAAAATTGAACGTAAAGTAGCCGATCAAATTGCAACCGGTATGAAGGCCTGGGCCGAAGAAAGAGGGGCGACTCACTTTTCTCACTGGTTTCAACCCCTTACCGGAACTACTGCGGAGAAACATGACTCTTTCTTTACCTTAAAATCCGACGGTACGGCAATCGAAACCTTTGACGGGGATGCCTTAATTCAACAAGAACCGGATGCCTCTAGTTTTCCGAATGGAGGTATAAGGGCTACATTTGAAGCTCGTGGCTACACCGCTTGGGACCCTGCTTCGCCGGCCTTTATTATTGAAAATGCACAAGGAAAAACTCTTTGTATTCCCACTATATTTATTGCTTACAATGGTGAATCCCTGGACTACAAAGCTCCTTTGCTAAAGTCTATTGAAGTATTAGACAAGGCGGCCGTAGATGTTTGTCATTATTTTGATAAGAATGTAACTAAAGTTACAGCTACCCTTGGCTGGGAACAAGAATACTTTGTAATAGATGAAGCCATTGCGAATGCCCGACCAGACATAGTAATGTGTGGGCGCACCTTGCTTGGACACACTCCTGCCAAAGGACAACAATTGGAAGATCATTACTTCGGCTCTATACCGGAGCGGATTTTTGCCTTCATGCAAGATTACGAACAGGAAGCCTATAAGTTAGGTATCCCTCTGCGCACCCGTCATAACGAAGTAGCTCCGGCACAGTTTGAATGTGCTCCTATTTTTGAAGAGGTTAATATTGCGGTGGACCATAACACCTTACTTATGGATGTCATGAATAAAGTGGCCAAGCGGCATAAGCTAAGAGTTTTGTTTCATGAAAAACCATTTGCAGGTGTTAATGGAAGCGGCAAGCACAATAATTGGAGCTTGGCAACTGATACAGGCATCAACCTGTTGGCTCCAGGAAAAACGCCCCGCACCAATTTACTGTTTCTGACCTTTTTTGTGAATGCCATAAAAGCAGTTCATGATTATGCGGATTTATTGCGTGCTGCAATTGCTTCAGCAAGCAATGACCATAGACTAGGTGCCAATGAAGCACCTCCGGCCATCATGTCTGTATTTATCGGCACTTACTTAAGTAGTGTTTTAAACGAAATTGAAGAACGCGTTCAAGGAAAGTTCAACGAACAGGATGAGGTTATTTTGAAACTGGATATTCACAAACATATTCCGGAATTGATGATGGACAATACGGACCGTAACCGTACCAGTCCTTTTGCCTTCACCGGAAATAAATTTGAATTCCGTGCAGTAGGATCTTCTGCAAATTGTGCCTCTTCCATGTCTACGCTTAACAGCATTATGGCTACTACCTTAAAAGAGTTTAAAGTAGCTGTGGACGCACGAATTGAACAAGGCGATAAAAAAGAAATTGCCATCCTTCATGTGTTGCGCGACTCAATCAAACAAAGTAAAAACATCTTGTTTGAAGGAGATAATTACAGCGAAGAATGGGCTAAAGAAGCCGAAAAAAGAGGTTTGGGCAATTATAAAACCACTCCTGAAGCCCTTGATGTATTGGTCAAAAAAGAGACCATCAGCATGTTTACTCAGTTGGGCATCTATACTGAACGTGAACTGCATGCCCGTCATGAAATTGTGCTGGAAGATTATGTCAAAAAGATTCAAATTGAAGCCAGGATATTGGGTTATCTGGCTACAAATCACATATTGCCTGCCGCTATCCAATACCAAAATCAATTATTAGAAAATGTAAAAGGACTAAAAGAGGTAGGCCTGGAACCGGAATCCTATCGTGCACAGCTAAACCTATTAAAAATCGTCTCTCAACATATTGGGGAGATAAACGACAATGTAGAAGCTATGATTGAAGCTCGAAAAACAGCCAATAAAATGGAAGATGCCCGAGAAAAAGCTACTGCATATTGTGATAAGGTGAAGGCACGTTTTGAAACAATCAGGTACCATGTGGATAAACTAGAACTCATCATAGATGATAAAATATGGCCCATGCCAAAATATCGTGAATTGTTATTTTTGCGCTAAACAAGGTAACACTTACCTATAAATCTTAGTCCCCAATGCCTGAATTTGGCATTGGGGACTTTTTTAGATCTTTACATTAATCCAAACAACTGAATTTATTAATCATAAAAAAAAGCGCATTGTAGAGTTACAATGCGCTTTCAATAATCATCCTAATCAATTATTCACCTACTACTTCAAATTCAAGTTCCAGAATATTTTCTTTGCCAAAGTCGATTTGAGCTTTGTAAGAACCGGCTTCCTTAACTTCATCAATAATGCTGATTCGGCGGCGATCGATTTCATAGCCTTTTTGTTCACGAATAGCACGAGCAATTTGAATAGCCGTAACGGATCCAAATATTTTTCCGCTTTCACCGATTTTAGCACCAATCTTAACCGGGCTAGTTTTCAGGGCTTCGCTAACTTTTGCTATCTCAGCCAGTAATTTTTCTTCGCGTTTAGCTACCATTTTCAGGCGCTCTTCCATCATTTTACGGTTAGCTGTGTTAGCTTCTACAGCGTATTTTTGAGGAATCAGGTAATTACGGGCATAGCCGGGGCGCACTTCCACTAATTCATGAGCGGCGCCTAAATTATCTACGTCTTTTATTAATATTACGTTCATTGTTTATTTTACTTTAAAAGGTCAGTAACATAAGGCAAAATTGCCATTTGGCGTGCCTTCTTTACAGCATGGCCCAACTTACGTTGGTATTTTAAGGAAGTTCCGGTAATACGACGAGGTAACATTTTACCTTGTTCGTTGAGGAATTTTTTCAAAAACTCGGCATCTTTATAATCAATGTATTTAATGCCTAATTTTTTAAAGCGGCAGTATTTTTTCTGACGCTTCTCCACGTGAGTGGTAGTCAAGTATTTTATATCGTTAGCTCTTGCCATTGTATTAAAATTATAGGGGTGTTGAATTAAGAAACCGCTTCTTCCGTTTTAGGTTCGCTGGCTTTATTTCTTTTGCGTTCGTTATAAGCAACCGCAAATTTATCTAAGTGGGTAATCATTTGGCGCATTACTGACTCATCGCGATTCAGCTGCACTTCCAACTTAGCGTTTAGATTAGTAGGTGCTTTGTATTCCACTACCAAATACAAACCGGTAGTTTTTTTCTGGATGGGGTAAGCCAAAGAACGAAGTCCCCAAGCATTTTCGTGAATAATTTCACCGCCATTCTCCTTAATGAAGGAGAGGTACTTTTTTTGTGCTGCCCGAAAATCTTCCTCGGCTAAAACCGGGGTGAAAATCAGCATCAACTCATAATTCTGAATGTTTGTTGCCATTTTACATAATTTAGTTAAATAAAAATTACCCCAATAAACAACCTCACTGCAACCGTGGACATCATACAAAGATGATGGTCAGGTCATTTTTGGGAGGGCAAAGGTAGGAAGAAAAATTAAATATCAGACATTTTTTAAAAATCTTTGTTATACCACTTTCACTTCTGCGATGGCGGGAAACAAATATAAATGTCCGGTTTCTATTTCCCGGCAGCGAAATCGTGTTCGTAATTTCTCAATTTTTTGAAATACCCGACCATCTTTAGTTTGAAAATGTTCATTCAAAGGGACTTCTTCTACTAAACGCATATACCGACGGCGGGGGTCGTGTTGTTTTAGTGCTTTATACAGCTCAGGATCGGTACAGGTTGCCGCCTTTATATTCTGAATAGATTTACGCAATGCCTCTTCTACATTTTCAGGGAAAATACCCTTCCTCATATAACCGGATAATAAATTGCTAAAGATTGCCTTCCACTCTGCACCATGTGGTTGTACCCGATTACGATATTGTACCCAAACCAGCATATGTGCCAATTCGTGTAGGAGAGTAATCAAGAAACTATAGGGATTTAATGTTCCATTTATACTAATTCGATGGGCAGTATGCCCCGCAGTAGGATGTCGATAATCGCCTTGAACAGAAGCCCTGTCGTGAGTAACCGTCAGGTGAATCGTATAATCCCTAAAATAAGGCGCAATCCTTCTAAAGGTGCCTTCAGGAAGAAATTGAGCCAAAGAAGAAACCGGTGCTTGATGTTTAGCCATGGTATTTAACGGGTTATTTTCTGGCTATTTTACTCAAGTGTGCCGACTCAATAATGGCATAAATCAGGTACATTCCTACAAACAAAAACAAAGAAGGCTTATGGGGCAACTGACGATTGTTTAAAAAAACGTAAGCAAGGAGGGCAATAATACATACAAAAAACTTCACCATGGTAGCACTCATCTTGGCCCGTACAAAGGTATTGGGATTATTGCTGCTGACACCTCTTTTGACCAAAGCAACAGACAGTAGCGAAATGCCTGCCAGCAGTACATTTCCCACCATCAAAGCAGGGAAATCGAAACCTACTTGAAGTGTATCCAGATAATAAATAATACCTGAGCACAAGACAAATAACAAAAGTAAGGTAAGCAGAAATGCAGAGCGCATGTGGTTAATTTTTTAAACCGCAAAGTTAAAGGACTCTGTTCGTATACCGACAGGGCAGCTCAAAATATTGAAGATTTAACAAGAAAAATTATACCGCATATTTTTTGTACAAATTAAAAAATATTTTACCTTTGCACACTTCTTAACGCATGCTTAGAAACCATGCTTTTAAATTTTTGAACATGAAAAAAGGTATTCATCCTGACAATTACAGACTGGTTGCGTTTAAAGATACATCTAACGACCAGGTTTTTATTACCCGTTCTACAGCTCCATCTAAAGAAACTATCGAAGTAGACGGAGTAGAATATCCATTAATTAAAGTAGAGATTTCCAATACTTCTCATCCTTTTTACACCGGCAAATCTATGTTCGTGGATACTGCAGGACGTATCGAAAAATTCAACAAACGTTACGCAAAGAAAGGATAATTTATCTTTTTATAGTAAAAATAAGACAGGCCTATCGCCTGTCTTATTTTTTTTGAGCCTTATTTTTTTTATAAATTATCTCAACCGGCACTACCCCGGCTTTTACCATACTTATTTTTCTGGCTGCTTTTTTACTCAAATCGATGACACGGCCCGAAACAAACGGCCCTCTGTCATTGATACGTACTTTTACCTTCTTTCCGTTTTGGAGGTTTTTAACCCATACCTTGGTGCCAAAAGGTAAACTTCGATGAGCGGCAGTTCGCTTTCTTTGCCTAAACATTTCTCCACTGGCAGTTTTACGTCCGGAAAATTTATCGGCATAGTAAGAAGCCTGTCCAAATTCAGTTATCTTGGGGCTACAAGACTCAGCCAGCAAAACAATAATTAGAGCAGCACAAAACAAATAGATACTTTTCAAATTCCATTTATCAATCATCACTGCAAGTTAAAAAAGTAGTGGTAATGAAGAGTCTATAATTTACATAGAGAATAATTACTCCGTTAAAATCAGTCCTAATTTTTTTATAATTAAATGCTATCTTTGCGCACTTATTCAAAAAAATTCATTATTGACTCTAACAGAGATACTCTATGCAGCTTAAAGGAATGGTAAAATTTTTTACCGCAGCTCTTATCCTCTTTTCCCTATGGCGTTTGTCCTTCACCTTCATTGCGCACAATGTTGAGAAAAAAATAGACGCACAAGCCGAGCAATTGGTCACTCAGGCTAATCCTGAAGCAACCGGCACGGATCGAGATTTATTAAAAGATAATGCCTATCAAAAAATTACTGATAGTCTTCGGAATGAAACGGTATTTGACTTCGCCGGATTGGATTATACCTATCAGGAAATTAAAGAAAAAGAGCTGAAATTAGGTCTTGACCTTCAAGGTGGGATGAGTGTAACACTGGAAGTAGGTCTTGATGAGTTGGTAGCTTCCATGAGCAACAACCCCAATCATCCCGGGCTCACTGCTGCCATAGCTGAAGCAAATAAGTTAAAGGCCAACAGTGATGCTGATTTCATTTCCTTGTTTGCCCAATCCTATCAAAAAATTAACCCGGGTGGACAATTGGCACAGTTATTCACCAAACCTAATCAAGCGGACATTACCCTTTCTTCTACTAACAATCAGGTAATAGATGTGATTCGCAGAGAAGCAAAAGAAGCCGTAAAGCGTACCTACAATGTATTGTCAAAACGTATTGACAAGTTTGGTGTTAGTCAACCTACTATTAACCTGGATGAAAATAAAAGTATCATCACAGTTGAATTAGCGGGGGTGAAAAATCCGGAACAAGTACGTCAATACTTACAGGCAACTGCCAAACTGCAATTCTGGGAAGTGGCTACTAATATGGAGTTGGCGCAAAATTTAATTAATGCTAACGACGTTTTACGAAACTACGTAAAAAGTACTAACACCAGCACCACGGAAACTACCGCCGACGTAGCTACAACCGACAGCAACTCTGTAGCTGCTGCTGAAGCCGGTGAAGATTCTGCAAGTTTATCTAGTTTGCTTAACCAAACAGAACAAGCAGATAGCGGCATAGCCTCTACCGATTTACAATTATTCTCTATTGTACGACCAGTTGTAGATCAAAATGGTCAGTTTGTTGATGCGGCCATTATTGGCGAGGTTGACCA
>Ga0079224_100003489_pt1 | contig 19910 bp, 8 predicted proteins | sample Stecom2015_FD_80414 | JGI IMG/M metagenome (GOLD analysis project Ga0079224, IMG submission 80414) | Agricultural soil microbial communities from Utah to study Nitrogen management - Steer compost 2015 | ecosystem: Environmental > Terrestrial > Soil > Agricultural land | place: USA: Utah...
CCATCTTGAGGCAATCTTTTCTCAGCAATATCTAAGTTGGCTTTAATTTTTAATTTGTTGACCAATGCAGGGTAATCATTGGCAGGAATGACGTATTTTTCAATGAGTTTACCGTCTATTCTAAGTCTTACTCTACAACGCTCTTCATATTTTTCTATGTGAATATCACTACATCCCAAATCATCTGCTTCGGCTATGAGTTTATATACAAAATCTTCCGATTGGTTAGCATCAAAACTGATGGTTTCTGCTCTTTTATTTTTATAGGTGAGTCGGTAATATTTTCCTAGTGTTTGGTGAATTAATTGCGTAGATGTTGGAATAATTTTGATGGTCTTCCCAAAAATCATTTCCAATTCATCGCTTAAACTGGAATCCATTTTATCTTCATCGGCATAAAAAACAAAGACATCTTCATCCATACTTTTGGGTACAATATGGTAATGCCATGCCTGATCGGTAGAGATGGTTTGCTGAATTTCAGCACTCAGTGGTATGTGTTTGCCTTCATTCATTAATGATAAATAAATCTTGATACAGGTGAAAAGAAGTGGTAAATTGTTGAACAAGTAATACTGCTATTAACACCAAGCTCATTGCTCCTGCTAAAGGAATTAAGGTGTTTTTTTGTTTGCGGAAAAGCATTACTCCTCCATAAATAAGTGTTATTAGGAAAATGCTGCCTATAAAAAATACTACAAAATTGATAGGAGAAAATAAGGTAGTTAACACGATAAAGAAAAGCACATCTCCTAAGCCCAAATAACTGTTGATGATGTTTTTAATTCTTTTTTCTTTTACTGAAATAATAAGCGTTACTCCCAACATGTTAACTAACACCAACAATAAATTTATTCCTAAAAAAATGGTGAGTTCTTCTATATTAATGGTCATTACTGCATTGGTAAGCACCACCATTAAAAGCAACGGAATTAAGAACCAACTGATGGCTCTGCTTTTAAAATCTTGATATACTACTACCAATAAAATAGCGATTAATATGGTTAATAAAATAGGTTGCATTAATCTTTTATGGTTTCTGTTAGTTTTCTATCCTGATTGATTTCCCAAACATTGAACACGCCATCGCCATCAAAATCTTGTACGGCAGTTGCTCTAGCGGTAAAAGTGGTAGTACCTGCTTCTACAATTTCTATTTTGTATCTTGCTCCACCCTCTTCTGTCACCAATGTTTGTTGGTCGAAATCTATTTCTTCTAAATCGGGTGAATATTTAGAAAATTCTAAAAAATGTAGTCGCTGTAATGAATACAAATGTTCTAACTGTGTTTTTGCTTCTCCTTGTTTGGCTTTAGTAACGGCTTTCATAATGGATGGTACTGCCAAAGCGGTTAGGATGCCTGCAATTAATATGGCCCCCATAATTTGCAACATGGAATAGGCTTTTAACTTTTTGTGTTTCTTCATTTTTTAGAATTTAGTAAAGTTCTAAATTAGAAGTAGCAGGAGTTTTAAAAATGAAGTGGTTCATTTTTTTTTTTAACGGTAAGGAATAGAAGAATTGATTCCGTTTGTTGCTACAAACAGCTATTCAGAATTACTAAGGAAATAGGTGTTATTTTACTTTAATGCCAATGATAATTACAAAGAATTGAAAATAGAAACCACTACCTTAATTTTTTACAATTTTAACAGTAGCTGATTTATCATCTGCTAATAGATGCATAAAATAAACTCCTTTGGGCAGGGTTTCAATATCCAAATCAAATAAAGTCATGTTTTGTAACGTCTTATTTAATATATTTCTACCCACTATATCATTTAAATTAACACTAATTTCAGAATAATGTTTACCCAAATCTATATTAACTAACCCATCTGTAGGATTAGGATAAACATTTATAACTTCTGAAATATCATGTTCATTTATTCCAACTAAATAATAACTCTGACATGGAATATTGTTATAGCAATAGATGTTGGGGTTAGTTTTTAGGTTTACCCTAGTATTAAATTCATATTTTGCCCCTGAAATATTCACTCCAACTATTGGGTTAGAACTATTGACAGGTTCCCAATTATTATATAACCAAGGTGTATTTAAACATAAAACAACTTGAGCCTCAATATTAAAGAAATTATAATTAGGAGGTAAATTCGGAAAATATATATGTAAGGTATTATTTATTTGACCTATATACGATTCACCTATATCCATATAAAGATTTATTGTAATAATACTATCACATCCTAAATGATTTTGTAACGTATCATAATAAACTCCTGATGTTGTGTAAGTATTTCCTGCTGGAGACATATAGTTTGTAGAACCACAAAATTCTTTAGTTAGTGTTGAATAAGATACTTGTTTAATCAAATTAACATTTATGATACTATCGCAACCGTATTGGTTGGGAATAGGAATTGTATCTACATATAATCCGCTATAAGCCCAAGCCTGATTACCTGAATAAGAAACAAATGTATCGCAAGTATAAGCTTGTATTGTTGGAATATTTGAAACAGGAATTGTTAAATATACTGTAAAAATGCTGTCACAACCAACACTATTAGCATTATACAATGTGTCGGTATAGGTACCTGAACTTACCCATGTTTGGTTTCCTGTATTTGATATATATGGGGCACACGAAACCCAAATTGAGTCATATCCTCCAGTTGATGGCTGTAAAATAGTTAGATTGATAATTAAAACACTATCACAACCTGCGGAGTTTTGTAATACATTTGTATAGGTTCCAGAACTATAATACGTATTTCCTAGAGGAGAAATATATTTATAACAAGCAATGGGGTTTAATGTGTCATAAGAATGGTTATTAATGGTTACTGTAGTAGTTATAATACTATCACAATATCCTGAACCAATAGTAGTTATCGTGTCTTGATAAGTACCAGAAGTTGTCCAAATTTGATTGCCACTTAGGCTAGTAACACTTTCACAACCTGACATAGTATTTGTTCCATAGGCTGTTTGATATATTTGAATAGTATCTGTATAATACACGTTACAACCATGAATGTTAATCAAAGTATCATAATAAATTCCGCTAGTTGTAATCCATTCATTCGTAGATCGGTATAATACACTGTCGCAGATAGGGCCATTGGTAAAAACGTATTGATCATTAATACTTAATAAAATATTTAAAATACTATCACAACCATAGGTGTTAGGTAACGTATCATACACCGTATAAGTTCCGGTTGATGTATAAGTTGTTGTACCGCTAGGTACTGTATATGAGCTACATCTATCAATAGTCATAAAAGTAAGTGAGTTTTTATCCGTATAATTTATTGTGATGATGCTATCGCAACCTTTTGAATTAGGAATTATATCAGTATATATTCCATCAGAAGTATAAATGGCACCACTTGGAGCTGTATAAGGTCCACAATGATTAACTACTATAGCGTTATAAGTTGAAGGACAGTAATGAATTTTGGTAACATATGCAGCTCTAGAATTAGTGGTAGTAGAAGCTGATCCATTTAAGATATAAGTGTTGGGACCGTGGTCAAAATCAACATTTTTATTGTACTTACCTGTTGCATAAATATTTTCATATTGATCGACAATTATATCTCTCCCATAACTATTACTATTATATCTACCATAAGTAATAACTGATAAATAGTTTCCAATAGAATCAAATTTTAATATAAATATATCTCTATTTCCTTGACTAATGTATGACTGAGTTCCAGGACCGGGGTCAAAATCAATATTACCACTAAACGAGCCTGTGGTATAAACGTTTGAATAATCATCTACATATATACTTTCACTAGAATTTAAAAGTCCGGACAATACTTTTACCCACACATAATTGCCTGCATCATCTAATTTTTCAATAAAACAGTCTGTATTTTGAGCGGTAATATTAGTAACTCCGGAACCAGGATCAAAATCAACTGTACCATCAAAATATCCTGTAATAAAAATATTGTTGTTTTTATCACAGGATACAGACTCCCCTCTACTAAGACCAGTCCCTCCAATAGCTCTAGCCCATACAAAGTTGCCGTTTATATCTAGCTTTAATAAAAAAACATCGTCTCCCCCTGCTGAAGTTAAATTAAAAACTCCTGCACCTGGATCAAAATCTACGGTATCTTCAAAATAACCAGTAACAATAGGGTTTCCTAAATTATCTATGGTAATAGCCCTACTTATTTCATGATTAGTTGCTCCAATAGATTTAACCCAAATAAAATTACCATTGGAATCTAATTTTTGAATGAAAATATCAGCTCCACCCACTGATGTAATATTATAAACTCCCACACCAGGATCAAAATCTACTGTATTTTGAAAATAACCGGTTAAGTAAATGTTGCCAACATTATCTATGGCTATAGATTTTGCATCATCAGATGATGTTCCTCCAAAAGTTTTAACCCACACAAAATCACCGTTACTATCTAGTTTTAATACAAACGCATCATATCCCCCATTAGAAGTTGAGTTAACTACTCCAGAGCCAGGGTCAAAATCTTCGGTCCCAGTAAAAAAACCACATATGTAAGTATTTCCTAAAGAATCAACACTCAAATCTCTCACACTTATTCCTAGTGTTTTCAGCCAAACATCATTTCCACTACTATCTTGTTTATAGATATATGTACTATTCGAAGAAGGGAAAGACAATCCAGGCGTAGGAACAAATCCTACACTTCCTGAGTAACTCCCTACCGTATAAACATTTTTAGCAGCATCCATGCCAATTGATTTGCCTTCTGCTCCATGAGATGTACTCGCTCCAACAGAGTCTCTCATGCCAACAGCCCACTCAAATTTATAATCTTGAGCATAAAAATTATTATGCAATATAAATACTAAGCCAAGAAAAAATATTTTTATTATATTTTTCATATGTAGAATAACGATAGTCTTTCAAAAGTAAACATTATTTTAAATAACCCTTATTATTTTTTGAATATAAACTTTGTAAGTACAAACAGTTTTTTATCCCCAAAAATATATCTTTAAACATGCTATAAGTATTAAAATGCTTTTTGAAAAACAAATGGTTCTTCTGTTTAGCTACTTGATAAAATAACGCTACTATTAAAAAACTTCTAAAGCTTCTGTAATTATTTATTTTCACTGAATTTTATTACATTTGTTATAAGAATCATTAATAGAATATAATGAATAAATTCATAAAATATGTTATTACAATAATATTTTTGTTAGTTGGCACATCGAATATTAAAGCACAAACATTTAATAATATTGTTGAAAATATAGGAGCCGACCCTGATGGAAATAAATCTGAGTATAGTAATTATGCTCCTGTTAAATATCAATACAATCTAAATAAATGTATTGGAAATGATAATTTTATTATAGTAGGACATCATAAGGAAGATAAAGTGTTGCAGACTGCAATACTGAAAAAAGATGAAACAGGAAACTTTGAAGTCAATTTACTATCAAACATCTATGATGAAAAAACAAATTTAGTATCAGGATCACATACCTACGATGTAGATGAAAATGTAATTATTGCGAGTTCTCAAACAACACTTCATCGAAATGCAGATGAAGGAGGTAACCTCCAAAATTTAAAACCATACATCATGGAGAGATCAAAAGATGGTGTTTGGCATTTTAAGCAATTTTTATCAGTTGAAGGTAAAAAACCACCTACGAAATTCGGAATGAGCGTTGCTATTGAAGGAAATATTGCAGTTGTAGGAGCATATTTGGATAATACAGATTCCATAGGTCAAAACAAAATTAGGTTTTCGGGTTCAGCTTATATTTTTAGAAAAGAAAATAATGATTGGAAATTCTATCAAAAACTAACTGCAAAAGAAAGAGGCAAAGATGATTATTTTGGGATGACTGTTGACATTGAAAATGGGACAATTATTGTGGGTGCTCCAAAAAATGACGATGATAGAGGAGCTGTTTATGTTTTTAATATGAATAACAAAGAAAAATGGGAACAAACACAAAAACTTATAGTTAGCAATGTAAACTCGAACGATTATTCAGGATATGCTAAATTTGTTAATGGTGAAATTGTAATAGCAGCATCAGAAAGAGATAAAAAAAAAGGTGGTATTTACTTATTTAAAAAGGATCGAAATGGAAAATGGGAGGAATATCAGTCTATAATCCCAAGTGATCTTGATAAAAACGATGCTTTCGGCATTAATGGTTCTCTTTTGTCTGCAAGTGCAAATGACAATTACTTGGTAATAGGCTGTCCTAATCAGGACAACACAAAATATAATTCTGGAGCAGTATATGTTTATAAGCGAAATTCACAAGGTTCATGGATGAAAATAATCAAGTTAACTCATAAAACACCTATTTATGAGCAGCGATATGGTGCTAATGTACTTATTAGTGGAGACTATCTTTACATAGGTCATCGAGATGGGTTACAAATAATAAAATTTCAGGAAAGCAATTAATTTAATAATAAGGAAAGTTAATTTGATTTGTAGCTACAAGTTTAAATAGGAAAATAAGGTATGTTAATTCGGTTTGTAGCTACAAGCTACAAACAGCGATTCATAACTACTAAAGAAATACATTTTTATTTTAATGTACTCCAGTACCAATAAGCCTCACAAAGAATTTTACCAGATAAAAAGTAACACTTAAACGATATAAATGGATTTAGAAGCCATATAAACCATCTTTTTTGCCCCAAACTTACTTTTATACCTCTGTATTTTTAATTTTTTGTTTTAACTTATTTTTGATTATCAACTATTTACTTTTTTAAAATTAAAAAACAGATAAATAGTTACACTACCCCAACTACCCTACCTCAAATTACGTTCAATAATGATATATTTATCATCAACATTTTCCAATAATTCAAGTAAATAATCCACTTCATCCATATACTCTTCATTATCTGGATTTATTAAATCCTGATTAACAAAAAGCTCCTTTCTAACTTCTTCTAAAAAATTACTCGAAAGTTTTAAATATAAAATCCCCTCATTTTCTTTATCATCTGTAGCAGGGAATGTATTCAACTTCTCATATAAAGAAGAATCATAATCACTTACTAAAACCCTTGAAGTAAAGGAAGGTATCGCATTTTCATAAAAATGTTGGGAAAAATAAAATTTTTTACCTGTATACCATAATTTTTCTTCTACTACAGAACATTTGAACATTAAATAATAGTTCCAAAAATTCATATCTTCTTCATCAGTTAATTTAGCTGTTTCCGACTTTTTGGCAATTTCTTCTAAAATTTTTATTGCAGTTTCTAAACATTCATCTTTATTTCCATAAAGTGTAATTAATTCGTCAGTATACACATTATCTCCAAACTCAAACTCATCCGTATTTAAATTTCTTAATTCTGATAACATTAATGAAGACTTAGCCTTAATAAATACGCCCTTAGAATCAGATTGATGATATTGAGAATATTCTTTTTTAAATGCTCTGTATTTATTAACATCAAATATCAACAAAGGTAATTTTAGTTCATATTTTACATACTCTCTTTCTACTTTCATTATAGTATTATTTTTATTTATAATATAAACCAATACTGAAATGGTTAAACATATCAAAATTACTATTAATATTATCTTTTTTGATTTCATATTATTTAAAAAAATTACTTACCTCCTTCTGTTTCTTCTTCTTCTCCCTCACTTGTTGTTGTCGCTTTAATATCTTGCAATATATTCTTTAATTCAGTAGTACTTCTTGAATGCAAATCTTCAATTAACCATAGTCCTCCTCCACTCGAATCTAATTTATTAAACAAATATGTAATTTCTTCAGGATTTTTTGCATATGCTTCCCTATAAGCCTGAGCATCTACAACTAAGACGCTTGCTGTGTTATTTTTTTTATTTAAATCTGCATTTATTATAGCCTGCTTAAACCCCTGAACCACATGGTTATAGGTGAATGTACCACCTGGCTTTATTGTTTTGATTTCAAATAAAAATCTGCCTTTTTCATTTGGCCATAATTTAAATCCAAAGTTATATTTTTGAGGAACTCCAGGGAGACCTTCCATAATGCTTGGAGCTTCACCACTTGGGCTATATCCACTAAAAGTAAAATCATGCAAAACATTTTTATTTCCTTTTTCTTTTTGCCCAGTGATAACAACTTTATAATCCCATGTCCCCGAAGCTGAAAATATATTATTATTAAACGTACCATTTATTCTACCTGTACCTTGCATTGGAAATCTCAAGAAATTTTTATAAAGTACACTAGCCGCTACACCTTCTCCAACAACACCTAAAGCTCCAGACCAACCAAAATGACCTGAATGACCATGTGCTAGTTGCCAAAAATTATGTACTCTAAAGTTCATCGATACTGTAGCTGCTCTTAACACAAAAGAACTATTTTTAAGAATTGCTGCTCCAGTAAGTGCTATATTTTTTGCACTTGGCTGCACCGCTGCTTCTCCATTATTATCTATAAAATACATTGGGTTGTTTTCTGCAAAAGCATAGGGAGTCTGATAAGAGAATTCTTTTTCTCTTGGGTCTGTTGTGAAAAATCTACCTAATCTACTGTCATAAACCCTTGCTCCAAAGTCATAATGAGCACCTGTAACATTTTTCACCTCAAAATCTCTTTCCATACCATTGAAGCCATACCTATAAACCCTATTATTATTTTGGTCGTAATCGCTACTGGTTTGTGTGGTGTGGCGGTTAGGTAAGAGTGAGCCGAACGGATAATAATCGGAGTAACTTTTTACATTAGGTTTATAGTAATCCCAAGAAGAACCTGTGTTTATAGGGAACTTTCTATCCGAAAGGGTAACCAGTACGTTTCCTAAATGGTTACTTTTTTCGTACACTTTATTCCCTATAGTACGTTGTTTTTTATTAAAATTAAACAAGGGGGTAATGTTTATGGTATTAGCTGCGGTGTAAGTAAGGGTATTAGAGTTCATGGGTTGTATATTTACAGGAGTCCCTCCGTTCATCAATTCTAACTCATAACCACAAGTAATTTCAGCTTGTTGGTTAGCCAGGAGCATTAACATCCCGTCAGAAGAGTAAGATAAACTGCCTGATATTACATTAATGTTTTGAGCAAACAAAGTTACATCATTATCTAAAGCTTGTATGGTAAGGTGTAAATCTTCCATTGAAGGGTCTGTTATTGTTATATTTCCTCCACCACTTACTTCTACAACACTACTGGTTGGGTAATTAGCCGTTCCGGTGGTGGTTGTTCCTCCTGTGGTGGTAAAGGTAGCAAAAAATTTTGAGGTATTTACCACTTGTTGGTTATCTACTCCCACCCGGCTGCTGCCATAGATGTTCCGTTCTATAAGTGTAAGGGTACTTTGGTAATTATTACCACTTATATTGGCTATTTCTTGTTTATATACTGCCATAATGTTTCCTGAGGCATCTCTTTCGTAGTAATAATAGTCCCAATTATCGGCTGTGAGCAATTGGTTGCTGCCATTTTTGTTTTTTAGTATTTTAGCTATTCTATTGCCAGAGGCATCATATTTAAAAGCAATATCTGGTCGGTTATGCAAGGAATATTTTATCTCTTTTATTTTGTTATAAACGTCCCAAATAATAGTGTCTATGTATTCATCTTCATCTTTTGTTAGTTGTCCTATTTCATCATATACAAAATCTTGGGGTGTTATTCCAGCTGTTCCGAAATCTGTTGTACTTACCACTCCTTTACTGTCTAGCACTCTGGTTAATTGATTTTTATTGATAACAGGAGGAGTAAGAGAAGCTCGATAATCGTAGCTACTACCTAAATGTCCATCATGTTCATTTCTTCCGTTACCATCATTGTTATATTTATACTCTAATTGATCCATCCATACTCCTGCATGGTTATGGCGGTTTAATTGAGTGATGTTTCCGTTAAGGTCGTAATGGTGTTCTGTTTTGTAATAATTGTTGTCGGTAGCTCCTACAAAGCTATTGCTTGTTACTCCTGTAAACACATTACTGCTTTTTATACGGTTAGCCTGATCGTAGCGATAAGCAGCTCCTTGAACAGTTTGAGGGTCTTCTCCTTCATCTAATAAGGCAGTTACCATGTGTCGGATGTTTCCGTTATACAATGAGGGTGATGCAATTGCAAAATCGGAGCCTGAAGTGGTTGCCATAAATGTAGCATCTATGGCTTGATAATCGTCTGCAAAATAGCCTAATCCATACCCGTAAGCATCGGTAGCGAAATGGTCGTTTAATCCACCTGAAAGTTCGGCATCTCTACCTATATCAAGGCTGGCAGTTAAGGTGTTGGAATTCACTCCTTTTATCCACCCTTGCAGGGTATAGGCATAGTCGGAACCGGCTACTTGTTTTGTTCCTATTTCTGTACGAGCCAATGGTCCGTGCTCGTAATAAAAATACTTAGCATCGGTATCCCAAATAAAGTTATCTCTGCTGGTTTCAGCATGGGTAATGCGGTTATCAGCATCATAAAAATAACGGTGGTAGTATTGTTCTGACTTACCGGGTTGATAGCTTACTTTATTTACATTACCACTTATTAAATCGTATTCGTAAGTAATGCGAGTGCGTTTTCCGGAATTATAGGTTAAGGTTAACATATTGGTTCTGTTATCCTGAATAATCTCTTTTACATTACCATGGATATCGTAACTAAAATGGGTAGCATAATCGTAGGTATCTTTATCTCCATCATGCGTTTCTTCTCTGGTAATGCTACTTACACGGGTTCGCAATTCTTGTTGTCCGTTATAAAAATAACCATCTACTGTTGTGTTTAAGTAGGTATCATAGTAGGTAGATGTTACTTGTGTTCTGGTACATGTACCTACCCAAGTTTCAAAAACATTATAATTGGTTAAGTTTGTTTCTTCATCAAAATCAGTTGTATTTGCTAATTGTCCTACTTCTTTTATTCTGCCTAAATCATCGTATAGGGTATAACTGTAAATGTTGGTGGTTTGGGCTGTTCCATCAGCCAGTTGTTTGGCATTTTGAGACAATACCAACCTGCCTAATTCATCGTACCAAAACTCCGTTTCGCCTCCATCGGGGGTAGATTGCCAAATAAGGTTGTTGTAGCTATCGTATTTGTATTGGGTAACCAAGGTATGGTCTACATTTTTGTGAGGATAAGTAACAGGATCGCTACGGTGGTTTTTCACATCCGTAAAAAATGCATCCGGTACAAAAGGAGAACCTGAACCGGTAACATGAGGTTTTACTCCTTCGGGTGGTACAGTTTTAATAAGGTTTCCTGCTTGATCATAATAATAAAGGGTGTACATGAATTCATTTAATTCATATTCTGCGGTAAAGGTTTCACGAGTTTGAATGCCTGCCATACATGTATCAGTATAGGCATTATAAAACTGGTTAACTGCTGCTTCCAATCGCTGGTCCCATAAATTGTTGTAGGCTATTAAAAGGTCGTTATTCAATTCGTCTGCACAATCATCTGCGGGGTCGGTAATTTGCATGGTGGAATTACATCTAAAAATATCAGGTAAGCCTACAAAGTAAGGGTTTTGAATTTCGTTAGGATCTTCATCCACTAACACATCTTCACATTCAAGCATTATATTGGTAATGTCTGTTGTAGTATAGTTTGTATTAAACTCATCATTTATTTCATCTTTAACATCTGTTAAGTTTTGACCCGAAAGCGTGTATGGGTCAAATCCAAAACGAGAAGTAATAAACAGTGCCAGGTTTTCGCATTTACAATCAATACACTCTATTACAGGTGGAAAATCGATAATGTCTCCTACTACTCCATTACAAAAATTGTCCCAACGCTCCACATCTGCAGCAATGTAGGTTGTACCTGTGAGTGTGGTTAATTCACTGGCAATGGTAGTATAATTGCCTGATGAGAAAGGAGGTGAAATACTTGGTGTTAATGAGGCTGCATAATCTATCAATTGATCGCAATTACACTGAGCATTGGATGCAGGTACGTTTTGTACCGGATTAGGATATTCTACCGATTTTGTACAAGTACCTCCAAAATAACTATCATAATAGGCTAATAAGTCATCAAAAGTAGCCACAATACTGGAAGGAGTAGGAGGATTTCCTAAAGAACCATAATTTCCTGAATTTCCTAATGTTGGTGCAGAAAATCCAGTATCATTAAATTTAGTAGCTCCATCTCCATCGGAGCTACCGATAGGGGTAGCTAATGCACAACCTAGCTGACAAATTTCAATTAAATCGGTTTTTAATTCAGCGATAATATTAAGAGAGTCTTGTGTTGTCAAACCATTATTAGAAACCCATTCATCTATACAGTAATCATATTCAATCATCCATGCATTGGCATTGGCATCACAATCGTCTTCACAAGTTTCCTCTGCAAGGGTAGATATATTAGAAATCATATTCGCCATACTACCTACTTCTAATACATCAAAAGGCAATACTCTTGGCCATACCAATTGAAACCCATCATTTTCATTATATGAAGTTGTTCCTCCATCATCATGATCTCGTGTACCATTATAACTATTTAAATCTAAATCAGGTATAGTGTAGTCAATAACATCAGGATTCCAATAGATATAAGGGTCTCCTCCACCTGAGTAATCATCACATGCTTTATCATATTCCATAAATAATTTATATAAAATATAGTCTCTGTAGAATTTATACACCCCTCTAAAAAATTGGTATTTATTTTGTTTTGATGGGTTTGCGGTACCCGAATTATCTAAAATACCAACTATAGCAGGAGAAACGGCTGTGTTGCCATGTAAGTTATTATAAAAATCAAACACATCTTGTGTTACATTAGCATTTACTGCACTAGTTTGACCATGAATGTTAGTAGGGTCATCCAACACATACCAAATGCTATGAAAAACTGTTGGTGGTGTTGATGAATTTCCATTTACCCCTAAAAAATTTCGCAACCTTGTTATCATCCAACCATTAGGACTATGTAATGTTCCATCATTATCTTTAAACCTAATACAGTCATTGTCCATTAATGGGTCTATAAAAATAGTGTTATAATCATCTGTTGATTGTGCTTCATCTTCTTGAATATAAACTGTAGGATTACTTGCATCATTTTGAAGCCCTAAGGGATTCATAAAATCCAACTCATCATTTGTTTGATTTCCATCAATATCTTCAGACTTTTCTCTGTCATTGTAATCACTTCCTCCATTGTTCATATAAAAGTCAAAATTTATTAATTCTTGTCTATATACAGTAGCACAAAGATTTTGTTCTCCGTCCTCTTGATAATCTATATCTTGTAAGCAATTAAAATTATAAGCACAGTATTCTGGATGATATAAAACTAATAAATCTGCAAACCCCTCTTGTTCAAAATAATGCCAATCATCACGCACCTTATCCCAATTATCATATGTAACAGTTGTAATGGTTGAAACATTACTAAATATAGTATTAACAGCTGCTTGATTTAAAGGATAACAAGTTGTACATTCAGGGTCTGTAGAAAATTCATTTTCCATCCAATCGTTAATGTCTCCCGAAGAAGCTCCTGTATAATATGTTGTAGTAATTATAGGGTTTCCATTTCCGTCCAAATCGGCTATACCATCAGCAGGACTGGTGTCTTGATATTTTGTTGGTAAATTGTCAAAATACTGTCCTCCTGGGCTTATTTGACGTTTCATGGCTTCTAATTTTAACTCGCAGAAGCTACTGTTATTAAAAGGTATTTCATCTGCTTCATTACAGACTCCCTCACATTCTGTTAAAAAAGTAGTGTAATCAGAATATTCATATGGATCTCCATTAGCGTCAGCAGAATTACCATCTTTATCGTAATAAATGGTATCCATTTCTTCTGACACTTCATCATAATAAGTTTCCATTAACATAGCTTCACATAATTCTGTACAACTCATGTTACATGATACATCAGCAGGTGGGGCGTAAGGAACACACTGTTGATCTCCATTCTCTCTATCATCTATTATAGCATTTTTAAAATCATTGAGGTATTCTTGTCTTTTTACTTCATCAATTTCTAATGTTTTAGTAATGGTATAGGTACCTACATCTAAACCAGGAACAACACAACTCACTGTAAATTGTATATCTGGAGAGTTATAAGAGGTAGTAAATAAATCCACTCCATCTTCATCTAAAACACTAATAGTAAGTTTATAGGAACAATTGAAAGTACTTATACTAGGACTGATAAAGTCATCTAAACATGCTTCTACGAAGTCTTTACCTGTTAGTGTATAATTAAGTGTTACTGATCCGGGAGTAGATACAGTAAGTACATGCATGGATTCAGATGCATTAGCAGAATAAATATTGTTGGATAATAAATTAGCAAGTATGTCTACCGGTTCGGGCTGGTAGTCTATATCCAAAAGTGGTGAGGAAGCTGTACCAGCTAATGAGGTTGCTATGGTTCTACCTTCTTTATCTAAGTATTGAATACTTACTTGTCCGTTAGGGTCTTTTACCATGTTCTTTTGATAGAAAGCAGCAGGGCCTACTTCGTTGCCAAAGAGGCGTTCTATTTCCATATCGGCAGGACTACCATAATAATATTTGGTAGTATTAGCAGTGCCATGATTTAAGACACTTCCTACACCTGTTTGTTCTGTAATTCTATCAGTACCATCTCTTTTATAAATGGTTCTGCTAAAGGGTAAACTATCTGCATCAGGAATAAAATCTTTAAATAAAGAAGTTGAAGGGGTTAAAGGAGAATAATAATTGCTTGTTAAAGCCAAAGTAGTACTCATTAAGTCCGGTCCGTTAGAACCCACAAAGTTATTATCTCTATCAAAATTAGCTTTTGAATAGCCTCCATTGAAAGGCTGTGAACCATTTTCATAGAACCCTATTCCTGAAGATGTTATTGGTGTAGGAAGCATGCTTACGGCAGGTCTTCCTTCAAAATCGTAGAGGGTTTCTCCAACAATGGCATTTTGATCTGTGTTTAAAATAGTAACTTCTTGTCTGGATCTTGCACTTCCATCAAAATAACTAATTCCTTCTTTTCTTTTTCCATCTTCTGCATAAGCAACATTATAGGTCCAGTTTTTACCTATATCTAAACCTTCATGGACAAATCCGTTTTCTTTGGTATTATATGCATAATTAGTGGTTGTGGTTGTTCCTGGATCAGACCAATCCCCATACACTTTAATATTGTGGTTTCCATTGTCTAAATCAACACCTACAGGTCTTACCCTATAAATTAGCATTCCACTTGGATACGCCATTGATATGTTATAATAGTTATTAGTGGTGTTTATTCTGGTTGCATTTTTCCATGAAAAAGGCATATTGGCAGCTTGTATTACTGATGCATTTCCTGTAATATCTACAAAAACCCACTCTACATCAAAACTTTCGGCTCCTAAAATGTAATCCCATGAAAGCTCTAGTTCGTTTTTAGTGTTTAATGTAGCAGCAGGTCCCTCTGGATAAACATTCCAAGGAGATGGTACTACCAATTCGTAATACCTTTCTACCTCACTGGATAACTCCAGATAAACATCTTCGGGTATATCGGTAACATTATATGAAGCAGTAGTTCCATCAAAGCTTGTATATTCAACATCTGTTACTACTAATTCTCCCTCATAATACCCGTAATATCTTTTGGCATCTATGTCTTTATAGGTATCATCTCCTTCACTGTTATAAGTAATATTAAGTGTTTGATTGGTAATGGTGGTTACGTTTCCATTGATATCGGTTAGATTAATATCGTATGTAATGGTGAGATTAAAATCTTCAGTGAACATTGTATTAGGTGAAATATTAAATAAAGGCAAGATGGATTCTTCATATCTTAGTATAGCAGTAATATATGGATTTTTCTCCTCTTTTGTAACTGGTGAAATAAAAATACCTGTGAACTGTTGATCGGCTACCGTAAGATAGCCAACATTATCTATGTCACTGCCTTGTAAGTAATTTAATATTTTATCATTGGCAGAAAAACCTTCTAATCCAATTAACAGACTTAAAAACAAAATTGCTTGTTGAGTAAATTTACTTATCATGGCTGTTGAGTTGATTTTATTGATCATTACTATTAGTTATTCAATTTGCATTTATTAAAGCATAATCTTTATACTTTAAAGTAGGTACAGGTTGATTGTTTACTATTTTAAAAAAAATACTTTCACTAAATTCCGATGATGAAAAAATAGGGTTAAATACTATCTTACTATAGGTAATTACTATTTCTTTAACAGGGTTTCCTTCCATTTTTTCATATAAATATTTCACTTCTTGCAAAATATTATCTTTAGTAATTTTCAACTTCATTTTAGTAATACCAGGCATAGGGTTGGGTATTTCATATTCTTTTCCAGATTCATCATTACTAATAAGCTTTACATCTTTATTAAACATTTTTTCATCGGGCAACATTTGAGTATTATTAGTCATCTCTTCTTTTTTATAATCTTTTATTTTCAAGTATATAATTTTCTTTTCATTTTTATAAACCACTAATTGAAACTTATCATTTATCATATTTATCTGGTCTGCAAAATCTGTAAAATAATTGTCTCCTTTTCGCTTAACTTCACCTTTAACTACTATTGGTTGAGTTACATTATTCCAATGAATTTCTTTCATTTGAACCTCCATTTTAAAGTTGGCATTTTGAAACTTTTCTGTTACTTTTAAAATGTCTTCTTTAAAGTTTTGAGCATTTATACTATTTTGAAAAGAAAATATAAAAGCTACGGCTATCCCTATTTTATAAAATAAATTTTTCATGTGTTTATATTTATTATTCATTATTGTTTATTGTAAATTAATGTATTCATGAACTCGCACGACTCGTTTGTTTTTTATCAGACACATGGAAGTCGCCTATAATCATCTTCCTGTGTGTTATAATTTTTAACATGGCTCGTTTCATACTACTTAATTATTTTATTGACTTACATTTTTACGATTAGAAACAATGGTTCTTACTCCATTTTTAGTTTCTTTTTTAATTTGCACCAAGTTTCCTTCTTCATCATAATTATAAAAGGTAGCATAATTACGGTCGTCTAATTCCGCTTTCAACCAAAGGGTTTTCGTGTCATATACATACGTTTTCATAGCACTTCTAAAAGGTTGTATTCTTACATCATCTACGTAAACTGTCCCTCCTGCTGCTTCTATTTTTACTGTGATGGAAGTAGTTCCTGCTGTAAATTTCCCTTCTAATCGCTGCCATCCTTCAATCCTTTGCGTATTATACGTACTGGTGCTTATTGTATTTCCATCTACTTTTAAAGTAGCTGTAGTTGCTGCATTATCTTCCACTTTTACCCAAGCACTGAAATAATAATCTTTACTTGCTTGAGGTAAGAATTTGCCTGCGCTAGGGGTAGTTAATGAATTTGAAAACTCTATGTTTTCAGTATCTGCAATTTTTACCGACACATTTCCTGAATGGGCTTCATCTGTTGTTAATAATGTTGCCAACGATCCTGAAGGCGTCCATTCAATATGTCCATAATTCCCAGCAAGAGAGGATGGATAAGTGTAAGAAGTTCCATTATAATCTTCATAGCCGTCAAATACAATCTCATTATAGTTGGTGTTAGAAGCTACTGCTGTTACCACAGAATTATTATACCCATACATGGCTGAAGAATAAATTCCTAGTGCATCTTCATTTTCTAATTCATACCCATAAGGGCTGTATTTATTTATGGTATTTGTTGGAGTCCAAAGTATATTGGTTGATGGTGGACTCCAATTAAACAATGCAAAATTGTCATACGTGCCATCTATGCTTGTTTTTGTTTGGTGAGGATTAGTTCCTGTAGATTGTTTTCTCTTAACACTAAACAAAAAGGTTTCATGCAATCTCCATATATTATCGGCACCATATCTGGTAGTGTTGCTTAGGGGAGTTCCTCCTGCATTGGGATGTCCTGTAGGATAAACTACCCCTGCATCTGCATAATCAATATCCCATGAATAATTAAATTTTGCTGAAGAAGCGTGTAAAACACCATCCAAACATTCATTTAAGCATTCTAAACCTATTAAATCTCCCCACAGGATATCATTATTATCAAAGTCTGCTTTAACCTTATTTCCATATTTTGATAAAGTTAAATTACTAAAATCATAAGCTGTCAAATCAACATTAGTTGCAAATCTTACACCTTGAAACTCTCCATCACATTCAATACATTCCAAACCACTGACTTCACAATAACAATCTTCATCAATAGTTCTTGGATTAAAACCTACTGGACACTCTACGCCACAATCCCATTCTATTATATTATCACAATCAACATTACATCCTCCAACTTTAATCACTAATTGATCTAACTTTCCTGTACAAATTTTTATTTCATCTATTGTATAGGATGTATTATCAAAACAATCATTGAAAGCTGTTGTGTCACCAGTCATTAAATTTATACCTACTGGAGCAGGTGTAGTTGATGTAAGTGTTAGGTTATTTACATGAGTAAACAAAGGAAAGTTTCTTCCAGATGTAGGATTGGATAAAGAAACTATACTTCCCATAGGTACTGATTGCTGATTTCTATAACCAGAACGAATAATTTTGTATGGTCCTATTGGTGTTGGCACATTACCATCTTTATCTTTTAATGTTCCATTATTTTCTACCCAATACCTAGCGGGTATAGCTGCTCCAACATCAAGTAACTCATCACCCGGTCTCACTAATGAAGAACTTGGAGAAGAAACTTTAGCACCAATGTTTTGATAAGCTCCTCTCATACCTTCATGTTCCCAATGGGCTGCATAGGTATAATCATAAATAGGTTTATCAAAATCATTGGTTGTTGTGGTTAACAACGGACTACCAGTTTCTGCATCATAATACAAGTTTTGTGTTACTGTACGCGCACCTTCTTTAGTAGTTATTTGATGATCTAATATTCCATTACGGGTAATTACCTTATTAGTCGTTACAGACCTAAACATTGATTGAGATTCATCCATAAACATCATTAACATAGCCACTGCATAAAACCAACTTACATTCAAATTGGGTAACATTTCAAAACTTTTGGCAGAGGATTTATTTTCTCTCATATCCACATAAGTATCTATATGTTTACCTATTTCAGCAGTACTAATAAGGGCATCGCCTGTTAATACGGTAACAGAATTATCCAAGACATTTCCTCCAGATTTATATCTTATAAAAGGAGCTTTGGTTTTATAATAATAATAGGTTGCCGCAACAGGTTTTACTCTAGGATCTCCAATCTGTGGTTCTGAAGAGCTTACAGGTGGTGCATAAGTTGCTACCGAATATGGTTTACCATGCATGTTATTCAATTCAATAGAGTAGCCTTGCGAATATCCATTATTATGGTAGGTTCTACTTCCAATGAAAGGGATTGGAATCATCACATTGTACCCTTCATAATCAACATCTGTCTTTTTTGTATATACAGGAAAATCACGTGCAGTATAAAATTCATTCACGGTAATTCCACTTACTGCCTTTTTAATATCATTACTACCATCATTTTGAGTTATGTTTTTAACTGTTACCCTACTATAGCCTACACTCGCCATAGGAAATAAATTCTCATTAAATGGTTCTTCTACCATTAATGTTTGATCTTTAATTATCATTCGGTCACTCGCATAACGAACAGGTCTTCTAAACGGGTTTTCTTCACCACCAATTAAGGGTTCGTATTCTGCTACTCCTGATGAAGTAGTACCATCTTCTAAGGTATAAGTATATTCTTGACCATAAGTACTTGCTACATAATTTGAATTGTCTATTAAATCATTCCAATTATCATCTAAAATAACAGATTTAACACGACAACCTCCTCCATATTTTTTTCCAGATGGTGTTTTTAAACGAACATAAGAAGGATATTCATCATCTATTCTAATATAATCACACCATCCTGCCAAAACACCATAGTTATAAAACCCTGATAGCATTTGCATTGTATTCGTAATTGTTCCTAACACCAATGGAACAAC
>Ga0079224_100003492_pt1 | contig 19900 bp, 24 predicted proteins | sample Stecom2015_FD_80414 | JGI IMG/M metagenome (GOLD analysis project Ga0079224, IMG submission 80414) | Agricultural soil microbial communities from Utah to study Nitrogen management - Steer compost 2015 | ecosystem: Environmental > Terrestrial > Soil > Agricultural land | place: USA: Utah...
CGCGGACACGAGGGGGGACGCAGGGGCTACACCTGGGCAAACCCCCGCCCGTGCCTCTCTGGCCTGCCGTTTCTCGCCCTGTCGCGAGGGGGGACGCAGCCGATCCCCGGGGGGACGCAGCGAGCCGTCAGGGGGGGACGAAGGGGGACGCAGGGGGGACGCACCAAGATTCTCTGCGTCCCCCCTCATTCACGCAGGTCACACGGGATCTTGGTAGATGGGGGGACGAAGGGGGACGCAGCATTTTCTACTTAAGAGAGAAAGGAGGAGTGTCTGTTGTAGTTGTGGCGTCGCTTGTTCGATTTCGCGCGGGCCGGTGGTGGGGGTGAAGAAGCCACCACCGCGCGGGGCGCCGCCGTGGTGCCGGCAGTCCGGCGTCATCCGCGCGGCGTGGCTTCTTCATCCCCGGACCGGCGGTCAGGATCGGATCGACGGCCCGCCCCCCGAGCCCGGCAGGTGAGGCGGTCGTGTGACGTCATGGCGTCATGGCCCCGTGGCGTCACGGCGGGGCCTACGCTCCCGGGTCATGGACATCTACGCGATGACGAACCAGAAGGGCGGCGTCGGCAAAACGGCGACGACCATCAACCTGGGGGCCGCGCTCGCTGAGTTCGGCCGGCGCACGTTGCTGGTCGACTGGGACCCCCAGGGGCACCTCACGGAAGCGCTGGGGATCCCTGAGTCGCAGGACGGCCGGACGATGAAGGGCCTGATCCTGGACGAGTGGAAGGGCGACGCGCACGAGCTGGTGGTGCCGTACCGCGAGAAGCTGCATGTGCTGCCCACCAACATGGACATGTTCCTGCTGGACAAGGGGCTGTACGCCTCGCAGGCCCGGGAGATGCGCCTCGCCCGGTTCCTGGAAGCCTTCGAGGACGACTACGATGCCTGCCTCATCGACGCGCCGCCCTCGCTGGGCATCGGCACCGAGTGCGCCCTGATGGCCGCGCGTCGGCGGCCGGGCAAGCGGGCCGGGCTGATCGTGCCCGTGGAGGCGGAAGACTCCAGCATCCGCGCCCTGCGCCTGCTGCTGCGCCAGCTCGCCATCCTGTGCGACACGATGCGCGAGCAGGTCGACATCGTGGGCCTGGTCCCCTCCCGGTTCGACACGCGCGACGGAGAGATCGTGTCCTCCATGCTCGATGCGTTCCGCGGCCTGGGTGAACCGCCGGTCATCGCGGAGATCAAGAAGCGCACGGACATCCGGAAGGCGTGGCGGGAGAGGAAGCCCGTCCTCGAGTACGCGCCCAAGAGCGAGGCGTCCGAGTGGTTCCGCGAGCTGGCGAAGGTGGTGCTGGCCGCGTGACCGCGAGAGTATCCCCGCCGGACATGAGCGGCCTCAGCGGAGACTGGCAGCGACTGCAGAAGCTGAGGGAAGAGTCCGACCAGCGCCCCGGCCAGGGCCAGGACCCCGACCGTGACGCCACGACGTCACAGGACCATGACGTCACGGATGACGGCCGCGGCCAGGAGCACGCAGACGTCCAGGCGGACCGGCCCGCCGACCCGGAGCCGCAGCCGAGGGTGGACCGGCGCACCGGTGGTCGCCGCCCCGCACCCCGGGCGGCCGACGCCGTGGCACTCACCGTGCGGTTCGACCCGGAGGAGTCCGACGACGTCGACGACTTCCTCCGGGAGGTTCGCCGGGCGGCCGGGCTGCGGCGCCTGGACAAGGCGGAAGCGGTGCGCGAGCTGCTGCGCCTGGCCCGTGAGCACGAGCCCACGCGAAAGGCCCTGATCCGGCGGCTCCGCTGAGCTGAGCTGCTGGATCAGGGCCTTGGTGGCGTCATGGCCTCACGACGTCATGACGCCACAGTGGGGCCGTTCAGTCGTCGTACGCGGGCGCCGGATGGAGCTGCTCGCGGGTGACCGGCACGGGTGCCGGCCCCGTCCGGGCCTCGTCGGCGCTGCGCGGGGTCGGCCCCCACATCAGCCGCGGGCAGTGCTCGCACGCCCCCTCAGGGTCGGCCTGCCAGGGACGGCCGCACCACTCGCAGCACTGGAGACCGACCCGGGCCGCCATCGTCTGCGGGAACAGGGACGGGATGCTGTGCTCGAACCGAATGCGGGCGGCGGTCTCCTGGTCGTGGAAGGAGGCCAGCATGCACGCCGCGTGGTACTCGGTGCCCTCGGCGAGACGGGCCAGCTCCAGCCACGCCATCGAGCGGGCGTCGAACGCCTGGGCCCGCCGGTAGGAGTCGCTGATGCCTTCCTCGCGTTGCCGCTCGGTCTCCCCCTCGATCACCGCGTCCGCCTTGTCCAGGCGCCGCTTCACCTCCGGGTACGGCACGACCGGGTCGGGTCCGAAGTCCTCGGGGTCGTACTGCGGGCGGCGGCTGGCCTTGCCGACGGCGGCAGCGGCGGCGGCGTACGGCAGGCCGGTCCGCTCCATGTGGGCCCGGACCTCGGCCTTGCGCTTGCTGTCGTGCTTGGGCACCGGATGCTCCGATCCTGGCGGCAGCCCACGCTTCGCCGCCGGACGGGACGGGTGCAGCACGTCGTCAGCAGGGCGGTGAAGAAACCACGCGCGGCCCGGAGGACCTTGGCCGGACGGCGCCGCTGGCTGCGTGGGAGCCAGCGGCGGCGGCTCGGGCAGGCGCGTCCTGCCCCGTGCGGGACTCTACCGGCCCGCGCCGACAGCCCGCGGAGCTTCGGCGGCGGCGGTGACCCGGTCGGAGTGGATGCGGTGAGCCTTGCGGCCGGCGGGCGACTGCATCAGCGCGGTCGCGGAGTGCTCGATCATCGCCACGTGCACGCTGACCTGCGCGGTCGCCCGCACGAGGTAGCCCTGCCCCCGGCGGATCGTCTGGCCGTTCTGCAGGGCCTCGCGCACCGCGTCGTCGGCGACGTCGGCCAGGTGCTCGGCGACCAGACCGGGAACGTCGACCACCACGACCGGATCGGGGTCGGCGGCCTGCTCCTGGTCCTCTGTGACGTCATGGCCTCGTGACGTCGTGGCGTCACCATCGAGCACAAGCGCCAGGTCGTCGGGCACCTCGCGGGCCTTGGCGTCGTCCAGCACACGGCGGATCGTCTTGGGTGACGTGCCGTACTGCCGGGCGAGGGCCTTCACGGCGGCCCCCTCGCGGTACGCGGTGACGACCTCGGCCGCCTCCTCCTCGCTGAGCGCGGACGGCCGCCCGAGGGTCTTCCCGGCCGCCGCCGCCGCGGCGACGCCTTCCACGGTGTTCTCCGAGATCAGCTCGCGCTGGAACTGGAGGACCGAGGCGAGCACGTTGACCACCATCGTGGTCCCGGAGTCCTCGGCCGCGAGGTCGATCCCGGAGAGCAGACCGTTCTGCACCCGCAGGTGCAGGCCCCGCCGGGCGAGGACCGGGCGCAGGGCCAGCACGTCCGCGACGGACCGGAAGAGGCGGGCGGCGTCGGCGATCCGGATGGTGTCGCCGACGGCGGCCTCGTCCAGGAGCTGCTTGAAGCCCTTGCGGTGGATGGACAGGATGCGGCTGGACGTCGCCGGGTCCTCGTACAGCGGGGCGCCGGCGTCGATGTACGGCTTGAGCGCGTAGAGCTGGCGGGCGTTGGTCTGCTTGTCGGTGGAGTGCCGAAGGTAGAGCCGGTCAGTCACGGCCGCCGTCCTTGTCGAGCGGGGTCACGGTGCCGCCGATCAGGCGCTCGGTGGCGTCCATCGTGTGGGCCTTGCAGGCGAGGAAGGAGCCGCCCTCCGCGTCGGTGACCTTGTGGGTCAGCGGCTCGCCGCACGGGACTCCCAGCCGGTCGTAGTTCCACGTCCGGCCGCACGTCTTGCACTGGGTCCGGCCGCCGCTGGAGACCAGGGTGTTGCCGTGCTGGGGGCAGACGCCCCACGGCACCGCGCACACCGAGCCGTCGCGCACGGAGCGGACCCGGGCGAGTTCGCCGGCGGTCTCCTCCAGGGCCTCGCTCACGTCGGTGAGCCGTCCGGCGGCGTCGTCCAGGCGGAAGACGGTGTGCCGGGTCTCCTCGCTGCTGCGGAGTTGCTGCTCGACGTTGCGGATGCGCTCCTGGAGGGCGTCGGCGTCGGCGATCAGGGCGCGGATGTCGGCCGGGGTCGGCTCGCGGTCGCTCACGGGGTTCTCCTCGTGTGTGGCGTCATGGCGTCATGGCGTCGCGGCGTCATGACGTCATGGTGCGGGTGAGTGGACTGGTCAGAGGGGCGTGACGATGTCGTGCGCGGCGGTGAAGCCCTCGGCGAGCAGGGCCGTGGGGGTGGCCGCGAGCGCGAGGGAGTGCTGCCAGGCGAGGACGTCGCCGGGCACCTGGCGGTTGGGCGGCCTCGCGCTGTTGCGGGCTCGGCAGGTGTCGAGGTGCGGGAGGAAGCGCAGGGCGACGACCGGGCGGCCGTGGCGGCGGGCCCGCTCGACCAGCTCGGCGCGGACGCGGGCCTCCACGTTCGTGGAGTCGAGGTAGAGGGTGGTCCCCTCGCTCAGGTGCTTCTCCAGCAGGATGTTCTGCTCGACCACGGCGGCCGGGGTGACGGCCTGGTCGCCCGCGTCGCCTCCGATCTGCTCGCGCAGGGAGTCGAGGCAGACCACCGTGACGATCCCGGCCTCGGCCGCGAACGTGCTCTTGCCCGAAGCGCCGGGGCCGACGGCGACCACGAGCGTGCCGGGCTCGATCGAGCGCAGCACGTCGGTGCCGGCCGCCGCGCGGCCGTCGGCGGCGATCCACCGGTCCGGGCCACCCTCGCGGGTGTGCCGCCAGTCCTGCCGGGTGCCGATGATCTGCTCGGCCCAGTCCATCGCGGCCTCGACGTCGCGGTCGAAGTCCGCGGCGAAGCCCTCGTGGCAGCCCAGGAACCGGCCGTCCCGGTTGAGCTGCCAGCCGAAGACGTCGCCCGTGAGGTGGGTCGGGGCAAGGACGTAGCGCGGTAAGGACATGGGTTCCCCCTCGGTTCGGCCGGGCCCGGGTGGCGTCGGCGTCCGATGACCACCCTAGGGGGGCGGAAAGGGGGGGCGCAAGTACGGAACGGATTCCATTGGATCGCAGACCCTTCTAGGGCCGGTTTTCACCCGTTTGGGCGATTCGGCGGATTGGATCGGCCACAGGGGGCGAAGACGACCGATTTCGCCCCCCCCGGGCCATTGGATCGCGGCGGGGCGACGCGACTGTTCCACCCCGGCCTCGGGCAGGGTTCACCAGTCGCCGGGCGGTCCGGCGCGGGAGAGGGAGGGACCCGATGAGCCAGGAGCTGGACGCTGAGCTGTCCCGCATCTATGAGCGCTGCATCGAGGAGGTACGCAGGATCGCCGCGCTCGATCCAGGCAAGCCCGTCGAGGGATGGAACCGGTACACCTGCACGTCCGCCAACGAGTTCGCGTCGGACGTCGAGATGGCGTGGGTCCGAACTCACCCCGAGCACGAGGTGCGTGACACGTACCGGGCAATCATGGACGGCGTTCCCGTCGAGCGGGCGAGCGTCTCCGAGGACTCGCCTACGAGCTACATCACGTACGGGCTGGCGTCCTTCGCCCGTGTCCTGCAGTGCATCGAGGCCATGCGCGCCGGCCGATTCGACCCGCACGTGCCAGGCGGCATCATCCGCCACGACGAGGGCTGAACCCTCGGAAACCGGCCCCACAGGATGCCGCCTCCGGCGCGTTCTCCGGCGCCCGTGTGTGATTGGACGTCGGGGAGCGCCAACGCGGCCCACGGGGGCACACAGCGGTTTCCGCAGGTAAGCGGCCTGATCGCCGGTAACGCGTGTGACGGATGCCCGATCTGCACCGACTTCCCGTGTGACGTCATGGCGTCATGGCCCCGTGGCGTCACGACGGCACCGGCCGGGCCTGGGGGAAGAGGCCACCGGCCGCCGGCCTTCGCCCACCACCAGGCGGCGGCCCTCGCGGGCGGGTGGCTTCTTCCTCCCACGACGTCGGCGAGCCCGGGACGCAAGCGGGATGGACTGGTATCTCGCGCGCGTTGGGCCGGTCCCGGAAGTCCCGTGAGCACGCGACGGTAGCCGCGGCGGTCCGTACGGTCCGCGCCCATGACAGAGATCAGCAGCACCTCGAACGCCCCCGCCCGCCGTAAGCCGCGTCGGCGTGGCCGCCCCTCGCTCCTCACCCCGGCAGTCATGGGACTGCTTACTCAGGCGACTGCGGTGGGCCTGTCGGTGAAGCAGGCCGCCGATGCCGCCGGGGTCCGCCGCTCCACCTTCCTGCGCTGGATGCGCCTCGGCGAGGACGTCGTCGACCAGAAGCAGGGCGGGCACCTCGACGTCGACTCGCCCGACCCGTGCGCGGCGCTGTTCGCCCGCGTATCCCGGGCCCGCGCAGCGTCGGCCGCCCGCGCCACCAGTCAGATCGCAGAGGCGGCCCGAGGTGCCGTCGTCTCCGAGACGTTCCGGACGTGGACCGACCCCATCACCGGGGAGACCCGGACCGAGCGACGTGTGCGCCGGCGGCCGGGCGACTGGCGAGCATCCGCGTGGCTCCTCGTGCGCCTGGACCCGGACGAACCGAAGTCGTTCGAGCAGCAGCTCGACGAGGAAGAGGCACGCATCCGAGCGGAGCGCGGTGAGAACCGGATGGAGCAGGCACTCACGCCGCACCTCCAGGACCTCGCGGCCCGGCTGCAGACGACACTCGCGCGGTACCAGGAGGAGGACGGCACCACGGCCGCGGCGGACGACGGCACCGGGTCCGACTTCAGAGAGACCCCCTCGTAGAGAAGTAGTCGGCGTCGGCGGGACTCCACGCGAACCCCTTGACCACGCAGGTCAGCACACCCGCCCGGGAGTTACCGCGGCCGCCGATGAGGCGCCTCGTAGGGCGCCCCCTGAAGCGCCTCGTGCAGCGCCTCGTAGAGCGCCCCGGTAGGCGCCCCGTACGGCGCCTTCCTGCACGGCCAGAACGGGCACAGCTCATGCATTGGAATGACCCTGGTTTTCGTCCGTGACGATTTCCCCGCCCCGAACTCCGCCGCCCCGACGCCTCGAACTCAACCCAGCCGCCCCGCCCGAACTCCCCGCGCCCTCTCCTGCAGAACTCTCTCCAACTCTCTGCACCAACTCCCTGTCCTCCCGATCCCCGCCCCGACCTGTACCTCTGGAGACTCCGAGACCACCCCCTCCTAGGGACGACGCGAGGGGGTGGTCTCGGAGACGGAAGAGCGCTCGTGCAGGTCGGGGCGGGGATCGGGAGGACCCCCAGTCACACGCTGGTTTACGGGTCGGTTTACACCCGAGCGGAAACTCCGGCAGCCCTCGGCCGGGTTCGGCGGAGTATCCAACGGGATAACTTGCTCGCCCCGACGAGCGCCGCGAGAGCAATGCTCACGCGATAACTTGCTCGGCCCCGGCCGGGGCTCGCGGGAAGCTTCCCTTCCCGCCCAACTTGCTCGCCTACGGTGTCCGCTCGGTGCCGAGCCCGAGGGTCCGCCGGCCTTTCCGCTCGGCGACGTCCTGGTGCTCGATGTCGTCCAGGAGCGCGGCGGGTTCGACCCGTTCGATGGGCAGCAGCCGCGGGGAGAAGGTCACCGGCTCGGTGCTCCTGGAGGTGCTCGGACCGGTGCCGAGTTGGCGTCGCGTGGTGCTCACCGGGGGAGCTTCCCACGCGCGCACGAGTGGCGCCGCGACCGGTCGCGGGGTTCTCTCCTGGGTCCCGCCCTGAGTTCCCTCCTGGGTCGCGTCCCGGGTTCCCTCCTGAGTCGTGTCCTGGGTCGCATCGGGGTTCGTCGACGCGGGTCTTGGAGACGTACTCCGACCTGGACGACAAGGGGGGTGCCGCCGGTCGGCTGGCACGCCGACTACTTACTGGGGGCGTTGTCCAGCGGGGCCGGATCGAGCCGCGCAGTACTCGCACGGCCTCGGCCACGGTCCCGAGGGGCGGTGTCCCACGGCGCGAACGGCGGGTGCCATGACGATGCCCGACCGCGCCGGGGGATGCCGACCGCAGCGGGGGTCTGGGGGCCGGCGAAGGACACCAGTGGCTACCGGCCTCAGCGAGTCGGGCGACGGCGCCGCATGTTCACCACGGTCGCCTCGTCGACCCGCCGCACGGCCTCGCCCACGCGTTCCAGCACCGCGTCCAGTTGCTCCTGGGTGACGTCGCCGCCGGAGTTGAGCACGCGGGCGATCTGGTTGAGGTTCGTCCCGATCCGGGCCAGCGCGGTGCGTGCCTCGATCAGCTCGCGCAGTTCCTCGCGGTAGGTGTTCGGGACGGGGAACAACTTGTTCATCGCGACGGCCACGGCGACGTCGGCGGCGTAGCTCGTCGGGGTCTTCCGGGCGAGCGTGGCGGCGGCCTCGATGGCCGCCTTCTCGTCGTCACCGAGCCGCAAGTTCATCCGGTGCGGGCGGGGATCGTCGTTGCGCCGGGTACGCCGCCGCTGCTCCGAGAACACTCGCTGTGGCCGCACACAGACCCCCTCGCAGTCCCCCGGTCCGTCCCCGGACCGCCGATGATCGTCCACCGGTCATCGCGCATACGGTAACCGTATGCACCAACTCGCTGCCCCTGTCTGAGGTAGCCGGAGTGTCCCCCGCTGCGTCCCCCGGCCGGTGACCCGGGCGCCCCCGGATCGTGACCGCGAAAACGCGGGGCACCTCTGGCACTTCGCATCGCCTACGGTTTCGTCCGTGACGAATCCTGTGTCCCACCCCGGCCCCGACAACGACGACCAGGAGCACGACGGCGACGTCCTCGCGGTGCGCGAAACGGTGTCCGTGAGCGAGCGGCTGAAGACGACGATGTGCGCCTGGTGCGGCGAGCAGATCGTGTACGCGGGCGTCGGCCGGCCGCCGAAGTACTGCCGGGACTCGCACCGCAAGCGGGCCTCGGAAGTGCGCACGGCAGCGCGGCGCGCGGGCCGCCCGGTCGATGAGGGCGGGAGGACGACCGAGCCGGTGCGCGAAGTTGTCGAGCGGACGGAGATGGTCACGCGCACGACCGTGCGGCGCGGCCCGGCGAAGGTGCGGCTGCCCGAGGACATCTACGAGTGGCAGCACGCCCTCGCGCAGCTGCAGAACGCGGTGCGGGCCGGACGCCTCGCCGGGTTCCACGAGGTCCTCGTGCGGGACCTGGAGGCGACGGCCGCCGTGGTGCGCGAGTGTCAGGAGCACATCGAGCAACGCGTCGCCGGGCTGGTGCCGGCACCGCGGCCGCCGCGCCCGCAGGGCAGCAAGAAGAAGCGGCGCAAGCGCCGGTGACTGCCCGGATATCGTCCCGGACGGAAACCGGCGGCCACGAGATGCATGAGGTGTGACCGCTCGGCTGGGCCGGTCGTTGCTGGTGCATGACGAACTACGACTACGACGACTCGGCCCAGCTCGCTGCCGAGATGATCGCTGACCGTTGGGCTGAGAGGGAGAGCGAGATGGGACCCGAGGACGACTGGCCGTCGTCGTCGTGGTTCGCCGATCAGTCGTGATGCATAGGTGTGGGCGGTCCCGTCGGCCGGGACCCGGTGCAAAAGTGCCAGAGGTGTACGCGCTTCCCGTCGTCCCGGCCCGGGGCTGCGTGACCCCTCTTGCAACTCCGAGCGCGGCGCGTCTTGTAGCGCGGCGTGTGGCCGCCGACGATGCCGCCGGGCACGCGGCGGGTGGGCGCCGCCGGGCCGAAGGCCCGTAACAGGTCGTGGGCGAAGCCCTCCGTCTTCCGCCCTCCCCCCGGAAACGCAGAAGGCCCCCGGTCCGCCTCGCAGGGGAGGCAGGCCGGGGGCCTTGGTCAGTCGGGCGGGGTGGTCACCGGAGGTCGGGCTGGATGGTGACGGCGGCGGGCTGCGTGTAGGCGGGCGCCGGCGGCCGGGCCGCGGTGCCGTCGGCGTTGGCGGTGCCGATCCAGTACGCGGCGAGCACGGCGAGCGCGGTCAGTCCCCAGCGCCGGGCCTTCGCCCTGAGCCTCGCCCCGGCCGGTGTCGGTGCCGGGGTCGGAGCGGCGGGGGCGAAGGTGACGGTCCACTGGGTGGGCTCGGTCGGTAACGACATGTCGGGTCTCCGGTTGGCGGGCGGTCAGATCAGGGCGGTGAGGAGTGCGGCGGCCAGGGCCACGAGCGCGGCGGCGGTGATGTCGCCCGCCAGGCGCAGCCCCTTGTACTTGCGCTTGGCGATCCGGGAGAGGTGGACGACGTGGGCCGCGCGGTCGGTCGGCGCCTGGAGGTCGGCGAGGACCTCGTCGGCGGTGCACAGCGACCAGTAGAGGAACGAGCCGCGGGCCGCGCCCCCGAGGCGGGGCCGCACGGCCAGGAGGACGACGAGCATGGCGGTGACCAGGCCGACGGTGCCGACGCCGACGAGTACGGCGGACAGCCCCGGCAGCGTCTTGCCGGGGACGGCGGCCACCAGCGCCGCGAGCGGCAGCGAGAACGAGGTGAGCAGCACGCCGGACTTGGCGTCGGTCCGGCTGATCTCGGCGAGCACGGTGGTCGTGGCCGCGTCCAGGCGGGTGTCGATGTCGCTCATCGGCTGACCTCCTCCAGGGTCCAGGTCCAGGGCTCGCGGTGCTCAACGGCCTGGGCCGCCGCCAGACCGAGCAGCAGGGCGACGCCGGCGTGCTTCTTGGCCAGGGCGCGGTGGGCGGCGGCCCGGCGGAACAGCACGGCCAGGAGCGCGGCCTCGTCGGCGGCGAAGGCGTGCTCCTGGGTGCCGGCCTCGTCCAGGAGGGCGGTCAGCTTCGGGCAGTCGTCATAGGGCAGGACGCCCCGCACGTACTTCCCCAGCTCCCGTAACTGCGTGACGGTGAAGCGGTCGACGCCCTCGAAGTCGGCGCCGTGGCTGACGATGACGTGAGTGGCCATCGGTGTCACCGCCGGACCTGGTTGCGGGTGTTGGCGAACACGCCCTTGGTCGTCTGGTCCACGTGTGTCGTGTTCTGCACGACGCCGCCCTGGTAGTGGTGGTGGTGCTCGGTGTGCATGTCCTGCTTCGCGCGTCCCACGGAGCGGATCAGCGAGCCGACGGCGAGGACCAGGGCGACGGGGCCGGCCGCGCCGACCGCGAGGGTCACCGGGTCGACCTGCCCGAGCGTGTAGAGCACGAGCGAGGTGGCGCCGCCGACGGACAGGGAGGCGACGCTGCCCGCGAGCATCAGCCCGCTGAGGTCGGTGGCGCGCTGGGACATCGGCGGCCGTCCCTCCTGGGCGACCGGGGCGGCGGCGGTCGGCGTGTTCGGCGAGGTGTCGCGGTAGGACGTCGGGATGGGCGCGGGCGCGGGCTCCGGCCGGTACAGGCCCTCGATGATCCGGCGGGCCTCGGCGGCGGCCTCCGACTCGCTGAGCTGGATTCCGGGGGTGCGGTCGATGTGCTCCACTGGGTGCTCCTTCTTCGTCGCGATGGGGAAGGGGCCGGGGCCCGGAGGCGTCATCTCCAGGGCCCCGGTGCGGTGCTGGGGTCAGCGGGCGATCTCGTACAGGCCGCGTGCGGCGCGGACGACGTCGCCGGAGTCGGCGAGGACTCCGAGGGCGTTGCGGACGGAGCCGACCCGGACCTCCGGGCCGCCGTCGGCGTTGACGAGCAGCGTGATCTCGTCGGGGCTCAGCGGGTCGTCGCTGTCGGCCAGGACGACGCGGATGCGGTCCGCCAGGAGCGCGGCCCCGCGACCGCCCTTGGTGGCCTGGGTCTTGGCCGTCTGCTTCTGCTGGTCCTCGCGGACGGCCTCGCACAGCGCGGCCATCGCCTCGGTGCCGCGTGCGGCGTACGCCTCGCCCGCGGCCTCCAGCGATGCCTCCTCCAAGGTGGCCGGGTCGCCCGGCCCGTACAGGGCGAGGATCTCCGGGTCCAGGCCCGGCATCGGCAGGATGGAGCCGATGCGGAAGTGCCGCATCATGCTCGCCGGGTGCGGCCCGGACAGCAGGTAGGCGGTCCCCTGGGTGTCGCAGACGTCATCGTCGTCGTCGGCCCCGTCCGCGAACTGGCTGCGCAGCACGCGGGGCTTGAGGCTCTTGGGGATCGGCATGAGCTGGGTGCCGGCGGGCAGCAGCCCATCCGCGACGAGCTGACGCATCATGCTGGAGCTCCAGCGCAGCAGCGTGACCTCGCCCTCCTTGAGCATCGCGCGGAGGGTGTCGGAGCCGCCCAGCTCCTCCAGGTGGCTGGCCTGGGCGTCCAGCTCCTCGCCGATGCCGACGGACCGGCCGGTGCGTCCCAGCTCCTTGACGAGGTAGGTGGCCTCCTCGCGGTAGGGGGCGCCCTTCTCCAGCAGCCGGTTGGCCTCGTCGATCCGCACGCTCAGCAGCGGGTCGGGGTCACCGAGGACGAACGCGTTGCGGCCCATCGCCGCGTAGCGCGGCTGGCGGGACTGCTGGGCGACGGCGACCGCCGCCCGCAGCATCAGGATCACTTCCTCCTGGCTGGTGGCCAGCCAGTCGACCTGGCCCTTGGCCTCCGGGGCGGACTGGCCGCCCTTGAGGTCGCCGTACCAGGAGACGATGCCGTTGCGCTTCTCGCAGGCCAGCACGTACTGCACGGTGCGGGACTTGCCCGCGCCGGTCGTGCCGAACGTCAGGGCGCGGACCGCCGACCCGGTGCGCGGGTCGAACAGCTTGCGGCGGGCCGGGCGGCCGTTGTGGTAGCGGCCGACGACGATCCGGCCGTAGGCGTCCATCAGCATGTCCGCCTCGCTCGGGGGCGGCATGACCGCGAGCGGGTTGGACGGGTAGATCGTGACCAGCGCGGTGCGGGAGCCGTCGGTCTCCACCGCGATCCGGCCGGGGTCGGTGATCTCGAAGGCGGACGCGAGGGCCGCCAGGTCGTACTTAATGACCTGGCCCGGCGGGACCTCGACCCGGAGCTCGACGATCTGGCCGTCGGGGATGCCGGGGACGGTAGGGGCGATGGTCATGCGTCGATCTCCTTGGTGGTGTCGACGGCCGCCGTCATGCGGCCGAAGTTGATTTCGGTGATGGTGGCGCCGGGCATGGCCAGCGGCGCGATGCGCGTGGCCCACACCGTGCGGGCGTCCATGGCCTCGTCGGCGGTGCCGACGGTGAGCAGGCGGACCGAGGCCCCGCGGCCGGGCACCGGGCCGACCGCGATCAGGTCCTCGGGCACGTCCATGAGGGCGGACAGGCGGCGCACCGAGATGTCCGGCACGGGCTCGCCCGGGACTGCGGAGCGGATGACCGCCCGCATCGCGTTCTCTCCGGTCCGTTCGACGTCCTCGAGGAGCGTGCCGGGCGCGGCGCCGCCTTCGACGGCCGCGCGTTCGGCCCACCACTGGGCGGCCGGGTGCTCCAAGGCCGGCTGTTCCGTCACGGCGACGTCGGCCGTCTTCTCCACGGGCGGGAGCGGCGGCACGAGCATGTGGCGGGCCGCCCGGCCGGGGCGCAGCCACCAGGTGCCGGCCGACCACAGGGCGACCGCCAGGGCCTCGCCCCAGTGGACGCCGGGCACGAGCCGCTCGGCGACCAGGACGGCCATCAGGGAGACGCCCGGCGCCGCGTACAGCACGGACGCCGTGCGGGCCTGGTGGCTGGGCACCTCGCGCAGCGAGGATCCCGTCAGCCTGCCCTCTGCGTCATAGGTGTTCTGCCGGACCTCCTTGGTCCGGCCGCGCCGGGTGGGCAGGAGCACGAGCCCGGCGCCGGTGGCGACGACGGTGGCGAGCAGCGACTCGCCGGTGACCTCCGGGGTGAAGAGGCCAGCGGTCGCCATCGCGGCGCCGGCGGCCGTGGCGACCCGGCCGGTGTGGCTGCGTGCGGTGTCCAGTCGTCGCCGGGCGGTGTCGAGCTGGCCCTGCAGCCGCTCGGTGCGGTCGGGGGTCATCATCGGGTCCGCTCCGTCTCTCCCCGGCCTGCCCGGGGTGCGAGGAACGACGAAGCGGCGGCCACGGTCCGGGCCGCCGCTTCGTCAGGGGGTGGGTGGGGGTCAGCGGTTGCTGTAGAACTCGCTCTCGGCCGGGTCGACCGGCATCGCCCGGAAGGCTTCGGCGACCGGGCCGTAGTCGGCCTGGTGCTCTGCGGCGGCCTGGTCGAAGAGGGCCGACAGGTCCTCCGTCGCGGCGGCCATCGCTTCGGCCTCCTCCAGCACCGAGCGCATGACGTTCGCGGCCTCGTGGTGTTCGGCGACCGTGTCGCGGTCGACCTTGAGCCCGGCCATCTGGTCGGCCAGGCGGTCCACCGACTTCGAGCAGCCCTCCACGTAGCGGTACGTCGAACGGACCTGCTGGCTCAGCCCCCGCAGCCGGGCCCCGGCGATGGTGAGCTGGGTGATGACGGCGCCGTAGCGCACGCCTTCCGCGACCACCGAGCCAGCGACGGCGGCGGCGTTGCCGACCTTTTCCAGTGCGCCCATCGGGGCCTCCTACTCCATGTTGTATTCGCGGTCGGCCGGGCGGGTGTGGCCCATGTCCCGGGTGACGTCCGCCGGGCGGCGGTGGATGGCTTCCGCGTTGCTCCCGGCCGTGGCGATGGCCTCGGAGGCGCGGGGCAGGGCGGCGGCGATGGCCTCTGCCTTGGCCTTGACCTCGCCGGTCTTCTCGATCAGCCGCAGGACCATGCCCTCCAAGCTCCCGGGCACCTTCATCTCCACGACCTTGGCGTGCAGGGCTTCGAGCTTGGTGACCAGGCGCTCGCAGCCGTCGGCGGCGGCCCGCGCCTCGTCGACCCCGGCCGTGATCTCCTCGGCGGTGTCGGCGTCGGCGTCGATGACGTCGTAGATGGTCAGCTCTGCGTCCCTGTACTGCGTGTCGGGCCTCTTCGCGGGCGCGCTCACGAACCTCGCTCCTCTCTGCGGGGGTACGGCCGGGGCGGCGGGCCCCGGCGGTGTCGAGCTGGCGGCCGACGCTTCCTCGGCCGCGGCGGCAAGGGCCGCGGCCGCGCCCCGGGGCGGCTCCTCGGGCGGGCGCAGGAACTCGACCGTGTACTCGGGGTCGGTGTAGGCCGGCGGCGGGCGCATCCCGTCCATGCCCGGCATCCCGAACGGCGGGGGCGGCGGCGGGGCGGTGCTGTCCCAGTCCGGCCGGTTGGTCCCGCCCGCCGGTGCCCCGGTGCCCGCGGCCGGGCCGGGGCCGGTGGCCTCTTCGGCCTTCGGCGGCGGGTTGACCGTGCCGCCCTTGCTCTTCCAGCCGCCCTTGCCCCCGTCCGGCTTGTGCGCGCCGGGCACCTTCGCCTTGGGGTCGTACAGCGGCTTCGGCGGCCTCGTCGGCTTGGGCGGGGCGGCCTTGTCCTTCCCGGCCTGCGTCGTCTTCGGCTTCTTCGTCAGGTCGACCTTCGCGTCGGCCTTCTCCGTCTTGGCCTCGGGCTTGTCCTGCGGCTTCGGCTTCTCGTCCGGCCCCTTGCCGTCCTTCGCCTTCGGGTCCTTGCCGTCCTTGGCGCCCTTGTCCTTCGCCGGGTCGGCGTCCCTCGACTTCTCCCTGGCCTTGTCCTTCTCGGCCCTGCGGGCGTCCTTGTCGGCCCGCCTCTGCTTCTCGCGGGCCTGGTCGCGGTCCTTGGTCCGGTCGGCGAGGTCGGCGTTCTGCTTCGCCGCCTTCCGCTGGTTGCGGGCCTTGGCGTTCTCCTTGGCCACCGGGCCGTCCGGGCTGCGCTTCCAGCCGCCGCCCTGGCCCTTGCCGTCGCGCCCGGCCGCGCCCTTGCCCCCACCGGACCCGGAACCGCCGCCCGAGCCCTTCTGTGCCCCTCCAGGGCTCTTGGAGCCGCCGCCCTGCCCCTTCGGCCCAAGACCGCCCGAACGGCTGCCAGAAGCGGTGTCAGGGCCTTTCTTGGGGTTGTTGGCTGCTCCGTTGGAACGGAGGGAGGCGGGGACCTTGGAACCGCCCCCGCCTCCACCGGACTTGCCACCGCCTCCGGACCCGGACCCGGACCCGGATCCGCCGCCGCTTCGGCCGCCGCCGGCCTTCTGGCTGCGGCCGTACTCCGGGCCCGGCGGGATCTTCCGCCCGGCCGCCTTGTCCGCGGCCGTGTCGGCTGCGGTGCGGGCCTTGTCCGCGACGGCCTTGCGGTGCTCGGCACGGGCGCGGGCGCCCTGGGCGAGCTGCCACATGCCCTGGGCGCAGGCCACGCCGACGGCCGCGACGACCGCCATGCCCAGCACCGCCGCGTCCCGGGAACGGGGGCTGTCCGGGTCCGCCGGGGGCGGGGGGACGAACGCCCCCGCCTCGCCCTCCTCGCCCGATTCCGGTTTCGGCACGCCCGCCACTGTCATGTGCAGCGGCGGGGCCATGTCAGCGACGTCCGGCAGCGCGGGCCAGGAGCCGACCGGGATCATCGGCGTCGTGTCGCCGTCTGCGGTGCCGGCGGGCTCCGGCGGGGCACCGCCCGCCGCGTCGAAGGACGGCGGGAGGGTGACGTGGGGGAACGGCAGCAGGTCGCCGGTCCGGTCGTCGGTGGTCACGAACACTCCCTTCTGGGGGTTGACAGAGGGTCACGTAATCGGCGACCCTCGCGCGTCGCGCGTACGCGCGTCGCGCCTTGGGCCCCCCGGAGACCCGGGGGGCGGGCGGTGATGATGAACTTCTGCGTCACGCGGCGTTACGGCCCTGCCGGTTCGCGTCCTGCCGCTCCATCTCGGCGGCCCACTGCGCGAGCTGCTTGGCCAGCTCGTGCATCGCGCCCGGCTGGCCGTTGCGCTGGGCCCGCTTGGCGGCGGCCTTGGCCCGCTCGAAGCAGATCCGGGCGAGGTCGGCGTCGTCCTTGGCCGCCTGCATCCGCGGGTTCCAGAACTCCGCGAGGTTCCGCAGCCTCCGCAGAACCTCCGGGCTCATTCCGTTTCCGCTCACGCCGACCTCTCCTTGGACACCAGCGAGAGGAAGTCGTGCGGGGCGCCGGCCCCGGCCGTGGGCGGCTCGACCGGCTTGGGCGGCACGGCCGCCGACCCGGCGCCGACCTGCGCCTTGGCGTTCTTCTTCTCCAGGGCGGCGGCCTGCTTCCTGGCCGGGATCTCGTGGCGGCCCTTGCGGTAGCGGGCCTCCAGCTCGAAGGTCAGCTTGGCCGCCTCCTCCAGGTGCTCCTGGATCTCACGGAAGGGGCCGACCACCCAGCGGTGGCGCCACCACGCCTCGAAGCTGCTGTAGCCCTCGGGGCGGTTGGCCTTCCACATCGCCTCGGCTTCCTGGCGGACGTCGGCGACGAAGGCGGCCTGGGTCTTGAGCACGCTGCGGAGTTGGGTGGCGAACGCGTCCACCATCTCCGGCTTGCTCAGCATGTCCCCGGACCACTCCGGTCCGGACGAAGTCCTGCTCATCTCGGGGGTTCTCCTCTACCGTTGTGGCCGTGACCAGGGCGGTAAGCGCGTCCTGGTCGTGGTGACTGCTTCCGGCAGTCGCGACGAAGGCCAGCCCCGATTCCCGCGGGGCTGGCCTTCATCGGTGGTGCCGGCGTGCTGCTCACGCCTCCGTGCGGGGCGGCACCTCCGGGTCGTACTGGGGGTAGCCGCCCTTGATGAGCGCGACCGCCTCGGTGCGGTGCTCGGACGCGGTGCCCGGAGACTTCACACCGATCGCGGCGGCGATCTCCTCGTTGGTGACTTCGCGCTCTCCCGCCGCCAGGAGCATCCGGGCGGTAATGCGGACCCGGCGCTGGCGCTGGGTCAGGTTCGCGAAGTCCTCGGCTTCCACCGCGCGGCGCAGGAGCCGGGCCGTCGCCTCGCGGGCTTCGGCCGCTTGCTTCTGGGCTTCGGCCGCTTTGGCGTCGGCTTCGGCCACTCGCTGCTCGGCTTCGCGGACCTTCGCCTGATCGGTCTTCGCCTTCGCCAGCGCGGCCACCTTCGCCGCCTCTGCTTCGGCCGCCCGCTGCTCGGCTTCGCGCGCTTTCGCGGTCGCTTCGGCCGCTCGCTTCCTGGCTTCGGCAGCTTCGCGGGACTCCATCGCCTCGCTCAGCGAGGACGCCGCCCGTGCCTGCGCCTCAGCCTTCGCCTCGGCCTCCGCGACCGCCCCGCGGGCCTGAGCCCCGGCGACGCCCTCCGTGGCCGTCAGATCGGCGGTGAGGGCCGCCATCTCCTTGCGGTGGGCCAGGCGCTCCTTCTCCGCCTCGTGCTCGGCCCGTTCCTTCTCCAGCTCCAGCTCACGGGCCCGCTTGTCGGCCTCCTGCTTGCGCCGCAGCTCCTGGCGGGCCATCCGGTCCGGCAGGGCCAGGGCCTCGTCGACCGTGAGCCCGAACGGCTCCAGCTTCTTGGGCAGCCGCGCCAGAGCCGCCTCGCTGCCCTCCTCCAGCCCGGCCTTGGCGACCTCGGCCTTGTACTCGTTCCAGGCGTTGAAGATGGCCCGCTGACGCTCCCGGGTGACGACCTCGTTGTAGCCGATGTCCCAGAGCTTCATCACCTTGAAGATGCGCCAGGTCGTGCGGCCCGCCAGCACCCAGCGGTGGGCGGGGATGACGTCGTGGTCGGCGGGCAGCGCGGCCTGGTGGACCAGGATGCGCCGTCCGGCCTCGACCCCGATCACGAACAGGATCGGCATCAGTCCGTGGGACAGGGCCTTGTCCCAGTTCTCGGTGATGGCGCCGTGAGCAGCGGCGTTGAAGTAGACGCTGGCCAGCGTCATGACGTGTGCCAGGAGCCGCAGGAGCGGCCACGAGGTGCGGATCGTCGCCATGAACAGGTCCAGCACCAGGCACGTCACGATCGCGACGTCCACGCCGACCGCGAAGAACGGGGCATCGGCCTCGGAGAACCCGAAGACCGTGTGCCCGGCCTGGCTGAGGTTCCCGAAGCTCAGGTAGAAGCCGATGGCTCCCATCACGGTCCCGCCGACGATGGCGGCGATCCCGAGGGCGACCTTCACCTTCCGGGGGACCTCTGCCGAGCCCGCCGGCGGCCCGTCCGGGAAAGTGTCCGAAGGTTCAGCCGGAGTGGGCGAAGGCTCCGGGCGAGTGGCCGAAGGCCTCCCCCGGGCGCCCGCAGCGGGCGGGGGTTCGAGGGGCGCCGGCACCGTGGCGGGCAGCTCGATCGTCGTCGTCATCTCTCTCCATCCGAAGAACTCGGGCAAGTGCCCGAAGCGGTCGGCAAAGTAGCCGAAGCCGCCCCGGGCACTGGCCATGATCCTGAACCGGCCCGGCCGACTGCCGGACGTCCGCCGCCACCAGCCATCGGGGCCTGGTGACGACGGACGCCCGGCATCGACTACAGGTCGTCGTCCTGGGGGCGGATCGGGTCGTGGTCCTGTCCGCACCAGTCGCAGCGCGTCACGGCCTTGGCCGTCAGGTCCACGCCGCGCACCCGGACCTCTGTACGGTTCTTCATGGGTCGCACCTCCGATGCGATCTGGGCCATGGCGCCCGGCCGGTCCCCGCCTCGCACGCGGGGGCCGGCCGAATGAAGAAGCCACGGCGCGGCGCTTCCGCCGCAGTGCCCCGGACCGGACTCGAACCGGTCGTCGTACTCCTACGGGGCCCGCGATCTTTGCCCTTGTCTCACCGCGCGTACGGGCCGCTGGTCCGCCCCGGAGGGGACGGCATTGGGCAAGGTGCTTGCTGCATTCCGCGCGGCAGGGCCATACGGCTTGTCGCTGTTGCCTGCTGGTTTGTTGCTGACGGCCGCTCTCCCCGTGTGCAGGTTGCGGTGCGTCCTCTGTGGAGTTCTCAAGGCATGACCGATCACTTCAGAGCCGCCACCACGCGCTGCTCCTCCGGTCGGTGCATCAACAAGGTAGACCACTAGCGACGCTAAGCGCTACTGGTAGCGCTACCGGTCTACGTGAACTACCCTCATAGGTGCACCGCTGCACGTCCATGTGTGGCGCGAGATGAAGGAAGGGAGGCCGGATATGCCCGAGAACATCGGATACGCGGATATTGCTGCGCACTACCGTCAGCAGATTCAGGACGGGACGCTCAGGCCCGGCGACACCATGCCGTCGCTGCGACAGGTCTGCGAGCGTTTTGGCGTTGCCCAGACGACCGCAAACCGTGCGTACCGGGCGCTCAAGATGGAGGGCCTGACGCTCGCGAAGACGGGCGTCGGCACTGTCGTTGCCGGTCCTATCAGCAACAACATCGCGTCCCGGGTCTCCATGCACGCGGCCACCGGGAAGGC
>Ga0079224_100003494_pt1 | contig 19899 bp, 21 predicted proteins | sample Stecom2015_FD_80414 | JGI IMG/M metagenome (GOLD analysis project Ga0079224, IMG submission 80414) | Agricultural soil microbial communities from Utah to study Nitrogen management - Steer compost 2015 | ecosystem: Environmental > Terrestrial > Soil > Agricultural land | place: USA: Utah...
AGCTGCTGGAAGAACGCGGAGCCATCAGACGCTTATCTAACCGCGCTCGTTCGATTCAGGTGATCGACGAACATCAGGGCGGTGAGCCAACTCTTCCTTTACTTGGCAGAGTTGCCGCCGGAAAGCCGATCGAAGCCGTTTCCAACCCGGAGGAAATCCCCGTGCCTCACACTTTTTTGACGGGGAAGAACAACTTCGTGCTTCAGGTCTCAGGCGATTCCATGATCGAAGAGCAGATTCGCGACGGGGATTTCGTCATTGTAGAAAAGCGCGAGTGGGCGGAGAACGGTGAATTAGTGGTGGCTTTGATCGACAACGAAGAAACCACACTCAAGAAATTCTATAGAGAAGGACGAACGATTCGACTACAGCCTGCGAATGCACTTCTCTCTCCGATTTACGTGGATGAAGAGAAAGTGCGTATTCAAGGAGTGGTCGTCGGACTGATTCGACGTTACAAACCATAAGGAGCGAGCATGCGTTACAAGATTCGGGTTGCTGGAAAGATCTTTGAAGGAACCAATCTGAAGATTCTGCTCAAGAGGGCGGTAGAAGCGAGGAAAGCGACATTCCAACCGTCTTCACAGGTTAGCCCAAGGTTACAGTACCGAACCCGACGAGCAAACGTTTAGCGGGTCTACGTAGTCAAACCGTTGAAATAACGTCATTTAGGGTCGCACAAAGCTTGTGCAAAGCGGAGTGGTTCCAGTGCTGGCACGGGTCCCCGCCGCTGTTCACATGATTTTCCACGGGCTTTTCCACAAGATTGTGGAAGGCACCCGTGGAGCGCTATCCGTGGGATGTATGAGCGACCTTCGGAGCGAGCTCCAGACTGTGAAGTTTGACCGTAGCGACAATTTCCACAGGCGAACAAAGATGCCCCTCTCCATGAACCGGTCAGGCTGTCTCCGCGAGTGCTTCGTTTCGGTAGGACCTCCACTTCGTCCAGTTAGACATGGACCTTGGGCTGTCGCTCATCTGAACATGACACATCCAACTATCGTCCGCTTGGGAAAGGGACGCCCCCGCCGCTGCCCGCTTAGACTGGGGACGCCCCACGTCCTTTGCTTGGACTGAGCATGTCCCGTTGCCTCCGAGGACACCTGTTCTACCCAGAACCGTTCAAGGGAGATTCCTTTACACCGGAGGCCTGGTTGGCCGTGAACTGATCCTCGGGCGAAGCGCGCCTGCGGCAACCCTGTTCTAAGCTTCTTCAGCTTTCCTCGTGCCAATGCTGGAACTCGTCCACGTTTCCTGTTTTTGCTATTCTAAATGAGCCATTTCCAGGAAGAATGTTGTGCTTACGGATGTCGCGATCAGAAAACCTGAGATGCCGTCCCAAAAAGCCTGAACAAGTTTGCAACTTTTGCATCGAGTTCCTATCACTCTAATTGAAAGACGAAACGCAAAAACGTGAGCCAAGAAAAAGCGATGCTTCCTCGAACCTGCCCGCTTCCCGTTTAAGGGAGCTGGTTGGGCGTGCACAGGAAGGAGATCTGGATGCCTTTCAGGAACTTTACAGTTTCTATGGGCGAAAGATTCTGAACTATCTGTATCGCATGACGGGTTCCAGGGAAGAGGCCGAAGATTTGGCGCAGGATACATTCATTCTGGCGTTTCGCAACCTTGGATCGCTAAAGCATCCAGAGAGGTTTCAAAGCTGGTTGTTTAGGATTGCTCAGAACAATGTTTATCAAAAGTACAGGGGGAAACGGCCTCAGATTGAATCGATAGACGAAGAAGACTTCAACGAACTATCCGATCTGCAGCGACTTTCAACTCCAAGCAAAGGGCCTGAAGAAGCAGTCCTGTCAGACGAGCTCGAAGCACTCGTCCAACAGGCAATAAGCGAATTGCCCGAGAAGTACCGAACGGTATTTGTTCTATCAGCGATTCAGAAGATGAGTTATCAGCGGATTTCCGAGATTGTCGGACGCTCCCTGGCATCCGTCAAGTCGGATATACATAGAGCACGAGTGGAAGTTAGAGACAAGATTAAAAAATACCTGGGTAAAAATTATGGAATGTCGAAGTTGTAGAGAAGCTTTGACGGCCTACCTGGATGGAGAGCTTGCCTCCAGAGAGCTTCAAGAGGTTGATACACATCTTGCGGGCTGCACAAACTGTCGCGATGAATTGGAGTCTCTGAAGTTCGCCTACGATCTCACAATGCAGCTTCCAGAACTTGATGTGAGTGCCGACCTGTGGGATCGAATCTACACAGGCCTTCTCACGTCGGTGACGACTTCGCCGGATTCCAATAATTTTTCACGAAGGGCCTGGCCGAGGAAATGGATTCCGATTGGAGCCACATTGGCCGGACTTTTGGCTGTCGTGCTGATGCTGGCTCCCGGAACCAACAGCGACCCGGTTGCTGAGCAAAAATTTGCCGAGTTTCTCCGCCAGAGAGAACAAATCTCCATTCACAACCGCCAACTACTTAACAACCTCGACAATCATCATCTTCCTGCCATTAACCCCTTCGTCGAAGCAATTAGTTATCGAAACCAGAACCCCTTCCTTCAGGAGTAAGCTCGAAGATGATTGAAGGCTCTCTGTCGCTTAACGGCTCATCCATACTGACTCACGCAGGTCAGAACCGGGCCCGATATCGCCTCGGGTCGTTCCGCTTGTTCTCGACATTTTCTCTGTTATACCTGCTGCTGTTGCCGATCTCTTTACAGGCCCAGAGCAACTGGGAAGAGGTCCGTGAGATTGCCGGATCTCAGCATGAGATCGTTATGCTTCTCATTGAAAAGAAGGAATTTGCAAAGGTGCCTGCTGCTGCTCGGAAAATCTTTGAGATGCAGTTTCCCGATGAACAACAACATCTCCTGGTCAAAGAAGCTGAGATCTTGACTGACGCGCTCCTGCAACATGACCAGACACAGATCGCCCACCAGGTGATCGAGATGGCCAGAAGGGCGGTAAAAACGAATAAACTTAAAGCCGCGCTCTATCGAGAACAAGCGTATGTGTACAAGAAAGAGGGAAACTCCGACGCAGCGATGGAGTGTTTTCAGAAATCTATCGAGCTGGAGAAATCCGGCTCTTGAACCGGCTGGCTGCGAAGCCTAATGTGGACGGATGAAACGCTCCTCAGTCAATCAGAAAACTCTCCCCTCGACGACGGCCAGCACGAAGGAAAAAACCACCATTTCAGGGCGACCTGTCCGTCTCTTTTATACTCCCAACGACCTACCTGAAAATCTCTACCAGGAGAAACTTTCCGATCCGGGAGAATTTCCATACACGCGTGGAATCCACCGCACGATGTATCGCGGGCGGCTGTGGACGGTGCGTCAGTTCTCCGGCTACGGGTCGGCCAAGGAAACCAACCGCAGATTTCACTTTCTTCTCGAACAGGGCCAATCCGGGCTCTCAGTGGCTTTTGATCTACCCACTTTGATGGGAATCGACTCCGATCATCCGCTGGCAGAAGGAGAAGTCGGCAAGTGCGGAGTGGCAGTCGATTCCTTGCTCGATATGGAACGACTATTTGAAGAGATTGACCTTCAGAAAGTGACAACCTCGATGACCATTAACGCCCCGGCAGCCGTCTTGCTCGCGATGTATCTAGTCGTGGCGGAAAAGCAGAAAGCTGATTTCAAACAACTGGGAGGAACGCTTCAAAACGATATCCTGAAGGAATACATCGCCCAGAAAGAGTGGATCTATCCTCCTCACCCTTCCATGCGGCTGGTCATCGACACGATCGAGTTCTGTACCCATCACCTACCTCGCTATAACCCGATCTCCATCAGCGGCTATCACATTCGTGAAGCCGGGTCGACCGCCGGCCAGGAACTGGCTTTTACTCTGCGCAACGGTATCGAATATGTGGAGTGGTGTCTTAAGCGCGGTCTTGACGTCGATTCCTTTGCGCCTCGCCTGTCATTCTTCTTCAACGCTCACAACGACTTTTTCGAAGAGATCGCAAAATTTAGAGCGGCACGCCGGCTCTGGGCTCATATCATGAGAGATCGCTTTAATGCACGGAACGAGAGATCTTGGAAATGCCGCTTCCACACCCAAACCGCCGGCTGTAGCCTGACTGCACAGCAACCTCTCAATAATGTCATCCGTACAACCATCCAGGCGCTAGCTGGAGTTCTCGGCGGAACCAACTCCCTGCACACCAATGCCTTCGATGAAGCACTGGCTTTACCTACAGAAAGGAGTGCGAGAATTGCGCTTCGAACTCAACAGATCATTGCCAACGAGAGCGGCGTGATCAATACCGTGGACCCCCTGGCAGGCTCTTATTTTGTAGAGGCCCTGACCAACGAGCTGGAGGCTGAGTGTCACAAGTATTTCGACAGAATCGATGCCATGGGCGGCATGGTAGAAGCGATCGAGAAAGGATTTCCTCAACGCGAGATCCAGGATGCTGCGTACCGCTATCAAAAGGCAGTAGAAGAGGGCGAAAAAGTCATTGTCGGTGTCAATACCTGTCAAGCCGATGAGGATGAGCCGATTGAGCTGCTTCAGATCGGCGAGGAAGTTCGCGAACGGCAACGGAGCGAATTGGAAGGTCTCCGCTCGCGTCGAGACAACCACGAGGTCGGAAAGACCCTTGCGGCCCTTCGAGAGACGGCCAAGTCGTCACACAACCTGATGCCCTCCATCATCGCTGCTGTTCGTGCCTATGCAACGCTCGGCGAGATATGCTCGACACTGGAAGAGGTCTTTGGTCGCTACGAAGAGCCGGCCTTGTAAAATCGACGATACACTGTAGCTGAGGTTCTCGAATGAGCAATAAGAAAATTCGTGTTCTCATCGCAAAACCCGGTCTTGACGGCCATGATCGGGGGGCTAAGGTGGTGGCCCGCGCCCTCCGTGATGCCGGAATGGAGGTCATCTATTCGGGATTGCGGCAGTCTCCTGAGCAAATCGTTCAAGCTGCTATCCAGGAAGATGTGGATGCCATCGGATTATCGATCCTCTCCGGGGCCCACATGCATCTGTTCTCCCGGGTTATTGAGTTGTTAGAGCAGAATAAGGCGACTGACATTTTAATTTTTGGCGGCGGAATTATCCCTGATGAAGACATTCCTGAACTGAAAAGGATGGGAGTTGCGCAAATATTCCAGCCAGGTGCGCATACGGCCGATATTATAAACTTTCTGAATCAGCACTTCGCCGTGCCAAGAGAAAGTGTGCGGAGTACTTAGTAGTAATGACCGAAGTGCAACAGAAGTTGGTGTCTGAGTTCAATTACCAGTATGCGCTCCTGTTTCGCACCCAGGCACCAGAAAGCGAGATCTCCTTCTATCCTTACCGTAATCTGTCCCATACGATAAGGATTCGGAACGGGCGCGCTTTGATTCGGATCAGCGATCTCTTACAGGATGCTCCTGGCGACGTGTTGAAGGCTGTCATTGCCATTCTCGTTCACAAGCTGAAAAGAAAATCGGCTCCGGATCGCTGGCAAGGTATCTATCGCCAGTACGTGCACCGGGAAGAGTTTCTCGAACAGGTCCGCGAGACATGCCGCCGCAGAAGTCGAGGAAAAAAGCTACTCCCTCCGGCCGGGAGCGTCTTCGATCTTCAGAAACTGTTTGATCGATTGAACGCCGAGCATTTCAATAACCAGGTTCAGGTTGCACAGCTGGGCTGGAGTTTGCGCCAAAGTCGTCGAGTCCTCGGCCACTACGATTCGGCTCATCGAGCCATCGTCATCAACCGCCGTCTTGACCACCCTCTGGTACCCGAATATGTCGTTCGCTACGTGCTTTTTCATGAAATGCTTCACGCTCTAATGGGCGTCCATTGTGAGAATGGAATCCGCCGCGTCCATCCTCCCCGATTCAAACGAGCGGAAAGGCGTTTTCCGGAATACAAACTCGCCAGAGATTTCATTCGCAGTCACCTGGCCGTCTAAGGTCACAAGTTCGGGAAGTCCGTGCCTTCACGAACTATCAAGTTGGTAGCAACCCGTCGAGATGGATCGGAGGCCGCTTCAGATACGCACGGGCTTCTTGGGCACATCTACTTCGCCGGTCAGGCTTCTCCTTAACTCTTCCACGGATGCCGAAGCAGTTCCAACTTTTGCGACGACAATTCCGGCCGCGTGGTTCGCCATGAGAGCCGCTTCCAGTACAGATGCTCCGGCTGCCCGGGCCAGAGCAAGGATCGCGATGACGGTGTCACCTGCCCCGGTCACATCGAACACTTCGCGAGCCACGGTCGGAATATCAATCTGCTCACCATCCTCAAAAAGCGACATCCCTTCCTCCCCCCGGGTGATCAGTACGGCCTGGCACTGTGATATCAATTGAATCTCTCGGGCTACCTTGCTGAGATCCTTCAAATCGTTAATGGTCCGTCCGGCGGCGCGTTCCGCCTCTTTCTTGTTGGGAGTAATGATCGATGCGCCGCGGTAAATCGACAGGTCGGTTGATTTGGGATCCACCGCTACAAACCGCCCGGCTGCACGGGCCGACCGAATGAGCTCACCCACCAGAGGGGGTTGCAAAGTGCCCTTGGAATAGTCGGAAATAACAACGGCCCGACAGTCGGCCAGCCTCGCGTCAAAAAGCCGTCGCAATTGTTGGAGCAGAGCTGGATCGCCACTGCCACGGCTTTCTCTGTCTGCACGGCAGACTTGTTGCTGATGAGCAATAATCCTGGTCTTTACGGTGGTTGATCTGTGCGGATCGGTTAGAACTCCGCTCCGGTCCAGACCCATCCGATCCATCTCTGCCAAGAACCGCGCTCCTTTCTCATCGGATCCCACCGCCCCAACCAGCATCGGCCGGGCTTGCAGCGAAGCCAGATTAACGGCAACGTTGGCAGCCCCGCCCAGCCTTACCGACTCATGCGTCACTTCAACCACCGGAACCGGTGCCTCGGGAGAAATCCGGTCCACCTTGCCCCAGATAAATTCATCCAGGATCAAATCTCCGATCACTAGAATCGGTAAATCGGACAGACGATCCAGCAAATCAACAAGCGTATTGTTCTTCATTTTCCAGACGCAAGAGCTCCAGCGCTTCCTTAAGCACGGAGGAGACAGCGATCGATTCAATACAACGGGGGCGGTCATAGTGTAAACAGCTGTAGCCGGGACAGGGAATGCAATCGAGATCAGATTGGAGCAAACGATATCTGGTTTGCCACGGAAACCAGGCACCGGCATCCGACGACCCGAAGATCACTACAATCGGCTTCTTGAGTGCAGCTGCAATGTGGGTCGGCCCCGTATCGTTTCCGATGTAAAGTCTGCAAAGACTCACCAGGGCAACAAAATCGGGAAGAGGAAGCGGATCGACAATCATTGCCCCCTCGGGGCACCTCACCGCCATATCGCTCAAGAGATGCTCCTGGCCGGGGCCAGCCGTAATGATGACGCGGTAACCTTCACCAACAAGCTCCCGAGCCAGCGAGGCGAAGTTCAAAACCGGCCATTGCTTGGTGTCAAACGCTGCGGCCGGGTGTAACAGAATAAACTCCCCTGACGATGGTCGTCCGGCCAGCAACTCCTCGATCTTTCTTCGAGCAACCGGCGAAACCTCAATGCGTAGCGGAGGAAGCGGATCGACCGGCCAGCCCAGGTACTTGAGAGGTGCCAGCTGGTATTCTACGGTGTGCAACCTCTCTTTTTGCCAGACTTTTCTTGGATCGGGCACGCAACGGGTATAAAACCGGGCATGAGGACTGGATTGGAAGCCAACCCGTTCCCGACTTCCGGCCAGACGAGCAATCAGAGAACTCGTGCTTCCCCCATGGAGGTCGATTACCAGGTCCGGGGCAAAGTCTCGGATTTGACGGACGATTCTTGCGCGGGAAAGCCACTTCCCCGCTCCCGTCGGCACAAATACTTCATCGACATCAGTATTACCCTGGAGGATCTGATCAAATGGCGACTCTACCACCACGCCGACTCTTGCCTTAGCGCGCTTCGCCACCCGCAATGCTGGAGTCATCAGGACGACGTCCCCCAGAGAACGGAGCCGAACGAAAAGAACTCTCTCCGCCGCGGGGAGCCGGGAGGTAGTACTCGTCATTCGGCTGGTCCCTCCTTCAGAAAGAATTGATGGAGAATTGAGTAGACGGCTCCGGAAGGCTTCAGCTCGCTGCGGTAGAGAGCAGCAGACTTCACCTGGAAGGAACCGGCGCTGAAATTGTTGTGTGCACTAGAAAGGAGCCGCAACAGTTCTTTGAGATTCTTCCTGCTCTTCACCCTGGCCACTGTAAGGTGAGGTCTAAAAGGCCTCTCTTCGGCTTCGAATCCCAGGTCGACCAGCTGAGTTTCCAGAAGCTGTTGCAGCTCATCCAGTTCCCTTCCCGCCCTGACACTCATCCAGATGACTCGAGGATTGGCGCTATGGGGAAAGGCGCCCAGGCCATTCAAGTGAACTGGAAAAGGAGATTGGGTTTGACAACACTCGTCCAGAGCGCTTGCGATGGCCGGCACATCGGCTTCCTCGATATTGCCCAAAAACTTTAAGGTCAGATGGACCGACTCGACAGCAGGGAAACGTGCGTCCAGATTCAGTCGACGCAGAGTCTCGATCGTATCCTTGATCCGCAACTGATTCTCCTCAGGCAGCGGGATTGCCACGAACGCCCGAATCACGACAGGCTCCTTCTAACCCAGTCAAGCGCAGCACGGGCCGAGCGAAGCCTTACCGTCAACCGGTCACCTGGTAAAAGCAACTCCTGTGTCTCGGTCCCCTTCTCGTTTGCCATTCCAAGAAAAACGGTTCCAACCGGCTTTTCAATGGAACCTCCTCCCGGACCGGCAATTCCTGTCACGGAAAGACCGATCGAGGCTCCAGTCCGGTGACGGATCCCTTCAGCCATCTCAGCGGCCACCGGCGAGCTGACTGCACCGTGGCGCTCGAGAGTGGAAGGATCCACGCCCAGCAGTTCCACCTTCATAGAATTACTGTAACAAACCACCCCACCTACGAAATACTGTGAGCTACCCGCAATATCGGTGACCAGCTTACTAACCAGCCCTCCGGTACAGGATTCAGCGGTTGCCAATGTCAATTCCCTCTCCTGGAGAAGTTCGCCCACAACGTCCGGAAGCTCGCGGTCAACCTCAGCATAAACGGAACCTCCCATCTCATTCTTGATCTTGCCGACCAGTTCGTTGAGCTTCTGGAATGCGAGCGATTCGTCATCTTCTCCTTTCCAGTAAAAGTGAAGGGTAATGATGCCGGGTGAGGACAAGATAGTCGTATCGATTTCGCGGTATGCCGAGTAAATCGGCGAAAGTCGGGCGTCGACGTGAGATTCTGCTTCACCCGCTATCTTGACCGTTTTCAGCCAGAGTGGTTTGGTCTTCTTGAGCTTCGTGATGAGCGGGAGCACCTTCTCTTCGACCATTGGGTACAGTTCACGGGGAGGGCCGGGGAGGAGAAAGATAAGCGTGTCCGAGTGGCAGATCAGCAGGCCGGGGGCTGTGCCATTTTGATTCGAAATGACAGTGGCACCCTCAGGGACGAGGGCCTGCCTACGATTGTTGTCGGTCAATTCCATGCCGAACCGTTCATAGCGCTTGCGCAGCCGCTGCATAATGCCGGGATCCTCGTGCAGTTCGAGACCCAGGAAGCCGGCAACTGCTTCGCGTGTGATGTCGTCACGAGTAGGACCTAGTCCTCCCGTAAAGATCACGACGTCGGCTTCTTTTAAAGCTAACCCGAGTGCCTCGTGAATCTCCTGCTCTCGATCAGCTACGACCCATTTCCTAGGGGTCTCGATACCGATCTCACGAAGCTTCCTGGCCAGAAACACAGAATTGGACTCGCTCCGTGGAGTCGTGAGCAGTTCAGTCCCCACGGCAATGATTTCGGCCCTCATTGCCTCTCCTCAGAACCACATCTCGATCAGTCGGGTTAGAAAGAGCGTAACAATGCCGGCATAAATTCCGGCAATCACATCATCGACGATAATGCCCCAGGCCCCCGGCAGGAATTCTCCGTGCCGAGCCGGAAACGGCTTCGTTATGTCGAGAATTCGGAAGAAACCAAAGCCTATCAATAGACTAAGGGCAGTAACGGGCACAAACAGAAAGCACAGCATTTGTCCGATGACTTCATCAATGACAACGTAGGTGGGATCGCTTATTCTGTCGGCACGAGCTACGCGGCCGGCACTGATGAACCCAGCCAGGAGGAAAAATACAACTAAGACGATGTGGAGTGACAGGGCCGTCGCCGGTGGAAGGAGTTGAACCAACGCAGTCAGGGCAACTGCCTCTAAGGCACCCCAAGTTCCAGGGGCAAACGGCAGGTAGCCGACCCCTAACCCGGTGGCCAGTAACCTTGAAAAGGGGACATTCCTACTCTTCTTCTTTTGGCTCTCGCCGCTTCTTGTCTGCTTTCTCGCCAGAAATTCTGTAAGTTCCATCCAGCCAATGTCCCAGGTCAATCAATCGACAGCGTTCACTGCAAAAAGGGAACTCAGGATTGCTGAGCTTAACGCGCTCTCCACAAGTTGGGCAACGGGCAAGCATTATGAAACAACGGCGCCGACTAAATCGTAATCGTGGGCCTCAGTAATTCTAACCGCTCGAATTTCGCCGCTTCTGGTCTCCTCGGTGACTCCATCGTTCAGATAAACGACGCCGTCGATGTCAGGTGCCTGGGTGGGCAGCCGTCCCTCCCAAAGCAGGTCTGTTTCACGAGAAGGGCCCTCAATCAAAACCGGAAAACATTTACCGACCAGACTTCTGGTCTTCTGTCGAGAAATTGGAAGCTGTGCCTCCATTAGAAGCCGCTGGCGCTCCTGTTTGGTGCGTTCATCTATCTTACCATCCAGGAGATAGCTGGCACTGTCCTCTTCGTCAGAATAAGTAAAGACGCCCAGCCGGTCGAACTGAGCCTCCGATACAAATGAGAGGGTCTCCTGGAAATCCTCTTCGGTTTCGCCTGGAAAGCCTACGATCATCGTGGTGCGGATGGCCACCTCCGGGATTCGCGAGCGGATCCGTTCTATAAGACGCAGTAGAGACTCGCGGTATCCGCCTCGCTTCATCCTCTTCAGGACATTCCTGGAGCCGCTCTGAAGCGGGATGTCGATATACTTGCAGGCCTTTGGTGTTTCGGCGATTGCGTCCAACAATTCATTATAGATACTATTGGGATAGGCATACAGAAAGCGAATCCACTCGAGCCCGTCGATCTCATTCAGGGCGCGGATCAGATCGGCCAGACCCTTCCGGTTGCCCCAATCCCATCCATACATAGTGGAATCCTGCGCAACCAGATTAATCTCCCTCACTCCTTCTGCAGTCAAGCGGGAAACCTCGGCAAGGATCGAGTCCTGCGAGCGACTTCGAAAACGACCACGCATCTGCGGAATAACGCAGAAGGTACAGGGATGGTTGCAGCCTTCCGCAATCTTGACATATGCGGAATGGCGGGGAGTCGTCCGAAGTCGAGGATGCCGATCGGTATAAAGGAACAGCTCCCGCTCTTCGTAAGTTGGAGGAGCAGATATCTCTCCTGCGCAGACCTTTAGAATCGACGGCACCTCGTTGGTGCCCAGTACCGCATCGACTTCAGGAATTTCCTTCAATATTTGTTCTCGGTAACGCTCGACGAGACAACCAGCAACAATCAGGCGTCGACATCGACCTTCTACCTTCTGTCGAGCCATCTCCAGGATGGTGTCGACGGATTCCTGTTTTGCCTGTTCGATAAAGCCGCAGGTATTGACGACGATGATATCTGCTTCTTCCTGAGACGCAGTAATCTCGTGACCTCCTTCAGCCAGGAGACCGAGCATGACTTCGGTGTCAACCAGGTTTTTTGCGCACCCGAGACTCACAAAACCGATTTTGGCCATAAAAGAATTCATTATACATGACGATGAACCCGCCGTAGGGCCCGGAGGCATTCCCGAATCTCCGCCAGGTCAGGGTGGGTGAGGGGCTGGTTTCCATAGCGATTTCTGTAGTAGATTTCGGTGATTGTTCGTGGGGCATCAATTTGTACAGCTTTGGCAATCCGCTGACTGAACTCCCTTGGTGTTTCACCTGGCTGTTTCGCCCATCCCTTACGAGCCAACAACTCCAGCATTTCGACATAATATTCCGGGGCAAGATCAGGGCCCTGCTCTCCCAAAAGATACTTTCGAAAATAAAGCTTGACATAACGTCGGCCCCGGTAGAGCCATAGCAGAAAGATTGCGGCACCGGTTCCAGCCAGAAGGTAAGGCGCTACCTCTGTGAGAACCTGCCAGGCTCTTTCCCGGCTTATTCCGCTCGGAAAGGCGCCTAACACCTCTCGAAAGCCGTCTGCAGTCTTATCGATAATCGATCCAATCGATTGGAAGAATCCGTACTGCTTGATGCGGTCAAAAGTAATGACTTCAGCCCAATAAATATCGACTGAATCCATCAACTGGGAAAGCAACCGTTGCAGTGAACCGGCTTCTCCTTCACGCAGTGGAGGCGTTGGGTCGAATTCGATCCAGCCGGCCCCCGGGAAATAGCCTTCTACCCAACTGTGTGCGTTCGACTGGCGGACGACGTAGTGTCCCAGCCACTGATTGAATTCGCCACGGCGAAAACCATTCACCAGACGGGCCGGTATTCCGATAGAGCGCATCATGACCGCCTGAGCCGTTGCGAAATACTCACAGTGTCCTGCCCGGGTTTCAAACAGAAAACTGGCCAGTGGATCGTCAGATCCCCCGGAAGGATTGTCTAGAGAATAAGAATAGGACCGCCGCAAGAAGCTTTCAATCGCCAGAGCCTGGTCGATTGGATGGGTCCCGCCGCTACTAATCTCGCGTGCCATCTTCGGGATTCGGGGATCGAGCGAGGGCAGTTGTAGATAATCCTGCCCGAAGAGCCGTGGGACTGCAGCGTCTTTGATTTGTGCGATCTTCTCCTCCCGGCCCTGATAGTCGGAATGCACGACATACTGTAATTCGTCTCTGTTTGGGAAAAGAAAAAGAGACCCGTTTCCATCGCGCAAGATCTTGACGCGTGAAGAAGGAACACCGGACAACTGCGAGATCTGGATGATGCGGGCCGCCCCAAAAAGCATGTTACCGAAAGGTTCCAGAGAGAACCGTTGGATGAGTTGACTCTCCTGCTGCCGCCTTTCACTGGCCACGACAAAGCGACCCTGTCCATCGGCCTGAAAATTCTGGCTAATCCCCCGGGTATTGCTCCAAACTCGGCCATCATAATGATCTAGAGCGATGCCACGCCACTTGATCTGCACTGGTACCTGGTCCGGCGGTACGTCCAACTTTACCCTCATGACTACCCGGGAACTTCGGAGAATAGGTCCCATGTCGCCCAGCCGAACCGAATCAGAAAATCCACTTACGCGGGCGTGTGATCCACGAATCAATCCGAGCGAGCCGCGCGGGATAGCCAGAAAAATGGGTATCGCCAGCGCCGCGATCATGGCGGTCATCAAGAGTGCGCTCGACACATGGCCCGCCAGCGAAAAGTCTGCCGAAGGGTTCTCGTCGTAGGCGCTTTTTGCTTCCAAAAGGATGAAGGCAAGGACAGAAAAGAAAAGGAAACTAACCAAGGCAAGCAGGAAAACGATAGAGATTGTAAACGTCGATGCTACCAGAAGCAGAGAGAACGAAATGAGGTGCAGGAGAAGGTAGTCGCGAGTTCCGGAGCGAGTCAGCAGTTTAAATAAACTCAAAAACAATAAGAGACGGACCGTTGCTGGAACCAGGTCTCCCAGCAGCATTAGATCCAAGCCGTAAACCACCAGCAACAGGAGAACGAAGGCCGTTTGAGATAGATCTGAAATTTTTCTCGGGGCAGTCAGCCAGCTATATACCAGCCCGAACAGGTAGAGAAGGGCGACAGGAAGGCTTACCGTTCCTGAGACGACCACTGCCGAAGCACCGATCAGCAGCAACAGAAAAGTCGATAATTTCAGTGCCTGTTGGAAAGTCATAAGTCAAGATAGTTGACGGTAACCCAACTTCCGGCCTGCTCAGGTTCCGCAGCTACAAAGAGTACGGTTGATTCGGTCAGTGCGGTTGTTTCAATTCTCTCCTCAGGCCCCGGCTGAACCCAGGCGAGATATTCCATCAAAGCTTCAAAATTCCGGCGGTGGCCATCCAGAACAACCTCGAGATCGGCAGAGTAAAAGCTGAACCTCAGGGATTGCTCCCAGTAATAGTTACTGAGGGAGGCCACCAGTGACACGGCGTATTCGAATTTCTCGCGAGCCGTCTCGGAAACAGCGGGCAAATAGTTGGAAAAAGCGATCTGGAGAGGATAATCCTGCTCCTGGAGGAACTCCTTGACCATCAAGCGTGACAACTTGCCGCTGCTTTTCCAGTGAACAAACCGCGCGTCATCCCCGATTTGATAGTCCCGAATATTGTAAAGGCCGCTTCCACTTCCCTTCTGGTTTCGCGTCTCGGGTCCCCGCAAAAAGGGATAGCGACTAAAGAGCGTGTCGAGTTCAACCAAGTGGGGAAAAACAACTATTTTGCCGGTAGCCTCGATCTCCCGCCCCCTGGTAAAGAAACCGAACGGAAAACGGGTGCGGATCTCGAATCCGCTTACCGGGTACACACCTCGCTGGTGGAAGTCACTCTCCATCCGGGCCGTAAAGGAGTTGCTGGCGCCGATATAGGGATACTGTTTCTCGATCGAGAAGAAGTCGGTGCCATGGTCCATTAGCTGATCTGATCTCTGACTCCGGAGACTCAGCGCAAATGAGGGAAATATCCTCTTCAGGTTTTCTAACCTCAGGAAGAATACGGCTCGTTGGCCGGCGTAGATTGACTGGGGAAGATTCAAACTCACCTTCAACCCATCCAGAACAATGTTTGACGCCATCCCTGACACCAGCAAAGCGGCCAGAAGAAAGGAAAGGACCAGGATCAACAAATTATTGCCGGTGTTTATGGTAGCCAACCCGATCAGAGCCACCAGGATAATGAAGAAAGTTCCTCTGCGGGTGATCTGAAAAAAACGCATCCGACCCAGCAGTTCTCGTGGCAAATAGGGAGCCACCCGCGGGATCAAACTGAGGCTCAACAACATTGCCATCAGCAGCGAGAGCGAAAGGAGCAAGCCGAAGGCCATCGAGCTTTCGGACCGCACGTAGCCGGCCACTACGCCGAGCAGGACTACACTCAGTATCGCCAGAATGCCACCGGTGATTTCGAGCCGGTTCATTCGCCTACCACCTGTTCGTTCCGTACTCGATTGACGAAAGCCACCCACAACAAGCAGTTTTCGTTAAACGACGGGATTAACCCTAAAGAGGCACTTCAATCTCTTCCATCATTTCAGTGATGATCGCCTCCTCCTCGGCCGTCCGCTGTAGTGGTGTGGAATAACGTGAACTTACAATGACACGATGAGAAAACACCGGAACCACCAGTTGCTTTATATCATCCGGGATGCAGTAACTCCTCCCTTCAAGAAAGGCAACTGCCTGGGCCGCCCGATACAATGCCATGGCCCCACGAGGGCTGATTCCGAGGTCTAAAAACTCGCTATTTCGTGTTCGCTCAACCAGTGCCATGATGTATTCAAGAAGTTCATCTCTGACCTGAACCTCTTCAACCATCTTTTGAGCTTGCAGTATCTCTTCGCCGCTCACCACCGGTTTGAGTTGGTCCGCCTGTTCATAGCTGATGCCTGATCTGAGAATCTCTTTCTCGTTCAAGCGATCCGGATAACCCATTTGAATGCGCATCAAGAAACGGTCCAGTTGAGACTCAGGTAGAGGGTAGGTGCCGTGGTGTTCAATCGGATTCTGTGTGGCGATAACAATAAACGGGCTGGGAAGCGTGTAGGTTTTATCTTCGACAGTGACCTTCCCTTCACTCATCGCTTCGAGAAGAGCACTCTGGGTCTTGGGAGTGGTTCGGTTGATCTCATCCGCCAGCACAACATTGGCGAAGATAGGCCCTTTGCGAAACTCAAATTGGCTGGCCACCTGGTTGTAAACAGAAACCCCGGTCAGGTCGGAGGGCAACAGATCGCTGGTGAACTGAATCCGATGGAAGGTACAGTCAAATGATCGGGCTAGTGCGTAGGCCAGCGTCGTCTTCCCGACACCGGGCACATCTTCGATAAGGAGGTGACCCCGAGCGAGTAAAGTCACGACGGCCAGAGTCACGGCCTCGGTCTTCCCCTTGATAACCTGTTCAATAGAGGCCTGGAGTGCCCGGACCTTGATCACCGGATCTTCCGCTATCGAGCGTATTTCCACTCCTCGTATGATACCCGTTCGCGGCGGACGCGATCAATGCGCGCTGGCCGCCTCCTGGGAGCGGAGCCATCGATTGGGAGCGAACATGCCAATTACGGGTTAGACCGGCAAGTGGGAGGCATACGCATCGATTGCGTGATAGGCCGTGAGCTCAGGAGAAAAGCCCCTTCTGAGGATGTCGGGAATGGGGGATGCCGAAATGCTCGTACGCTCGGGGTGTCGCAATCCGACCTCTGGGAGTCCGATTCAAGAATCCAATTTGGATCAGGTAGGGCTCATAAATGTCCTCGATGGCGTCTTTCGCCTCGCTGATCGCAGCAGAGATGGTGCCCACGCCGACAGGTCCGCCATCGAATTTCTCGATGATGGTCAGGAGGAGCTTTCTATCCACTTCGTCAAATCCGAAGCGGTCTACATTCATGATCTCCAGTGCTCGACAGGCCGTCTCGGCGTCGATTACTCCATTCGCCCTGACCTGCGCGTAATCACGAACTCTCCTGAGAAGCCGATTGGCGATTCTAGGCGTTCCTCGACTGCGTCGCGCAATCTCGTTGGCGCCTTCAGGGAGAATGTCGATGCCCAGAATGCCCGCTGAGCGTTTCACGATGGTACTGAGGCTTTCCACATCATAGAAGTCGAGACGCTGAGGAATGCCGAAACGAGCTCGCAGGGGAGAAGTCAACAAGCCGGTGCGGGTAGTCGCGCCGATGAGCGTAAATGCTGGAATGTCGATCTTAATGGAGCGGGCTCCGGGGCCCTCACCTATAATAATGTCGATCTGGAAGTCCTCCATGGCCGGGTAAAGGATTTCTTCAATCGCCGGATTCAACCGGTGAATCTCATCGATAAACAACACGTCGTTCTCTTCGATACTGGTCAGAATGGCCGCCAGATCTCCTCGTTTTTCGATGACGGGGCCCGAGGTGGAACGAAAACCCACATTCATCTCGTTGGCAACAATCTGTGCAAGTGTGGTCTTTCCCAGGCCGGGAGGCCCAAAGAGGAGGACATGGTCGAGGGCTTCCCCTCGCTGTAAAGCCGCCTCGATGGCGATCGCCAGATTGTCTTTGACTTGCTCCTGGCCGACGAAATCGCGCAATAGGCGGGGTCGAAGTGAACTCTCGAAACTCTCTTCGTCCGCTCGATGGACGGGATCCATTACCCTTTCTTCCGACATGTCTCCATCCTAGCTTGAAATTTCCTTGAGAGAACGCTTCAAAAGGGTCTCAAAGTCTTCGATATCATCCTCAGCGGAGCACTTCGAGACAGCCTTTTCCGCTTGGCTTCGGGAGTAACCGAGATTTATGAGGGCCGAGACGACATCCTTTTGATCCTCCCCAAGTTGGCGAGCCTGGCCATTAACCGCGAGTTCCGGTGCAATCCTGGCAAGTTTGTCCTTCAGTTCCAGAACGATTCTCTCGGCTGTCTTCTTACCTACGCCGGGAACGCTGGTCAAGCGATGGACATCGGCCCGGGAGATGGCGTCCATCAGTTCCTCCACGGGCAATCCGGACAAAATAGTAATCGCCAGCCTCGGACCAATTCCCGAAATCTGTATCAACTGCAGAAAAAGGGCTTTCTCTTGAACGGTTCGAAAACCATACAGCGCCAGGGCATTTTCGGCTACATGGGTATAGATGCGAAGCGTCACCGATTGGCCCACTTCACCGAGATCGTAATAAGTCGACAAAGGTATTAGAACCTCGTATCCCACACCCTGGATGTCAATGATCACCCGTCCGGCGGCCTTTTCAGCAAGGACTCCCTTTAGTAGCGCAATCATCTGTCTGGATTATAGTGTAGAGCTCCGTCATCAGCAGAGAATTGGCTTTCCGCTACAGGAGGCGTACAACAGGAGGCGGGGTGGTCTCAGCTGAATCGAGTTTTGTTATTATCTTTGCCTTATGAATGAAGCGCTGGCAAGAGAACGGATCTGCGAGATCGGACGGCGCATGTATGCCAAGAATATCGTCGCCGCCAACGAAGGAAATCTTTCAATCCGGATAGGAGATCGTCTCGTCGCCACCCCGTCGGGAATTTGTAAGGGGTTCATGAAACCCGGGGAGTTGGCAATAACCGATCTGGAGGGAAATCAGCTGGAGGGTAAACAGAAGGTCTCTTCTGAAATTCTGATGCATGTAGCCGTATACAAGCGCCGTCCTGATGTCTTGGCCGTCTGCCACGGCCATCCGACTCATGCCACCGCTCATGCGGTAGCTGGAATCCCTCTCAACGAAGCGCTGTTGCCGGAAGGGATTCTGCTCCTCGGCTCGGTCCCGGTTGCTCCTTACGGGACTCCGTCCACTCGTGAACTGGCGGATAGTCTCAATGACCTGCTGGAGGAGAGCGATGCCATTCTCCTCGCCAATCATGGAGCTATCACGTTCGATACCGATCTGGAAAAGGCCTATTTCAAGATGGAAATCCTGGAGCATGTGGCGGAGATCTCTCTCACGGCACGTTTGCTAGGAAATCGCAACCTGCTGCCCAGGAAAGCGGTCGAACAGTTGATCTCCCTTCGCGAGCGTTATGGTCTTCCGCCTCGCAAAGAGAATCATGGTCAGAAACTTCTGGCGGCCGAAGACATCCAGAATAAAGACGACCGTACGTACAGCTTCACCAGGAAGGAGCTGGAGAAGGCCGTCGAAAACGCTGTTTCTGCCTTGTTAGAGGATCGAGCGATGGACGACCCGGAGCATTGACCGAATCCAAATGACGCCCTCCCTTCAGGTAATTCGACGGTCTCTCTTGTTATAATTAAGTCGTCTCTCGGGGTTGACAGGTCTGTTGAGGGTTTGGACATCGAGACGAGCATTCCGAAGACTGGCAGCAATCCATATCCGTACGGTGACACTGGTTCTTAATTTCACTCCAGAACGAAAAGGTCGTGATGAAGAGTAAAGTAATCGTCAGATTGAAAGAGGGAGTGCTTGATCCGCAGGGACAGACCATTCAGCGGTCATTAAAAAGGCTGGGAGTGGAAGGAGTTTCGTCCGTGCGCCAGGGCAAGTTCTTTGAACTCGAGTTTAGCGGCGAATCCGATCCGGCAAGAGTGCGAAAGATAACCGAGGAGATCGCACGAAATGTCCTCTCCAATCCTATTATTGAAACCTTTGAAGTCGAGGCTGACCAGTGAAATTTGGAATCGTCGTTTTTCCAGGTTCAAATTGCGACCACGACGCTTACCATTCAGCTAAGCACGTCCTGGGTGAAGAAGCATGCTTTTTGTGGCATGAAGACACTAATTTGCAGGGTGTCGACACAGTCATTCTCCCGGGAGGATTCTCGTACGGAGACTACCTTCGTTGCGGTGCCATCGCCCGTTTTTCCCCCATCACAGACGCCATCCGGCGGCACGCTGAAAAGGGAGGGCTGGTGATGGGCATCTGTAACGGCTTTCAGATTCTTCAGGAGATGGGACTGTTGCCGGGCATCATGTTGCCCAATTCCGGCCTCAAGTTTGTCTGTCGTCACGTGTATCTGCGTACCGAAACTGAAGAAACACCTTTCTCAAACCAGTGTAGAAAGGGCCAGATTCTGAAAATTCCAGTAGCGCATCAAGACGGAAACTTTTTTGCTCCTCCTGAAGATCTCGCTGAGCTCAAGAAAAATGGGCAAATCCTGTTCCGATACGTAAACGAACAAGGCGCAGCAACGGCGGAATCTAATCCCAACGGATCGGCCGAAAATATTGCTGCTATCGTAAACCGGGAACGGAACGTCC
>Ga0079224_100003495_pt1 | contig 19891 bp, 15 predicted proteins | sample Stecom2015_FD_80414 | JGI IMG/M metagenome (GOLD analysis project Ga0079224, IMG submission 80414) | Agricultural soil microbial communities from Utah to study Nitrogen management - Steer compost 2015 | ecosystem: Environmental > Terrestrial > Soil > Agricultural land | place: USA: Utah...
CCTGCGCGCGGGCGAGGTGGTGGCGTTCGTCGGCCTGAACGGCGCGGGGAAGAGCACGTTGCTCCGCGCGCTGGCCGGGTTGCTGGCGCCGGCCGAGGGCACCGTGCTGCTCGACGGCCGCCCGCTCGCTGCGCGCAGCCGCGCGGAGTGCGCGCGCGCGATCGCGTTCGTCCCGCAGGCGCTCGCCGCGCTCCCGCCCGCGACGGTGCTCCGGTTCGTGCTCGGCGGGCGCTACGCGCACCTGGACTTCTGGCGCACGCCGCGCGCAGCCGACCACGCTGCCGTGGAGCGGGCGCTGCATGCGGCGGACATCCTCGGGCTGCGCGACCGCCCGCTCGCCGAGCTGTCCGGCGGCGAACTGCAGCGCGCGATGTTCGCGCGCGCGCTCGCGCAGGAGGCGGGGGTGCTGCTGTGCGACGAGCCGGTGGCCGCCCTCGACCTCCCCCACCAGCTCGGCATCCTGGACCTTCTCGCCGGACTTGCCGGCGAGGGGTGCACGGTGGCCTTCTCGACGCACGACCTCAACCTCGCAGCGCAGTACGCGGACCGGGTCGTGGTGCTGCACGGCGGCGCGATCCGCGCGCAGGGGCCGCCCGGCGAAGCGCTCGATGCGGGCGTCGTGCGCGAGGTCTGGGGCGCGCGCGTGTGTGTCGACCGCACCGCCGACGGACGGGTGCGCATCACGCCGGCGCGCTCGGTGTCCTGGTAGGGGCGGGTCGGCGCCGCACCGCCCGGCTAGGTCCGGAGCGGTCGGCCCGGCGCGAGCACCGGCGGCTCGGGCACCGGATCGCGGCTCGCAACCACGATCCCGGCGACGATCAGGGCACCGCCCAGGACCTGCAAGGCACCGAGCCGGTCACCGAGCAGCGACCAGCCGGCGAGCGCGGCGAACAGGGGCTGCGTGGCGAAGAGGAGCGGGACGTGCATCGCCGGGATCGCGGGCTGCACGCGCGCCTGGACCGCGATGCCGAGCGCGGTAGCGATCGGGCCGAGGTAGAGGAGGTCGGCGAACAGGACCACGCCGGCCGGCGGTGCCCCGGCGCGGAGCACGGGCCCGGTGATCCACAGCCCGGCGCTCGCCACCACCGCGGTGAGGAGCACCTGCCAGAAGGTGAATGCCGCCGCCGGTGCGCGGCGGCCGAAGTGCGACAGCAGCAGGATGTGCGCCGCGTAGCTCACCGACGAGCCGACCTGCAGGCCGATGCCGAGCGACGTGTCGGCGCGCGCGCCCGCGGCGCCGCCCGGCCACACGAGGCATCCCATCCCGAGGAAGCCGAGCGCGAGGCCCGCGGCGCCCGCGGGCCCGAGCCGGCCGCCGAGGAACCACCAGCCGCCGAGCGCGGCGAGCAGCGGGATCGAGCCCGCGACGAAGCCGCCGGTCGACGCCGAGGTCTGTGCCAGCCCGGCGGTCTGCATCAGGTAGCCGCCGGCGAGCGCGGTGCCGGTGATCGCGCCGGGGACGAGCGCGGCGCGCAGGTCGCCGGGCGCGCCGCGGCGCAGCACCAGCGGCAGCAGGCAGAGGAGTGCCAGCCAGAAGCGCCCCGCGACGACCGCGAACGGCGACAACCACGTCAACGCGTGTTTGGCGACCGCGAAGCTCCCGCCCCACAGCGCGATCATCAGCAGGAGGAGGGCGTGCGGGACGAAGCGGGCCGGCATCGGGGCGCAGCTCATTCTGCCGCGGCGCGCGCGGCGCTACGGGAGCAGGGTGGCGAGCGCGCGCAGCGCCTTCTCGGCGAGCAGTTCGTTGCCGAGCGCGTTGGCGTGCGAGTCGATGAACGAGTTGTAGATCGGACGGCCGAGCTCCTCGGCGGTGAAGCGGAAGTCGTGCCGGGGGATGCCTTCGGCCGCGCAGAACGTCTCCAGGACCGGCAGGGGCGGCAGGGTGTGGTCGAGGACCGCGAACTTGACCCCGCGCGCGGCGCACAGGTCGCGGATGCGGCGCAGGGCCGCCTGGCTGCGCTCCCAGCCGAGCGATCCGAAAGGCACCGACTCCGGCGCCAGGGCGTGCTCCTCCCCCGCGCGCGGCGCGGTCGCGCGCAGGCGCGCCGTGACGCTCTGCAACAGCGCGGTCCACGCCGGCAGGAACCGCTGGCCCGTGTGCACCACGCGGTCGGCGAGCGTCGGCGCGCTCCCCGGGACCTCGGTCTTGCCGTCGAGCAGTGCCTCGATCATGACGCGCGTCGGGTCGACGACGTCGTTGGTGACGAACACGAGCAGGACGACGTCGGGCTGCAGCGCGATCGCTTCGCGTTCGAGCAGCGCCGCCTCCTGCATCGTGTCGTAGGAGAGGTGCCCGGTGTTGATCACCTCGTAGCGCCGGTCACCGCGCGCGTTGAGCGTGCGTTCGACGCGGCGGCAGAACGTGTCCTCGTCCTCGATCCCCCACCCGAGCGTCACCGAGTCGCCGAGCACGACGATCCGGCACACGTCCGGCGGCTTGGCCGGCTCGACCTCCGGGCCGCGGAACCCGAGCCGGTTGGTCCGGATGCGGAACGTGCCGAAGTCGGTCGTCGCCCCCGGCCTGTGCCGGAACAGGGTGCCGTCGAGGTCGCGGCTGCCGTCGGCGGCGAACCAGGTCGGCACGAGCGCCTCCTGCCGGTAGCGCAACGTGTTCGGGCCGTGGTTGACGCCGAACAGGTCGAGGGCGCGCATCGCCGCCTCGAACCCGACGACCGCAACCAGCAGCGCGCCGAGCGCGAGCGCGGCGCGCAGGAACACGCGCCGCAGCGCGGGTCTTCCGGGACGGCCGCCCACGGCTCAGGGCGCGCCGCGGCGCGTCGGCGCGCCGCCTCGAGCGACTCGGAGCACCGGCGCGGCGCGCATGCCCGGGACCTCAGTAGCGGTAGTGCTCGGGCTTGTACGGCCCGTCCGGCGACACGCCCAGGTACGCGGCCTGCTTGTCGGTCAGGCGGGTCAGCTTCACGCCGAGCTTCTCCAGGTGCAGGCGCGCGACCTCTTCGTCGAGCTTCTTCGGCAGGGTGTACACCTTGCCGCGCTCGTACGCCTGGTGGTTGGTCCACAGCTCGATCTGCGCGAGCACCTGGTTGCTGAACGAGTTGCTCATCACGAAGCTCGGGTGGCCGGTCGCGCAACCCAGGTTCACCAGCCGGCCCTCGGCGAGCAGGATGATGTGCCGACCGTTCTTCAGCTCGTAGCGGTCGACCTGCGGCTTGATCTCGACCTTGGCCTTGGCGTTCGCGTTCAGCCACGCGACGTCGATCTCGATGTCGAAGTGGCCGATGTTGCACACGATCGCGTCGTTCTTCATCACCATGAAGTGCTCGCCGGTGATGATGTCGCAGCACCCGGTCGTGGTGACGAAGATGTCGCCCAGCGGCGCGGCCTCCTCCATGGTGGTCACCTGGTAGCCCTCCATCGCCGCCTGCAGCGCGTTGATCGGGTCGATCTCGGTGATGATCACGCGCGCGCCGAGCGAGCGCATGCTCTGCGCGCAGCCCTTGCCGACGTCGCCGTAGCCGGCGACCACGACGACCTTGCCGGCGACCATCACGCTGGTCGCGCGCTTGATGCCGTCGGCCAGCGACTCGCGGCAGCCGTACAGGTTGTCGAACTTGCTCTTGGTCACCGAGTCGTTGACGTTGAACGCCGGGACGCCGAGCTTGCCCTCCTTCATCCGCTTATAGAGGTTGTGCACGCCCGTGGTCGTCTCCTCGGACAGGCCGCGGATCCCGTCGAGGTACTGCGGGTACTTGTCGTGCACCATGTTGGTGAGGTCGCCGCCGTCGTCGAGGATCATGTTGAGCGGCTGGCCGTCGGGGAACACGAGCGTCTGCTCGATGCACCAGTCGTACTCGGACAGGGTCAGGCCCTTCCACGCGTAGACCGGGATGCCGGCCTTGGCGATCGCCGCGGCGGCGTGGTCCTGCGTGGAGAAGATGTTGCACGAGCTCCACTGCACGTCCGCGCCCAGCTCGCGCAGCGTCTCGATCAGCACCGCGGTCTGGACGGTCATGTGCAGGCACCCGGCGATGCGCGCGCCCTTCAGCGGCTTGGACGCCGCGTACTTGCGCCGGATCGCCATCAGGCCGGGCATCTCGTTCTCGGCGAGGGTGATCTCCTTGCGGCCCCAATCGGCCAGCGCGATGTCCTTGACCTTGTAGGGAAGCTTCTTCTCGGTCGTGCTCATGGGTTTCGTGGCCGCGATGCGACGCGGGATTCGGGAACGGTAGAAGACTCGGCCGCGCCGCGGTCTGCCCGCGTGCCGCTGGCCAGGAAGAGGGGGAAGGCGACCTTGCGCCCGCTGCGGCCGATCGCGACGTAGCGGTCCTCGATCGGGCGCGCGGCGAGGTCGACGAAACCGGCCGCGGCGAGGGCGTCGAGCACCTCGTCCGGCTCGATGCCGAGACGGCGGTCGCCCATCTCCTCGCGCATCCACTCCTCGTGGTGCGGCAGCAGGTCGGTGATCACGATCCGTCCGCGCGGCGCGATCACCCGCGCGGCCTCGCGCGCCGCGGCGCGGCCGTCGGCGAGGTGATGCCACACCAGGTTGGCGAACGCGGCGTCGACCTCGCCGTCGGCGAGCGGCAGGCGCTCCAGCTCGCCGGCGCGGACCTCGACGCCGGGCGGTAGGCGGCGGCGCGCCGCGGCAAGCATGCCCGGCGCGTGGTCGATCGCGATCACCCGCGCGCCCTTGCTCGCGAGGTACTCGGAGAGGTAGCCGGCGCCGCACCCCAGGTCCGCGACGGTCAGCCCGCCGGGCACGAGCGCGCTCCACGCCTCGGCGCGCAGCGACCCGGTGCTGAACTCCTGGCCGACCTCGGCCCAGTGCGCTGCGAGCCGGTCGTGCGCATTGCGGCTCTGCGCGCGACGCTGTTCCCGCACGCGCTCGAGCGCCTCGGCGTCCTCGCGTCCGGCGTCGCTGTCGAGGAACGGCTGCACTGTCGCGGCGAACAGGGTCGGCGACCACGGCGCGTCGGCGCGCGGTTCGACGAGCCGGTAGAAGACCCAGGTCCCCTCGCGCCGGTCGCGCACCAGCCCGCCGCGCCGCAGGAGCGCGAGGTGGTTGCTGATCCGGCTCTGCGCGAGCCCGGTCAGCTCGACCAGTTCGTGGACGGCGAGCTCCTCACGGTGCAGCGCTGCCAGGAGGCGCAAGCGCACCGGGTCGGAGAGCAGCTTCAGGATCTGCTGCAGCTGGTCGAGGGAGGCGGCCGGAGCCACGAACACTATATCAGCATACTCTGATGTTCAGCGCAAGCGCGGGGCGGCGGATTCCTCAGGCGGCCGGGCCGGGCGCGGAAGCACCGCCGCCCGCAAGGGAGACGCCGGGTTTCCGGACTGCAAGCCGCCCGGCGCGGCGTCGGCGCGTGCTCTCCGTCACGCCCCTTCCTGCTCGTTGGCTTCGGACGGTGCGCGCATGGCGGCCCGACACCGCGGTGCGCGGCCAGGATCGCCGACCGGGTCCCGGCCGCGGGGGCGTGCTGCACGCCCCCTCCGACCGGCTACTTGCCGTCGTCGGCCCCGGTGCTCGCCTTCTTCTTGCGCGGCTCGCCGAGCCAGTCCGTGCAGCGGCCGACCACCTCGGGACGCTGGTCGGCGTCGGCGATCGTGCGCCCGATCACGTATGCGAGGCGCGCCGTCTTCTCCATCTGCTCGCCGTCGAGCCGGTCGGCGTGGTCGGAGACCTGGTGGTAGTCCTCGTGCTCGCCGGCGCAGCACAGGAACACGGCGGGGATGCCCTTCTTGACGAAGTTGTAGTGGTCGCTGCGCGTGAAGAACGTGTCGTCGGCGACGAGCTCGAGGCCGATCGCCGGCGCGGCCTGCGCCGCCGCCCGCCCCATCGACGAGTACTGCGGATGGCGGTAGCTGGGCGTGAGCATGACCTGGCCGAGGGCGGCGCTCGGGCCGCCGCGGCCGATCATGTCCGTGTTGACGTTGGCGACGATCTTGTCGGCCGGGAACGTCGGGTGCTCGGCGAACCACGCCGAACCCCACAGCCCCAGCTCCTCACCGGACACCGAGAGGAAGATCACCGACCGCCGCGGCTTCGGGTCGGTCGACGCGTAGGCCTCCGCCAGCGCGATCAGGCCCGCGGTGCCCGAGGCGTTGTCGTCGGCGCCGTTGAACGCGTCCCCGTCGAGCCGCTCGCCGACGTGGTCCATGTGCGCCGAGTAGACGACCGCTTCGCCGGCCAGCTCGGGGTCCGAGCCCCGCACGATGCCGACCACGTTGGTGGCCGTCGTCTTTTCGCGCACGAGTGCGAGGGTGACCTCGACCTCGCCGCTCGCGCCCGCGGCGGGCACCGGCGGGTCGCCGCCGTCCCGGGCGAACGCGCGCGCGGCATCGGGATCGATCCCGGCGCGCGCGAGGAGTGCGGCGGTCGCCTTGCTGCCCGTGAACACGACGGGGATCCGCGGGCGTCCGCCGGCCATGCGGCTCATGTCGTCCAACTGGACGAGTTCGGCCAGCGCCTCCCCGGCACGGAGCAACGGCTTCCGCGGCGAGATGCCGACGTAGTTGAGCACGCTCGTGATCGCGGCTTCGTCGTCGAGGATCCCGACGACGAGCACCTCGGCGCCGCCTTCCGCCGCGCGCGCCACGGCCCGCTGGATGCGGTTCAGCGCGCTGAACGCGGCACCGAACTGCTGCATGGGCCCGAGCCCCTCGCCGCCGAGGAGCTTCGGCAGCACGAGCGGGACCTTGCCGTGCAACTCGGCACCGCGTTGGACGTCGGCACCGCAGAACACGAGGTCACCGCGGCAGGTGACCTCGTCGCCGCGCCAGGGGAGGAGCGCGAAGCCCTCGCGCACTTCCTGGTCCCCGAGGCGGAAGCCGGAGTGTTCGGCGAGGCGCGTCCGCTCGACCGGGTAATGCTGCAGCCAGCCGCGCTGTCCGTCCTTGTCCGGATCACCGAGCGGCTCGAGCCCGGCGGCCGCGAACCGGTCGGCGATGAACTCCGCCGCCATCACCTGTCCCTCGGTCCCGGTCAACCGCCCGCGCATGTCGTCGGCGGCGAGGCGTTTGGCGTAGGCGAGCAGGTTGTCGCGTCGGATGGTCTCGGTTCCCGCGGGCAGGACGACCGACGGCGCCGGCGCCTGGGCCGTCGCGACGGCCGCGAGCAGGAAGGGCGAACAGGAAGACAGCAGGCGATCCATGGGCATGAAAGACGGCGAATGCGTCGGCGCTCGGCGGTGCGTGCCGGTCGTGCCGAGTCCGTGTTCGGTCGGAGCGCGCGCAGGCACCATATTCGTGCCGGCCCGGCGGGCTGCCGACCAAAAAACTCCGGGTCGCAGCACCGCGCCCTTCAGCACGCCTGCGCGGCGGCGCTCGCGAGCGCCGGCAGGCCGACGCGGAGCACGTTGCCGCGCTCGGGGCAGCGTTCCATGGTCAGCGTGCCGCCGTGCTGGCGGACGATCCACGCCGCCATCACCAGTTCCAGGCTGCCCCCCGGCTCGTGGAACGGACGCGTGAGGTGCACGATGTCGGCGGTGCTCGCCGGGCATCCTTCGTCGCGGACCTCGACCAGGACCTCGCCGCCCGCGCACCGCGCGCGCAGCTCGATGCGTTCGTCGCGCGCGCGCAGCGTGCCCGCGACGTGCGCCAACATGCTGGCGAACACCTGCACCAGCAGGGCGCGGTTGCCGCGCACCGGCTGCAACGGCCGCTCGACCATCATCGAGAACGCGTCGGTCGCGGCGTCGAGCACGGCGCGCACCTCGCACGTCGCCTGGCACAGCACCGACTCGACGTCGACCGCGCGCAGGTCGGCTTCGAAGTGCTGGCGCGCGTAGCCCCGCAAGCCGCCGACGATCGCGCGGATGCGGTCGGCGCTCTCGTGGATCTCGTCGATCAGCCGCAGCACGTCGTCCCGCATGTCGGCGTACGGGATGTTCGCGAGGGCGAAGCCCTCGTGGTTCCGCGCGTGTTCGTCGAGCACGGCGAGGGCGTCGCGCCACGCCGCGCGCAGCACGGGCAGGTTGAGCGTGATCGTGTGGTTGGGGTTGTTCACCTCGTGCGCGAGGCTGGACACGACCGCGCCGAGGGTCGCCATGCGGCGCACGTCGGCCGCGAGCTTGCGCTCCGCTTCGAGCTTCTGCGCGGCGCGCTCCTGCTCGGTCACGTCGCGGCAGGTGAACAGGAGCGATCCGCCGGCGAGCGGCGCGCGGCGCGCGTGGATGGCGAGCACGCGCTCCGCGCCGTCCACCCCCGTGCGCACCACGCGCACCTGCCCGTCCTCCGTCCCGTTCTGCGCCGCATCGAACGCTTCCCTGCCGAGCAACTCTTCGATCGGGGTCCCGGCCCGCACCGCGTCGCGACGCAGACCGAGGCGCTCGGCGCAGTCCGGCGACGCGTAGCGCAGGCGGCCTTCGGTGTCGGTGAGGAACACCGAGTCCGACACGTGGCGCAAACTCTCGCAGTGCAGGGCTTCGGTCTCGCGCAGCGCCTGCTCCACGCGGCGTCGCTCGGCCAGCTCGCGCTCCAGTTCCGCGTTGCGCGCCGCGACGCGCCCGGCCAACCGGCGGTTGTGCAACAGCACCGCGGCGAGTCCGCCGCCGAGCGCGCCGACGGCGACGAGCAGCAAGTGGTACAGCGTCGGCGAACTCTGCGCCGCGATCCCGGATGACGCCTCGGCGGTGTCGGCGTGCGCGTCTGCGCGGCACGCCGGAGCAAAGCCGACGCACAGCAACAAGACCAGTAGCGTCGCGCGGGATGCGGACGCTGCGCCGGCCGCGCCCGGGCAAGGTGTCATCCGCCGGGCAAGGAGACGGGCTCGCGCGCCGTCGCGCAAGAGCTCGTACGCACGTGCGATCGCACGTGTCGCGGTGCGCGGGCGTCGCCCGCGCGCAGGATCCGTCAGCCGGGCGCGCTCGCCGGCTGACGGACCGCGGCGTTACAGGAACGTCGCCTGTGCGTTGGTGAGCCGCGCCCCGCTGCTGCCGACGGTCAGGGCTCGACGTGAGGCCGAGCCCCGGCACGGCCGGGAGGCCCCCGGAAGTGCCACGATGGTCTGGAAGACGGGGAGTCCCGCCGCCGGGATGGCGCCCATCGCGACCGGCACCATCGCGCTCGGGTCGGTCCGACCGCGGCCGAAACCCCGGCCAGGATCAGGCCGCGGGGCAAGAACCCCGTGCTCGCGAACACCACCGCCACGCCGCCGGCGTCGTGCATGTCCTCGACCCGCACCGCCAGGCCGTCGTCGCGGATGCCGGCCTTCACGCCGGATGGAGCCCCCCGAGAGCGAAGCTGATGTAGCGGCTGACGTTGCCGACGTTGAGCGTCGGCGCGTCGGTGAGCGCGACGATGGCCAGCGATTGCTGCCACGGGAGGCGGACCGGAACCCCCGTAGAGCGCTCGATGCTCACCGCGTGCGCCTTCGGCAACGGCTGGGCGCGTTGTCACCCATGCTCCCGCTGGACTGAGCGGCGCAGCCGAAGGCGGAGAAGTCGGTGCTCCTCCGGCGCGGCGGGCGTTCGACGCCGAAGGAGAACCCGGTCTCGCAAGGGACCTGAATCGGCGTCTGCCAGTGATTGTGACCTCCCACATCGTCCCCGACGGTCCCTGCGAGATCGGAAGTCCAGGGCGCCGGACCGCGCGATGCACCCGCATTCGAGACGTCCGGCAGCCCGTCGGACGCGACGGCCCGGCGCATCGCGGACGCGGCGCTGTCCGCTTTGCGTCCGGAGCGTGTGGATTGCGAACACGCGCACCGGGCACCAGCGGTTCGTCGCAACCGATGCTCGCCCACGCGAGGCGTCACGCGCCTTCTCCGCGGCGCGATGGCGCATGGACGCAGGCAGATCCGCCGACTGTTCGTGCGTCGGCCGCGACGGTTTCGCATGCGCGCGCTACTGCACGGCGAACACGAAGGCCGCGCCGCTGTCGCGCCGCGCGTTGCTGGTCGGGTCGCCGCCGATGCCGGTCGAGCCGCCGTCCTCCCCCGGAGCACCCGACACGAACCAGGGCCCGCACCCCGCGAGCGCCGCGCCGAAGCGGTCGCCGGGGTCGGGGTGGCTCGCCTTCACGTAGTGCCGCAGGAACCACGTGCTGCGGTCGCGCACGAAGACCCATGCCGCCCCGGACTCGGGCGCGCTCCACGGCTGCGGATCGCCGTCGAGTCCGGGCGCCGCGCCGGCGTCCCCCGGCGCGCCCACGGCGAGCACCACCCCGTCGAAGGCGAGCGCGCTGCCGAACGCGTCGCCGGCTCGCGGCGACCGCGCCTTGAGGCGCGCCTGCTGGTGCCAGCCGGAAGCGTCGCGCGCGAACACGTACACCGCACCCGCGCCCGGCGCGCTGTCGTCGCCTTCGTCGTCGCCCGCCGAGGCTTCGCCCGGCGCGCCGACCGCGACGAGGTCGCCCATGACCGCCACCGTCCGACCGAACGCGTCGTCCGCGCCGGTGTTGGATGCCTTCACGTATGCCTCGGCGTGCCAGATGCCGTTGACCGCGCGGAACAGGTAGACCGCACCCGAGTCGATCGCCTCGTCGCTGCTGCCGTCGCCGTCGATCCCGGTCGCGGCGCTGTCTTCGTACGGCGCGCCGACCACGAGGAGGTCGCCGTGCAGCGCCACCGCGCTGCCGAAGCGGTCGAATGCGCCGGAGTTGGTCGCCTTGATGTAGGCCTCCTGCACCCAGTGGTCGCCGACCCGGCCGAACACGTACACGGCGCCTGCCTCGCGCAGGCTGTCGTCGTTCTGCACGCCGCCGACCCCGCGCGCGCCGCTCGCCTCGCCCGGTGCGCCCACGGCGATGCGGTCGCCGTCGATCGCCACCGCGGCACCGAAGCGGTCGTTGTGCCCGGTGTTCGACGCCTTGAGGTAGGCCTGCAGCTCCCAGCCGGTCGCGGCGCGCACGAACACGTAGACCGCGCCGCTCCCCGGCGCGCTGTTGTCGAGCTTGTTGCCGTTCACGCCGCGGGCGCTGCTCGCCTCCTGTGGCGCGCCGACGACCAGCGTGTCGCCCGACAGCGCGACCGCGCTGCCGAACAGGTCGAACGGGTCGGCGTTGGTCGCCTTGACCATCGCGGTCTGCTCCCAGCCGGCGGCGCCGTGCTCCAGCACGTAGACCGCGCCCGAGTCGTGTGCATGGTTGAAGCGCGGGTCGAGCAGGCTGTCCTCGCCCGGCACCCCGACCGCGATGCGGTCGCCGACGCACGCGAGCGCAGTGCCGTAGCCGTCGAGGATGCCCGCGTTCAGCGCCTTCGCGTACGCGGCCTCGGCGAGCGTGGGCGTGCTGCGCTCGCAGTGCAGGACGTAAGTGCTCGTCGTGCGCCCGTCGGCCGAGGTCAGCTCGATCGGCAGCGTGCGTGCGCCGAGCCCGAGGTCGAGCACGACGGGCTGGTTGGGCGTCGCGGCGGCGCCCTCGACCGCCACCCGAACGCCGGGGTCGTCGATTCGCGGCGTGAGTGCCAGCACCGGCGCGCGCAGCGCGAGACGGTACTCGTGCACGTCGGGCCGGAACTCCGGCTCCAGCGTTCCGGCCGAGAGGTCGAGGCCGTGCAGGCCCGGCGGTCGGCGGACCGCGATCCGGTAGGTGCGCGCCGCGCGCGCCTCCGGACCGCTGACCGTGACCGCGATCTCGGTCTCGCCCGGCGGGATCGCGAGCGGACCGAACGGACGCCCAGCCGGTGCGGCGATCTCGCCGACGCTCAGCGCCGCCCCGGGGTCGGCGAGGGTCGCGGTGACGAACACCTCGTGGTCGGCGTGCGCCAGCTCGACCACGTAGGCCTCGCGCAGCGGATCGAACGCGGGCGCGAGCACGCCGGGCGTCACCACGAGGTCGGCGAGCGTGGCGCCGACGGTGCGGCGATGGTTGCCGCACGACACGAACGCGAGGGAGGCGGCAACGAGGACGGCCGCCGGACCGACGGGGCACGAGGAGCGAGGGGACATCTCCAGGGGAGCGGAACGCTCCTGGAACCTACCCCGGGGTTTTGCGGACCACCGGCGACCGCGCACGGCGGCGCCCGACGCACCGGCCGCGCCGCCGCCTTCGCATCGGGGCGGCGGCGCGCGCGCACCGCGCCCGTTGCCGTCTCGCGATGGGACACCCGCGCGCCTCGCGCTTGCTGCCGGCCGCGCGTAGCGTGCCGCGATGCTCGCTTGCGCCGCCGCCCTCTTCCTCCCCACTGCGCTTGCCGCGCAGCCGGACGCCGCGCCTCCCGCTCCGCGCACGCGCGCCGAACAGACCGACTGGCAGGCGACCTCGACCCACGCCGATGTCGACCGGTTCCTCGCCGGGCTCGCGGCCCTGCCGCACGGCGATCGCATCCGCTGCGAAACGATCGGCCGCACGGTGCAGGGCCGGCCGCTCCGCTGCGTGCGCGTGCGCGCCCGCGAGCATTCCCCTGCGCTGCGCGCGCTGGTCATCGCCAACATCCACGGCGGTGAGGTCGAGGGGAAGGAGGTCGTGCAGATCCTCCTGCGCGAGATCGCGCTCGGCGAGCACGACGACCTCCTGCGCGACGTCGAGTTCGCGTTCGTGCCCGTGTTCAACGCCGACGGCAACGACGAGATCGACCGCGGCAACCGCGTCGACCAGAACGGTCCCGACGGCGGAGTCGGCCGCCGGCACAACAGCCAGGACCGCGACCTCAACCGCGACTTCATCAAGGTCGAATCGCCGGAGGTGCGCGCGTTGCTCGCGACGTTCGCGTCCTTCGCGCCGCACCTCTTCATGGACCTGCACGCGACCAACGGGTCCTACCACGGCTACCACCTCACCTACTGCACGTCGCTCAACGCGAACACCGACCCCGCGCTGCGCGACCTGATGCACGACCGGTTCCTCCCCGCGGTCCGCACGCGCATGCACGAGAGCCACGGCCTGCGCATCTTCGATTACGGCAACTTCGGCCGTAGCGGCCCGCAGAGCGGCTGGTCGACCTTCAGCGCGGACCCGCGCCTCGCGATCAACTACGTCGGCCTGCACCACTGCCTGAGCCTGCTGTCGGAGGCCTACAGCTACCTGCCGTTCGCCGAGCGCGCGCGGGCCACGCGCGCGTTCGTGCTCGAATCGGTGCGCGAGCTGGTCGTGCGCAAGGACGAGGTGCTGTGCCTGCGCGCCGCCGCGGAGGCGCGCGCCGCGGAGCTGCCGTTCTGCTTCGGGCACGAGCTGGCGCCGCCGGTGCAGGGCGAGCTGCTCGTCGGCGCGGTCGACGAGGTCGAGATCGAAGGACTCGGCGTCCGCCGGATCGCACGCCCCGAGTTCACCGCGATCCAGGCTCCCCTGCGCACGCGCTTCGTCGCGCGCGCCGAGCGCACGCTGCCGGAGGCCTGGGCGATCGTCGGGGACTTCCCGCTCGTCGCGCAGGTGCTGCGCGCGCACGCCGTGCCGGTGTTCACGCTCGGTGCACCGGTGCGCGCGCGCACCGAGGCGTTCGTCGTCAGGGAGCTGGCGCGCCAGCGTGCCCCCTTCCAGGGCCATCGTCTCGTGCGCCTCGGCGGCGAACTCCAGGGAGGCGAGCACGAGCTGCCGGCCGGCACGCTCGTCGTCCCGGCGCGGCACGGGCTCGCGCGCCTCGCGGCCCAGCTCCTGGAAGCGGAGAGCGACGACGGGCTCGCGACCTGGGGCTTCTTCGACGGCGCGCTGCACCGCGCCGACGAGACGGACGGCCTCGGCTATCCCGTGTTGCGCCTCCTGGAGCCGCTCGCGGAAGACGCGCTGCGCCCGGTCGCCGCCGACGCAAGCGTGTTCCCCGCGCTCGTCCCGTACGAGCCGGCGTTCGGATCCGCGGAGCCGCGGAATGATCCGCCGCCGCACGACGTCGCCGTGGTCGTCGAGGTCGCGGAGCCCGGCAAGCGGCTCGCGACGCGCGGGTTCGAAGCCGAGGCGCGCTTCGAAGGTCGCGTGCTGCGCTATCGCGTCGGGGACGCTGCGGTCGAGTCGCTCGACGCACTCGGCAACGCGCTCGCGTCGGCTTCGACTTCGGGGGAAGGCACCGCGCCGCCGCCTGCCGTGGCACTCGTCCGCCGCGGGCGCGGCGTGCGGCACCCCGAGCTGGTCGCGGCGTGCGCCGCGCTGCAGTCCGCCGGCGTGCGCAAGGTGCTGCTGTGGCCCGACTGGATCGAGTGATCTCGCGCCAGCGCAGTCCGGTCGGGGCAGCATGCACGCCGCCCGCGCCCACACGGCGACCGGCCCGCTAACGGCGAACTCCGTTCCGTCGTCGAGGCCGCGTCCGTTTCCCCTCCGAGGAACTCGATGCGACCGAGCCCATCCCTTCGTGCCGCCGCGGTACTCGCCGCGGCCGCGCTCTCCCTTCCCGTTCCCTTCGCACGACCTGCGGGCAGGCTCGGTCCAGACGGCGTGGTCGACGCGATCGAGCAGTTCCTGGCCGCGCAATCCGCCGGCGACGCGAAGGCGCTCGCGCGCCTGCTGCACGAGGGAGGCGACGGGTTGATCCCGTGTGCCGTGGGGAAGGACGGCAAGCTCGCCCGCGCGGACGCGACGTCGACGGCGGCGTTCTTCGACGTCGCCGCCGACGGTCGTCCGCTCGCCGCGGGCGACGCTGCCGAAGCCGCGCGCGTGCTCGTCGGGCTCGGTGCGCGCTCGCTGCGCGCGATCCGTGCGAACTGCGCGTCGCGCGAATTCTCGGTCGCGACGTGCGCGTTCGACTGCGCGACGGCGGGCGCGGAGCCCAGGCCCATGCGCGCGAGCGTCATCCTGCGCTACGACGACGCTGCGTCCGCCTTCCGCATCGTGCACTGGCACGCGTCGGCGGCCGGCGCAGCGCCGGCGCGGCGTTGATCCACGTCGGGCCGGCCGGGGCCAACCCGACGGACGCGTCACAGGGTGGTCGACTGCGCGTTCGCGAGGCGACCGCCGCCGTTGCCGAAGGTCAGCGCGCTGAACGTGAGGGTCACGCCCGCCGCGGCTGGGATGCTGCCCGGAGGCGCCATCACGGTCTGGAACACGCACGGCGTCACCGCGGGGATCGGCCCCATCGCCGCCAGGACCAGCGTGGTCGGGTCGATCCACACGGCGCCCGACAGGCCGCTCACGTCGAAGCCGCCGGGCAGGAACCCGATGCTCAGGAACGCTGCGGCCACGCCGCCGGCGTTGGTCTCGTCCTCGATGCGGACGGCGAGTCCGTCGTCACGCGTGCCCGTCTTGATCGCGGGGTAGAGGCCGCCGAGCCCGAAGCTCGTGTAGTCGCCGCCCACGGTGTTGTCGACGTTGCCGACGTTGACCGTCGGCGCGTCCGTCAGCGCGATCATGGTCAGCGTGCGCTGCGTCGTGCTGCGCACCGCGGTACCGGACGGCTGGTCGACGCGCACGGCGTGGAACTTCGGCGCCGGCTGGCGGGGGTTGTCACCCGTCGCGGTCCCCGGCGGGGTCGCGCCCGGGGTGAACAGGCTGGCGGTCTGGGTCAGGGTGTAGTCGGTGCTGCTCGTCTGCGGCAGGAGCACGACGCCGAGGTAGAACCCGGTCTCGCACGGAACCTGGACCGGGGTCTGCCACGTGACGGTGATCTGCCACGCGCCGCCGCCGCCCGCTCCCACCGGGAGATTGAGCACGCCCGACCGCGCGATGATGCCCGCGTTCGTGCCGTCCGGCAGCCCGTCGGGCGCGACCGGCTGGCGCAGGATGATGTGGTACGGGTCGCCGGTCGACGTGTCCGCGTCCTGGATGATGTGGACCTGGCCGGTCACGCGGCAGGTCGTGCTGTTGACGGAGCCGATGCCGCGGAAGGCAGCGGCGGACAGGTCGGTCAGACACTCGACCTCGGCGGTGTTGACGCCGCCCACGCGGGTCGCGGCGTTCACCCGCGTCATGAAGCGGTTGGGGAGCCCGCCCTCCTCCACGTAGAAGAAGTGGCGGTTGTTCTGCGCCGGTGCGAGGGCTTGGAGAGCCAGCAGGGAAACGAGGGCGGAAAGTGCGTTGCGCATTCGTGGGGGGTACGAACTCCGCGGACGGAGCCTCAGAGTGAGGAGAGAGATTCGGGGGTGGAGGGATGGCAGGGGGGCGCCGCCGCCTCTTGGATGAAATGTGGTGTAGGAATGTTCGATCCTGTTGTTTCAGGGACCTGGTTTTTCCCGTCGTAGGACCTTACGTCGCGCTCCCTCCTGCGCCGCCTCACGCGGCCGGCCTGCAAGCACCGATGACATCACGCGTTGCCGTCCCGATCTTCGCCGTGCTCGTCGCGCTCGCCGCGCTCGGGTATTGCTACCTGCAAGTCGACGGAGGTGCGGCACCGCCCTCCGATCCACCTGCGCAGGAGGTGTCGGCCGCCGAGCCTTCGCCTGCGCCGCCGCTGCTTTCTGCTCCGGCGCCGGTCCGCACACCGCAGCGGCCGCAGGAGATGATCCGCTACCCCGACGGCACGTACATGCCGGCACTCAACGGCGTGCGGAATCCCCCGCCGCTGCAGTGGCCGTCGGATCTGCCCTTCACCCCCATCGTGGGCAAGCGCGTGAGCGCCGGCGTCGAGTGGTACGTGCACGCGGACGGCACGCAGACGACGACGCAGATGGTGTTCCGCTCGGACCTGGGGCGTGAGGACGCCACGATCCAGATCGCCCGGCCGCGCCCGGCCCTGCCGGTCGAACCACCCGATCCGCCCGCGCGGAATTGACCGGGCAGACTCCCGTCGTCGCCGCGAGAACGCGCCCCGACGGGTCGCCCAGGACCATCGTCTCTGCCGCCGGACCCGCGCGAGCGCGCACGCGCTCGCGCGGTGCTCCGCATCCCCGGCTCAGCGCGCGTAGCGCGCGCGGATGCGCGGCACCAGGTACTCGGCGAACGCGCGCTCGAAGTCGTGCCGCGGCGCGAACCCGAAGTCGCGCCGGGCCGCCGAGTCGTCGACGTCTTCCGGCCAGGAGTCGACGATCGCCTGGCGCTGCACATCCGGCTCGAAGGTGATCTGCGCATCCGGGAAGTGACGCTTCACCTCGCGCGCGATCTCCTCGGCCGACGGATGGAACGCCGCCACGTTGTAGACCTGACGCGTGAGCCGACCGTCCTCGGCGCGCGCGAGCTGCAGCAGCGCCTCGATCGCGTCCGGCATGGTCATGAACGGGATCCGCGTGTCCGGGCGGACGAAGCAGACGTACGGCTTCCCCTCCGCGGCGGCATGGATCATCTCGGGCGCGTAGTCGCTCGTGCCGCCGGACGGCACCGTGTCGGTCGAGATCAGGCCGGGGAAGCGCAGGCAGCGGAAGTCCAGGATGTTCGGCACCCGGTCCTGTGCGAGCCAGCGGTAGTACTTCGCGTAGTAGCGGCCGAGGTGCTCGCAGTACAGCTTGTTGCAGCCGTACATCGTCGCGGGCTGCAGGTAGTCGTCCTCCTTGACCTTCCCGGCCCGCCTCTTCGTCTCCAGGTCGGGCAACCCGTAGGCGGCGATCGAACTCGGGAACACGAAGCGCACCCGCTGGCCGTGCGACCGCGCCTGCTCGGCGGCCAGGCGCAGGAGGTGGATGGTCCCGCCGACGTTCACCTCGTGCGCGGTCTCCGGCGCGAACTCCGAGCGCGTCGAGAGCAGCGCGGCGAGGTGGTAGATCTCGCGGATCTCGAACATCGCGAGTAGCCGCTCGAGCAGGGCGACGTCGCAGATGTCGCCGACGTGCGTCGACATGCAGCGCTCGCGCAGGTCGGCGGGCAGTTCCCGCACGTCGAGCGCGACGATGTCGCGTCGGCCCTGCTCCCACAACGCATGGATCAGCCCGTGCCCGACTTCACCGCCGGCACCGGCGATCAGGATGGCAGAGTGGCGGCGTTCGCCGCGGCTGGTCATCGCCATGATGGATGCTCGCGCGGCACGCCGCGCGCGGGGATGCTAGCGGCGGCCTCTGCCGCGGACGAGTCCGAGCCGCGGCAGTCGGCGCACGTGCCGCGCAGCGGCACGCGTACGCGCACGGAGCGGCGACCGGGCGCCCCCAACACGGCGGCGCGGCATGCGACGTCGCGGGGCGGTCGCGCACGTCACCGCCGCCCGGAGGTGACGCTTCGAGCGTGCACGCACCGAGTCGCACGCGCAGGGCTCCGGGCAGGCGCATCCGCCACGCGGGTGGCCCCGCGTCGCGCCGCACGGCATCATGCGTGCGGCACTCTGCCGCATCGGCGCCGCCGAACGCTCCGTGCGACGGGCCACGGGCGGCGGCCCGGCGCAACGCACGATCCGGACGGAAGCATGGACCTCGGAATGATCGGGCTCGGGCGCATGGGCGCCAACATGAGCGAGCGTCTGGTGCGCGGGGGACACCGCGTCGTCGGCTACGCCCGCGGGGCCGACAGCCTCGCCGCCGCACGCGCGCGCGGCGTGCACACGGTCGACTCGATCCCGGCGCTCGTCCACGCGCTGCCCGCGCCGCGCGCGGTGTGGATCATGGTGCCGGCCGGTGCGCCGGTGGACGAGACGATCGACGCGCTCGTGCCCCTCCTCGCCGAAGGCGACGTCGTCATCGACGGCGGCAACTCGAACTACAAGGACAGCCAGCGGCGCGCGCGCGCGCTCACTGCGCGCGGCCTGCACTTCCTCGACGTCGGCACGAGCGGCGGCGTCTGGGGCCTGAAGGAGGGCTACAGCCTGATGATCGGCGGCGAACCCGGGGTCTTCGAACGCCTGCGTCCGATCTTCGCGACGCTCGCGCCCTCGCCGGAGCGCGGTTTCGGCCGGGTGGGCGGACACGGCGCAGGCCACTTCACCAAGATGGTCCACAACGGCATCGAGTACGGGATGATGCAGGCGTTCGCCGAGGGCTTCGCGATCATGGAGCGCAAGAAGGAGCTGGCGCTCGATCTCGCGCAGGTCGCCGAGGTGTGGCGCTTCGGCAGCGTGGTGCGCTCATGGCTGCTCGACCTGATCGCCGGTGCGCTGCGCGAGAATCCGACGCTCGACGGCATCGCCGGCCACGTCGCCGACTCCGGCGAGGGGCGCTGGACGGTGCAGGAGGCGATCGACCTGGACGTGTCCGCCCCGGTGATCACCGAGTCGCTCCTGCGCCGGCTGCGCTCGCGCGAATCCGCGCCCTACGCCGACAAGCTGCTCGCCGTCCTGCGCCACGCGTTCGGCGGGCACGAAGTGCGCAAGGAGCAGGCATGACCGCCCCGCGCGTGCGCGCCGAGCGCCACCTGGTCGTCGTGCTGGGCGCGACCGGCGACCTGATGCGGCGCAAGCTCCTGCCCGCGCTCGCCGACATCACCGCGGCCAACGGCGCGCTCCACGTGCTCGCCTGCGCGCGCAGCCGCGAACTGGACGACGACAGCTACCGCTCGATCGCGGTCGAGGCGCTGGTCGAGTTCGGCCGACGGACGCACGCCGACGCGGTCGCGTGGGCGAAGCAGTACATCAGCTACGCCACCATGGGCGGCGGCTCGGCCGCCGACATGCGCGCGCTGCGGGCGCGCATCGAGCAGGTCGAGCGCGGCCTCGGCCTGCCGGGCAACCGCATCTTCTATCTGGCCCTGCCGCCCGAGGCGTTCCCGAAGGCGATCTCCGGGCTCGGCGAGGCCGGGCTCTCGCGCTCGCCGTCGGGGTGGACGCGCCTCGTCGTCGAGAAGCCGTTCGGCACCGACCTGCCGAGCGCGCAGGCGCTCAACGACCTCGTCCACCGCCACTTCGAGGAGAGCCAGGTCTACCGCATCGACCACTACCTCGGGAAGGAGACCGTGCAGAACCTGATCGCGTTCCGCTTCGGCAACGCGATCTTCGAGTCGCTGTGGAACCGCGACCGCGTGCAATCGGTGGAGGTCACCGTCGCCGAGAGCATCGGAGTCGAGAAGCGCGCCGGCTACTACGACAAGGCGGGTGCGCTGCGCGACATGATGCAGAACCACCTCACCCAGCTCCTCACCCTGACCGCGATGGAGGTCCCGGCGGGCGTCGACGCCCGCGCGTTGCGGGACGAGAAGGCGGAGCCGCTGCGCTGGATCCAGCCGTACGGGCCGGACGACCTCGTGGTCGCCCCGTACGGGCCGGCGGTCGCCGCTGGGCGGC
>Ga0079224_100003498_pt1 | contig 19886 bp, 19 predicted proteins | sample Stecom2015_FD_80414 | JGI IMG/M metagenome (GOLD analysis project Ga0079224, IMG submission 80414) | Agricultural soil microbial communities from Utah to study Nitrogen management - Steer compost 2015 | ecosystem: Environmental > Terrestrial > Soil > Agricultural land | place: USA: Utah...
CCCGCCAGGGCGGCGGCAAAATCCTTGAACTGATCCTTGGCTATGACCGGCTGGGCCGAGTACAGCCGGCCGGTGTGGACCCTTACGGGCAAGGCTTCGCTGGTCAAGGTGGCTCCGTCGGCGGTGGTGGCCACGGCCTGCAGCTGCCATTGGCCCCCGTCGCCGGCGGCGGGCGTCCACTTGTAGGTGGCCAGGGCGTCGGCCCCGCCCGTCAAGACCCGCTGCGCGCCCGATGGGCCCACGAGCCGGTAGGAGATGCCCGTCAAGGGGACGTTGGCCATGGCCCGTAGGTCCACGGTACCCGCCAGCACCTGCTGGGGCCCGACGGTTTCAATGAACACCGAGGGTGCCGCGTTGATGGTCACCGGCACCCCGGGGCTGCGGAAGGTGTTGCCGGCGGTGTCGACCACCACCGCCACCAGCTCCCGGGAGCCGTTTTGGCCGGGATGGGGCAGCCACCGGTGCTGGGATGCACTACCGTAGGCCGCCAGCACCTCTTCCCCGCCGGTGGCGGGGTTCCGTAGCACATAGCGCACTTCCTGGACGGGGAAGTTGGCAGCGGCGCCCAAGGTAACCGGGCGCTGCACAGTGCTGCCCGCCGCCACCCCCGTCAGGGACACCCGGGGTTCCACCGCTATGGAGACGGGCACTGCCGGGGAGGGGTAGCTGCGCCCCAGGCGGTCGTGGGCCACGGCCCGCAAGGACCAGGCGCCGTTATGGCCCACCTGGGGCGTCCAGGAGAAAGGCCCGTAGGGATCGGCATCGGCGATGGCCGTCGCCGGGCCGCCGCCGGCGGGGATCAACTCGTAGGTCACGTGGGTGGCCCGGAAATTCACATGGGCCGTCAACTCCACGGCGCTGGCGATTTGCCCGCCCGCGGGCACTCCCGCCAGGCTGACCGCCGGCGCCACCGCCATGTTGACCGGCACCGAACCGCCGTCCAGGAAGCGGCCCTGGGCGTCGTACAAGCCGGCAAACAAGATGCGCTGGCCGGATTCCGCCGGATCCGGCAGCCAATGGTAGGAGGCGTTCAGACTACCGCCCCGGGCCACCACGGGTCCCCGGCCGGTCTCAGGCCGCACTAGGAAGAAGCGCACTTCCCGGGCCTGGGCCGCCAGATTGCCGCCGGCCACCTGCACCTGCAGGTTGGTGGCCCCGGTAATGGTTTGACCGGGCTGCACCGTGGCGATGGTGACGGCGCCGGAGCCGGCGGGAATGGGGCTGCCGTCGCCGTTGATGATGGCGGTGCGGGTGGCGGGGTTCCAATCGACGAAAGCGCCCAAAGTCTCGGCCACGAAACGCACCGGCACGAAGGTGCGGTCGTCCACTATGCGGGCCGGCACGTCCAAGGTGGTGGTCCTGCTGCAATCCTCCGACAGGCAGGCCCGGGTGTCGTCCACCCGGAGGCTCACCCACCGGTCTCCCCGCCGGGCGGTGACGGTGCGGGTGGCCTCATCCCAGTCCACTTCCGCGCCCAGCCGCTCGAACACGACCCGCAGGGGCACCAAAGTCCGATTTTGCTGGATGAAGGGCGCCGGATCCGATGTCACCCCAATGCCGTCGATGACCAAGTTGACGGGGGCTGTGGCCGCCATGGCCGGGCCGGCGGGCCAAAGGGCGGCGGCTGCCATTACGCCGGCCAGAAATTTCTTTATCATCCGCATGTGAAATCCCATATAAAACCAAACCCCTCCCCTGGATTGCCACCATTATGTCGCCAAGGAAAGGCGTGGTGTTCCAGGAAAGGGGCCGCCGGAACCATTTGTAATCAATTTGTCACTGGGAGCCGCCCCCTGCATGGGACAGCGTCCTTGGAGCCGGAGCCGCCCTCAGTCCCGCCGCACTTCCTCCTTCAAGAACAAGGAGCCGGGATCCCAAGGGGTGCCCAGGGCGGGCAGGGCCCAACGGTCCAAGCCGTACCAGCCCGCCACCCGCCAGGCCAGGACCAGCCAGGTGGCCACGGCGAACAGGATGGGATTGGTGCTGACGGTGCCGGCCAGCAGAAAGGACATGTTGATGAAGCTGCCCACGAAGGCGGCGATGCCCGTCAGCAGGCCCAAGATCAAGGCGATGCCCACCAGCAGCTCCCCGTAGGCCACCAGGTAGGCGAAGAGCCGGGCGTTGGGCAGGGCCACCTGCTCCAAAAAGAAGGCGTACCAGGGCTGGACGTCGGGCCTGGGCCCCTGGGCCCGCAGCAGGGCGGCGTTCAAGAAGCTGCGGACGGCGGCGCCGGCGTCGGCACCGGTCCAGCCGGGCCTGCCCACCTTGCCCAGCCCGGCGGTGAGCCACTGCCAGCCCAGCCATATGCGGAGCACGAACCACAAGGGCGCCGAACGGGTGTCGGCCACCAGGAACCTGACCCAAGGGGGCTCCTTGAAGGGCGTGGTAAAGGAATCCCTCGCCATGGGGGACCACCTCCCCCCAAAGTTTGCCCCCGGCCAGTTCGGAATTTCCTGCAGGGTATTTTCTGCCGTGGGCGAATTACCGAATCTGGGATTGTGAGGCCCTTGGGCCTCCGCTAATATTAGGAGGTGGGCTGTACGGAGGGTGTTCGCCGGGGCCCAGCCCCGGCCCGCCGGAACAGCTCCACCACAATTCCATCCGGGAGGGAAATTTTGGTGATTAAGCTGCGCGGTTTACAGCGGGTAGGCCTGGCCGCCGTAATGCTCCTGGCCCTGGTGGTCCTGGCCGCCTGCGGTGGCGGCGGTGGCGGCGGCGGTACCAGCGACAACGGCGGCGGCACCGTAGCCGATGGCGAGATCGAGGTTGTCCTGCAGGAGTACTCCTTCACGCCCAACAACATTGAAGTGCCCGTAGGCAAGCCTATCACCTTCGTCCTGAAGAACGAAGGCAGCCTGGAGCACGACATGGCCTTTGACGACCTGGATCAGGTCAGCGACCTGGTGTCTGCCGGCGATACCGCCACCTTCGAGGTGACCTTTGAGGAGGCCGGCACCTATCCCTTCTACTGCACCGTTCCCGGCCACCGGGAGGCGGGCATGGAGGGCACCGTCACGGCCAGGTAATGACCTTCCGCTTCATAGCGGTGCTTGTGAAAAGGTCTGCACAGGGGCGGGGGCTGCAACAGTCCTCGCCCCTTTTGCTTTGATGGGGGCGGCACTCTTGTCGGAAATGCGCTTTGACCGGCAAATCCAGACCATGCGCCCGGCCACAGCAGGAAAGCGCCTGGAGAACGAGATCAACCAGTGGCTTTCCCGCCGGCGCTTCACCGCCTTGCGGTGGAGTTGGGAGACGGGGCCGGGGACTCCCTTGGGGGGGCCGGAGACGGTCACCGCCATCACCTTTGCCTACGCGGAAACCGGCGACCCTGAAGCCGGGCACCGGTATCAAGTGAAAGCTTTTCTCCCGCCGCCCGCCGGGCCCGGTGCCAGCCCCTCCGTGCAGCCCCTGGATGACCAGGTGGCCCGGTGGGAACAATCTGCCGGGGTGGAAGTGACCGACCGCATCGAAGTGCGCCTGGGCTCGACTTTGCTGGAAGCGTGGCTGTTGTTCCGCCGCCCCCAGGACGGCTAGAAGGAGGGACGCCGGTGGCAGGGATGCTGCAGTTGTACCCGGCTCCCGCGGGGCCGGTGGAGGCCGGCATTTACGACCGCCTGGATCTGCCCCCGCCGCCGCCCCACCGTCCCTACACCATTCTGAACATGGTGACCACGGTGGACGGCAAGACCACCTTGGACGGCCACCGGGTGAACGAGATCGGCAGCGATATGGACCACCGGCTGATGATTAAGCTGCGGGCGCCGGTGGACGCCGTCCTCCGGGGCGCCGGCACCGTGCGCTCCCACGGCCGCTACCCGCTGGTAGGCGAGGAAGAAGCCGCCGCCCGCCGGGCCGCCGGCCGGCCCGACCAGCCCAAGGTGGTCATCGTCAGCCAATCGGGGGATTTGCCCTTGACGGCGCCGGTGTTCCAAGAGGCGGCCCACCGGCCCATCATCATTACTGCCAAAGACCTGAAGGCGGAGCGGCGGGAGGCTTTGGCCCAGGCAGCCCACATCGTCACCGTGGACGGCGACCCCATGGACCTGCCCGCCGCCATGGCGGTGCTGCGGCGGGAGCACGGCATCACCCACCTGCTGTCGGAGGGCGGCCCCTACCTGAACTACTGGTTTCTCAAGCACGGGCTGCTGGATGAGATCTTCTGGACCGTGGCGCCCAAGGTGGGCGGCAACCGGGACGATCTGACCATGGTGGACGGCCCCGTCACCTTGGACCCCCTGCCCCAATTGGAACTGCGGACGGCTTACTTTTATCAGCCCACAGGGGAACTGTTCCTGCGCTACCGGGTGCGGGGCGGGGTCGCCTAACCGGCCTCGTCCTACCCGTACTACCCGCCCTGCGGGGAGCGGCGCTCCCCCGTCACCTCGTCGAAGGGCCAACCCCCCGGGGGCGGGTCCATGCCCCGGACCACGGCGTCGGCCATGCGGGCCACCTGGACGTTGGCCTCCACCTCATGCACCCGCACCATATCCACCCCTTGGGCGACGGCCAGGGCGGTGGTGGCCAGGGTGCCCACATCCCGCTCATGGATGGGCGCCGACAAAACGTTGCCGATGACGGAAGTACGGGAGGCCCCCAGCAGCACGGGATAGCCCAGCATCTTCAACTCCCCCAGGCTGCGCAGCAGCTCCAGGTTGTGCTCCGTGCGCTTGCCCACCCCGATGCCGGGATCCACGATGATGCGCTGGGGCGCCACCCCGGCCGCCACGGCTTTTTCAGCGGCTTGGGCCAGGGCTTCCTTTACTTCTTTAACCACGTCAACGTAGTGGGGATCCCGGGACAAATCGGGGGGCGTGCCCAGACTGTGCATGATGACCACGCCGGCTTCGTAGCGGGCCACGACGCCGGCCATGCGGGGATCGGCCCGCAGGCCGCTGATGTCGTTGATGATGTGGGCGCCGGCTGCCAATACTGCTTCGGCCACGGCGGCCTTGTAGGTGTCTACGGAAATGAGGACGGGCAATTCCACCAGGGCTTGGATGACGGGCAGCAGCCGGCCCAGTTCTTCTTCCAGGCGGGGTCGGGAGGCGGCCACGTTGGCGCTTTCGGCCCCCACGTCGATGACGGCGGCTCCCTGCTCCACCATGGCCCGGGCCCGGGCCACCGCCGCGTCAACATCCATGTACAGGCCGCCGTCGGAGAAGGAATCGGGGGTCACGTTGAGGATGCCCATGACGTGGGTGGTGTCGCCGTAGGCCAGGCTGCGGCCCCGGTAGTCCACCACCGGCCGGGGCTGGCGGTACCAACGGCCCCAGACCCAAGTCACCGCCCGCCGTCTCCCCCCGCCGGCCGGCCCGCTGCGCCGCTGCCGGGACGCCGGGCCAGGAGCACCATGGACCCGCCGCCGGCCTGCCGGATCTCCACGTCCACAAAACCTACGTCCTGCATGATGCCTTGGACATCCGCCAAGGTGGGCCGGCACAATTCCTCCACGTGGCGCACTTCCACCGGCTGGCCGCCGTCCACCGTCACCCGGTAGATGCTGACCCGGCGGACCCGCTGCTTGCCGTCCCACCGCTCTTCCACGGCCCGGACGGCCCGCCAGCCGGCGGGCATCAAATGGGGCCGCTGGGGGCCGGTGGGCTCGGTGCTGCCGATGGGCCCCCGGGGCGTACCCGGGGGCGGGGGCGCCTGGATTTGGGCCGCCAGCCCACCGCCCGGCCGCAGGTGGGCCAGAATGCCGGCCGCCGTATTGCGCATAGCGGTGGAGCCTTCCTGGAAGTTCAAGCCGTCCCGGGGCATGCAGGCGAAGTCGAAGGTTCGATCCAGTTGCAGGCGGGACAACTCCCCGGGCACCAGGTGCAGGCGGTCCGGTCCGGCATGGTCCAGCCAGCGGCGGGCGCCTTCCCTCAGCATGACGGCGGCGGTGTCCACCGCCCATACCCGGTGGCCCCGGCGGGCCATGGCCGCCGCCAATTCGCCGGTGCGGGCCGGCAGGACCAGGATATCCTTGGCCGCCGGCGTCCCGCCCGCCGGCTCCCCGTTCCCGGGAAGCCAGCTAAGCCAGAATTCCGCTTCGGGCTCCGGGTCGGGATGAAAGGCATCATAAAGACGCGCAGCCAAGTGCTCCGCGTCCAAGGAAGAAGGCAAAGGGAGTCGACCCCCGTAAGTTAAAACTGGTTGAGCAGCTGGGTCAGCAGGTTGGGCTCACCGAACATGATGACCAGGGCGGTGCCCAAGCCCAGCAAAATCATACCCAGCTTCCGGGACATGAACCGGCCGTCGATAACCGCGGCCATACCGATCAAGAGGAGCAAGCCGCCCAAACCGGCGGTACCGAAGTAAACGAGAATCTTGGTCCAGCCTTCCACGTAAATCCTCCTCCAAAGGTACTGCGGGGGCGCAACCCCTCACGCATCAGAATACCCCAAAGGCCGCCCCCGGCCCAGGGGTCATTCATCCTCTTTCACAATCCACGGGCCCCGCTCCTGCTGGTTGGCGTAAAGCCGCTTGCCCAGGCGCACCTTGACGCCGGGATAGGCCTTCCGGGCGGTCACCACGGCATGGGCGGGCACTTCGATGTATGTTTCCGCCCCCATGCGGGACCCGGCCTGCCCCAAGTCCACCACGCGGCCGTGGCTGCGGATGGTGCCGCCCACCAAGCCGCCCGCCACCAGTACATCCCCTTGGGCGGTGATGTCGGAGAAATAGGCCCCCTGGGAACCGACCTTCACGTAGCCGGCCGATGCCACCCGGCTGTGGTGCAGGCGGCCCACTTCAACCCCGGCCCCGGCCCCCTGGACGGTGAACCGGCTGCCCAGGGCCGCTCCCTTGACCACGATGCCGCCTCCGGCGACGATCTCGCCTTGGAAGACGGAGCCGTGAACCGTCACGCTGCCGACGGCCTGGACGGAGAAGCCGTCGGTCACATCCCCCCGGACCACCACGTCGCCGTTGAAGCGAATGTTGCCCGTGGACATGTCCACGTCGCCCCGGACATCATACACCGGCAGCACATCGGCAAACCACCGGCGCTGCCGCTGGCTGCGGATTACGGGCCGGCCGTCCCGGACCGCCTTTACCCAGCGGGCCCCTTGGCCCTCTTCCACCACGGCTCCCCGGCCGGTGGCCACCGCCACGGGCAGGCCCGGCCGGGGCGGCTTCTCCCGGCCGAAAAGGTCCCAGCCCCCTTGCCCGGGCGTGGGCGGGTGAATGAGGGCCAAAGGCGTACCGGCGCTCACCGAGGGCACGTCGGCCCGGTCCCGGTAGTCGATGGAGCCGTCGGGCCGCACCACATAGGGCCGCTCTTCACCGGTGTCCACCAAGACTTCCAGCCGGCCGTCCCGGCCGTCCACCGCCGGCTGGCCCGACGCCACCGCCAGCCGCTGGGGGACCAGGGCCGTAACCCCTTTGAATATGGCATTCTCATCGATTCCTTTTACAACACCGGCCTCCGCCAGAGCGGCCCGGACCGCTTCATCGGTCAAACCGGGAGGCAAGGTGGGGTAGGTTTTCACCGCCAGAGTCAGCTGCTGGGCAGGCTCCTGATCCGGCAGCCCGTAGCGGGTGCCCGGCTCCACCTCCAGCCAGGCGGTCATCCCGTCGGGGTCCACGGTGACGGACCAGCGGCCTTCCTTGGGCGGCAGCAAATACACATCGATGGTCTCCGTGCCGGCCAGGTCCACCGTTCCCTGCCGCGCTACCCCGTCCACCAGCACCCGAAGGGGCAGTTCCGCCGGTATGGTCAACTGGGCCATGCCGCTTCCCTGCCCCACGACTATTTTTCCATTCTGCACCGCCACATAGGGGCGGCCTTGGCCGTCGGGGGCCATGATGTTCCCTTGCTCCTTTCAATCGATAGCGTGGCACGAGGCCAGGCGCCTGATCACCGCCAGGCGGTGGGGATCACCGGCGGCGGCGTGCATCCGGGCCAGCACCCGGTCGTAGGGTTCACCGGCTTCTATGGCCCGGTCATAGTCGTCCAGCACCTCCACCACCACGGAATCGTGGTCGGTGATGGGGATGTTGGACCAAAAATCCACGGCCTCCCGGCGGAACCAATGCCGCCGGCCAGGCCCGTCCCCTGCCGACAACCTGCGGACCAGGGCGTTGTGCTGCATGGCTGCCAGGGACTGCACCTCATCGGCCAGCTTGGGGGCCAGGGAAATGACCTGCCGGGCCAGGCGCACAACCCCCGGCAGGGCCGTGGTTTGCGGGTGCGGCCTCATATGCAGCAGGAGGCTTTCTATGCGAAACATGCGGTCCATGAGGGAGTAGTCCCAGACCGCCGGATCGGCCACGCCCGATGGCCCTTTCACCAACTGGTGCGCCCGCCGGACTAGGTGCTCCGACGTGCTTCCCCGGCTGAGCCAAAGCTGGGCCATGAGGGCGTTGCGGGCCCCCTCCCGCACCCGGCCCGCTGCCGCGGCCAGGGCTGCGTAGGCAGCCATGAACCGTCCCACAAGTCTATAATCGATAAAAACCGGGTTTTCCCTTAGTAGGGTGGTTCCCTGGATCAAGTGGCTCCGGCAGGCGTCCCAATCCCTCTCCTCGGCGGCCAGGAGGGCCAGGTCGGCCCAGACGACCAGCGCCAGCACCGGCTCTTGTTGGGTTTCCAGCCGCTGGAGCAGGGTGGTGAACCGGCTCCGGGCTTCCAGGCGGCGTCCCTGGGCGGCCCACAGGGAGCCCAAGACCCAATGGGCCCAGGAAGAGCAATACTCTTCCCCGTATTCTTCAAAAACAGCCAGAGCCTGAGCCATGGGCTCTTCCCAGCCGGCAAAGTCGCCTTGGGCGACGGCCCGGATTCCTTCCAGCAAGGATACGCAGGCGGCCACCAGGGGATCGCCCCGGCTGCCCGCCAATTCCCGGCGGATGTCCTGAAGCAGTCCGGCGGCGGCAGGCAGGTGGCCGGCGCACATCAAGGTTTGGGCCAGGATGAGGTTTGCCTTTACCAGGTCCGGGCCGGAAGCGGCGGCATGCTCCACCGCCGCCACCCCCCGGCGGGCATAGGCTATGGCCCGGCTGTAATCCCCCAGATAGAGCGTCAACCGGGAAAGCCGCTCCAAAGCTTGGGCCGCCTCCCAAGCCCGACCGTGGGCCTGGGCTTCCTCGGCCCAGGCCAGCCAAACTTGTTCGGCGGCCCAATGAGCATCGTGTTGATGAAGTTTATCGCCCTTATCCCGGAGGAACTCCAAATTCATAGCCCACCTCAAATGCACGGGGCTAACAACGGAGTTGCATATCTCTAGTCAAATTTTCGGAAACCTCGGGCGATGCAACTAGTACCGGCTGATACCCTTATTCCTGTTCTTTTTCCGTCAACAGCTTCATGAGGGCCCGCAGCACGTCGGTGATGGTGACGATGCCCACGGGGCGCCTCTTTTCGTCCACCACCTGGGCCATATCCAGGCGGTCGGTGAGGAACACCTGGACCAGGCTGCTCAAATCGTCATCGGGACGAAAGTTCACCATGGCCTGCATGATATCCTGGGCCTGCAGCTTTTCCAGGGCTTCCCGCTGGGCTTCCAGCTGCTCGCCGGGCTCCAGGGGAACCACCCGCAGCAGATCCGTTTCCGACACCATGCCCAGGGCCTTGTCGTTCAGGTCCGTCACGATGGTGTGACGGAAGCCGTTGGCCCGAAACACCTGCAGCACATGCCAGAGGGTGTCGTGCTGGTCGACGGTGATCACCGGCGAGCTCATGACATCCTTAACCTTCATCAAAACTTCACCTCCATGGCGCAATGACCGGCCGCCCCTTGCCCGGCGGGACCGGCGGCACCGGCCGTGCCGGGCCGGACGCTAGTACCGCCCGTCGGTGCCTACCTTCACCAGGCTCACCCCGGGCAGGACGGCATGATTTTCAACCACGGCTGTGCCGCACCCGCGGCAGTGTTGATTACGCTTGGCACGAGTGATGGGTGTGATGTGACCGCAACTGGGGCACAGGGCGGCAGGCACCCGGCCGTTCCGCCAAAAGCCCAAGGCCAGGGAGAAGCCGATGCCGAGGAAGACGAAAATCAAAAGCAAGCGCACCAGCAGCCAGAACAGATCCCATGTCATGCCGGTTCCCCCCAGGCTGAATGTTCAACCTTTCAGCGCCATCGGGCTCCACCTGAAGATGGATACACCTAACGTAACCTTAAAAACCCTTCGGGCGCAACCGTCATCAACGACTGTCATCTTCAACCAGCATGCCCAAGGCGGCCAGGGACCGGCGGACCTGGGCGAATACTTCCTCGCTGCCGGCTTCCAATGTATGCAGGTGCACGCCTCCGGTCAAGGTGAGCAGGGGCTCGGCTCCTTCCGCTTCCATGCGGGCGCAGAACTCCGCCACGTCCCGCCGGGAGCCCAGCATGAGCAGCCCCCGCAGTTCGCCGTACAGGGGGTGCTCCACGATCACGTCCCGAATGAAGGCTCCCGCATCCACCATGGCGTTCAGTTCCGCTTGGATATCGGCCAGGGAGGGACCGTGGCGCACGGCCACCTGGGTGGTGTACTCCCCCCGGGACCGGGGCGCGGCGCCATGGACGTAGCCTTGGGGAGTGGCCAGGATGGCGGCCCCGCCGGCCCTGAGAAGGGCGATATCCTGGACGATGACGGCCCGGGTGACGCCGAAGCGGTCGGCCAGGGCGGCCCCGGTGACGGGCTCCCGGCTTTGGGCCAGCAGTTCCAGCAGGGCCCGGCGGCGGTCTTGGGGTTCCATGAATTTTCACCCCGCCCTTGACCGGTGATGATTCCTTCAATAAGTTTAATTTACTGCTGCTGTATAGTCACCTGTATATACAGGGAGGTAACCCTGCATGTCCACCGGAACTTGGACCCGTACCCGTGAAATGGTTCTGGGCGCCCTGCTGGCGGCGCTGGCCATCATCATCCCCATCGCCTTCCAAGGCACCCTGCAGTTTCAACTGCCGCCCTTCACCGCCACCTTGGCTTCCCATGTGCCGTCCATGCTGGCCATGTTCATCAGCCCGGCCACGGCGGCCATCGTGGGCCTGGGCTCCACCTTCGGCTTTCTCGTCACCTTGGGCCCGGTGGTGGCCGCCCGGGCCTTCACCCACGTCATCTTCGGCGTAGTGGGAGCCTACTTGTACCGCCGGGGATGGGGCGTCTGGCCCGTGCTGCTGGCGGTGCTGCCCATCCACGCCCTGGCGGAAGGGGCCGCCGTCCACCTGATGGTCATGGTGGGCTTCCAGGTGCCCCTCACGTGGGTCATCATCAGCGGCGGGACCGCCGTCCACCACATGCTGGACGCCGTCATCACCTGGTTTATCATCCGGGCCTTGACGGCGGCGGGGATCCAGTTGGGCCCCACCGGGAGGCGCCCCGTCCTTTAGCGGCAGCGGCTCCCACGCCTCAGCGGGTATGATCCAGGCTGTTGTGGGCCAGCCGGGCCGACGCGGCGGCGGCGATGCCCGCCACCATGTCGTCCAGGAAGGTGTGCACCATGCCCGGCTGCTGCCGGCTGTTCAAGGTGCCGATGATGCCGATTTTTTTCTTGTCCAGGTAGCCGAAGTTGGTCATGCCGATGGAGCCGTAGACGTTGGTGATGGCCAAGGCCAGCACCTCGTCCACCCCGTAGAGGGCGTCGTCCCGGCGCAAGATGGTCAGGAGGGGCTCAGGCACGGCGCCGGCCTCGGCGGCCATGTCCAAGGCGATGCCCGTCAGCAGGGCATGCTGCACTTCCCGCTTGGCCACCACCGCCTTCACGCTTTCCAGGCAGTCCTCCAAGGTCAAATTGGCATGGAACTGGTCCTGCACTTCCAGCACTACGGCGGCGATGTCCTCCAGGGCCACGCCCCGCTGGGCCAGCCAATCCACTACTACGACTTTTAGATCTTTGTCTACGTCCTTTCGGGGCAAGGCCCGCGCCCCCTTCTGCTCCCTCTGTTCTAGGCCGGGGCTTCCACAGGCTGCCCGGCGGCGCCGTTGGCCCCGGCCACCAGTTCATAGCCGTCGCTGCCGAGCAACGATGCCAATTCAGACAGCAGGTCCCGGCGGGGGTTCACCCAGTAGCGGCGCCCGGCCAGGGCCGTCGGGCCGTCGGGCCGGAAGCGGAGAAACACCGGCACCTGCCCGGGATGAAGCCCCAGCACCTGCTTTAGTCTATATAAATCGACGGAAGCCGGGTCCAAATTTATATACAATTTCGGCTTGGAGGACAAGGGCCGCACGGCGTCGGCCACCACTTTGGCAGTCTCGTCCTGCCACGACACCCGGCCCGCCACCTCCACCACGGCGTCTTCCTGGAGCACCCCGCCCGCTTCCCGGAAGGTGTTCTGGAAGACCACCACCTCCACCTGACCGGCCATGTCCTCCAAGGTGACGAAGGCCATGGTGGCGCCGGTGCGGGTCACGTGGGTCTTGAGTCCCGCCACCATGCCCGCCAGGATCACCCGGGCGCCGTCGGCCAGGTGCTCGATGCCGGCGGTGGTGACGGTGGCCGCAGCCGCCAGGTCGTGCAGGACCCCCCCCAAGGGGTGCCCCGTCAGGTAGAGGCCCAGCACCTCCTTCTCCAGGGCCAGCCGCCGCAGGGGCGGCAGTTCCTCCACGTCGCCGGGCAGCACGTCACCCGGCGCCTCCAAAGCTTCGGAACCCGGGGCTGCCGCCTCCGGCCCCCCGCCCGCCATGTCGAAGAAGGACATTTGCCCGTCCTGCCGCTGCTTCTGCCACTGGGCTCCGGCGGCCAGGGTCTCTTCCGCCACGGCCAGGTACTGTTCCCGGCGACCGCCCAGGCTGTCGAAGGCGCCGGCCTTGATGAGGCTTTCCAAGGCCCGGCGGTTCAAGTGCCGGTGGTCCACCCGCTCGCAGAAATCCCGCAGGGAAGCGAAGGGCCCGCCCTCTTCCCGGGCCGCCACGATGGCGTCGATGCAGGCCCGGCCCACGTTTTTCACCGCTGCCAGGCCGAAGCGGATGACGCCCCCCTGCCCGCCGGCGCCGTTGCGGCCGGCATTACCGGTGTGGATGACGGTGAAGGACCCGTCGGATTGGTTGACATCGGGGGGCAGCACCTGGATGCCCATGCGGCGGCAGGCGGCGATGTACTCGGCGATCCGGTCGGTGTTGTTCATGAAGGAAGTCAAGGTGGCCGCCATCAAGGCCGCCGGGTAATGGGCCTTCAAGTAGGCCGTCTGATAGGCCAGCATGCCGTAGCAGGTGGAATGGGCCCGCTGGAAGCCGTAGTCGGCGAACCGCTCGATGAGCAGGTACAGTTCCTTGGCCAGTTTCTCGTCGTAGCCCTGGGCGATGCAGCCTTCCACGAAATTGCTGCGCATGGTGTCCAGCAGGGCCCGGTTCTTGCTGCCGATGGCCCGGCGCAGGATGTCGGCCTGCCCCAGGCTGAAGCCGGCCATCTTGGCCGCGATCTGCATGATCTGCTCCTGGTAGACGATAATGCCGTAGGTGTCGGCCAGGAGGGGCTCCAGCACGGGGTGCAGGTACTGTACCTTGCCGCTGTGCTTGTTCTTGATGAAGTCGGGGATGTGCTGCATGGGCCCGGGCCGGTACAGGGCCACGGCGGCGATGATGTCCTCGATGCTGCTGGGCTTCAGCTCCCGCAGCATTTCCCGCATGCCCGGGGACTCCAACTGGAAGACGCCGTCGGTCTCCCCCTTGCCCAGCAGGCGGTAGGTGGGCTCGTCATCCAAGGGCAGCCGGTCGTAGTCCAGTTCTTCCCCGTACAAGTCCTTGACCAGCCGCCGGGTCTCTTCCATGACCGTCAAAGTGCGCAGGCCCAAAAAGTCGAACTTCAGCATGCCCAGTTCTTCTACTTTGGCCCAGCTCAACTGGGTGACCACGGTGCCGTCGTTCATCCGCTGCAGGGGCAGGTAGTCGGAAGCGGGGCCGGGGGTGATCACCACCCCGGCGGCATGGACCGAGGCGTGGCGGGGGGCGCCCTCCAGGCGCCGGGCCAGGTCGATGAGTTCGGCCACCCGCTCGTCCTGCTCCGCCGCCTGGGCCAGATCGGGGCTGAGTTCCAGGGCCTTGTCCAGGGTGATGCCCAACTGGTTGGGCACCATCTTGGCGATGCGGTCCACCTCGCCGTAGGACATGCCCAGCACCCGGCCCACGTCCCGGATGGCGGCCCGGGCCGCCATGGTGCCGAAGGTGATGATCTGGGCCACCCGGTCGCTGCCGTACTTTTCCACCACGTAGTCGATGACCTCGCCCCGGCGCTCGTAGCAAAAATCGATGTCGAAATCGGGCGGGCTCACCCGCTCGGGGTTGATGAACCGCTCGAAAACCAGGCGATAGCGCAGGGGATCCACGTTGGTGATGCCCAGCAGGTAGGCCACGATGCTGGCGGCGCCGGAGCCCCGTCCGGGGCCCACGGGAATCCGGCGGCGCCGGGCGAAGTCGACAAAATCCTGCACGATGAGGAAGTAAGGCGCAAAGCCCAGCCGCTCGATCATGCCCAGTTCGTATTCCAGGCGCTCCTCCACCTCGGGGGTGACTTTCGGGTAGCGCCAGTTCAAATTGCGGCGGCACAATTCCCGCAGGTACGATTCCCGGGTGTGGCCCTCGGGCACGGGAAACTCGGGCCACAAGACCTGGTTGAAGTTCAGCTCCACGTTGCAGCGCTCGGCGATGAGGCGGGTGTTGCGCAGGGCGCCGGGCACATCGCCGAAGAGGGCCGCCATCTCCTGGCCCGACTTGAAGTAAAATTGGTCGCTGTCGAAGCGCAGGCGGTTGGGGTCGTCCAAGGTCTTGCCCGACTGGATGCACATCAACACTTCCTGGGCCCGGGCATCCCGCTGCTCCAGGTAGTGGACGTCGTTGGTGGCCACCAGGGGCACGTCCAAGCGCCGGGCCAGGTCGGCCACGGCCGGGTAGATGCGGGCCTCCTCGGGCAGCCCGTGGTCTTGAATCTCCAAAAAGAAATTTTCCGGTCCGAAAATGTCCTGGAGCTGCCGGATGCGGCGCACCGCGTCTTCTTCGTCCCCGTCGGCCAGGGCCCGGGCGATGGGGCCCGCCAGGCAGGCGGAGGTGGCGATGAGACCTTCGGAATGCTCCTGCAGCAGTTCCCAGTCGGCCCGGGGCTTGTAGTACAGCCCCTCGATATAGGCCCGGGAGACGATGCGCAGCAGGTTGCGGTAGCCCGTCTCATTTTCCGCAAGGAGCACCAGGTGCATGAGGCGGTCGTCGATGCGCGCCTCCCGCTGATGGCGGCTGCGGGGCGCCACGTAGATCTCGCAGCCCAGGATGGGCTTGACGTCCACCTTGCGGCACGCCTTGTAAAAATCCACCATGCCGTACAGGACGCCGTGGTCCGTCAGGGCCAGGGCCGGCATGCCTAGTTGGGCGGCCCGTTGGGCCAGGTCGTCGATGCGGGCGGCGCCGTCCAGGAGGCTGTATTGGCTGTGAACATGCAGGTGAACGAAGTCGGCGGCTGATTGGGACACAAACAACTCTCCTTCCCCACCGGATAAATTCGCCATCACCCCGCCGGTACCCCCCTGGGGCCGACGGCCCGCCCGCCTGATCCGGCGGTTCCGGCCCCCGGCGGTTCTTGCGGCGGCCCGGCCCGCATAGCCGTCAGTCAGAGCACAACGCCATGAGGAACGAGGCGGTCGGTCATGGAACTGCGCTGGCCCGATCTGGTCAATGCCTTCTTTGTGCCCATGGGCATGGTGGTGGGCGGCAGCCTGTTCAGCGCCGCGGCGGCCCTCTTGACGGGGCGGCTGCCCGTCACCACCATGATGCGCACCGCGGAAGAATTGAAATTTTGGGCCATTCTGGCCGCCCTGGGAGGCACTTTGACCACCATCCGCTCCTTGGAGGGAGGCATCCTCACCGGCCGGCTGGATTTGGTGGGGCGTCAATTATTTCATATCATGACCGCCTTTCTGGGGGCCCACCTGGGGCTGGAACTGCTGGTAATGATGCTGCGGCAGGGCTAGCATGGGCAGGACGCCGGCCAGGGCGGTCATCGCCGCCTTCATCGTGGGGGTCATGTGCGGCGCCGCGACCCTGGCGCCCTTGGCGGCCCAGCGCATGCAGGATCTGCAGGTGCAGTACACCCTGCTGGTGCGGGACCTGATGCGCTACCGGGCCCGCCTGGAGCGGCTCCAGCAGGAGCAGGCGACGCCCGCCCCCCTGGTGGTCCGCACCGCGGAACTGGACCTCCTCTGGCACGATGAAGCGGTGCGCCTGGATCTCCAGGAACAATTGACCCCCTTGCTGGACGGGCTGGAAGGGCGCCCTGTGGCGGGCATCGACCCGTACCTGGTCCACTCCGTTTTCGACGGCCGGCTGGTGGAGCTGGACCACGGCCGCTACCGGCTGACCGTCAAGTATTTCATCCTCGGCGAGCATATCCGGGTGGTGCTGGGAGTCGAAGCCGTGGGGGACGGCAATTCCGGGCCGGGTCCCGGCCTGTAGCTTCCCATCGCCGGCCAAGCAGGTAGCCGCCTTCGAAACTCGAATGTACGTTTGGGGGAGGCTGCCCATGGTTATCCGCGATCCTGTCCACGGCGATATATACTTGCTGCCCGGCGAGGAGGAAATTTTGGATTCGCCGCCGGTGCAGCGGCTGCGGGGCATCAAGCAGAACGGCACCGGCTATTTGGTCTACCCGGGCTGCGTCCACACCCGCTTCGATCACAGCCTGGGGGTGCTGGCGGCGGCCCAGAAGCTGCTGGACCAGGTGGCCCGCCACGGCCACCCGGTGACGCCCCGGGAGGCCCGCATCGTCAGGGCGTCTGCCTTGGTCCACGACATCTCCCACATACCCTTCGGCCACACCTTGGAAGACGAAGCCGGCCTGTTCGACCGCCACGACCGGCGGGAGCGGCTGGACGTCTTCCTCCAGGACGGGCCTTTGGCCCAGGTGCTGGCCCGCCAGGGGCTGGCGGAGCCGGTGACGGCCCTTCTGACGGGGCGGGAGCACCCGGAGGTGGCCCCCTGGATGCGGGCCATCATCACCAGCACCGTGGACGCCGACATGCTGGACTATTTGAAGCGGGACTCCTACTTCGCCGGCCTGCGCCAGCAGTACGACGAGCGGGTCTACCATTACTTCCACGTGGTGGACGGCCGGCTGGCCCTCAACTTGACCCGCCACGGCCTGCTGCGGGCCGACGCCCGCTCGGAGATCATGTCCCTGCTCCGGATGCGCTACTTCCTGACGGAACGGGTGTACCTCCACCATGCCAAGGTGGCGGCGGGGGCCATGGTGGCCCGGGCGGTGGAAAGGGCGGTGCTGGACGGCTGGCGGGAAGAGGACCTCTACCACCTGACCGATGAGACCCTGTTGCTGCGCTTAGCGGTAGGATCCCAGCCTATGGCGGCTGCCTTGGCCCAAGGGGTGCGGCGGCGGCGCCTGCTGAAGCGGGCCTATGTGCTGTCTCCCCTGGGGGCCGGCAGGGGGCTCCGGGACCACCTGGTGGAGCAGTATTCGGGGCGGGCCGGCGCCCCCCGCCGCCGGCAGCTGGAGGAGGAACTGGCCGCAGCAGCGGGGCTACCCCCCGGCAGCGTCATCATCCACTGCCCCCAGAAGTCCATGTTCAAAGAGGTAGGGGTGCTGGTCATCCTGCCCTCGGGGCTCCAGCCCCTGACCGGCATGCAGGAGCCCATGGCCAGCGAGGTGAGGGCCCTCATCCACCAGTACGAGGACTTGTGGCGCTTCTACGTCTTCGCCCCCACCGAGGCGGTGGAGCAGGTGGCCGGCCTCTGCCGGGAATATTTCGGCCTGCCTTCCGACTACCGGCCCCGCTAGACCGCGGGCCCCGCCGGCCCGCCGGCCCAGCCGGCAAGCCCCGCTAGGAAGCGGCCAGCTTCTTCACTTCTTCCTTGAACCGCCGTCCCCGGACGGCGAAGCTGGGGAACATGTCGTAGCTGGAGCAGGCCGGGGAGAAGAGGACCACATCCCCGGGCCGGGCGGCTTCGGCCCCCAGGCGGACGGCCTCGGCCAAGTCACCCGCCATCAATACGGGCGGCGCCTCCTTGCCTGCGGCCCGGGCGGCGGCGGCGATGGCCTCGGCGATGGCCCCGGCGGTATCGCCCAGCAGCACCACGGCCCGCACGGGCCGCGCCAAGATGTGGCGGCCCAGCCCGTTGAAGGGTATGCCCTTGTCGTAGCCCCCCGCCAGCAGGACGATGGGCCGGTCGAAAGCCGCCAGGGCGGCGGCGGTCCGGTCGGGGGCGGTGGCCACCGAGTCGTTGTAAAACTCCACGCCCCGCCAGGTGACGACGGGCTCCAGCCGGTGCTCCAAGGGGCGGAAGGCGGTAATGGCTCCGGCCATGGCCGCGGGGTCGATCCCCCGCAGGCGGCCTACGGCCACCGCGGCCAGGACGTTGGCCAGGTTGTGCCGGCCCATCAGCGGCACCTCCGCCACCGGCATGATGACTTCCCGCTCCCCGCCCCGCTGGAAGACGATCTGGCCGTCCACCACGGCGGCCCAGCCGTGGAGCCGGCGGGACCAATGATCCGCCGGCGCATCCGGCGGCGGCACGGGCGGTTCGGGGCCGAAGGCCACCAGGCGGGCCGGGGTTTGGCCCGCCACCGCCGCAGCTTCGGGCTCGTGGGCGGCAAAGACGAAGAAGTCGTCGGGCCCCTGGTGCCGGGCTATGTTGGCCTTGGCCTCCCGGTAGGCCTCAAAGGAACCGTGGATGTCCAAGTGGTTGGGCCGGATGTTCAGGAGCACCGCCGTCTGGGGGCTGCGGTGCACCAATTCCAGTTGGAAGCTGGACAGTTCCAGCACCACCTGGTGGCCCGCCTCGATGGCGGGCAAGTCGGGCAGCAGCACCCGGCCGATGTTGCCGCCCACATGGACCGGCGCTCCCCCGGCGGCCAGGATGTCCCCCAGGAGGCTGGTGGTGGTGCTCTTGCCGGAGCTGCCGGTGATGCCGATTACAGGGGCGGGGCACAGGCTGAGAAACAGGTCCACCTGGCCGGTGATGCGGGCGCCCCGGGCCTTGGCTGCCTTGATTTCAGGCCGGTCCTTGATCAAGCCCGGGGTGAGGAACACGAAGTCAAAGGCTTCCCGGACCAAAGGCTCCAAGTAGCCGGGGCCCAGGGACCAGTGCACCGGCAGGGAGCCCAGGCGCCGGTAGGCCTCCAGGGCATCGGCCTCCTTGCCGTCGCAGGCCGTCACCTGGGCGCCGTGCCGGGCGAGGAATTCCACCAGAGGTGTGTTCTCCACCCCTATCCCGACCACGGCCGCCCGGGCGCCCCGCAGGGGGATCCCCAAGTAGCGCACGTCTCCTGCCGACCACCTTGCATTCGCCATCGGACTATTCTATCCGTGCCAGGGCGGCGGCTATGCGTCCCAGAGCCTCCGTCAACTCCTCCCGGGATGTGGCGTAGGAAATGCGGATGTAGCCGGGCGCGCCGAACCCTTCTCCCGGCACTACCGCCACCCGGGCTTCTTCCAGCAGGATTTCCGCCAAGGTGTTGGAAGAGTCGATGGTCCTGCCGGCCAGGGTCTTGCCCATCAAGCCCGATACGTCGGGGAAGACGTAGAAGGCCCCGCCCGGCCGCTGGCAGGTGATGCCGGGCATGGACGCCAGCTTGCTCAACACCAGCTGCCGGCGCCCGGCGTAGTCGGCCACCATGGCGTCGATGGGCTCCTGGGGCCCTTCCAGGGCGGCGATGCCGGCGGCCTGCACCAAGGAGGCGGCGTTGGAAGTCACATGGCCCTGGAGGGTCGCCATGGCCTTGATGATGGGTTGGGGCCCGGCGGCGTAGCCCAGGCGCCAGCCCGTCAGGGCATAGGCCTTGCTGAAGCCGTTGATGACGATGGTGCGCTCCCACATGCCGGGGAAGGTGGCGATGCTCACCTGCTGCAGGCCGTCGTAAATGAGCCGCTCGTAAATCTCATCGCTGATCACCCACAAGTCGTGGGCCCTGGCCACCTCGGCGATGGCCTCCAGGTCTTCGGGGCTGTACACGGCGCCGGTAGGGTTGTTGGGGCTGTTGAGGACCA
>Ga0079224_100003499_pt1 | contig 19884 bp, 23 predicted proteins | sample Stecom2015_FD_80414 | JGI IMG/M metagenome (GOLD analysis project Ga0079224, IMG submission 80414) | Agricultural soil microbial communities from Utah to study Nitrogen management - Steer compost 2015 | ecosystem: Environmental > Terrestrial > Soil > Agricultural land | place: USA: Utah...
CCACCTGGCCGACGCGCACCTCCGGCTCGGCAACCTCCAGCACGCCATGGACCTGGCCGCGCTCGCGGTGGAGCTGCTCGACGACGCCGAGGCGCGGTGGCTGACGCCGCTCCCCCACAGCCTCGTCGCCTACGCGTGCGCCGCGACCGGCGACCTCGCCCGCGCCGAGCGCCACGCGCAGGCCGCGTCGGCCTACGCCCGCCTGTCGCACGACGCGCCGGCGCTGCTGTGGTCCGACGCCGGGTGGATGCGCATCGCGGAGGCGGCCCAGGACCACGCCGCCGCCGTGGCCGTCGGCGATCGGATGCTGGCCGCCGGCCTCGACGGCGTCGCGGAGGGCATCAACCCGTGGCGGGCCAGCTACGCGGCGGCGCTCGCCGTGGAGGGTCGGCTCGCCGACGCGGACGCGGTGCTGGCCGCCGTGAGCACCGACGACGTCTCCGTGGCCACCGGGGTGGCCCGGGCCCGAGCGATCGTGGCCGTGGAGCGCGGCGACCGGGCCGGCGCGGAGGCGGCGCTGGACCACGGGCTGGCGCTCGACCCGCTCCTGGCTCGTCCGCTCCCCCGCGCCCGGCTCGAGCTGACCGCCGGCGGGATCCTGCGGCGCCACGGGCAGCGCCGCCGGGCCGAGGCGCTCCTCGTCGCCGCGGCGGAGCGGTTCCGCGACGTCGGCGCTCACCTGTGGCTGGCCCGCTGCGAGCGCGAGCTCGAGGGCACGGGGCTGCGGCCGGCCAAGCGCTCGACGCGCCTGGCCGCGGCGGCGCTGACCCACCAGGAGCGGCTCGTGGCCGGCCTGGTGGTGGAGGGCCGCACCAACCGCGAGGTGGCCGAGGAGCTGTACGTGAGCGCGAAGACGGTGGAGCACCACCTGTCCCGCATCTACCGGAAGCTGGGGGTCGGCTCGCGCACGCAGCTGGCGGCTCGGGCCCGTGAGCTCGGGCTGGAGCCGTGACCCGAGCCGCTCGCTGACCGCTCAGCCTGGCGGGAGGGAGTCCTCGTCCCGTTCGTTGGCCTCGCCGGGCGAGTGGCCGTCCGGGGCCTCGTCGAGCGCCGGGACCTCTTCGGGAGGCTCGTCGGGGAAGGCGCTCGGGTGCTCCTCGGCCGGCCCGTCGCCGCCCGTCCCCGGCTCCGAGCCGCTCACGAGGGCTTGGGGCGCTCGATGTCGCGCTCGGGGTCGTGCTGCGCCGAGCGCTCCTCGAAGGCCGCCTCGGCCGCCGTCTCGTCGCCGCCGGTCTCCTCGAGGACCTCGTCCACCAGGTCCATGTCGTCGGCCACCTTCTGGCCGTGCCAGTCCTCGACGGTGCTGTTGTCGGGCTCCTGGATGCCGCCGTCGGGCGTGTCGGTCGCGTGCTGGGGGTTCGATGCCATGTGCCGCGCGCTACCCGCGGGGACGCTCCGCTAGCCCTCGTCGTCGGCCGGCGGGGCCGGATCCCGGCCGGCGAGGCGGTCGCGGACCCGCTCCTCGAGGCGGGCCAGGCTGGCCCGGTTGCGGGGCTGGGCCAGGGGGGCGGCCACCGGGGCCAGCAGCCGGTGGATGCCGGTGGGGTGCTCCTCCATCGTGACCTCGGTGCCCTCGACGACGTCGCGCAGCTGGAACACGACGGTGGCCACGATCGCCGGCCGGGCCCGGACCTCGAGCTCCAGCCGGCGGCCCTCGTCGACCGCCACCGCCCGGGTGGCGTCGGCGATCGTCAGGGGGCCGAGGCCGACGACATGGTGGAACGCCGTCCCCGGCGCCGGCCAGCCGTCGTCGACGGAGCGGATGCGTCGGGCCCCGAGGAGCCACGTCGGGTAGGTGCGGACGTCGACGAGCGCGTCCCACACGTCGGCTCGAGGGGCGCGGATCGTGGCCTGGACGGTCGTCATCTGCTCACCTCTGCCCCGCCGCGCCGCCCGGCAGACGCGCCCGAGCCCTCGGCGTCCGCGGGCGGGGTGGGCGTCGAGGGCTCGGGTCGAGCGTGGCGGGGGGACCACGCCGAGGGCTGCCTACCCGCCCACCCCGGGTTCAGACCTCGACGCCGCGGCGCGGTGCTCGCTGCGGCGGCGGGCCAGCGATGCCGGGGCGTAGGGTCCCGCCATGGACCTGCGCGAGCTCGAGTACGACGTGGCTGACGGGGTGGCGACGATCGCCTTCAACCGCCCCGACAAGATGAACACCGGCACCCCCCGGATGGTGGGCGAGCTGCTCCAGGTGCTGGACGCCGTGGACGCCGACGACGACGTGCGGGCCGTGATCCTCACCGGCCGGGGGCGGGCGTTCTGTGCCGGCGCCGACCTCTCCGCCGGCGCCGGCACCTTCGACTACGACCGCCACCCCGAGGCCGGGGCGGTGGGCGGCGAGCGGGTCGAGGGCGTGGCCGCGCCCCGCGACGGCGCCGGGCTCGTGACCCTGCGCCTCTTCGACTGCAAGAAGCCCGTGATCTCGGCCGTGAACGGCGCCGCGGTGGGGATGGGGGTGACGATGACCCTCGCCACCGACATCCGCCTGGCCGCCGAGTCGGCCCGCTTCGGGTTCGTGTTCACCCAGCGCGGCATCGCCCCCGAGGGCGCGTCCACGTGGTTCCTGCCCCGCCTCGTCGGCGTGGCCCAGGCCGCCGAGTGGCTCTACACCGGGCGCGTGTTCGGGGCCGAGGAGGCGCTGCGGGGCGGGCTGGTGCGCAGCGTGCACCCCGACGACCAGCTCCTCGACGTCGCTCGCGAGCTGGCCGCCGAGATCGCCGCCGCCGCGCCCCTGTCGGTGGCGCTCACCCGTCAGATGCTGTGGCGGATGCTCGGCGCCGAGCACCCGATGATCGCCCACCGGGCCGACTCGCGGGCCGTGCACGCCACCGGCAAGCTGCCCGACGCCATGGAGGGCGTGATGTCGTTCCTCGAGAAGCGCCCCGCGTCGTTCACCGGCAAGGTGTCGACCGAGCTCCCCGACATCTTCCCGGAGTGGGATCCGCCCGAGTACCGCTGAGCGGCGACCTGACGCGGATCTGACGGCTCCGTGACGTCCGGCTGACACCCACGGTTCACAGAAGTCGACGCGATCGGAAACCGTCGAGAAACATCCTGACGGAAGGGTGACCGGGTCCTTGATCCACTCTGACCCGAGGAGCCTTCCATGGACACCGGTGACGCCGCCTGGGTGCTGGTCTCAGCCGCCCTGGTGCTGTTCATGACGCCCGGCCTGGCCCTGTTCTACGGCGGCATGGACCGCCAGCGGAACGTCCTGAACATGCTGATGATGAACTTCTGGTGCCTGCTGATCGTGCCCGTCGTGTGGGCGATCGGCGGGTTCTCGCTGGCCCAGGTCCCCGTGGACAGCGACTGGATCGGCAGCTTCGACGCCGCCTTCCTGCGGGGCCTCGGCATCGAGGCCGACGGGGGTGCGGCCCTCATGACCGCGATGTTCCTCGGCATGTTCGCCGTGATCACCCCGGCGCTCATCTCCGGCGCCGTGGCCGACCGGATGAAGTTCACGGTCTGGGCCATCTTCGTGCCCGTCTGGCTGGTCCTCGTCTTCGTGCCCGTCTTCAAGTGGGTGTACGGCGGCTGGCTCGGCCAGCGCGGCTCGCTCGACTTCGCCGGCGGCACCGCCATCCACGTGAACGCCGGCATCGCGGCGCTCGCCTGCGTGCTCGTGCTCGGGCGGCGCAAGGGCTGGCCGGCCGAGGGCCACCCGCCGCACTCGATGCCGCTCGTGATGCTCGGCACCGGCATCCTGTGGTTCGGCTGGTTCGGCTTCAACGCCGGTTCGGCGCTCGGCGCGAGCGGCACCGCCGTCCAGGCGTTCGCCAACACGTTCCTCGCTGCGGCGGCCGCCGGGCTCGCCTGGGCGCTCGTGGAGAAGGTCCGCGACGGCCACGTCACCAACCTGGGCGCCGCCTCCGGCATCGTCGCCGGGCTCGTCGCCATCACCCCCGCTGCGGGCTTCGTGGCCGGGATGGCCCCGATCTGGATCGGGCTCGTGACCGGCGTGGTGTGCTGCTACGCCGTGCGGCTCAAGACGCGAGCGGGCTACGACGACGCCCTCGACGTCGTCGGCGTGCACTTCGTGGGCGGCCTCGTCGGGTCGCTCGCCATCGGGCTCTTCTCGGAGCCCGACTTCTTCGGCACCGACGTGATGGCCGGGCTCTTCCACGGCGGCGGGCTCGACCTCCTCCTCGAGCAGGCCCTCGCCAACGGCGTGACGATCGTCTACTCGTTCGTCGTGACCGGGCTCATCATGCTGGCGCTCAAGGCCACGGTGGGCGTGCGAGTCTCTGAGGACGTCGAGACGAGCGGGCTGGACCTCGCCGAGCACGCCGAGACCGCGTACAGCACCGCCACGGCCTCCCTGGCCGGGCACTGATCGGAGGATTCGTGAAGCTGATCACCGCAGTCATCAAGCCGTTCAAGCTCGACGAGGTGAAGGAGGCCCTCAAGGCGGCGGGCGTGGCCGGCATGACCGTCACCGAGGTCCAGGGCTTCGGTCGCCAGGCTGGCCACACCGAGGTGTACCGGGGCGCCGAGTACACGGTCGACTTCGTCCCCAAGGTGAAGGTGGAGGTCCTCGCCGAGGACGACCAGATCGCCGGGCTCGTCGACGCCATCGCCGCTGCCGCCAGCACCGGCAAGATCGGCGACGGCAAGCTCTGGGTGACCGACGTGGCGCTCGTCCAGCGCATCCGCACCGGCGAGCGCGGCGCCGACGCCCTGTAGTCCATCCGCTCCGTGGCCCTGACGGGCGGTGTCCGGCGCACGCCGGCGCCGCCCGTCAGGCCGTTGCGGGCCGGCCGTCGAGGGGACCGAAGCGCCGTACCGGGGGTAGCCTCGCGGCGATGGTCGAGTCCGCGGTGAACCCTGTTGATCCTTCGGTGGGGCCGGGGTGGCGGATCGAGCCGTCGGGTCCGTTGCGGGGCGATGTGGTGGTGGCCGGGTCGAAGAACGCGGTGACCAAGCACATGGTGGCGGCGCTGCTGGGGGACTCGCCGTCGACGATCACCAACGCCCCCGAGGTCGGCGACGTGGGGATCACCGCTGACATTCTGCGGTCGATCGGCCTGGACGTGGAGGTCGACGGGGACCGCATCACCGTGGCGCCGGTGCCCGAGCCGGTGCCGCGGGTGCCGTTGGAGTTCTCCGGGCTGAACCGCATCCCGATCCTGCTGCTGGGCCCCCTGCTGCACCGCGCCCACGAAGCGTTCGTCCCGCTGGTGGGCGGGGACCGCATCGGGGCCCGACCGGTGGACTTCCACGTCACCGCCCTCCAGCAGATGGGCGCCGAGGTCGAGCAGAGCGACACCGGCATCACCGCCCGCATGCGGGGCCGCCTCCGCGGCGCCCGCATCACCCTGCCCTACCCCTCCGTCGGCGCCACCGAGACCGTGCTGCTGTCCGCCGTGCTCGCCGAGGGCCGCACCGTCATCTACAACGCCGCCACCGAACCCGAGGTGATGGAGCTCGCCCTGTTCCTCCAGCGCATGGGCGCCCACATCGCCTTCCGTCCCGACCGGCGCATCGTCATCGAAGGCGTCGACTCCCTCAAAGGCGCCCAAGCCCGCCTCGCCGGCGACCGGCTCGAAGCGTTCAGCTACCTCGTCGCCGGACTCATGACCCGCGGCCAGGTCCGCGTCGGCGGCTGCGCCCAAGACCGCCTCGTCACCGCCATCAACACCCTCCAGCGCATGGGCGCCACCGTCGACATCACCGACGACTGGATCACCGCCAACGCCACCCGCCTCCACCCCGCCGCCGTCCAGACCGACACCCACCCCGGGTTCATGACCGACTGGCAACCACCCCTCATCGTGCTCATGACCCAAGCCGAAGGCATGAGCGTCCTCCACGAGACCGTCTACGAAGACCGCCTCGGCTACGTCGACGGCATCAAAGCCATGGGCGGCGAGATCGAGCTCTTCGACACCTGCCTCGGCGGCCCCGCCTGCCGCTTCCACGACCAATCCGCCAAGCACTCCGCCGTCGTCCGCGGCGTCTCCAAGCTCCAAGGCGCCACCGTCACCATCCCCGACGTGCGCGCCGGCTTCTCCAGCGTCATCGCCGCCGCCACCGCCGAAGGCCCCAGCACCCTCTACGGCATCCACCACCTCGAACGCGGCTACAACCGCCCCTTCGACACCCTCAAGCACCTCGGCCTCAACCTCACCCGCGTCTGACCCCCACCGAGCCCGGCTCAGCGGCGCCGACGCGGCTCAGGCGAGCAGGCTGGCGGCGGCCCAGATGGCGCCGACGAAGCCGATGGCGGCGAAGGCGATGCTGCGGCCGAGGGGCGGGCGCTCGAGGTCGCCCTCGCGACGCTGCTCGGGCGGGCGGACGAGCGCCGCGATGCTGCCGACGCACATGGCGCCGCCGATGGCCAGCACGAGGTAGGCGAGCAGGTCTTCGCCGAGGAACATCGGGCCTCAGGCTACCGGGCCGCCGACGGCGGCCCGAAGGCCGCGTTCGCGCTCAAGGCGGCAGCCGGAGGTGCCGATGATGCCCGGGACCGGTGGTTCGCCCCTGCCGGTCGCACGGGAACCGGGACGGAGGTTGTGACTCCCTCCAACTGCGATCGCCCCCGGCCTCGGCCGGACGTCGCCGCAGCCTCCGTCCCGACCCACCGGGCTCAGGGCTCGGGCGGCTCGAGGTCGGCGTCGGTCACCTCGGCCCGGACGGTGGTGACGACGAGCTCTTCGACGACGCCCTCGGGGTGCTGGACCCGCCGCAGCGTGGGGGCGCCGGTCTCGTCGTCGAAGCAGAACGTGGCGGCGATCCCGAACGGGGCGCGCGGGTCGGCACGACGCAGGTCGAGCTCGTAGCAGCCCGGGTCGCCGGCGGTCACGGCGTAGAGCGGGTCGTCGCCGAGCACGAGGTCCTCGAGGCCGGCCACCTCCCGCGCCACCGACTCCTCGTAGGTGGGGCCTCCGGGCGGGCCGAGGTGGCAGGGCGCGGGGTCCTGGCCCGGGGGCGGCGCCGGGCAGACGAGGAGGCGATCGTCGTCGCGGCCGTCCACCCCGCCGAGCTGGCGGTGGAGGCGCCGGGGTGGGCGCTGAGCGAGGACGTCCTCGGAGGCGATCTCGGCGCCGGTGACCTCGCTGTGGCGCCGGTAGGTCCCGACGGTCACGAAGGTGGCGAGGCGGCTGCGCTCCCAGGCGTCGACGAACGACGCGGCGGCCTCGCCGGCGGCCGACGACGGCGTCGGTCGCTCGTGGTCCGGTTCCCGGACGGCGTCGACGGCGAGGGCGGCGAGCAGGGCCGCCCACCCGACCACGACCAGCCGCCCGAGCAGCCTGGCCCGGCGTGCTCGCATCGACGGAGACCGTACGCGATGCTCGGCGCTCCGTTCGCGCGGCCCTCCTCCCATGCGCCTCCACCGCCTCCGCCCGCTGCTCCTCGTCCTCGCCGTGCTCGCCGCCGCGGGCGCGTGCCGCGACGACGACCAGCGCACCGCCCCGACCACCACCGCGCCGGCGACCTCGACGACCACGACCGAGGCGCCCTGGGCCACCACGACGACGGTGCCGGAGGACCTGGCGCCGCTCCTCCTCACCGACGGCGACCTGCCCGACGACTTCGTGGCCAGCGACGGCGTCGACGACACGATCACGAGCTTCTGCGTCGGTCAGGACGCGGCGGCCGGGCTGCGGGCGTCGTCGCGGGCGGTGGTGGGCTTCGCCCGGGAGACGGGCGGCGCGTCGGTGGTCCAGCTCGCGTTCCGCTTCGACGACGACGGCGCGGCCCGGTTCGTCGCGCAGGCGGAGGCGGCCCTGGAGGTGTGCAGCGGGGTGCCCGACGGCTCCGGAACCGGCCTGGCCTTCGAGTACGAGCCGCTGCCCGAGGCCGTGGCGGCGGCGCTCGGCGACGCCGGCGAGGCGCGCACCGGGGCGCTCGGCACGTCGGTCGGCTCGGAGGCCTTCGTGGTCGAGGTGGCGGTCCTGCACGACGGCGACGTCGGGGTGCTCGTCGCCGTGCTCGGCCTCGAGGAGCCCCGCCCGGCGCTTGACGAGCTGGCGACCACGGCCTTCGCCGCCGTGGCCGAGCGGCTCGGCTGAGCCCGAGCGGCTACCCGACCTCGACGAGGCCGAGCTCGGCGCTGAGCTGCTCGGCCGGAGCCGGGCGGTGCAGGAGGAAGCCCTGCCCCACCGAGCAGCCCAGCTCGAGCAGCCCGTCCAGCTCCGACTGCACCTCCACGCCCTGGGCCACGACGTCTCGGCCCAAGGTGCGCACGAGGTCCACGATCGTGCGGGTCACGGTGACCTTGGGCTCCTGGGTGCGCAGCGGCGAGACCAGGCTGCGGTCGATCTTCACCACGTCGAGCGGCACCCGCTGGAGGTAGCCGAGCGACGAGTAGCCGGTGCCGAAGTTGTCCACCGCCACCTTGACGCCCAGGTCCTTCAGGTGGTGGATGCGCTGGAGGACGGCGTCGGTGTCGGCGAGGAGGCTCGGTTCGGTCAGCTCGATCATGAGCGACGACGGCGGGAGGCCGGCGTCGGCCAGGGCCCGCTGCACCGCCTCCACGAGGTCGGCGGCGAGGGACTCGCGGGGTGAGAGGTTGACGCTCATCGTCCAGGTGGGGTCGCCGCCCGCCCGCCGCCACCGGGCCAGCTGCTGGAGGGCCTCGCGCAGCACGATCCGGCCGAGCGCGACGACCACGCCGGTGTCCTCGGCGACGGCCAGGAACTCGCTGGGCCCGACCAGCCCTCGCTCGGGGTGCCGCCAGCGGGCGAGGGCCTCGAAGCCGACCACCTCGCGGTCGGACAGGCGCAGGACGGGCTGGTACTCCACCTCGATGCGACCGGCGGCGACGTCCGCCTCGAGGTCGGCCCGCACGGTGAGCAGGTCGACGGCTCGCAGGTGCATCGCCGGCTCGAACACCTCGACGCAGCCCTTGCCCTTCGCCTTGGCGGCGTACATGGCCAGGTCCGCGTTGCGGAGGAGGTCGCCGGGCGACATGTCGGCGGCCTGGCGGGTGGCCACGCCCACGCTGGCTCGCAGGTGCAGGAGGCGTCCCTCGATCGTCATCGGCTCGGACACCGCGTCGAGCACCCGCTCGGCCACCTCCCGCACGGCGTCCACGTCGGGGGCGTCCTCGATGAGGATGGCGAACTCGTCGCCGCCGAGGCGGGCCGCGGTGTCCCCCGAGCGCAGCACCCCGCGGAGCCGGTCGGCCAGCACGATCAGGAGCTGGTCGCCGGCATCGTGGCCCAGGCTGTCGTTGACCATCTTGAAGTCGTCGAGGTCGATGAACAGCACGGCCGGGGTGACCTGCTCGGTGCGCCGGACTCGCTGGAGGGCGTGCTCGACGCGGTCCGCGAAGAGCGCCCGGTTGGCGAGGCCGGTGAGGGAGTCGTGGAACGCCTGGTGGCGCAGCTGGTCCTGCAGGGTGCGGCGCCCGGTGACGTCGCGCATCGTGAGCACGAGGCCCCGCACGTCGGGGTTGTCGAGCAGGTTCACGCCGATGACCTCGGCCACGATGATCGAGTCGTCGGCTCGCAGGACCTGCACCTCGATCGTGCGGACCGACTCGTGCGAGCTGGCCAGCAGCGCGTCGAGGAAGTGGCGCAGGTGGCCGGCGTCGTCGGGGTGGACGATGCGGTCGACCGACTCGCCGTCCAGGTCCACCGCCAGGTACCCGAGCACCCGCACCACCGAGGGCGTCTGGTAGCGGATCGTCCCGACGGCGTCGACGACGACCACCGCGTCGCTGGCGTGGCGGGCCAGCTGCTGGAGCCGGGCCTCGCTGCGCCGCTGCTCCAGCTCCTGCTGCTGCACGAGCGCGTCGAGGGCGAGCGCGGCCTGGGTGGCCAGCACGGCCAGGCCCTCGGCGAGCGGCGCCGGGCGGCCGAGCGGGGCGATGGCCAGCGCCGTGATGCCGCCCATCCGGGTGGGGACCGGGGTGACGACGATGGGGCGGCCCTCGGCGTCGACCAGCTCGAAGGGGTGGTCCCCGAGGTCCTGGACGTGGGCGAGGACGGCGTCGAGCTCGGTGTCCTCGCGCCGCAGCGGCCGCTCCGCGCCGATCACCTCGACGGGGTAGACCGTGCCCCGCTCGTTGCCGGTCAGCCACGCCACATAGCGCACCTGCCCGTCGGCGAGGGCGACGGCCCCGTCCATCGTGGCCCGGCGCAGGTCACCGACCGTGCGGGCCGAGCCGACCGCGAGCGCGACCTGGCGGAGCGTCTCGGCCTGCCGGGCCTGGCGCTGGCCGCTGCGGACCACCAGCTGCAGCCGCACGATGAGCAGGATCGCCACGATGAGGCCGACAGGGGCGGTGTGGACCACCTCCACCTCGGCCCCGGCGAGGTGCCGGGCCCCGGCCGTGACCGGCGTGGCCACGCACGCCAGGACGAGGACGGCGAGGTGGAGGTGGGGCAGCGCGTGCGCGGGGCGGTGCTGCTTCTCCGCCACCCGGTTGGCCGACGGGTGGATGGCCGCCGCGAGCAGCCCGAGGCTGCCGGCGACGGCGAACAGGGCGCCGAGGCCGTCCAGGTCGGCGTCGACGAGGCCGAAGCCGTCGAGGCGCAGCAGCCCGGCCCCCACGATCAGCAGGAACGTGGCGGCGACGAGGAACCGACCGGCGGGCAGGTGCCGCACCCCGGTGAGGGCGACGCGCACCGCGGCGCTGGCCCCGAGCACCCCGGCGCCGAGGGCGGCCCAGCTCATCACCACGGCCGCCAGGGGGCGGGGCTCGGCGCCCATGGGACCCGACAGCAGGGCGACGACCGCGCCCCCGGCGCCCACGCCCACGAGCAGGGCGTCCACCCGGCCGATCCAGTCGACCTGGGCGAGCCGGGCCGACGCCATGGCCACGACGCCCCCGGCCAGCACGAGGAGCCCGGCGAAGCGCGGCACGTCGGCGGGGGCGGGTGGGTCGTCGATCACGGCGCCGAAGTCGGCGGCGCCGACGAGGATCCCGACGCCCCAGGTGAGCAGACCGACGCCGATCAGCCGCCACGGCGGCGCGGCCCGGCCCTCGCCGGGGCCGAGCGCGATCACGAGGAGGCCCGCTGCGGCGGCGAGCGCGCCGACGCTCCACCCCCGCCACGCGGTGGGGGCGAGGGCCGCGGCGGCGGCCAGGAGGGGCGAGCCCAGCACCACCGACCCCGCGGCTCGCCGACGCCTTCGCGCCGTGGCCGTGGCTGGCCGCTGGTCCTTCGCCATGCCCTTCCCGCTCCCGTCCTCCGGGCCGCTGCGGCCTCGGGCGACCTCGCAGCTCGGCTCGTCGCAACGCCCGTCAGCCGGGGTCGGGGCCACCTCCGCCGGGCATCGTTCGCCTTGCCGGGGAAGGCTAGTCGGGGTCCACCCTCCGGCGGGTGGCCTTGCGCTCGGAGCGCTGGCGCTTGGCCTTCAGGCGGCGCTCCACGCTCGAGCGGCTGGGGCGGGTGGGGCGGCGGCTCCGGGTGACGGTCAGGCCATCGGCGAGGCGCTCGGCCAGCCGCTCGAGGGCCAGCTCCCGGTTGCGGGCCTGCGAGCGCGAGTCGGCGACGCTGACCCGGACCTCGTCCCCGAGCCGGGCCCGCAGCCGCGCCCGGTCGGCCTCCGCCAGCGAGGGGGACCCGGCCACGTCGAAGCGCACCTCCACCCGGGTGTCGCTCGTGTTGGCGTGCTGGCCGCCGGGCCCGCCGGAGCGGCTGAACCGCCACTGCAGCTCGCCGACCGGGATCGTGACGCGGTCCCCCACCCGGAGCACCTCGGGACCGTCGGCCATGGCCCCACGGTAGGTTCCCGCCATGGTCGACGACACCGCTCCCACCGGCCTCGACTGGGTGGCCGCCTTCGCCCGCCAGCTGGGGATGGACCCGCCCGGCGCCGACGACGCCGAGGTGCTCCTCGAGCTGGCGTCGGTGGCGGCCCACGCCTCGGAGCGCCTGGCCGCGCCGCTGGCCTGCTACCTCGTGGGCCGAGCCGGGGTGGCGCCGGCCGACGCCCTCGCCATCGCCCGCACCGTCACCCCCTGAGCGGGGTCAGTCGAACCCGCGGGCCATGTTGGCGAAGCGGGTGTACTGCGGCAGGAAGGCGAGCTGCACGACCCCGGTGGGCCCGGCCCGGTGCTTGGCCACGATGATCTCGGCCTGGCCGGTGTTCTCGGGCTTCGGGTCGTACACCTCCTCCCGGTAGATGAACATCACCACGTCGGCGTCCTGCTCGAGGGAGCCGGACTCCCGCAGGTCGGCCAGCATCGGACGCTTGTCGGCCCGCATCTCGAGGTTCCGGGACAGCTGCGACAGGGCGACGACCGGCACCTGGAGCTCGCGGGCGAGGATCTTGAGGCCGCGCGACAGCTCCGAGACCTCGACCTGGCGGTTCTCGGCGTTGCTGCGGCCCTGCATGAGCTGCAGGTAGTCGATGACGATGAGGCCGAGGTCGCCGACCTGGCTCTTGAGGCGCCGGGCCTTGGCCCGGATCTCCATGACGGTCACGCTCGGGTTGTCGTCGATCCAAATCGTGGCCTCGCCGAGGCGGCCGATGGCCTTGGAGATGCGCTTCCAGTCGTCCCCGTCGAGTCGTCCGGTGCGGGCCCGGCTGGCGTCGACCCGGGCCTCCGCGCACAGGATCCGCTGGGAGAGCTCCTCGGCGCTCATCTCGAGGGAGAACATGAGGACCGGGCGCTGGGCCTCGAGGGCGGCGTGGGCGACCATCCCCAGCGCGAAGGAGGTCTTGCCCATGGCGGGGCGGGCGCCGACGATCACGAGCGAGCTCGGCTGCAGCCCCGACAGGAGGGCGTCGAGGTCGAGGTACCCGGTGGGCGTGCCGGTGATGGCGTCGCCCTTCTCGAACAGGTCCTCGAAGCGCTGCAGGTTCTCGCCGAGGAGGTCGGCCAGCTTCTTGGTGCTGTCGGTGACCCGCCGCTCGCTGACGTCGTAGACGAGGGACTCCGCCCGGTCGAGGGCCTTCTGCACGTCCTCGGGGACGGAGTAGCCGAGCTCGGAGATCTCGCCGGCCACCGCGATGAGCCGGCGCAGCAGCGAGTGCTCCTCGATGATCTTGGCGTAGCGGGCGGCGTTGGTGGTGGCCGGGGTGGAGGCCAGGATCTGGGCCAGCACGGCGGGACCGCCAACCTGGTCGAGCAGGCCGAAGCGGCGTAGCTCGTCGGCCACGGTGACGGCGTCGACGGGCTGGCCGGACGCGTAGAGCGTGTGGATGGCGTCGAAGACGTGCCCGTGCGCGGGCTTGTAGAAGTCCGACGCCGTGACGACCCCGGCGGCGTCCGCGATCGCCTGCGACGAGAGCATCATCGCCCCGAGGAGCGACTCCTCCGCCTGCAGGTCGTGGGGCGGCACCCGGTTGCCCCCGGTGGGCCGTCTCGGTGTCTCGGTGTCCTGGGGTCGGGCAGCCATGGGGGTGTTCACCTTGCTCCGGGAGGCCTGTGGGGTACCAGGGGCACAACCCTGTGGATTCGACCCGGCGGTCGGTGGACGGGGCTGTGCACGCCCTGTGGATGGTCCCGGCGCGGCGGTGGATGACCGACCGCCGGGCGCGCTGGATCAGCGGTGCCGGCGAGCGGCCTCGCCAGCACCGGATCGGATGGGGCGCCCCGAGGGGCGCGAGGTGGGCCGCGGTGGTCGTCGCCCTACTGGGCGACGACCTCGACGGTGACCGGGAACTCCACGTCGGCGTGGAGCTTGACCGGCACGAGGTGCTGGCCGACGGTCTTGATCGGCTCGTCGAGGTGCAGCTTGCGGCGGTCGAGCTCGAGGCCCGCCTGCTCCTCGATCGCCGCGGCGATCTCGGTGGTGGTGACCGAGCCGAAGAGCTTCCCCTCGGCGCCGGCGCGGTGGCTGATCGTGATGACCTTGGCCACCAGCTGCTTGGCCACCTCCTCGGCGGCGGCCCGCTCCTGCGCGTCGCGCAGGTCGCGGCTGCGCCGCATGGCGTCGGCCTGGGCCTCCACGCCGGGGGTGGCGGTGAAGGCCAGGCCCTTCGGCACGAGGTAGTTGCGGGCGAACCCGTCCGCGACCTCGACGATGTCGCCCTTCTTGCCGACCTGCTGGACGTCGGTGCGCAGCACGACCTTCATCAGCTCTCCTCCGCCACGGCGGCCTCAGCGGCCTGGTTCTCAGCGTTCGCCTCGGTGCCCTCAGCCGGGGCCTCGGTCTGCTCGGCGGCCTCGGTGGGACGCTCCTCGCGCTCGCGGCGGCCGCCGCGCTCGCCGTCGCCCCGCTTGGGGCCACGGGTCTGGGTGACGCGGGCCGTGTAGGGCAGGAGCGCCATCTCACGGGCGTTCTTGATGGCCCGGGCGAGCTCGGCCTGCTGCTGCACGCTGTTGCCGGTGACGCGGCGGGCCCGGATCTTGGCCCGGTCGGACATGAACCGGCGGAGCAGGTTCACGTCCTTCCAGTCGATGTACTCGACCCGCTCGGTGACGAGCAGGCTGACCTTCTTCTTGGCCCGACGGGCGTTGTCCTTGTTCTTGGTGCGGGGGGACTTGGCCATCAGAACGGCTCCTCAGCGGGGTCGTAGGACGCGGGGGACGGGGCGGAGGCGGGGCGGCTCGGGCCGCTCGAGTAGCCGCCGTCGCCGGCCTCCCGGCGCTCGTTCTTCGAGATCTCCGCGGTGGCGTAGACCAGGCTGACCGCGACGTCGTCGGCCACGATCTCGAACGCGTAGCGGCGCTCGCCCTGGTCGGTCTCCCAGGAGCGCTGCTCGAGGCGGCCGGACACGACGACGCGGCTGCCCTTGGTGAGCGTGTCGCTGACGTTCTGGCCGAGCTGGCCCCAGGCCTTCACGTCGAAGAAGGAGGTCTGCTCCTCCCACTCCTGGGTCTGGCGGTTCTGCCAGCTGCGGTTCACCGCGACCCCGAAGGTGCAGATGCTCTGGCCGGAGGGCGTGAAGCGGATCTCCGGGTCGCGGGTGAGGTTCCCGCTGATCGTGATGGTGTTGATGTTGCGTGCCATGGGTGTGGCCTCCTACCCGGCAGACGCCGGCTGGGCCTGCTCGCCAAGGAGGCCGCGGCGGGCGGCTTCCTTGTCCGGCAGGCGCACGAGCTTGTGGCGGACGACCTCGTCCGCGATGCGCAGGGCCCGCTCGAGGCCCTCGAGGTCGGCCCCGTCGGCGGTGAGCTCCCACACCACGTAGTAGCCCTCGGTCTTGTGGTCGATCTCGTAGGCGAAGCGGCGGCGCCCCCACCGGTCGGTGGAGGCGACCGTGGCGCCTCGGGTGCCGATCAGCTCGGTGACCGACTTGACCTGCTCGTCGATCACGAGGTCGTCGAGACCCGAGTCGAAGATGACCATCAGCTCATAGGCCCGCATGGGCGTTCCTCCTCCTGGACCCGGCCGAGCCGGGGCCCCCGATCTGGGGGCAAGGGGTGTTCGGTTGGCCGGTCGATGCTAGCGGTGGGCGGGTTCCCTGCACACATCGCAGTCAAGCGGCGGGGTGTGACAGCGCTCGGCGGGGCCGCGCGCCGCCTGTGACCGACGACCGGGGGCGGGGGGCTTCCCAAGGGCCGGGCCATTCCCTTACCATCAGTAGGGAAATGGTGCTGCGAGGTGCCACCGATCGCTGGGAGGATCTCCGATGACGACGACCACCGCCCCCGTGCCCCGGCGCGAGATCGAGGTCCGCCGCCCCGGGCTCGACTACCCCGAGCCCGCCCTGCCGAAGTACTTCGTGGCCGGCGACATCCTGCGCAGCCACATCGCGGCGATGCTCTCGGCGGTGTTCCCCGAGGGCGAGGACTTCTTCGTCCGCAGCGTGCGCCGCTACCGCGACGAGATCACCGACCCGGAGCTGAAGGAGCAGGTGAAGGCCTTCATCGGGCAGGAGGCGATCCACGGCCGCGAGCACCGCCAGTTCAACGAGCGGCTGCAGGAGCTCGGCTACCCCACCGCCCTCGTCGACCGCCGCACCAAGGCTGGCCTGGCGCTGCTCGCCAAGGTGGCGCCGCCGGACCGCCAGCTGGCCGTCACCGCCGCGCTGGAGCACTACACGGCCACGCTGGCCGAGACGCTGCTGCGCCACCCCGAGGCCCAGGCCGAGTTCGCCTCCGAGGAGGTCCGCACCCTGTTCACCTGGCACGCCCTCGAGGAGACCGAGCACAAGTCGGTGGCCTTCGACGTGTTCCAGCACGTGTGCGGCAAGCGCCGCATCCGGGTGGGCGTGATGTGGGCCACCCACGTCGTGTTCCTCGGGGCGATGTCGCTGTCGGTGGCCCACTCGCTCCTGCTCGACCGCCACGCCCGCCGCAACCCGAAGGCGGTGTGGCGGAGCCTCAAGGGCCTGCGCACGCACCCGTTCTTCACCCGGGACGTGCTGCGCCGCCTCCGCGACTACGACCGAGCGGACTTCCACCCCGACGACCACGACACCACCGAGCTGCTCGCCGAGTGGCGGGAGCGCCTCGGCGACGTGGCCGCCGCGTAGCGAGCCCTCACGGACGCCGGGTCGCTCCCGGGCCCAGGATCGGGGCTCTGGGCTGTCGCTCCCCACCGGGGTCGCGAGAAACCTATGGATGTGGGATGGCCGCCTCGGTCCGGGTGCTCGACGGTGCGGGCATGGGGAGCCAGCGACCGAGCGTGCACGATCAGGCAGCGACGACGGAGCCGGAGGCCGAGCGACTGCTCGTGGTCGTCGCCCACCCCGACGACGAGAGCTTCGGCTGCGGGTCGCTGCTCGCCCGGGCCCAGGCCCACGGGGTACGGGCCACCGTGTGCTGCGCGACACGAGGCGAGGCAGGCACCTCCGCCCTCGCCGACGACCGGGCCGCGCTCGCCACGATCCGCGAAGCCGAGCTGCACGCCGCCGCTGACCTGCTCGGCGTCGACCACGTCGTGCTGCTCGGCTGGGAGGACTCCGACATGGTGGGCCCGGCCGGGCCGGGCACGCTGGTCGCCGCTCCGCTCGAGGAGGTCGCTGCCGCCATCGCCGCCGTCATCGATGACGTGCGCCCGCACATCGTGGTCACCCTCGACGCCTCCGACGGCCATCGCGACCACGTGCAGGTCCGCGAGGCCACCCTGCGGGCCGTCGAGCGGGCGCGGTGGGACGTCCCGCGGCTCTACCTGTGGTGCCTGGCCCGCTCCCTCATGGAGGCGTGGGTCCGCCACCTCAGGTCGCTCGATCCCACCAGCGACTACCTCGAGCTGGGGCGCCTCGGCACCCTCGACGAGGAGATCACCACCGTCCTGGACGCCTCCGAGCACTACGAGCGACGGTGGGAGGCGATCCGGACCCACGCCTCGCAGGCGTCTCCCTACGACACCCTCCCCGCCGAGCTGCAGTGGGCGTTCCTGGCGACGGACCGCCTCAAGCGCCTGCGGCCCCCGGACACGGGCGGGCCCCTGGAGCGGGAGCTGTTCACCGCCACGAGCTCGGCATCGTCCGTCCGCTAGGCCCCGAGCACCAGCCGGGCGTGGACGCGCTCAGCCGGTCTCGCAGGTGCCGCCGCCCGTGCCCTCGGCGAGGACGTCGAAGCCGCGCCCGTCGTCGTGCATGCTGATGATCTGGATCGGCACGGTGGCGGGTGGGCCGTCGAGGGTCCCGATGCGGTCGGCGTAGCGCTGGCACTTCTCGACGGGATCGATCACGTCCGAGCCGTATCCGGTGACGTTGCCGTCGGCCGGGCTGTAGCTCAACCCGCCGTGGCCGAGCTCGCCGTGCTCGTTGAGCAGCTCGGTGCCGTAGGCGTCGAGCTCCTCCTGGAGGACCGCCTGGTCGGCCTCGTCGAGCACGGCGGACCCGCCGCCGTCGTCGTCGCCGCAGGCGGCGAGGAGGGCTCCACCCGCGAACAGGCTGACGACGACGGCAGCGGTGCGCGTCATCGGACCTCGAGCTCCGCGTACATGCCGTGCACGATGTGCGGTGGGCCCTCGCCCACGTCAGGCGGACCGTCGGAGGTCTGGGCCCCCGTCAGGTACTCGTCGGGGTCCACGCCGGTGGGGATCATGCAGATGAGGGCGTAGCGGCCGGCTTCGGTCAGCGAGCCGTCCCCGACGGCGGGGATGGCGTCGCCTCCCGGAGCGGCCAGCACCACCGTGCTCGGCGCCTCGCCGAGCGCGGCCTGCATCTCCTCGGGCGGCAGCGCCATGATCTCCTCGATCGTGCGGGTGTCGTCGTCGTCGAGGCGGAAGGCGACCAGCTCGTGGAGCTCGCTCTCGGCGTCGTTGCGCAGGGTCAGGCGGGTCCCGGCGTCGATGGCATCGGGGACGCCCTCGAAGGCGAAGTCGACGGCGACGACCTCCACGACCTCGTCTCCCGCCGCGTCGTCGCCCCCGTCGGCTCCAGGGGGCGGGTCGGCGGCGGCGGTGGAGTCGTCGTCGTCGCCGCAGGCGGCCAGGCCGAGGGCGAGGGCCGCGGCGAGGGCACAGCCGGCGAGGTGCTTGCGGTTGCTGATCACAGGGTTCCTTGTCGGTTGGGGGTTGGGGATCGGGGGCGTCGCGGCATCGATCAGGGATCGAGCAGCAGGACGCTCAGCTGGGGTGCCCGCCCAGGGCGGCGACGATCTGATCGAGGGTCGCCTGGTCGGGCTGGGGCGGGGCGGCCGTGGTGGGCAGGCGACGCAGCAGGTCGAAGGCGGCCTGCACCTGGGGCGCTTCGATCGTCGGCCCGTGGCACGACGCGATCACCGCCGGGCGGAGCTGCTCGACCCGACGGCACTGCACCGCGAAGGCCTCCGGGTCCACCAGGGACACCCACGGGCTGTTCCACAGGTTGAACGTCGCGAAGCCCTCGGCCCACTCGTCGACGTCGAGCTCGGCCACGAAGGCGGTGGCTAGCTCGACGGGGGCGGCATAGCAGTCCGACGCCCAGTACACGCCGGTCTCGGGATCGAACACCCCGCGGGTGGTCGGCGAGTCGTAGATCGGGGGCCGCACCAGCGCCAGGCGGCGATCACCGGCGTCGAGGACGTCGCCGTCGCCGAGCCAGCGCCACCGATGGGGCGGAACGGCCAAGCCCTCGGCGCCCAAGCGCTCGCTGAGGAACCAGGTGGAGACCATGGTGGCGTTCGGGCAGGCCTCCATGACCGCCTCGAGGTTCCCGTGGTGGTCCGGGTCGTCGTGGCTGATGACCACCCACCGCACGTCGTCGGGCTCGACGATGCCGAAGAGGTCCTCGAGGTACTGGTCGCGGTGGATCGGGCAGCCCGTGTCCACGACGACCGGCTCGGCCCCGCGGATCACCATCGAGTTCATGTGGACCACCTGGGGGGCCACGCCCTCGCCGACGGTGGCCTGGATGACCCACGTCTCAGGGGCGACCTCCACCGGGCGGTGCCGGCGCGGCGCAGCGGGCGCCTGGGGTGCGATGGACATGGCGAGCATCATCCGGAACCGCCGCCGGGCGGGCCATCCCACACATGTGGGGTTCGACCCGACGAGCCGAGCGCGACGAGATCGGCCACAATGCCCGGATGCGGGGACGGGCGAGGGCGATGGAGCGGGCGCGTTCGCGCGCCGCCGAGCTGATCCGAGCGGGGCACGACACGCCCTCGTTCGCCGAGCGGCTGGCGGTGCTCTTGCAGCCGCTCGTGCCCCACAGCGCAGCGTGCGTGGTGACGATCGACCCCGCCACCCGGCTGGTCACCGGCACCTACAAGTTCGGCAGCCTGGCCGGCAACCACGACCTCGACAGCGACTGGGCCCAGCTCGAGTACAGCACCGACGACCCCACCCAGATGATCGCCATCGGCCAGCAGGAGCTCCCGGCCGCCGCCACCAGCCACCTGCCCGGCGGGGTGGACGACTCGGTCCGGGTTCGCACCCTCATCCGCCCGGCCGGCTACGGCGACGAGCTGCGGATGGTCGCCCGCCACGACGGAGCCTGCTGGGGCGGGGTGAACCTGTTCCGGGCCGTCGACGAGCCTCCCTTCAGCCACGAGGAGGTGCTCCTCCTCGCCGACCTGTCCGAGGCGGTGGCGGTGGGCCTCCAAGCCGGGCTCGTCGCCCGCCTCGCCGACGCGGTGCCAGGGCACAGCACCGGACC